>OJJY01000879.1_pt1 | contig 9563 bp, 10 predicted proteins | sample 1596421 | NCBI WGS metagenome assembly OJJY01 (sample SAMEA4350151, study PRJEB24818) | metagenome | biome: human; feature: gut; material: faeces | place: Denmark | collected 2013-09 | reverse complement strand
GGTGCGTACAATAAGGGATTATGGTAAATTATCTTGTTCCTTAGAGTATGATTCGAGGTGGTATCCTGCACTTATTTAAATATGCTTGCTTGGGAAATTCCAGGTTGCAGTATGGTTGAGTTGTAATTTTCCTATGATAGGAAAAATGTTATATTATTAATTTATTTGTGAGGCTTCATAAAGAATGAAAATTTCTGATATTGAAAAAAACATATATAAAGGACTAGCTGAATTTATTTCACAAAAAATCAGAGATGAACATGATATATGCCTTGGACAGTTTGAATCAGAGGAATTACTTGATGAGATTCTTAAAAGAGTAATCCCAGTCATATATAATGTGGCTATTGATGATGCTATAAAATCAGTAAGGAATGTTGGGGATAGATTAGAGGAGGAATTAGATATGAGGAAGGTAGTGTGACTAATTTTAAATCAGACTTAAATCTAATAAGAAAAGAATGGTATAATGCATTTTATTCAGGTAATACTGAAATGCTAGATTACTTGGAAGCTGATTGGTTTATTTCAACAAATGGTCAAAAAGTTATCTATAAAAAACATCAGTTACGAAAGATTGATATGCGTCCAGCGAGGATTTTACCTAGCATAGAAAGATATGAATATGATGTCGTAATGCGTGAGTTTAAAGGCATTGCTTGTGTTTCAGGGAAAGCTGAAATAAAGCAAAATGATGGAAATATATTAATGGCATTTATTGAGAATTGGATAAAGGTTAATGGTGGATGGAAAATGCAGTTTATATCGTATGAAAAAATCTAAGGGGAAGCCCCCTTAGATTAATGGTTATATATGTTCAAGTTTTATTTTTTTATAGCGATAAGTTCTGCTTTGAGCTTTAAGCATGTTTTCTGCAAACTGAATATCAAAACTATTTATAGCATTAGTTATTATAGTTTTTATTTTTTCTTTATCAGATAATGAATCACCATGCTCTATAGGTTCCCGCATATATGGATTGTTTTTTAATTCATCAAATAATGTTTTAAATAGTTCTAATCGACGAGGTCTTATAACTGTAAAAGATATATGAAGAGAGTGTTTGCTCTGAGTCGTAACATTGTGCCAGTATCCAGCAGGAAGATATATGGCCTGACCTGGGGTTATATCAAACTCATAATCTGGGGAGGTATTAGGTGGTAGATAATCGAAGCTTCTTTCATCTTCGAGAGGGTATGAATAGGTAGGGTTGTAAACTTTCCATTTTTTTATTCCCTCAATTTGAACAGCTATTACATCATGATTGTCAAAATGAAGCCCAAAGCTTGGTGTTGCTGTAAATGCAGCATATAGATTAGCACTACATGTACATTCTAACTCTTTAGATAACCATAGTCTGCTTTCATCTACAGATTCAAAGAATGACTGGCATCGATCTACTATAAGGGTTGCGCCATCACGTAAGCATTTATATAGCTGATGGCGATTTATATGTGGTGTTCTATCGCCTGTTTGGCTATATGTGTATCTTATAAATCCTTTATACCCCCTAATTTCGGGAAAGTTGTCATTTGCCATTCTAACTCTAGGATAGTGCAATATATCTTTTTCAAGCAATTTATTAAGATCATTCCAGTTGATTAAGTTTTTATAATTAACATCCGTGAATACAAACGGATATTTCTGGAAATTATATTTCTTAAATTTTTCTATGATTTCCTTTTTTATAAGATTATTCATTTTTAAACCTCATGTTTTGTGATATCTATAATCTGTGCTTTAGGTATATTATTTATAAGTTGTTCATCATGAGATATAACAATGATATGCTTTTCCTTGTTTTCCTCTTTTATATAATCACTGATTATTTTTATACCAAGTGAATCAAACCCTTTTGTCGGTTCATCGAAAATAATCAAGTCTACGTTTTTTCCAGATGTAAGAGATACTCCTAATTTTTGTTTTTGTCCACCAGATAAATTATGTCCGTAACCTTTGATCTCATAATCTAGTGGTTTGTCGAACTTAAATCTGTGTAGCAGCTTTTTAATTGTATTTAAATTATTAATGCCGGAATAATGTAATATATTTTCCTCTATAGTTCCAGGCATGAGATCTAGATCTTGAGGAACGTATAAGACATTAACAAAAGGAGAATTTGCTTTTTCTTGTTGTATCCCATTGATTTTTATTGTGTTTTCTTCTGTTGTTATATTGCCAGAGAGAATTTTTGCAATAGTTGTTTTTCCCGAACCATTCTCACCGGTTATAAAGGTAACAACGCCTTTTGTTAATATTAATTTATGGTTGAATGATTTGTTGTATATTTCAATATTGCAAATATTGTCTTTTACATGAAGATATTGCTTGTCTGTGTAATTTGTTTTTTTTATGTCGTTTATTTCGGCACAGTATAAATCAATTTCTGTTCTTGCCATTTTTATTTGTCTAAATAGATAACCAATGCGATTTAATGGGAGAAAAACTTGGAATAAAAAAGTGGCAAGCATAATAATACTACCACGGCTTGCTCTACCATGAAGAAACATCCAGTATGCTGATAGGATAATCAGACTACTAAAAATGACTGAAAGAAAAGCGGAGCTGATACCAAACAGGAAAAATTCATTATTTACTTTTCTTTGTTTTTCTGAATGTGTATTTACAGCTTGAATTACTCGTTTACGACTTTTATCCGTGGTATGGAAAGCTTTATCCATAGGATACATGTGCATCATATCAAACATTCTTCCAGATGCGAATTTGGAGCTAAGTGCAACTGATTTCATCATTGGAAATCTACGTTGTGTCATTTTTATGACAAATATTATATAGATTGCCATTATTATTATAAACTCAATGGCTATTAATGTATTAACACTTATACAAATTGTTATGATTATTCCAATCATTTGTATTAATAATGGTACTACATCAGAACATATTGTATAAAATAATGATGATGCAGAAGAAAGCATGCTTTCTATAACCTTATTTAGTTCTCCTTTATTTTTCTTTAAAAAATGCTCTTGGTGAGAATTTTGTATATTATCAATAACTTGCTCTCTAAGCTTTACAGATAATTCTATATTTGTTTTTTGAGTCAAGTATTCCGATATGCTATATCCAGCAGGCATAAGGAATCTAATTGATAAGAAACATGCTATAAATATTAATAATGAGTTTATTTCTCCTATTGAATCTTTATTGTCAATAACTGTTTTTATTAAATATCCGAATAGAACGAAAAGAAAACTACTTATAGTTGATAATAATATAATAAAAAACAAATTACATTTATTAAATGTGATGATGTACTTTTCAATAAAATTCAATTTATAATCCTTAAAGCCCGTATATTACGGGCTTTATGTTATCTAGAATTACATGAGCACCCAGCGCCACATCCTTTACCGCTGCAACCACAAACAGAACCATTATCATTCCAAACATCTTTTCGCATTATTATTTTTACAAATTCTGCGGCTGGAAGGTGAGTGATACTCTTTACTTTTTCGATGTAAGAATCACTGGATATGGATTCTTTTGGAATTCTTATAGTATTAATGTTCTTTATGCTGTATCTTACAGCATAATCACCATACCACTTTGCGACAGTTTCATGACCTAGGTAAAAAGCGATTTTTTCAATTTGATTTTTATATTCGTTAAAACGATATTCTTGGAATGTTATACCATGCTCATTAACATGCCTTATCTCATTTTTTAGCATGTCATTTGTATTTGGATAATGGTGGAGGTAAGCACCAAGATATTTTTCACAAAAGCTGGTATAAGCATCTGTAAATTGAATAAACGTATGCCACATTTCATCTATAATTTGTAATTGCTCGTGAACTTTTATATTGTAGCATTCCGTTAGGCATGTTGAGGCTAGCCAGATGAATTTCTTTGTTTCATTAAAGATATCATCAGCTTCTTCTGGTGTTACATTCCATTCTTTACGAAATTTTAGAAGAACATCATCATTGTGATAACTCATGATATCTTCTAATGAGCTAACATTATGAACTTTTGCATAAGAACTGCTGTTCATCTTATGTTGTAGCATAACACCCCCAATTATATATTTGAATGTAGATGAGAATAGTTATCATTTGTTATGGTATTGTTAAATTTGTGCTTGTGTCAATATGCCTAATTCTATAAATGAGATAGTAATCAAGTTTTTTAATGGTTATAGGATCCATTAGTAATACAAGGTTTTTGCAGCCAGTTTTTACGGGTAGGGGCTGCAAGGAAAACAAAATTTTCCCACTCTAAGAGAAGAGAATTGAGTTGGTTGAATGAGTGGATGCATCTAGGGCCGCTAATTCACCGAGTGTAAAGGCTGTACGAAATGTGTTGCAGTCCGATAATAGCCCCCTCCATTGACGTTTTACACATGTGTTGTAGGTTCCAGGAGTGGGCGGATCTCAAAAAGATCAAAGGATCTTCTTGAGATCCTTTTTTTCTGCGCGTAATCTGCTGCCAGTAAACGAAAAAACCGCCTGGGGAGGCGGTTTAGTCGAAGGTTAAGTCAGTTGGGGACTGCTTAACCGGGTAACTGGCTTGGTGGAGCACAGATACCAAATACTGTCCTTCTAGTGTAGCCGCAGTTAGGCCACCACTTCAAGAACTCTTAATATCTCAATCCACCTTGTCCAGTTACCAGTGGCTGCTGCCAGTGGCGCTTTGTCGTGTCTTACCGGGTTGGACTCAAGACGATAGTTACCGGATAAGGCGCAGCGGTCGGGCTGAACGGGGGGTTCGTGCACACAGCCCAGCTTGGAGCGAACGACCTACACCGAGCCGAGATACCTACAGCGTGAGCTATGAGAAAGCGCCACGCTTCCCGAAGGGAGAAAGGCGGAGAGGTATCCGGTAAGCGGCAGGGTCGGAACAGGAGAGCGCACGAGGGAGCTTCCAGGGGGAAACGCCTGGTATCTTTATAGTCCTGTCGGGTTTCGCCACCTCTGACTTGAGCGTCTGTTTTTGTGATGCTCGTCAGGGGGGCGGAGCCTATGGAAAAACGCCATCGGCGTGGCCTTTTTCCGGCTCTTGGTCTCTTGCTCACATGTTCTTTCCGGCCTTATCCCCTGATTCTGTGGATAACCGCATTACCGTCTTTGAGTGAGCTGATACCGCTCGCCGCAGCCGAACGACCGAGCGTAGCGAGTCAGTGAGCGAGGAAGCGGAAGAGCGTCGGAAGTTGCATTTTCTCCTTACACATCTGTGCGGCATTTCACACCCGGCATGGCGCACTTTTCATACAATCCGCACTGATGCCGCATGGTTAAGCCAGTATACACTCCGCTATCGCTACGTGACTGGGTCATGGCTGCGCCCCGACACCCGCAAGGTCAACGGCCTAACGCGCCCTGACGGGCTTGTCTGCTCCCGGCATCCGCTCACAGACAAGCTGTGACCATCTCCGGGAGCTGTATGTGTCAGAGGTTTTCACCGTCATCCCCGAAGCGTGCGAGGCAGCTGCGGTAAAGCTCGTCGGCGTGGTCGTGAAGTGATTCACAAATATCGGCCTGTTCATCTGCGTCCAGTTCGTTGAGCTTCTCCAGCAGCGTTAATGTCTGGCTTCTTATAAAGCGGGCCATGTTAAGGGCGGTTTTTTCCTGTTTGGTCACTGATGCCTCCGTGTAAGGGGGATTTCTGTTCATGGGGTAATGATACCGATGAAACGCGAGAGGATGCTCACAATACGGGTTACTGATGATGAACATGCCCGGTTACTTGAACGCTGTGAGGGTAAACAACTGGCGGTATGGATGCGGCGGGTCTGCCTGGGGGAGCCGGTTGCCCGTTCCGGGAAACTGCCGACACTGGCACTGCCGTTACTGCGTCAGCTGGCCGCCATCGGGAATAACCTGAATCAGACAGCGAGGAAGGTGAACAGCGGGCAGTGGTCTTCCGGTGATCGGGTTCAGGTGTTGGCTGCGCTGATGGCCATCGGGGAGGAGCTGCGTCGGCTGCGTCTGGCCGTCAGGGAACAGGGCGCGCGGGATGATTGTTAAATTTCATGCCAGGGGAAAAGGCGGTGGCAGTGGTCCGGTTGATTACCTGCTGGGAAGGGAGCGAAACCGGGAAGGGGCAACGGTGCTTCAGGGTAATCCGGAAGAAGTCCGGGAACTCATCGATGCCACGCCATTTGCGAAGAAATACACGTCAGGTGTTCTGTCGTTCGCGGAGAAGGAGCTGCCGCCGGGAGGACGTGAAAAGGTGATGGCGAGCTTTGAGCGTGTACTGATGCCCGGTCTCGAAAAGAATCAGTACAGCATCCTGTGGGTGGAGCACCAGGACAAGGGACGGCTTGAGCTGAATTTTGTCATTCCGAACATGGAGCTACAGACCGGAAAACGCCTCCAGCCGTACTACGACCGGGCAGACAGGCCGAGAATTGATGCCTGGCAGACGCTGGTGAATCACCATTACGGGCTGCATGACCCCAACGCCCCGGAGAACCGCCGGATACTGACTCTCCCTGATAACCTGCCGGAAACGAAACAGGCGCTTGCAGAGAGCGTCACACGCGGGATAGACGCTCTTTATCATGTCGGGGAGATAAAAGGCCGTCAGGATGTGATTCAGGCGCTCACAGAGGCAGGGCTTGAAGTGGTCAGGGTGACGCGAAGCAGTATCAGCATTGCAGACCCGAACGGTGGGAAGAATATCAGGCTGAAAGGAGCATTCTATGAGCAATCTTTTACAGACGGGCGCGGAGTTCGAGAAAAAGCTGAAAGAGAGAGCCGAATCTACAGAGACAATGCTGAACGACGAGTTCAGCAAGCTCGAAAAATCTGTAAGCAAGGCTGTGACATCAAACGAGACGAAAATCAAAGACGCTATAGCCCTGTTCACAGCTTCGACAGAGGAATCACTGAAAAAACACCGGGAAGGGGTGAAAGAGGCGATGATGCAGCACAGGAAGGACGTGTTAAAGCTGGCAGGGAATACGGGCATGATGTTACTGGGGATGGTCATTTTCCTGTTTACCGTGAGTGGCGGGACGCTCTGGTATCTTGGCGGGCGGATACAGGCGAACCTGGAAGAAATCAGGATACAGGAAGAAACATTGCAGAAACTGAACGCGAAGACATGGGGCGTGGAGTTTGTGCAGGACGGGAGAAGGAAATTTCTGGTCATCCCGCAGGGGAAATCGGCAACGGTGATTCCCTATCAGGGGAAGGACTGGGTACAACTGACGGAGTGACACAGAGTGACGGAGCTGGAAAGACATTTGCTGAACGCATTAGAGCAACTGCAACAGGACTATATGCAGCGGCTGAGCGAATGGGAGAGCGCCTTCGTGGAATTGCAGAAGATGTTTTCGCTTACGCAACGGGACAACGCGATGCTGAACGAGCAGGTCATGCAGTTGAGTCAGCAGGTGCAGCACTTGAGCGAGCGGACAGAACGCTTGAGCCAGTTATACAGCGAGAACAGGAGATAAGGGACGAACGGCTGATACAGGAGCGCGAACATGCGTTATCCCTGGAGCGTGAGCGCCAGCCGGAAATACAGGAACGCACACTGGATGGCCCTTCGCTGGGATGGTAATCAGAGACAGGCTAAAATGTTGTCAGCGCGTTTCCGGTGCATTTTTTGGGATAATGGTTGGTTCGGGGGTTCCGGGAACGCGCTTCTGTCAGACCTTGCTGAAAACACAGGAACGCGTTAAAACGCATACGGGCGCGATTCTGGTGTATCTTTTGTTGCTGTGTTTTGCCTCTATTGCCAGATCGCGCTCATTCCCCTGAACTTCTGTTTTTCCGCTCCGGTTCCGTCTTCTGCCTTTCCGAAAGTATGAAAAAAATCCGTTTCAGCAGTCTCTGGCTGGCAATTCCTGCGTGATTCACATGGCTGCATAGCTATGCATGTGGTTAAAATTTATCGGGTGCGATCGCGGCAGTTTTTCGGGTGGTTTGTTGCCATTTTTACCAGTCTGCTGCCGTGATCGCACCGAACGCGTTTCAGTGGTGCGTACAAAGAGATGTTATGGTAAATATTACATGTGTGATGGTATGAAAAAGCCGCCCCTGTGGGCGGCTTTTTTAGTAACCAAGACGTTTCAACTCAGCCGACAGACGTTTTAAGCTCTCATCGAGGTATTCCTGGTTTTCTTTTAGTTCTTTTTTCATGAGCTCAGTGTGATGAGCGAGTTCTTGGTTGTCTGAAGAACGACTGACCGGGAAATCATCACTAGATGATAACCGCCCATTTTTGCTGTAATCCATCGTTATGCAGATCAGAGTAGCAAGGTCTATTACGCGGTGAAGTGGAAGCTCCTCAGACTGCCGAGACCACTTTTCGCCGGTATTTCGCCAAACCTTTGCCGAAAGCTCTGTCCATCCTGGAGTGTTCCATTGAGCAATACCAACGGATAGTCCCATGGCATCTGTATCTTCTGCATATGGACCATCTATGCGGTCATAGTTTTCAACTTGAATTACAGGCTTATGTTTTAAATGAGTTGGTATTTTCATTGATAGAACCGATTGTTGTTTTTTTTTGTTATTAATAAAATAACAAAATTTATTGATTAGTGAATTTACTAAATGTAAGTAAATATTATTTTGATTATATATATTTGATTTTTAATGCATTATTTATAATGCATCTGGTTTTTAATTTACCGCTGCGTTGACAGCTTCGTCTCGTTTCTTTAAAACATTTAAAATATTTTAAATGTTTGATGGGGCTGTTTATGGATCAGCGAGAAAAGGCCAAATTGTTGGCTTATGTATTAAAAACCGAGTGGAACGCAAAGCAAAAACACATCGCTTTAGTACTACAGGTATCAGAAGGAACTATCTCTTTGTGGGTGAAAGAGATGTCTTTAAAACATCAGATTTATAAACTTAGTCAAGAATTACAAGAGGTTAGGGCTTTAGCTCAGGGGCTGGTAAGTTCTGGGCAGATTGAGCAAAACCCTGGTTTTTTACCTAGTTTCTAAATAAATGGATGCTACATGGCTATAACCTTTCACCCTAAAAAAAAGCAGATCTTGATATGTGATTTTAAAGGTTCGGTATCTCCAGAAATTAACCAATGCCGACCAGTGTTGATTTTAAGAGAAGAGATTGTTGGCAGTCAGAAGCTCGTTGTTGTTGTTCCTATTAGCAATACTGAACCTAATCCCCTTTGCAGCTTTCATCATGAGTTAGATGATGCTTCACTTAGCGGCCACATGATGGGGAAAAAGCATTGGGCTAAATGTGATCTGGTATCAACAGTGTCTGTTGACCGTTTAGATCGAATTAGAAGCCGGGATCCGAGAACGGGTAAAAATTACTTTCATGTAGGAGTCATGACTGATGATGACTTTGACGCAGTAAGAGATAAAGTCATGTACGGTATCGGATTTGATGACTTTTTGGATGTAAAAAATGAAGGTGTTCCTGATGGGGCAGCAGCTTCAGTGGTAATTGCTGCCGAAGTGAACGTTGCTGAAGTAGAAAAAGGGGTCTGACGCTCAGTGGAACGAAAACTCACGTTAAGGGATTTTGGTCATGAGATTATCAAAAAGGATCTTCACCTAGATCCTTTTAAATTAAAAATGAAGTTTTAAATCAATCTAAAGTATATAT
>OJJY01000876.1_pt1 | contig 9575 bp, 10 predicted proteins | sample 1596421 | NCBI WGS metagenome assembly OJJY01 (sample SAMEA4350151, study PRJEB24818) | metagenome | biome: human; feature: gut; material: faeces | place: Denmark | collected 2013-09 | reverse complement strand
GAAGTGTATAATAAAATAATGTAATTGTGCGGCTGTGCATTGCGAAATGATGTGAGAAGGGAACCGATATCGATGAACCAAAACAAGCAAGCACCCCGGCGGCGGATGACCCGGCGGGAGTGGAGGATCCGGCGCTGCCTGCGTCTGGCACGGAACTGGGCCGTGTTTCTGGCGGCCTGCGGCGCGGCTGTTGCCCTGATGACCAGCGGCATTTTATGGCTGCTGCCCAAGGCCCACGCTCTGATCGCGGGGCCGGAGGACTTTGTGGCCAGAAACTACGATGGCACCGAATACCAGCTGAACCTTGCCGATGCCCGGCTGGTGCTGGTGAACGGGAATCTGCCGCTGGACGCAGAGCCTGCCCCTGCCCTTGCGGCGGCGGATGATGCCACGGGCCAGCAGCTGGAAGCGGAAGCCGCAGAGCAGTACCGCGCCATGGCGGCAGCTGCGGCGGCAGACGGTATCACGCTGGAACTGGTGACGGGCTATCAGGATGTTTCCGCACGGGAAGCGGCCTTTGATGCCGGGAAGCAGGTGTATCTGGAAAAGGGGCTTTCCGAAGAGGAGGCAGCGGCCTATGCCGCCAGCGTCTGCCCTCCGGCCAATGCCAGCGAGCAGGCCACCGGCTATGCGGCGGACATCCTCAGCCCGGACTGCACCGAAAAGACCACCCGCTTTGCCGATACCCGCGCCTACGAGTGGCTGACCGCCTACGCTGCGGAGTATGGTTTTATCCTCCGCTGGCCGGAGGAGCGGCAGGCCGCCACCGGCATGGTATACGAGCCTTGGCACTGGCGCTATGTGGGGGTGGAAAATGCCCTCGCCATCCGCGCGTCCGGACTCTCGCTGGAGGAGTTCCTTGCGCTGGAGCGCACAAAGCTGTAATAAAAAGGAGAACGACTGTTGAGACGAACCGAGATCGCGCCCGGGGTCCATCTTTCCTGGGACCCGGCGCAGAAATTCAACCGCTGCCGGATCAGCATCCACTTTGCGTTTCCGGCACGGCGGGAGACGGCAACCGCTCACGCTCTGCTGCCCCTGTTGATGGAGCGGGGCTATGCGGATTGCCCGGATATGACCCAGATGACCAAAAAGCTTGCCCGGCTGTACGGCGCGGATCTGACCGTGGATGCCCGCCCGCTGGGTGCAAACCACAACCTCTGCGTCAGTGTGACCGGCATCAAGGACCGCTTTGCACTGGAGGGCGAGGCCCTGACCCGGGAGTATGCCGCGCTGGCGCTGGGCACGGCGTTCCATCCCTATTTTGTGGGCGGTGTGTTTGACCCGGAGGCGGTCTCCATCGAAAAGCAGATGCTGAAAAAGGCGCTGGAGGATGAGATCAACGAAAAGCGCATCTACTGCCAGCGGCAGGCCAACCGGGAGTTCTTTGGGAGCAGCCCCGCCGGTATCCGGCAGGAGGGTTATCTGGACGAGGTGGACGGCCTGACCCCGGAAACGTTGACCGAGGCTTATCGTGAGATGCTCCGCACCGCCAGCATCGAGCTGCTGGTGCTGGGCTGCGGGGAAGCGGAGACCGAGCAGGTGAAGCAGGCCCTGCTGGAAGAGCTTTCCCACATCGGGCGGGCCCCGCTGCCATTGTGCGAGAACTTTGCCATGCCCCGGCAGGATGCCGTGCGCAGGGTGGAATGCTTTGACACGGTGCAGGCCAAGCTCTGCATGCTGTTCACGCTGGGCGTGCCCATGCGCCCCGACCAGATGGCGGCGGTGCGGCTTGCCATGGCGCTGTATGGCGGCAGTGTGACCAGCCGCCTGTTCCTGAACGTGCGGGAACGGGATCATTTGTGCTATTACTGCTCGTCCAGCTTCCAGAGCTTTACCGGGAGCATGGCTGTGAACAGCGGCGTGGAGCACGCCGACGCGGCCCGGGCCGAAAAAGCGATCCTGAAGGAGCTGGATGACCTGCGCAGCGGCCCCATCACGGCTGAGGAGCTTGAGGACTGCCGCCGCTCCCTGCTGAGCGGGATGGCGGGCATTGAGGATACGCTGGGCGGCATTGAGACCTGGTATTACATGGAGGTGCTGCGGGGCGGGCCGGTGCAGACCCCGGACAATGCCCGCGCGGCCCTGCAGGCTGTGACCGAGGAGGATGTCCGCACCGTCCTGCGGCAGCTGACCCTTTCAGTCAGCTATCTTCTGACCCGGGAGGAGGAGAGCGCCCATGCCTGAACAGAACACGAACCGTGCCCTGACCGAGGCCGCCGCCGATGAGTGGAAGGTGCTGCCCTCGGGCCTGACGGTGCTGGTGCGGCCCATGCCGGGCTATTCTGGCACTCATGTCATCTATGCCACCCGCTTTGGCTCCATCGACCGGGATTTCCGGGTGGACGGCAGGGAAGTGCACCTGCCCGCCGGTGTGGCGCATTTTCTGGAACACAAGATGTTTGAGGATGAGGACGGCGATGCCTTTGCAAAGTTCGCCAAGACCGGTGCCAACGCAAATGCCTTTACCAGCTTTGACCGCACCTGCTACCTGTTTACCGCCACCGAGCAGCTGGACGAAAGCCTGGATGTGCTGCTGGGCATGGTGGGCCGTCCCTACTTTACTGAGCAGACCATCGCCAAGGAGCAGGGCATTATCGGGCAGGAGATCAAAATGTATGATGACAGCGCCGACTGGCGGCTCATCACCGGCCTGTGCGAATGCCTGTATCACAGCCACCCCATCCGCAGCGACATTGCGGGCACAGTGGAAAGCATTGCAGAGATCACGCCGGAGATGCTGTACGACTGCTGCAAGGCGTTCTATGCCCCCAACAACATGGTGCTGGCCGCCGCAGGCAGCACCAGCATGGAACAGATTCTGGCGGCCTGTGCGCGCCACGGCCTGATGGAAGCGCGCCCGGTGGAGCGGGTGCAGCGGCTCTGGACAGAGGAACCCATGACGCTGGCCGCTGCCGAAAAGACCATTACAATGCCGGTGTCCAAGCCCTGCTTCGGCATCGGCTTCAAGGAGCAGCCGCTGCAGCATGACGACCTGCGCAGCGAGATCCTGTATGACCTCATCCTCTGCTGCATCTCGGGCGGCATGTCGAGGCTCTACCGGAAGCTCTACGATGAGGGCTTGACCAACCCCGGCTTTGGCGGGGAGGTGCTCCGGGTGGACGGTTGCTGCTGCATCCTGTTCACCGGTGAGAGCGATGTGCCCGACACTGTGAAGCAGCTGCTGCTGGAGGAGATCCGGCGCATCCGCGCTGAGGGCGTGGACCGGGAGATCTTTACCCTGTGCAAGAATGAAAAATACGGCCAGCTGATCGAAAATTTGGAGAACGTGGAGGACTCGGCCAGCCAGATGGCAGACTTTGCCCTCAGCGGCCAGACCGTGGCCCAGCAGATCGCCACGCTGGCGGCGCTGACGGCAGAGGATGCCGACGCGGCGCTGCAGAAGATCCTGAGCGAGGAGCGGATGGCTGTGATGTACATCCAGCCCGACGGCACGGCCGGGGAAGAGCCCGACGATGAGGAGGAGATGGAAGAATGACGAATCTGGTGCAGTTTCCGGGGCTGGGGCTGAGCTTTGAGCTTGACCGCGTGGCCTTTTCCATCGGAGGCATGAACATTTACTGGTACGGTGTCTGCATTGCCGTGGGCATGTGCCTGGCGCTGGTGTTCGCCTTCCGGCACAGTGTGGAGTTTGGTGTGGATGCCGATGCCATGGTGGATGTCATCCTCATCGGTGTGGTCATGGGCATCCTGTGCGCCCGGCTCTACTATGTGGCCCTTTCGCCCTATCAGTACCACAGCCTGAAAGATGTGCTGGCCATCCGGGATGGCGGTCTTGCCATTTATGGCGGCATCATCGGAGCCTTTCTGTTCGGAGGTTTGGCCTGTAAGTGGCGGAAAGTTCCCGTGCTGCCCATGTTCGATCTGGCGGCCATGGGCTTCCTCATCGGGCAGGGCTGCGGCCGCTGGGGCAACTTCTTCAATCAGGAGGCCTTTGGCTGCAACACCACTCTGCCCTGGGGCATGTACAGCCAGGCGACCCACGATTACCTGACGAGCAGCGTGGTCACGGTGCCCAAAGGCGTGACCATCGACCCGAACCTGCCGGTGCATCCTACCTTCTTATATGAGAGCATCTGGTGCTTTGTGGGCCTGTTCTTGCTGGTGCGCTACCTCAAAAAGCGCAGGTTTGCAGGGGATATCGCCCTGCGGTACCTCATCTGGTACGGTGCGGGCCGCTTCTGGATCGAAGCCCTCCGCACCGACAGCCTGCTGCTGGTGCCCAGCATCGGCCTGCGGGTGTCCCAGCTGGTGGCAGGCGTTGCCGTTGTGGGCGGCGTGATCGCCGAGATCCTCCTGACAAGGAAGTTCAGGGACAAGCCCCTGATGGTAGAGCTGCCCCTGAACAGTGAGAACCGGGCACGGATGAAAAAGCTGGACGGCCCCACTGCCTTTGCGGGGACGGACGCTGCTCTGCCGGCCTCTGCATCCCGCGCAGAGTTCGTTGAGAAAACGGCAGCGTGGAATGAAACCGTAAAGAAAGCGCTGGACCGGCGCGAACACCCGGAAAAGAACGAAAAAAATCCGGAGTAAAGTGCAAAAAGCCCTTGCAAAGCGGACTTTTTTCTGCTATAATATTCTAGCCGCATGGTGTGGGCACCGGAAATGGCCCCGTGAGGGTCTGCCTTTACGACCAGCGAGTACAACGAAAAGGAATGAAACAAATGTACGCAATCATTGTTACCGGCGGTAAGCAGTACCGCGTGGAGCAGGGCGACATCGTCTACATCGAAAAGCTGGACGTTGAGGCCGACTCCGAAGTGAAGTTTGATCAGGTTCTCGCTATTGGCGAGGAGGGTTCGGTCAAGGTTGGCGCTCCTGTTGTTGAGGGCGCTTCCGTTTCTGCCAAGGTCATCAAGAATGGCAAGGGCAAGAAGCTGAACATCATCACCTATCGCGCAAAGAAGCACAGTGCTCGCCGCATGGGCCATCGTCAGCCCTTCACCAAGGTTGAGATCACTGCGATCAACGGCTAAGTAGGAGGTATATTACAATGGCACATAAAAAGGGCGTAGGCAGCACCAAGAACGGCCGCGATTCTGCGGCTCAGCGTCTGGGCACCAAGCGTGCAGATGGTCAGTTCGTTCTGGCCGGCAACATCCTCGTTCGCCAGCGCGGCACTCACATCCAGCCGGGTGAGAATGTCGGCAAGGGCAGCGATGATACCCTGTTTGCTCTGGTCGATGGCACCGTTCGTTTCGAGCGCGTGGGCAAGAGCGGCAAGAAGTGCAGCGTCAAGCAGTAACTTCTTCCTAAAATCTGCAACACAGAGAGCCGGACCCTCGTGGCCCGGCTCTTTTTGATGAATTTCTTCTTCCTTGATCTGGCTCCCCTCGCTGGGGGAGCTGGCCGCGCCAAAGCGCGGACTGAGAGGTTATTTTCCAATAAAAGCGCAAAGAATAAGCGCTGAGAAGAATCTTTTCTGAGAACAGGAGGGCCTGTATGGCAGCACAAACCAATTTTATCGACATCGCCACCATCTGGCTCCATGCGGGCAAGGGCGGCGACGGCGCTGTGAGCTTCCATCGTGAAAAGTTCGTGGCCGCTGGCGGCCCGGACGGCGGCGACGGCGGACGGGGCGGCGACATCATCTTCGTCGTGGACGACCACCTCACCACCCTGATGGACTTCCGCTACAAGCGCAAATACACCGCTGACGAGGGCGGCAAGGGCGGCGCGAGCCTCTGCCACGGCAAGAACGCCGAGAACCTTGTCATCAAGGTGCCGCTGGGCACCGTCATCAAGGACGCTGAGAGCGGCCTTGTCATCGCCGATCTGTCCGACCACACCCCCGTGACCGTGGCCAAGGGAGGCCGGGGCGGCTATGGCAATGCCCATTTCGCCACCCCCACCCGCCAGATCCCCAAGTTCGCAAAGCCCGGTATGCCCGGCGAGGACATTCAGGTGACGCTGGAGCTGAAGCTGATTGCAGATGTGGGCCTCATCGGCTTCCCCAATGTGGGTAAGTCCACCCTCATCTCCACCATCAGCGCCGCCAAGCCGAAGATCGCCAACTACCACTTCACCACGCTGGTGCCCACGCTGGGCGTCGTGTCGGTGGGGGAGGGCGCAAGCTTTGTCTGCGCCGACATCCCCGGCCTCATTGAGGGTGCCAGCGAGGGCATCGGTCTGGGCCATGACTTCCTCCGCCATGTGGAGCGCTGCCGCCTGCTGCTCCACGTCGTGGATGTCTCCGGCAGCGAGTGCCGCGACCCCATCGAGGACTTCGAGAAGATCAACGAGGAGCTGGCAAAGTTCAGCCCTGCGCTGGCCGAGCGTCCCCAGATCGTGGTGGGCAACAAGTGTGACCTCGCCACTGAGGAACAGATCGACACCTTCCGCAGGTATGTGGAGGAGAAGGGCCTGACCTTCGTGCCCATCTCCGCCGCCACCATGCAGGGCGTGAGGGAGCTTCCGGGTCTGGTCTACAACCGCCTGAAGGACATCCCTGCCATCCCCGTGTTCACCCCCGAGTACAAGAAGCCGGAGGCAAAGGCTGGCAGCCGCGAGTTCACCATCAAGCGGATGGAGGCTCATGTCTGGAGCGTGGATGCGCCGTGGCTGGAGTATATCCTTGCCGGCAGCAATGTGGACGACTACGAGAGCCTGCAGTATTTCCAGCGTCAGCTGGGCGAGAGCGGCATTCTGGACGCTCTGGTCCAGAAGGGCGTGCAGGAGAACGACACCATCCTCATCGGCGAGTATCAGTTCGATTATATCTTCTAAGAGGTCAACGGGCTTGCCCTCTCAGCCTCACGCAGTTCGGCAGCTCTCCCAAAGGGAGAGCCAGAACGTAACGGTCAGGCTTTTGCCTCTCCCTTTGGGAGAGGTGGCATTGCGAAGCAATGACGGAGAGGGCAAGGACGCTGACGAAAGGAGAGACCGTTCTATGAACGAACCCGAAAAGATCGACCCCCGGGAGCTGAGTCCGCTGGCGCTGGCCTTTGTGGGCGACAGTGTGCTGGAGCTTCTGGTGCGGCAGCGGCTGGTGGAGCACCACCGGCTGTCGGCGGGAAAGCTCAACGCCGAAAAGGTCAAGTACGTCTCGGCCCGGGCGCAGTTCCGGGAGGAGCAGCTGTTGGAGCCGCTTTTCACAGAGGACGAGCTTGTCGTCTTCAAGCGGGGCCGCAACGCCAGCAAGGCCAGCGTCGCCAAGCACGCCTCCCCGGAGGAATATCGTGCCTCTACCGGCTTCGAGTGCCTGCTGGGCTGGCTGTATCTGAACGGCCAGCTGAGCCGGGTGCAGGAGCTGTTCGAGACGCTGTGGCAGTCCTTCGACCCCAACGAGAAGTAAGAAAAACGCGAAAGCCCACTGCTTTCTGCACTGGGGAACAGTGCAAGGAGAGCAGTGGGCTTTTTGGGGTCACTCCGCCTTATCGGCTGTTGCGGGCGGAGTTGTGGGCCGAGTTCTTGCCGCCCTCATCGTCGGCACCCTTGGTGTACTGGTTGGGGTGCTTGTGCTCGTTGGTGGCAGAGTTCTGGCTGGAACTGGTGGTGCGGCTGTTCGTCTGATTGGTGGTGCGGTTCTGGTTCTTGCAGTTGGTGCTGCGGTTCTCACTGCGATTTTCCATCGTATCGTCGCTCCTTTCGATTTCGGGAGGCGCTTTGCGCTCCCTGCCCATAGTTTGACCGGCTGCGGCGGCTTTATGCACCGCAGCCCGAAGGAGGTTTTGCAAAAATGCCTGCCGAATATTTTGAAGCCCGGGAACGCGCCCTGCTGGGCGAACGGTACGAGCGGCTCTACGCCGCCCCGCAGGAGACGGCGGCCCGGGGCGTGACCGTCTCCGCACTCCGCACGACCCCGGAGGAGTTTGCGGCCCGGGCAGACTTCCCGCTCCGGCCCTCGCCCTTCTGCAAGGCGGCGTTCGTGGTGGAGTGTCCCGACTTCAAGCCGGGACGCCACCCCTATCATCACGCGGGCGTCTTTTACTCGCAGGAGCCGTCGGCCTCGTCCGCCGCGCCGCTGCTGGGCGTCCGGCCCGGGATGCGGGTGCTGGACCTGTGCGCCGCCCCCGGCGGCAAGAGCAGCCAGCTCGCCGCCGCCCTGCGGGGGCAGGGGCTTCTGGTCAGCAACGAATACGTCGCGGCCCGGGCGGAGATCCTGAAAAGCAACCTCGAGCGGATGGGCGTGCCCAATGCTGTGGTGCTCAACGAGACGCCCGCCCGCATCGCGGCGGCTCTGCCGGAGTTTTTTGACCGGGTGCTGGTGGACGCGCCCTGCTCCGGCGAGGGGATGTTCCGCAAAGAGCCTGCCGCGCTGGCCCAGCACTGTGAGGCGCTGGTGAAGCAGTGCGCAGAGCTTGGCGCAGACATCCTCGACAGCGCCGCCGCGGCCCTCGCGCTGGGCGGGGAGCTGGTCTACTCCACCTGCACCTTTGCGCCCGAGGAGGATGAGGGGCAGGTGGCAGCGTTCTTACAGCGCCACCCGGAGTTCGCGCTGGCCGACGTGCTGGGCCATGTGGACTACACCTTCGGCAGCGAGGGCGAGGCCAACCGCACCGGCGGACTGCCGCTGGACGTGAGCAAGGTGCGCCGTATCTGGCCCTGTCAGGGCGGCGAGGGCCACTTCATGGCCCGGCTGGTCAAGGCGGGCACGCCCCGCACCCTGCCTGCCCCCGGCGGGTACACGCCGGAAGAGCAGCTCTGGCTGGCCGCTGCCGCCGAGGCAGGCCGAAAGGCCAAGGGCGGCAAGCCCCAGAAAGGCGGCAGGCCCGCCGATGCCCGCAGCGCACGGCGGGAAAACAGCCGCGCCTGCCGGGAGGCCGCGCAGGGCCGCAGCGTCCGCAGCCGGGACGGCGGGGCAGGGGAGGCAACGCCCGCCCAGAGCCTCGCCGCGTGGCGGGAGTTCGCGGAGGAATATTTCCCGGAGCTGGCCGGGCGTCCCGCCGTGGTGCATGGCGGAGGCGTCCTGCTTCCGGCGGCCTTCCCCCAGACGAATCTCCACGTCCTGCGGGCGGGCGTCTTTGTGGGCAGCGTGCAGAAGGGCCGCTTCGTGCCGGAGCACCATCTGTTCACGGCCTTCGGCACGCTCTGCAAGAACCGCGAGGAGCTGACCCTCGCCGACCCGCGAACCGTGGAATACCTCTCCGGCCGGGAGGCCGAAGCCCGCACCGCCGCCGACGGCTGGTGCTGCGTGACGGTGGACGGCTGGCCGCTGGGCGGCGGAAAAGTGTCCGGCGGCAGGGTCAAAAACCACTACCCCAAGGCGCTCCGGCTGCTGTAAAACGCAGTTTTTGGCAGAATAGGCCCGAAAACCAGCAGCACAAGGCTTGAACGCCGATGGCTGTTGTGATAGAATAATAGAGTTAGATTTTGTGTGCTGCCACAATGCGGGCGACCACAGCCCGTCTGCCCGCAGGCGGAGATCACTGATAAAATACAGGAGGCTCTTTCCCATGTCTGGACATAGCAAATGGAACAACATCAAGCGCAAGAAGGAAAAGACCGACGGCGCAAAGGCAAAGGTCTTTACCAAGATCGGCCGCGAGATCAGCGTCGCCGTCCGCACCGGCGGCCCCAACCCCGCTTCCAACAGCAAGCTGGCAGACCTGATC
>OJJY01000870.1_pt1 | contig 9616 bp, 7 predicted proteins | sample 1596421 | NCBI WGS metagenome assembly OJJY01 (sample SAMEA4350151, study PRJEB24818) | metagenome | biome: human; feature: gut; material: faeces | place: Denmark | collected 2013-09 | reverse complement strand
ATGTATGGGAAGCGCTGGAGGACGAAGATTTTCTCCTGAAGCTGGGTGCTGTGGGCATCGGCTCTGATGGGAAAAAGCATCCCACCTCTGCAGGACTTCTCATGTTCGGCAACGAATACGATATTGTGCGGGAATTCAACGCTTACTTTCTGGACTATCAGGAACAGTATGACGCTGATACCCGTTGGACTGACCGTATCATCTCCTCCTCCGGAGACTGGAGCGGCAATGTGTATGACTTCTATTTCCGGGTCTACAACAAGCTGATCCAGGATATCAAGGTGCCCTTCAAGATGGACGGTGGTACTCGTATAGATGATACCCCAGTGCATCAGGCTCTGCGTGAAGCACTGGCCAACTGTTTGGTGAATGCCGATTACTACGGCAGACAGGGGTTGGTCATCGTCAAAAAGCGTAACAGCATTACGATGTCTAATCCGGGCAGCTTCCGCATCGAAATTGATGCCGCAAAAAGCGGTGGTGTTTCTGATCCGCGGAACGGAACGATGCTGAAGATGTTCAACCTGATTGATATTGGTGAGCGTGCTGGTAGCGGCATTCCGAATATCTTCCGCGTCTGGCGCGAGCAAAATTGGACAACTCCGGAGATTACAGAGCAACTGGAGCCAGAGCGGACAATTTTATCGCTCGCCTTTGAAAAGGCAAGCGATAAAAAGCAAGCGATAAAAGCAAGCAATTCCACAATTTACAGCAGGCAAAAACAATCCGTCATCGAATACTTGACCCACGAGATTCAAGCGGATTGTAAAACGATTGCGGATCTGTTGGAGATCAGCAGTCCTCGTGCCAGAGCAGTGCTTACAAAAATGGTGAAAGAAGAAATCATTATTACCGAAGGCGGCAACCGCAATAGAACATACAAATTGAAATCCTAAGTGTCCACTATAACGGACACCACTTATGGTAGACTTTTAGAGAGAAATTGCAGCAAGCAAAATGAAGTTTTCCGGAGGTTCCGTATGGGAAATGAATTGTTCAAGAATATCCCCAGTAAAGTAGGAGATTTGGTCAAGGATGTGCGCAATGGTCGTATCGGTTTACCTGATCTTCAGCGTCCGTTTGTTTGGAAAGATAATAAAGTCCGTGAACTTTTTGACTCCATGCTCAAAGGGTATCCTATTGGCTACATTATGCTTTGGGAGTCTCCGGCGGATTACGAAAGCAAAAAGAGTACAATCGGTGATAACTCAAAGACTTACGAAGAACCCAAAGAACTTGTCATTGATGGACAGCAGCGACTGACCGCCCTTGTTGCAGCTATGTTTGCTGTTAAGGTGAAAGACAAGAACTTTGCAGATCGTGAGATCAAAATCTCCTATAATCCGCTGACTCGTGAATTTGCCGTATGGTCTCAGGCATATGAAAAGGACACTGAGTGGATCAGCCGCATCAGTGATGTTTTTCTGGCAAAAGAGGATAATTCCATCAGTTCTCTGCGGCGTCATTTTATCAGGGAGGCTAACGAAGGCCGTAGTAAGAAGGAATTTCCGCTGTTAACAGACGAGGAAGAAGATAGAATCGAAGATAGCATCAATGCTCTACTGAATCTGTCCGATTATTCTCTGCCTACTTTGGAGATTAGCTATAACGCAGATGAGGAAAATGTCGCAGATATTTTTGTCCGGGTCAACTCTGGTGGTCAGAGCTTGACGGAGAATAACTTCATCCAGACACTGATCTCTGTTTATGAGAACGAAACCAGCGATAAGATTAATACGTTTGCGGCAGCGTCCAGAATCCCAGCTGCCAATACCTCATACAACACGCTTTTGGCAATCGAGCCTTCTCATCTGATTCGCATGGCCGTCGGTTTCGGCTTTAAACGTGCTCGGCTGAAATATGCCTATATGCTGTTGCGAGGCAAGAATCTGGAAACCGGAAAGTTCTCCGATGAGGTGCGTCATGATAATCTCCAAATTTTCAAGGATTCTTTGGATAAGGTAATGAACCTGAATAACTGGCACAACTTTATCAACATCGTAGCCGAGGCTGGATATATCAGTGACAAGCTGATTGCCTCCTCCAATGCGATTGTTTTCAGTTATGTTCTTTACCTGATTGCTAAGTATGACTATAAGCTGGATGCTGCACAACTCAAAAAGTGTATTAGTAAGTGGTTCTTTATGAGTACCATTACATATTTCTACACCGGTTCTACGGAGTCTGAAGTAGAGAAACAATTTGCGGATTTGCGTGATGTTCATACTGCAGGTGAATTCATCGCTTATATTGACCGTGTTATCGAAACACGATTTACGGACGATTACTTTAGTTTGACTCTGCCTAATGAGCTGAACAGTGCGGCAGCTATTTCGCCTGCATGGTATGGATATGTGGCAGCTCAGATTGTACTCAATATACCCATGCTGTTCAGCAATACTCCGGTATCCAAATACTTTATTTTGGGATCCAGCGGAACAAAGAATGCGATTGATAGGCACCATATCTTCCCAAAGAACTATCTGTCTGGAATTGGGTTTACCAGTGACCGTGACAGAAACCAGATTGCAAATTTCACCTATCTCGACTACGCCACCAATATTGAGATTTCGGACAAAGCCCCTCAAGACTATGTCTATCATTACCGCCAAAAACTTGGTGAAGATGGTTACCGCAAAGCATGTGAGGAACATGCTTTGCCAAAAAACTTCGAAGGTATGGAATACATTGAGTTTCTGAGTCAGCGTAGAATCTTGATGGCGCAAACTGTTCGCAAGGCGTATCAGAGACTGTGTGAGTGATATTTATTACAAACAAAGCCTTTCGAGGCGGTTGCGTGCTGTGTACAGAAACCGAAGGGAATACAATATCCAACATTTAGAACTAATATGGCGCGGAAAGGAGTCACGCAATGATTACAATTGATTCTTTAATTGGGCAGATGAAAAACCTTTTTGCCATTAAAACACCAGTTCGCTTCGATACGCCGGAGTATATTCAATTTCATAGTGACCTAATTCAGTACATTTACGAAAATCACTTTGAAGAGAGTGACGAGTGGAAAATCATTTCCCGTAATCTTGTTTACACCTCAACGCAGAGAATGGCTGTGGGAGAAGGCAACACAATTTTGATTCAATTAGATGCCTTGAAGCGCAGGGAACTGGGACTCCGTTTTGCGGTTGACTGGAAGCTGGTTCACCCGGATATTATTCGGGTGGCACGGTCACTGTATCAAGATGGCCATTATTTTGAATCTGCGCGCAGTGCCTTTATCGAAATAAATGCCAGAGTCAAAAAGCTTTTCCCGGAGCTTAGAGGAAAGGACGGAAAGCAGTTGGATGGTTACCCTCTTATGCAAACAGTTTTTTCGGCCAAATCTCCTAAGATAGTGATTGCAGATACCTCAACGGATACAGGTGAAAATGTTCAACGAGGATTTATGGATATGTTTGCCGGAGCAGCGGCTGCCTTGCGAAACCCAAAGGCCCACGAAAATGATTCCATTACAGCAGAGAATGCAGCACGGCAGTTAATATTTGCCAGTATGCTGATGTACAAGCTGGATGAGGCTTTGGAACGAGAGGAAAACAGCAACATAGCAGCAGTTGAAAAAAGTTCAACTGATTGCTGATACGGACCTCGCAAGCAACGGACACGGAGGAGGATAACGGATGGATTACAGTTTATTGATTGCCTATTTGCGGCAGAAACAATATATTACGGATTTGGAAAAGGATGTTCTGGACACATGGGACGAGCTTCAGAAATCCCCATTTGACCGCAGCTCTGCGCAACTGCAGATTATGCAGAACAACGCAAAACACCCGGAGATTTTTGCCGCAATCAAGGCGCTGCCAACAACGGTTATTCGCCCTTTTGATCAGGTAACAGAAAACGATATACGATATAATTTGGGGGAACAACTCGAGGCACTTGCCATGAAAGAGGGGTGGCCAACCAATGGCTAATAAATTGGAACTGACTTGGTATGGCAAGGACGAGCCGATTCGAGTCGAGCCTCGGTTGCTGATTGAAAATACGGAGCTTTCCAACACCGCCGCCGATTCGGAGACGCAGAATATGCTGATTCACGGGGATAATCTGCTGGCGCTGAAAGCGCTGGAGAGCAAATTTGCCGGACAGGTAAAGTGCATCTATATCGATCCGCCGTATAACACCGGCTCTGCCTTTGAACACTACGATGACAATCTGGAGCACAGTATTTGGCTTAATCTGATGCGTCCGCGCCTTGAAATTCTCTGGAATCTTCTTGATGATACTGTCGGTAGTTTGTGGATCAGCATTGACGATTCAGAACAGGCATATATGCGGGTTTTGTGCGACGAACTATTTGGTCGGCATAATTTTGTTGCACAGATTGTCTGGCAGAAACGGTATTCCCGTGAAAATCGTGAATCTATCGGTGACGTACATGAATACATTCTTGTGTACGCAAAGGATACGGTGTCTTTTAAAGAAGTGCGGAACTTAGTCCCAATGACTGAAGAGCAAGCTAAAGTCTACAAAAATCCAAACAACGATCCACGGGGGCGCTGGCGTCCAGTCCCCATGACGGCTCAAGCAGGTCATGCAACCCCAGATCAATTCTATGAGATAAAAGCGCCTGGTGGAAAGATTCACACACCTCCGGCTGGGCGATGCTGGTCGTTATCCAAGAAAACATTTGAAGAGCTTCTTTCTGATGGACGGATTTATTTTGGAAAGGATAATAACAGCCAGCCAAATAAAATTCGTTATCTCTCGGAAGTCCCTGGAGTAGCACCATGGACTTGGTGGCCAAGTGATGAAGTCGGGCACACTGACTCCGCAAAAAAAGAAATAATGGAATTGTTCGGGAAAGATAATATTTTTGATACACCCAAGCCGGAAGGACTCATTCAGCGCATCATCCACATTGCAACCAACCCCGGTGACCTTGTTCTCGATTCCTTCCTCGGTTCCGGTACCACGGCTGCCGTCGCGCAGAAAATGGGGCGGCGCTGGATCGGTGTGGAAATGGGTAATCACGCCTATACCCACTGCAAAGTGCGCATGGATAAGGTCGTTGCTGGGGAAGACCCCGGCGGCATTACCAAAGCACAGAATTGGCAAGGCGGCGGAGGGTACCGTTTCTATGAAGTTGCACCTACGCTCATTAACAAAGATCCCTTTGACGAATATGTCATCAACGAGGACTATGATGCCAATATGCTTGCAGCGGCGGTGGCCTTGCATGAGGGATTCCGCTATCAGCCGGATGGAGACCTGTTCTGGAAACAGTCCGTAGGCAACGAGAACAGCTACCTCTTTGTGACGACCCGCCACCTGAACAGCCCCTATCTGGACTCCATCAAGGACACCATGGAGGAGGGCGAGTATCTGATCATCGCTTGCCGCTCCTTTGACAGCGGACTGGACAAGGCTTACGATAATATCACAGTGAAGAAGATCCCGCAAATGCTGCTGGAACGCTGCGAGTTCGGCAAAGCGGATTACAACCTGAATATCGTACACCCGCCGGTGTATGATGATTGCGACGAGGAGGAAGAGGATGTCTAACGATTTTCCGCTCTATACAACGGATTATATCAGCGGTGTCATGTCTCTCCGCAAGCCGCAGACGCAATCATTGAAGATTCTTGAAGAAATCACCAACGCCGTACAGCTCCGCAAGGGTATGAATCTGAAAGCGGCACTGGGTGCTGTCCACGCGATGTATCCGATCTGCTCCGATTTTGAGCGTGACTTTATGTCCCTGACTTTTGCTCTGGCGACCGGCGTCGGCAAGACTCGTTTAATGGGAGCCTTTATCGCCTACCTCTACACACAGCACCATATCAGGAACTTTTTCGTGGTTGCTCCCAATACTACGATTTTTGAAAAACTCAAAAAGGATCTCAGTGATAACAACAGTGCCAAGTATGTGTTCAAGGGGCTTGGCTGTTTCAGCACGCCGCCGCAGATCATTACGGATGACGATTACCGTGAAAAAACGCTCTCCCTGTTTGAATCCGATGTTCACATCTTCGTGTATAACATCGACAAATTCAACAAAGAGGGCGCAAACATGAAAAAGGTGAACGAGCTCATTGGGGACTCGTTCTATCAGGCGTTGTCCGACTTGCCGGATCTTGTGCTCATTATGGATGAGTCGCACCATTACCGGGCAGAAAAGGGGGCACAGGCGCTGAACGAGCTGCATCCGCTGCTGGGATTGGAATTGACAGCGACACCATTGGTGACCAAGGGGAACAAGCAGGTGCCGTTCAAAAATGTGGTATATGAATACCCTCTGTCCAAGGCAATCGAGGATGGCTATACCCGCACCCCATATGCCGTGACCCGCTCGGACATTGATTTCTATAACTTCGGTGATGAACAGCTGGATAAAATGATGTTGCTGGACGGCATCACCTGCCATGAAAGCACAAAGCGCAAATTGGAAGTCTACGCTGCCAATCACGGCAAGCCTGTGGTGAAGCCGTTTATGCTCGTAGTTTGCAAGGATACAGATCACGCAACCTGGGTGGAGCAATTCGTAAAGTCAGACGAATTCCGTGGTGGCGCATATCGCAACAAAACGATAATCGTCCACTCTAAACAGAAAGGCGCAGAGACTGAAGCGAACACTCGTCTGCTTCTGGATGTGGAAAATCCGGAAAATCCGGTGGAGATCGTGATCCATGTCAATATGCTCAAAGAAGGTTGGGACGTCAACAACCTCTATACCATCGTTCCGCTTCGGACGGCCGCATCCAAAATTCTGCGAGAGCAGATGGTCGGTCGCGGCTTGCGCCTACCCTATGGAGAGCGCACCGGTGACCGGGATGTGGATGCCGTCATGCTGACTGCACATGATAAATTCAATGATATTCTGGCGGAGGCACAGAAGGGTGATTCTATTTTTAAGGCTGGGAATGTCATTAAAGCAGAAGAAATCCAGCCCGAAGAAGTGGTCTATACTCAGCTGACAATAGAAACCGATCCGGATGCCGAGCTGGAAAAAGCGTATGCTCATACTCAAATTGAAAAGACGGATACCACAGATGCACTGATCAAGAAGGCAACTGACTTGATCAAAGCAGAGGTTGAGCAGCACATTCAGCATACCCCGGCGCATACGGTCACCCCTGTGCAGGCACAGCAAATTGTAGAAACAGTCAAACAGAAGGTCGCTGAGGATAAGGATCTGGGACAGACCTTCAAGGAGAATGAAATGCCGCTGGCAGCATGGATGCTCTACCAAACCGAGGAAACGCACAGAGCTGCCGTGAACAAATTTATTCCGATTCCCCGTATCAAGGTAACGGATGCCGGTGTTGAGGAATATGTGTTCGTAGACTTTGATTTGGACATGGCAGATTTTACCCATGTGCCGATCAAGAATGAGCTGCTCGTTCAGAATCTGGAGGATATGCAGGACCGGCAGCGCATCAAAGGCGATGCAATCGATTTTGAGGGCTACAATCCGAAAAAGGTCATACTGGAGCAACTCCGACAGAAACCGGAGATCGACTACGAAAAATGCTCCAAACTGCTGTTCAAGCTGATCACGCAAGTCTGCGACTACTACGAAGCACAGTATGGCACCAATGGAATGCAGAACATCATTATGATGTATAAACGTGATATCGGAAACAAGATCTATAAGCAAATGCTGCAGCACTTCTATTGTGAGAACGGCTTTTTGCAGGAAGAGGTCGTCGGCACAAGAGATTACAACCTGCAGCAGTCTTACAGCTGTGCCGAACGGGTCAATCTTTTCTCCGATGATTATACCGGGAATATCCAATCGGTTCTGTTTGAAGGTGTCAAGCGGGGCGTATTCAGCGCCGCCAAGTTTGACAGCCGCCCCGAACTGGTACTTGCACGGGTGTTGGAGACGGACACCGATGTGCAGAACTGGCTTCGCCCTGCTCCACAGGAATTCAATATCACCTACAATCACGGGCATAACTATGAGCCGGATTTCGTTGTGGAGACCGATGATACGATTTATCTTGTGGAGGTAAAGGGCGAGGACAAGCTCAGTGACCCGGATGTTATCGCCAAGAAAAAGCGCGGTATCCAATACTGCGAAGTTGCCTCTCGCTGGGGCAAGGCAAACGGCTATAAACAGTGGCGGTATCTGTTTATCCCGTCCAAGCAGGTAATGCCAAACTCGTCGTTTATGCAGTTGGCAAAAAGGTTTGGAGAATACTAAATTAACAAATAATCTCTGCAAATACAATTTAGCTAAATGTGTAATGTACAAAATCTGTTCTTCATGGAAACGCTAAGTTTTTCGTGAATCTAATGACACTTGATATAGTCAATATTGTTGCATTAAATTTAGTGTCAAAGCTTTGAATACTAATACGGTTGCGAATAATAATTTAGGTGCTTGTAGCTTTGATGTTTCAACAGAAATATCATCAAATAAAAGAATTGGAGGAATAGAAAATGGCAGAGACCTTTAAACTTCCGTGCTCATCGTATGAGGAGCTGATTAAACTGTTCCAAGCGTATGCGAATACGAAAGAAGGAACCGCACTATCATTGGACGAGATAACCCAAGCCACTGGAGTACCTCGTACTATTGTAAGCAAGAACAATGGTTTTATGGTACAAGTGGGTTTGATCACGGAGGGCAATAAAAAAGCAGCAACCGAAACGGGACGCGCTTTAGGACGAGCATATACCTCAAAAATTACAGATGAAGTTGAACGGATTTGGAAAGAGATTATTGCTGAAGTTGATTTTTTAAACCGGATGTTGTCTGCTGTCCGAATTCGTAATGGCATGGATCGTTCGAGTTTCATTAATCACATTATTTATTCTTCAGGACTCAAAGATGCTAAGGAATCTCGCGCAGGAGCTGGAGCACTGATTGAAATTTTTAAGAGTGTTGGGGTATTGTCAGAGGTTGACGGCAAGCTATCTGTCCTGGATGAACCAAGCTCTGCCCGAGTATCTGTTGCATCAAATACCATATCTGCTGAGCAAACGCATTCAGAACCAGTTGCCCAACAAGCGCTTCCCGTTGCAACAATTTCGGCAAAGAACTCTATTGTCATCAACATCAATATCAACTGTACACCAGCAGATATTGATGGACTCGGCGGAAAAATTAGTCAACTGCTTTACGAGTTGTCTGAATGATTAAGCTATTCATAACAGAGAAAGTAGGTGCAGTATGAGTTATAACATAGTGCTTACTACTGCTGAGGATATTGTTGCAGTTGTTGATGCTGTCATCGCAAAAGGCTCTGAAGCGGCAAAGGATTTCATCGCAGAGTTCACGGGAATAGCAACTGACGATCAGGTTCTTAAGGCACTTCAGATGGCATGTGAACTTCAGTTAATTGTGTTTGATAGTTCACGAGGCTGTTATGGGTCTCCATCATTTTTGGCCCGGAAGCTTGTATCTGCATCATCAGACGAGCAGAAGGCCGTGTTTATGCGCTTGATTTTGGAGCAATATGCTCCATATAATACATTCAAGACACGATACGGTTTTACAAAATCCATTGAGCTTGCTTGTCGCCAAACGAAAACCCTACATATGATGACCTCCAACGAGAGAGACGTGAAAAATACGCTTATAAGCATTGCTACCTACGACTGTATCTTAGACACATCTGACACTTCCGACGAATAGAGAGGTGGAGAA
>OJJY01000866.1_pt1 | contig 9635 bp, 10 predicted proteins | sample 1596421 | NCBI WGS metagenome assembly OJJY01 (sample SAMEA4350151, study PRJEB24818) | metagenome | biome: human; feature: gut; material: faeces | place: Denmark | collected 2013-09 | reverse complement strand
GCCACTACAGTAAACCGTACGGTCCATTGCCTGCGTCTATAGAAGTTAATAGAAAGAATCCCCTTAGCGTTCAGCAAGAAACGACTTAATCTCCCTATTAAAAAGCATTAAACATGGCAGCAAAGTATGATTTCAAAACCTCCCCCGACATACAGGGAGAGAAGGAACAGCCCACCCTGTATCCGCAAATTGTAGTATCGGGCACAAAAAACCTGAAAGACCTGGCTAAAGACATCGCCCGGCGTTCTACCGTCCACGAAGGGACCGTCGTCGGTCTGTTATGTGACCTGGAAAGCATTATCGCCAATTACCTGGCAGACGGTTATAACGTAAAACTGGGAGAACTGGGCACATTCTCGGCCACACTGACTTGCCGCAAGGTAACGGACAAAAGCGAGATACGCGCCGCATCGGTACATTTTGACAACATAAAGTTCAAACCCACCCGGAAATTCCGTAAGGAGGTACGAAGCAAAGGAAAGCTGGAACGGGCGGAATATGGTTTCCGGACCTCCTCCACCCGATATTCAGCAGAAGAACGCTTTGTACGGCTGACAAATTATCTGAAAGAGCACTCCATTATCACTTGCAAGGAATATTGTGCCTTGACAGGGTTGCTGAAAACAAAAGCCGGCAGCGAACTACGCCAATGGAGCAGCGAAAAGAAAATAGAAAGAAACGGACGCGCCCCGCACGTGATATACAGGGCGATGCCGGAAGGCTGAAAAGGTATCCTTTCACCTGCTTCCCCCCTCTCCCGGAACCTTTATTCTTTCCGGGTGCGGCTGGTGGCTATGAGATACGCCCCCAGCAGAATCAGCGGCACACTGAGCCACTGCCCTATGTTAAAAGTCATATCCGCCTCTTCGGCAACCTGCGGATTCTTCATAAACTCCAGAGCAAAGCGAGTGCCAAAGAATATAAGCAAGCTTACTCCGGTTATTAATCCCACCCTCTTTTGTAAATGGTATGTATGGTACATCACCCAGGCAGTTACACCGGCAACCAGGCAATACAGCATTTCATAAATCTGAGTAGGATGGCAAGGCAAACCTTCATACAGCTGATGCCACTCCCGGGAACGGACAAATTCAAATCCCCAAGGCAACGTGGTGGGATATCCGAATATCTCGGAATTCATTAAATTACCAAAACGGATACAGAAGCAGACAATCGCCACAGCAGGTATCATGCGGTCAAACAACCACCACACACTTTTCCGGGTTACTTTTTTCGAGTACCACATCAGAGCCAGAATGATGGCGAACACCCCTCCGTGACTTGCCAGCCCGCCTTTCCAAATCTTGAATATTTCAACAGGATGGGCGCCATAATAGTCCCATTCATAAAACAAACAGTGCCCCAGACGGGCGCCAATGACCGTACTGACTATGCAATAGACAAAAAGCTTGTCCACCCACTCTTCCGGATACTTCTCTTTTTTGAATAAACGGCTTACCATTTCATAAGCCAATATGAAACCAAGGCCCCACATCAGCCCATACCAACGCACTTCCCAACTACCTACTTTAAATAAGATAGGATCCACATCCCATACAATACTTGCTATCATTGTTCTATTTCTTTGTTTATGAACACAAAGGAAATAAAAAAATCTCTTCTCCGGAATAAAACAGAGAAGAGATTTTCAGAATATCGTTCTTTTTGAGGAAACCTCTTTATACCAAATGGGCAATCAGTTCCTCACGGTCGCCGCACAGCAGATCAATTACAGGAACTTCGATCATGGTATAACATCCGGGCTGCTGTTTCATGGAGGCGCGTGCCACGCAAACCAGCACCTGCGCGGTAAGAGCCGGATTATTAATCTTCATGTCAAACTCGAACAACTGATTGTGAGTCTTGCCCGATACCCCTTTGCGAACCAGGTTAACGCCATGACCTACGTCGTTCAAATCGTCCACACATGGAACTTGTTTTACATGTGTCTCGTCATTTACAAAATAAGGATCCGACTTGATGGCGGCTTCCACAGTCTTGAAGTCCGCACCTTCCTCCAGTTCCACATACACCATACGGCGATGGATACCGGTTCCCACAGGAATAGTCATGGACAAAGCATCCTTCACTCCATCAATGGCACGGACTGCTACGGAATGCCCCATGCTGCGTCCCGGACCGAAATTGGTATAAGTAATACCCTTCGGAGCGATGGCTTCCAGCAGTGTACGGACTACAGAATCGCTTCCCGGATCCCATCCGGCAGAAATAATAGCGACAGCCTTACCGGCCTTTGCCGACTCATCCAATGAACGGCGGAGAGAAGTGATTTGCGTATGAATGTCGAAACTATCTACCGTATTGATACCCATTGCCAGAATCTCTTTCGCATATTCTTCCACGCTACGGGTCGGAGTAGCCAGCACAGCCACATCCACATCTTTCAATTCCTTTATATCTTTCACCACAGCGTATGCTTCCAACTCGGCAGGCTTGTTTTCCGCACCGCTACGACGGACGATACCTGCAATCTCAAAATCGGGAGCAGCTTCCAAAGCCTCCACTACATACTGACCAATGTTACCGTATCCAACCACGGCCGCTCTTATTTTTTTCATCTTTTATTGGGTTTAGTTTACTATTATCTGTTAATTCGCTGCAAAAATAAACATTTTGCCTCGTTTTTTTGTTCACTACGACCTAATAATTTAAAAATATTCTTGCCGAACTTATAATTTAAAAGATAGATGTCCTATTTTTGCAAAGAACTGTAAATTTTCAAATGAAACAACCATGATAGAATATATTAAAGGAGACATTGCGGAGATTACTCCGGCAACGGTGGTTTTAGATTGTAACGGGATGGGGTATGGCATCAATATCTCATTGAATACGTATTCGGCCATTCAGAATCAGAGCAATACGAAATTATATATTTATGAAGCGATCCGGGAAGACGCCTACGTACTCTACGGATTCTCGACCAAACAGGAACGGGAGTTGTTTTTGTTACTGATTTCCGTATCGGGCATCGGCGGCAACACGGCACGTATGATTCTGTCGGCCTTATCCCCTTCCGAGCTGTGCGGAGTAATCAGTTCCGGTAATGACAAATTATTGAAAACGGTAAAAGGCATCGGCCTGAAAACTGCCCAACGCATCATAGTGGACTTAAAGGACAAGATCGCCACTTCGGGCGTGGAGACGGTGAACAGTGAAATGTTTGCCAATCCGGGCAATACGGAAATTCATGACGAGGCTGTCGCCGCACTCACCATGCTGGGATTCGCACAAGCCGCATCACAAAAGGTAGTGGCTGCCATACTGAAAGAGGAGCCTGCCGCCCCGGTAGAAAAAGTGATCAAGCTGGCCTTGAAGCGATTGTAAGGGCCGTACATGAAACAAGGAACACGGACAATGCGGACTTTGGGGAGGTTCTCTTCAGGATCCGCATTGTTTGTGTTCCCATCCACATCACTTCTCTTCCTCCTGTTCCTGCATTTTGCGGGTTACAAACTCTATTTTCAAGTTCGCTTCTTTCTTATCTTTACGGATTTGTTCCATGCCGGACAGGATGCGCGCCAACTCCGTCAATTCTGCAATCGCCTTACGGTCATTGGGTTGCATAGCCGTTTTATAAGTACGATCTCCGATAAACTGAAGTTGGATATTCTTATCTTTGTTCGCTACAATAAAAGCGATAACGCCGCCGTCTTCCCCCATCTTGTAATCGGCCTTCTCGATTGCACGGCCCAAGTCAGTGGTTTCATAGCTGTCTTTCGAGGCGGGAGTTTCGGCAAAGGTATCCCCCACACTCACTTTCACCGCCGTGTGATGCACGTGCCGCCAGCACAATAAATAGAGGTAAGGGACATTTCCCCCTGCTCGTTCACTTGCCCGCGCAAGAATGAACGGCCTATATTCTTTTCTACTGTCTGGGTGGGATAAAAATAGTTACCCACCTCCTGATATGCAGTATCTTTCTCAAGAACAAAATTACCCTTGACGGAATCCAGCTGAGCTTGTTTCACCACCATCATGCTATCCAGGTAAATCAGACTTTTCCGCTGTTCTTTCAAATCCACCTGCTGCATCAGCTTGACTCCCTGTTTTCTGGCTTCAAACGCTTTCGGATAAAGGATGCGGATACTGTCTATCTGCAATTTGGCCTCATTAAAGTTCTCTTTTTCTAAAGCCGCTTCGGCCTTACGCAAATTTTCTTGCGCTTTCTTCTCGCCGCCATCATCACAACCGGCCAGCAACAAGGCAAATAATGCTACTAATCCTATCTTTTTCATGTACTTGATCGTTTTATATGCAGGCAAAAATACAATTTAATTGCGTGATTTCTCCTTATCCTGCGCAAAAAATCGTAAATTTGCCCCTCTTTAAGATGAATATGGAACTAAAAGAACACTTTAATAATAAGATATTCAAGTTAATCTCCGAAACGGCAGACGAACTGGGATTGGAATGTTACGTTGTAGGAGGTTATGTACGAGATATATTCCTGAAGCGTCCCTCGAAGGATATAGATGTAGTCGTAGTAGGGAGCGGAATTGAAATGGCACAGGCCTTCGGCAGGAAGCTGGGACGTGGGGCACACGTTTCTGTTTTTAAAAACTTCGGTACGGCACAAGTTAAATACCATGACACGGAAGTGGAATTTGTCGGTGCCCGTAAAGAGTCGTACAGCCATGACAGCCGCAAGCCTGTAGTAGAGGACGGCACCTTGGAGGATGACCAAAACCGGCGCGATTTCACGATCAATGCCATGGCAGTGTGCCTGAACAAAGCACGTTTCGGTGAACTGGTAGATCCTTTTAACGGGCTGGACGATTTGAAAGAGAGAACTATCCGTACACCGCTGGACCCGGACATCACTTTCAGTGACGATCCGCTCCGCATGATGCGTTGTGTCCGGTTTGCCACACAACTGAACTTCTATATTGACGACACCACTTTCGAAGCACTGTCACGCAACAAGGAACGCATTCATATTATCTCCAAAGAGCGCATCGCCGACGAGTTGAACAAGATCCTGCTCGCCCCCATACCGTCCAAAGGCTTTATAGAACTGGACCGCTGCGGACTGCTGCCTTTGATTTTCCCCGAACTGGTGGCGCTGCAAGGAGTGGAAACCCGGAACGGGCGTGCCCATAAAGACAACTTCTATCATACCCTGGAAGTTGTGGACAATATTTCCAAACATACCGACAACCTATGGCTGCGTTGGGCTACGCTGTTGCATGATATAGGCAAGCCACGTACCAAACGCTGGGAGCCACGTATAGGATGGACTTTCCATAATCATAACTTTATCGGTGAGAAAATGGTTCCGGATCTCTTCCGCAAGATGAAACTGCCCATGAATGAGAAGATGAAATATGTCCAAAAGTTGGTCAGCCTGCACATGCGCCCCATTGTTATCGCAGATGATGTAGTAACCGATTCCGCCGTGCGACGTCTGCTTTTTGAAGCCGGAGATGATATTGACGACTTGATGATGCTGTGCGAAGCGGACATCACTTCAAAAAATGAAGCACGAAAACAAAAATTCCTGGATAACTTCAAACTGGTACGCCAGAAGCTGAAAGACCTGGAAGAAAAAGACCGGATACGCAATTTCCAACCTCCGGTAGACGGAGAAGAAATTATGCGGATATTCGACCTGCAGCCCTGCCGTGAAATAGGCAGTCTGAAAAGTTCTATCAAGGATGCCATACTGGATGGAATCATCCCTAATGAACATGATGCCGCTTTAGAACACATGTTGAAGAAAGCAAAAAGCATGGGATTAACTCCCAAAAACTTATAAGAAATTGACCATACACTATACCAAAGGAGAAGAGTGGGCCAATACCCTGTCACATGGCGTTGGTATCCTAATAGGTATCGCCGGCGGCGGTTATCTGTTGCTTACTGCCATGAAAAGTGGCAATCCGTGGGCAACAGGCGGCATGTGGCTCTACCTATTCGGTATGCTGTCTTCCTATATCAGCTCCACCTGGTATCATGCCAGCAAACCATCTCCTCACCGCGAAGTGTTGCGCAAATTCGATCATGCTTCGATTTATCTGCATATCGCAGGCAGCTATTCCCCCATCATGCTGATAGCCTTGCGGGAAGCAGATTATTGGGGATGGGGAATTTTTAGTTTCGTATGGCTATGCGCCCTCGCCGGGATCATTCTATGTTTTTGTAACCTGAAAGAACATAGCAACCTAGAAACAATTTGCTATATAGCCATGGGATGCAGCATTTTTGTAGGTTTCAAGCCGCTCTGCCAACATGTGCCTCCCGCTTTTATTTATTGGTTAATCGGCGAAGGAGTGTCTTACATCACCGGAGCTGTCTTTTATTCCTTCCCCAAATTGCCCTATATGCACTCTGTTTTCCATCTGTTCGTATTAGGAGGAACGGTCTGTCACATGATGGCATTGTGGTACATTTTATAACCTTCCCATCTTCAATAAGTTATCCGTTTTGGGAAACTTTTATTCATTTTTTAAACAGAAAGTTTCCCAAAATGTTATACCTTTGCAGCTGTCCGACAAGGTGAAGTTAACCACTTCCAAGAGGGAATGCCGTGAAAATCAGCAACAGTACCCGCTGCTGTAATTCTCGTAGAGCTGAAACAATATGCCACTACAAAACCATTTGCGGGAAGGCGTTTTAAGGGAGAGATAAGTCAGAAAACCTGCCTGGAAGGACAGCCAAGTTTTTTAAATTAACAATTAATTTTTCAAACAATGAATTACGCTGAGATTTGTATTATTAAGCGTGATGGAAAGCGGGAAGACTTTTCCATCAGTAAAATTAAAAATGCAATCGGCAAGGCATTCCATGCCTCCGGAATTGACAATGAAGACAAACTGATTGCTGAAATTACCATGCGGGTTATCAGCAATTTCGTATCTCCAACCATCAGTGTGGAAGAGATTCAGGACCTGGTAGAAAAGGAACTGATGAAAGTACGTCCCGAAGTGGCCAAGAAATATATTATTTATCGCGAATGGCGGAATACGGAACGCGACCGTAAAACGCAAATGAAGCACATCATGGACGGCATTGTAGCCATCGACAAAAATGATGTCAACCTGAGTAATGCCAACATGTCCAGCCATACTCCCGCCGGACAGATGATGACTTTTGCCTCGGAAGTTACTAAAGACTATACCTATAAATACCTGTTGCCTAAAAAATATGCCGAAGCACATCAGTTGGGCGACATACATATACATGATTTGGATTACTATCCCACCAAGACTACCACTTGTATCCAATATGACCTGGATGACTTGTTCGAACGCGGCTTCCGCACTAAAAACGGAAGTATCCGTACTCCACAGTCCATTCAAAGTTATGCCACTCTGGCCACCATCATATTCCAGACAAACCAGAACGAGCAACACGGCGGACAAGCTATTCCCGCCTTCGACTTCTTTATGGCGGAAGGGGTACGGAAGACATTTCGCAAACATCTGAAAACTTTAACCGAGTTTTATATAGAAGTAGAGGGAAAAGAACCCGGAACAGAGGCTCTCAAGAAAATTGAAGAGAAAGCATACGCCATGACGCGCAAAGATACACATCAGGCCATGGAAGGATTCATCCACAACCTGAACACCATGCATTCGCGAGGGGGAAATCAAGTCGTGTTCAGTTCCATCAATTATGGAACAGACACTTCTCCCGAAGGCCGCATGGTCATAGAGGAACTGCTGAAAGCTACCATCGAAGGCCTGGGTACCCGTGGCGAAGTACCGGTCTTCCCCATACAGATATTCAAGGTTAAAGACGGAGTATCTTATTCCGAAGAGGACTATAAGAAAGCCATGGAAAACTTCGAAGCGGCACTGGAAGGCAAAATGGAATTCCAAGCTCCCAATTTCGACTTGTTTCTGAAAGCCTGCCGTACCACCGCAAAAGCCTTGTTCCCTAATTTTATGTTTTTGGATACTCCTTATAACAAAAATGAGAAATGGGATATCAAGGACCCTAAACGTTACCGCTATGAACTGGCAACTATGGGATGCCGTACCCGCGTATACGAAAATATAGCAGGTGAAAAAAGTTCATTAGGACGTGGCAACCTGTCATTCACCACCATGAATATGCCCCGGCTGGCCATCGAAGCACGCATCAAGGCAGAAAGTCTGGAAGAGTCAGGCAAGAAAGAGGCCATAGAAAGAAAAGCAAAAGAAATATTCATGGAAAGTGTACATGCTTTGTCCGAACTGATTGCCGAACAATTGTATGCACGCTACCAGTATCAACGTACAGCCCTGGCACGCCAGTTCCCGTTCATGATGGGGAATGATGTGTGGAAAGGCGGAGGAAAACTTTCGCCCAACGACCAGGTGGGGGATGTATTGCGTCAAGGCACATTAGGGATAGGCTTTATCGGCGGACACAATGCCATGATGGCTCTTTATGGAGAAGGTCACGCACATAGCCAGAAAGCATGGGATACATTATTCGAAGCCGTTACGGAAATGAATAAAGTGGCAGACGAATACAAACAGAAATATCAGTTGAATTTCTCCGTACTTGCCACTCCTGCCGAAGGACTTTCCGGACGCTTCACCCGTATGGACCGCCGCAAATACGGCATCATTCCCGGCGTGACGGACAATGACTATTATGTAAACTCTTTCCACGTAGATGTAAAAGAGCCCATCACCATCACCGAGAAGATAAAACGGGAAGCTCCTTTCCACGCCATTACCCGCGGAGGGCATATCACTTACGTGGAACTGGACGGAGAAGCTCAGAAAAATGTAAAAGCCATAGCCAAGATTGTAAAAGTAATGCATGACGAAGGCATTGGATACGGTTCCATCAACCATCCTGTTGATACTTGTCAGGCTTGCGGTTACAAAGGAGTCATTTACGACAAGTGCCCTGTTTGCCAGAGCGAGAATATAATGCGAATGCGTCGCATTACCGGGTATTTGACAGGCGACCTCAGCACTTGGAATTCAGCCAAGCGTGCTGAAGAACGTGACCGGGTAAAGCATGGATAATCAGCATGAACTTGTTATTTACCTATCCTGAAACAATAGTCGACGGTGAAGGCATCCGCTATTCCATCTATCTGGCCGGATGCCGTCACCATTGTCGCGGTTGCCAGAATCCCGAATCCTGGAATCCATCGGCAGGCACTCCGCTCACACCGGAAAAAATAGAAAAAATGATCTGCGAAATAAATGCCAATCCATTATTGGACGGAATCACCTTTTCCGGTGGAGATCCACTTTATCATCCCCAAGAATTCCTGGCTCTGGTCAAACAGATCAAAGAAGCTACCGGACAAAACATCTGGTGTTATACTGGATATACATTTGAACAGATACAAAACGATGAAATGTTAAAACCGATACTGGATTATGTGGATGTTATAGTAGACGGACGATTTGAGCCGGATTTGTACTCTCCTTACTTGGAATTTCGGGGCAGCAGTAATCAACGCATCATCCGTGTGCGATAACGCTAAAAGAAATAAAAAAGGGGTGTTTTCTTGATATATATCATGAATTCACCCTTTTTTATGTTTTTCAGCATATATTTACTTGCTAATTTCAAGAAAAGCCGTACCTTTGCAATGTGGTTGTGAAACCAAATATTAAGTTAATAAAGAAAAGAACAAAATTAGGTATTAAGTATTAAGG
>OJJY01000864.1_pt1 | contig 9675 bp, 7 predicted proteins | sample 1596421 | NCBI WGS metagenome assembly OJJY01 (sample SAMEA4350151, study PRJEB24818) | metagenome | biome: human; feature: gut; material: faeces | place: Denmark | collected 2013-09 | reverse complement strand
GGCTGGAGGCCATCGAGCACCGGCCTGACGTCGGCCCCGTCCTCATCGTGCGGGGCGCCGACCTGATGGACGGCACCCCCATCTACGACATCAAACCCTATATCCCCTACGCCGACTGCCACCCTGATGCCTCCGCAGGTTTCACAGCGCAGACCCGGTCCCACCACCTGAACATGGTCTGCGGCGACGCCCTCTGGGCCAAAGTGCCCGCCGACCAGCAGGCGGCGCTGCAGGGTGTGCTGGAAAACGACCCCCGCCCCTCCTACCAGCACGACCCCGAGCGGGTCTACGGCATGGAGTTCGGCGGTCTGGAAGTCCACTTCAAGGTGGACGGCGAGACGCTGACCGTCACCGGCATCGACCACTGCTGACGCCGGAGGGACTGCAATGGAGCTGCGAAATATCAACACTTTCCTCCACATCGCCGAGCTGCACAGCTTTTCCAGCGCTGCGCGGGAACTGGGTTACTCTCAGTCGGCGGTGTCGGCCCAGATCGCACAGCTGGAAGCAGAGCTTGGCACGCCCCTCTTCGACCGGGTAGGAAAGACCGTCCGCCTCACCGACGCGGGCCAGACCTTCCAGACCTACGCCCGCACCCTTCTCATCACGGCCCAGCAGGCCAAGGCCGCGCTGATGCCCGCCCGGGCCGTCAGCGGCACCCTGCGGGTGGCGCTGGCAGACTCGGTGTGCAGCACCTTCCTGCCCGACCTGCTGCAGCAGTTCCACGCCCTCTGTCCGCAGGTGGAGCTGGTGCTTCGGACTGCCACCGCAGACGAGATGCTGCGGCTGCTGGGAGCCAACCAGATCGACCTCGCCTACACTCTCGACCAGCCCCTGCTCCTGCCCAGCCTGACGCTGGCCGTCAATGTGCCGGAGCCAGTCTGCTTCGTAGCTCCCGCCGGACACCCGCTGGCCGAGGCCGAGGCCGTGCCGCTGGATGTGCTGGCCCAACAGGAATTTCTTCTCACGGAGCGGGGCATGAGCTACCGCGACGCCCTCGACCAGCGCCTTGCGGCCCGGGGGCTGGCCATCCATCCCTACATCGAGCTGGGCAGCGCCTCGCTGCTCTGCCAGATGGTGGAGCGCGGGATGGGCCTCTCCTTCCTGCCCGAGTACATCGTCTGCCCGGCCCTCTCCGCCGGGCGTCTGGCCCGCCTTCGCGTTCCCGACTGCACCGTCACCATGCACCGTCAGCTGTTCTACCACAAAGATAAATGGCTCACGCCCCAGATGAAGGCCTTCATTGCGCTGGTGGAGCAATAAACAAACGCCCCGCACCTGTCTTTCGACAAGTGTGGGGCGTTTCATTTGCAGATCTTTTCTCAGCTCAGCCGGTTCATCCGGACGGCCACATAGGGGTCGGGAAGCTTGAGTTCCTCGGCCAGATCCTCTTCGCTGCTGTATTTGTCGGCGGCAAGGCCCACAAAGATGCTGCAGCTGTCGAAGCGGCCATCCGGCGAGAGGGCGGTGATCTTCGCCTCGCCGTCCGCAACAGCGGTCACGACGCCAGAGGCGTCCACTGTAGCGACGCCGGGGTTGCTGCTGACCCATGTGATTGGGACGCTGACGCCCCCCTCCACGGCCACAGAGGCCGTCAGGGCTTCCTTTGCGCCCACGGTGCGGAGCAGCAGGTCGTGCTTATTCAGGGTCACTTTGCCCACGTCGCTGGTGACGGTGACGGCACAGCGGAGAGCCTGACCGTTGGACGCCAGCGCGGTGATGGTAGTGGTGCCGGGTTTCTGGGCCGTGACAAGGCCCTCCGTGTCCACCGTCGCCACCTCAGGGTCGCTGCTCATCCACTGGTAGGCGTAGATAAAGGAGCCGCTCGTGTTGATGAGCTGCAGCTTCTGGCTGGGGTGGGCGTTGTCGTACTGGATGATGAGGTTGAGGGTGACATGGTCGAGGGCCGGCTTTTTGCTGGCCGCGTCCCCGCTTTCCTTGCGGACCGTCACCCTGCAGGCGGCATACTCGCCCCGGTCGGTGATGGCGCTGATGGTCGCCTCACCGGCGCTGCGTCCCGTGACGCGGCCGTCGCCGTCCACAGTGGCCACGGTGGGGTTGCTGCTCATCCAGACGATGAAGTAGTAGTCGCTCTGTCCGCCGGTGTAGAGATAGGCTTTGGGCCGGGGGTCGTCGGCCGTGATCTCCAGCTCCATCTCGCTCACTTCCAGCTCAAAGTTCGAAGACTGTCCCAGAAGCGACGGCGCAGCCTGTGCGGCGGGGGCCGCCAGAAGCAGCCCGCTCAACACGAGGGCAGCCGCAAGCCGTGTGATCTTGTTCATAGGGTAGCACTTCCCTCCTTCGTATCATTCCGTCTATCGCAATGTGCACTGCACATAATTCCACTCACTACTCGTTTATTGTACACGTCCCCCAAAGAAGGGTCAAGTTCTTCGCCAGAAGTGTCACAATTTCGCGCATCTTTTCGTGAAAGGCACTAAAACACCACCCTCAAATTTATACAAAACGTGCAGACTGCATTTTGCCGCCGGACGAAAGAGCCGCCGCACCCTCAGAAAGGTGCGGCGGCTCTCGGATGCCGTAAAAATCAGTAGTTCTTGGCCTTCAGCTCAAAATAGCTCTGGGGATGGGCGCAGACCGGGCACTTGAGGGGTGCAGACTTGCCGATATGGGTGTAGCCGCAGTTCCGGCAGACCCACACCTGCTGCTCTTCCCGGGCAAAGACCTTGCCCTCCTTGAGGTTGGCAGCGAGGGCGCGGTAGCGCTCCTCGTGCTCCTTCTCGATCTGTCCCACCATCGTGAAGAGGGCGGCCAGCTGGGCAAAGCCCTCCTCCTTGGCCTCAGCGGCCATCCGGGGGTACATCTCGGTCCACTCGTCGTTCTCACCGCTTGCAGCCATCTCAAGGCAGGTCATGGTGTCGGGGAGCGCGCCGCCGCACAGGGCCTTGAACCACAGCTTGGCGTGCTCTTTCTCGTTGCCGGCGGTCTCCTCAAAGATAGCGGCCAGCTGCTCGTAGCCCTCTTTCCTTGCGACGCTTGCAAAGAAGGTGTACTTGTTGCGGGCCATGCTCTCACCGGCGAAGGCTTCCATCAGGTTTTTCTCGGTCTTGGTACCCTTGAGTTCCATATTCTGTTCTCCTCTCTGATGTGTTGACACTGCCAGTATAGGCCATGTCAGGTTTGGTTTATTCTACGCGCAGCCCGCTTTGTTCGGTACCGGGTGTGCGTCAGGTCTTGTTTCTCTCTGAGGATAGTATAACAGAATTTGGGGCAGAAATCAAGAATAATTCCTATTTATTTTTTCAACTGTGCTGCTTGAGGGCACAGACGGCGATGCTGAGGGCGCTCCACGCGGCCTGATACATCAGCACTGCGGCCACGCTCAGCATCCCCACGCTGCCCGCATAGGTCAGCAGGACGGCAATGGCCACCGAGAACCACACCGACACCAGCTGTACCGTGGTGGCAGTCGTCTCGGCGTTCTGGGCCTGCTCTGCGGCCCGCAGGCCGCCGGTCAGGCTGGCAAAGCCCTTGGTGCAGAGGATGCAGCAGTCCTCGGAGCCGGTGTTCTGGGCGGTGGCGGCATCCAGCGCGGCACACTGCTCCTGATCCAGCAGGACGACCATCCCCTCGGGCAGGTGGTAGGCGTCGGTGATCTGCCGTGCCGTCAGGCTGGGGTCCTGACAGGAGACCAGCAGCTGGATGTTCTCCTTCTGGAGCTGTTCCAGCCCACGGGCCGCATTCCGCCCGCCCACATACCGGAGCACGAACATGGCGTGCAGACTGCCGGAGACGGCCAGATACAGGATCTGCAGCTCGCCGTTTTTCGAGTGCTTGGCCTCATACTCCTCGTCGGGCAGGGGCACATCTTCCTTTTCCATGTATGCGCGGGAGCCGATGAGGACGCGGTTGTTGTCGCACCACGCGGAGAAGCCGAGGCCCCGATGGACTTCCAGATCCTTGACGGGGTAGAGGATGTCGGTGCGGTCCTCGATGATCTGGCGGAACAGGCCGCTCAGGGTATTGCAGCACTGGCTGAGGACGCTGGCCGAATAGAGGATGGCCCGGTCGATGCGGCCGCCCTTGAAGATGCGGATGTCCTCCAGCAGGGCGCTGTCCGGCGTGAACAGCTCGTCGGCGTCGGCCTGCACCGTGTCCACACCGCCCAGCTCCTCAATGGCCGACCAGCCGGGCACCACAGCGCCCGAGGCAGCTGCGGTCTGCTGCAGCCGCAGAGACGCAAGGCCGGCGATGAGGGTGGAGGACAGGGGCGACCCCATGCAGAGCACGGCGGTCAGGGCCGCCGTGCCGCCGTTGACGCCGCCGCCCATGACGAGGAATACGAATCCGGCCAGAAGGGCCACGCCCAGCAGGATATAGTTCGTTTTGCGGGCGCGGCGCTCACAGGCACGGGGGCCAAAGCCCTGTTCCACCATCGCGTCGTCCCACTCGGTGGGGCGGCTGAGCAGCACCCACGGGTCTTTTTCTTCCATATTCTTAGCCAGCACCCGGACAAGCTCCTTGTCCTTGGCGCGGAACGCGCCGCGCCGCTCCGGTGCGGCCTGCGCCAGCGCAAATCCGCCCTGCACCGAGGCCAGCAGCACCCGGTCGCCCAGCAGCGCAAGGAAGAGTCCCAGCGCCGCGATGCCGGACAGGAGGGTGAAGCTGGACGGCTGATAGCTCTTGGCGTTCAGCAGGGCCACAGCGGCCTGCAGCAGGGCGGCACAAGCGGCCAGCGCGGGCATCGTCTCCATGCTGGGACGGCCCCGCAGGCCCTGCAGGCCGTCCCGCAGGACGGGCCAGCCCACGGCCAGTGCCAAGGCGTAGAAGAGCAGGTTGGCAGCGTAGAACGCCGCCGGGGCAGTCACGGGGTCCAGCCCGGCCAGCGGGCCGACAAGGCCCTCTGCGGCAAGGCCGAAGTGGAGCAGCACCAGCGCGAGGATGCCGCCCAGCGCACAGCGCAGGGTAAGGGCCGCGCTCATCCGGCGCAGCCGGTCGCCCATCTGCTCAGGCGCTTCGGGGGTCTTTTCCGCCTCGGTGGCCGCCTCTTCTGCGGGGGCGGCTTCCTCTGCGGCAGGCTGCGCAGGCGCTTCGGCATCCGGCGTCTCTGCGGGAGCAGGCCCGTCGTCGTTCAGGTCAATGAGCGGCAGGCTCATGCTGTCGTCGCTGCTGGGCGGCGTCGTGCGGGTGGGGGCAGAGAGCGTTTCCTCGTCCTCCCCCTTGCCGAAGAAGTGCATGGCCGGGGCTGCATGGGGCTTCGCCGTCTTGTCCTCCGCAAATACCAGCTCGGGCAGCGGCGCAGCAGGCCTCTCCGGCTTGGCATCCGGCTCTTTTTCCGGTCCCGGCTTCTGGACAGCCGGAACTTCCGGGACGCTCTTCTCCGGCTTTTCGGCCTCCGGCTGAGGCTTCGGGCCGAAGAGCATGGCCTTCAGTGCCTGCATCTCCCGGTCCTCGTACTGCTCCTGCGGGGTGCGTGGGCCGTACTGGACGGCCTTTTTCCGGGAGGCAGACTGTTTTTCCGTTGGCTTTTTGTCCGGCTGGGGGGCAGGCGTCTCCGGCGCTTTGGGCTGGGACACTTGGGGCTTCTCCGGTTCCGGCTGGGGCGCACTCGCCGCTCTCGCCGGCTCCGGCGTCTCAGGCTTCGAAGGCTCTGTCTCCTCTTCCAGCTTCAGGACCAGCTCCAGCTCGGAGGGGTTCTCCTGCTCCTCACCGCCCAGCCGGATCTCGCCGGTGCTGCTCTCTTCCACTGCGCCGTCGGCCTGCGGCTCCGTTTTCTCGCGGCGGAACAGCCGACCGAACAGGCCCTTATTAGGCTTTTCGGCCGCTCCATCGTCCCGTCGGGTCATCTCCTCCGGGACCTGCGCCACACTAGTCGTAAAAAAAGTACGGAATTTCTCGTCGCGGGCGTCGATCTCTTCCCGCGTCAGTTCCTTCCGCTCTTCATCCTTTGGCATCTGCTGTCTTCCCTCCCTGATCTCTCTTATTGAGGGCGTCTCAGCCCTGTGCGGCACGCTGGCTCTGGATCTCATACAGGATGATGCCAGCCGCTACCGAGACGTTGAAGCTGTCCACACCGGTGCCTCGTGCAGCCATATCAAGGCTCACCACGCCGTCGCAGAGCTTCTTCACCAGCTGCGACACGCCGCTGCCCTCGCTGCCCAGCACCAGTGCGATGGGGCCGGTGAGGTTGTTCCGGCGCAGGGACACGCCATCCATATCGGCGCAGTAGACGAAAACGCCCTGCTCCTTGAGGCGGCGGATGGTCTCGCCGATGTTGGCCACCCGGGCCACGGGCAGTCGCTCCGCAGCACCGGCGCTGGACTTGATGACGGTGGGGGTCACGGATGCGCCGCCCCGCTTGGGGATGACGATGCCGTGTGCGCCGCACAGCAGGGCCGAGCGCATGACTGCGCCCAGATTGTGGGGGTCCTCGATGCCGTCACTCAGCACGAGGAAGGGCGGTTCGCCCTTCTCCTTGGCTGCGGCCAGCAGGTCCTCCACCGTTGCGTATTCGATCTCGCTGGCAAAGGCAGCTACGCCCTGATGGCTCTCGGTGCCGGTCATGAGGCGCAGCTTATTGGGGTGCACCCGCTTGACGGTGGCACCGGCCTCCTTGGCCATTGCGGTGTAGTAGGCCGCCACAGCGGGGGCCATGCCCTCTGCCAGCAGCACGGTATCCACGCCGGAGCCGCTCTTCAGCAGCTCCGTGACCGGGTTCTTTCCGTAAACAAGGCTCTCGTTCCGGGGCTGCTCCTCGGCCTTTTCGCGGCGGGGGCGGCGGGACGTATTGCGTTCTTCCATGAAGTGCTCCTTCCATTTCTATCGCAGGACGCCGTGGCTCTTCCGGCCCGGCGCCGTTGTGTTTCATTCAGCAATCTTTCCATGCCGCAGTGCGGCAGGCGATGATGACTCATCTTGAAGTATAACATAAGAAGCCGGTGTTCGCCATAGAATTGTGATTTTTCTCCCGTGAAATTTCTGTGCTGCGGTCCGGACAGCACCGCATGGGGTAAGTGTCGTCCCTCTGCACACCGAGCATCCGTCTTTTTGCCGGAGGCAAAAGTTTTCCACATCCAAACCGCTTTACCCATCGTATATCAGCCCTGTTTTTTCCACAAGTTGAAAACCCTGTGGAAAGAGTTCAAAACTCAAGCGCTCATGCCTGTTTTTCAGGTTGAATTCCACACTTTCCACGAGGTTTTCCACATTCTTATCTCGACAAGCTCAGAACCTTGCATACATTTTGTAATTTTCAAGTCAGAATTATGACAAATTTTTGAATCGAAGCAGCCATTCTTTTGCCTTTTTATCCAATATCATTTTGACGAATGCAGTCTTCTGTTGAAAATCGTCCCCTTTTGTCCCTCTCTCGTTCCTCTGCTCAGATGTTGTCGTCGCTTGTAAAAATGTTGCATTTCACTCGTTTTTCAATTTTTCGACTGCGTTTCCGGCCAAGAAAGCTTCGGTTTGATTACAAAAACTCTCTAGTGGATTGATTTTGCCCTCTGTTTGGGGTATACTAAGGTTGCAACTTCGTTAAACCATACACGAAGTGCTGTGTGGGTACGAAGAGACCCCGATAAATTTTGGAGGTAAATAATATGTTGGTAAATGCAACCGAAATGCTCATCAAAGCCCGTGACGGCCACTACGGTGTGCCTCAGTTCAACATCAACAATCTGGAGTGGACCAAGGCTGTCCTGACCGCCTGCGAGGAGATGAAGAGTCCCGTCATTCTGGGCGTCTCCGAGGGTGCCGGCAAGTACATGACCGGCTTCAAGACCGTCGCCGCAATGGTGGACGCAATGGTCGATTCGATGGGCATCACCGTTCCGGTCGCTCTGCATCTGGATCACGGCACCTACGAGGGCTGCAAGGCCTGCGTTGAGGCTGGCTTCTCCTCCATCATGTTCGACGGCAGCCACTACTCCATCGAGGAGAATGTCGCCAAGACCACGGAGCTGGTCGCTCTGGCACACTCCAAGGGCATGAGCATCGAGGCCGAGGTCGGTTCCATCGGCGGCGTCGAGGACGGCGTTGTGGGCAATGGTGAGATCGCTGACCCCGCAGAGTGCGCAAAGATCACCGATCTGGGCATCGATTTCCTCGCTGCCGGCATCGGCAACATCCACGGCGTCTACCCGGCCAACTGGAAGGGTCTGGACTTCGAGGCTCTGGACCGCATCCACAAGGCTACCAACAACATTCCTCTGGTCCTGCATGGCGGCACCGGCATCCCCGACGACATGATCGCCAAGGCCATCAGCCTCGGCGTCTCCAAGATCAACATCAACACCGAGTGCCAGCTGGTCTTCGCTGAGGCCACCCGCAAGTACATCGAAGAGGGCAAGGATCAGCAGGGCAAGGGCTTCGACCCCCGCAAGCTGCTGGCTCCCGGCGCAAAGGCCATCGAGGCCAAGTGCAAGGAGAAGATCGAGCTGTTCGGCTGCGCAGGCAAAGGCTAAGCCGAAGCTGTCCTTCTGAACAATACTCCACCTGATAGAAAGAGCGACCCCGCTGTGTTGAGCTCAGCACAGCGGGGTCGTTCTTGTTTTATCTTTTTATTGAGGGGCATCTGCTATGCATCGCACCGAAATGCTCTCCGGCTCCTGCATCGTCTCTGCTTCTTTTACTGCTTTCTGAAAGAGCGGAAGCATCTTCGCCATCTCAAAGCCATTCTCTGTTTTTGCATACTCCGGTGCCATCGTGATGCGGTACTCCGCCTTTGCCTTGCTCCACTGTCGGACCGAAAAGTGTTCCGGGATCACATCCAGCCATTTCCCTGTCTCTCCAAACTGAGAAACCGCGTCGATCTGGAGCCGGAACAGATTTTTGGCAAAATACGCGCTCCATTCCATTTCTTTCTGAGCCACTTCATGCAGGTCCTGCACCGTTTCATCCGCCCGGCAGAACGTCACAAACCCTGCCTGCGCCATCCTCTCTCTGGCTTCCAGCAAAGAGAGAACGCTGCCCGTTTCATCGACCAGATAGCCGTTGGTCGTGGGGTCGAGCATACACCATTTTCCCAGAGTCCTGTCAAAAATCTCTGTCACGACATGACAGTCGCTGTCAAAGGGCGAATAGGGCAGCATTCTCACTCTCCGGGCGTAGATCCCCAGTGCCAGACAGCATTCCTCCAGTATCTTGGATTTGTTCAGACAATTGATCCCATGCTCCGGCTGCTCCAGACTGTATTCCAGCAGCGCCAGCCCATTGCACGGAACGCTGTTATCGTACCACGCACTGTGTGTCAGTTTCGGGGCAAGATACTTCAACAGCCGCACACTGTGCTCCAGCTCTGTCCCGTTTCCGGCAATTTCATTGAGATGATATTTTTCTTTCAGCTCTGCATACTCCGGGCAGTCAAAACGATATTCTACCTGTGCCTGCTTTCCGAGTTGAAAGCTCTGGTTATTGCAGAGTATCCCCCGATAAATATCATAAAGTGTTTTATTTTCCTCATTTCCCATCATGCGCTTCCCCTTTCTGATTTTATCCATTATAACAATTTCAGACAGAAATTATAATCCGCAGACACAACAAAAACCGCCCTGAGAACTCTCAGAGCGTTTCGTTCAAGTCGGCGACTACCTATTTTCACAAGCCGTTTCCAGCTAACTATCTTGGGCACGAGTGAGCTTAACTGCTGTGTTCGGAATGGGAACAGGTGGAACCTCACCGTCATCGTCACCGACCATATGACTGACACAGTAT
>OJJY01000863.1_pt1 | contig 9686 bp, 7 predicted proteins | sample 1596421 | NCBI WGS metagenome assembly OJJY01 (sample SAMEA4350151, study PRJEB24818) | metagenome | biome: human; feature: gut; material: faeces | place: Denmark | collected 2013-09 | reverse complement strand
TAGTTATTTTTTTTTTTTTTAAGAGACGTATACCACCCAGCGGTATACCTCTCTATTCATCGGCAGCGTCAGATGTGTATAAGGAACAGTGTGTATCCCATCCGGCCTTTCTGACTACGTTATGTCCCTTCATTGTCTGATATCTAGGGATCATATCCTTGATTACACGTGTAAGAACGTGTCCGATATGTGGCTTACCATTTGCTGTTGGAGGGCCATCGTAGAATGTGTATGTTGGCAGATCCTTTGTCTCTTCAACACTCTTCTCAAATACCTGATTTTCTTTCCAGAAGTCCAATACCTTCTGCTCTCTGTTCACGAATTCCAGTTTAGTCGAAACCTTGTCGTACATGTCGTCTTTCCTTTCTGTGATAAATATAAAAAAGCCCTTCGTCGTAATCAGGACGAAGGGCTTTGAGTTCGTTATACCACCTATTACTTACATACTAACATATGCGCTCCCCTTAACGCAGGAAATACGTCAGAGCCTACTTGATATGCCACAAATGCCTCACCGATTATCACCGCTTTGACACCGCAGCTCTTTTGGTCTGCAACTCCAGAGTGATATTCCGAAAGTCTCTACTGTCACCGGGCTCGCACCGCCCCCGGCTCGCTGCTGATCTCGCAGACTCCGTACTGTCTCTGTCATCGTTTTTATCATCTATCCATTCCTTAGTATAGCAAGTATTTGTGGTTTGTCAATCGCTATATTTGCTGTAGACTCAACTTTATGTTGACCTGTTTTTAACCACTATTTCTTTACGACCGCACTTTTGGCTGTGCTCCATGCTCATTGGCTTTGGCTTTTTCTCAACACATACATCAAATGAACCTGTTGCATCCGAAGAATAAAAATATGTACTTATTATAAGCCATCACAGTGCTTTCTTAACTTTAAAATCACTGCAACGGCCTTTCTTATCTTAATATACATAAAGATCGTAGTCCACGAGATACCACTTGCTGCCTGACTTCACTACAGTGTATGTTATCTTGCCATCTGCGTCATCTTCTGAACCTTTTATCTCGACATCCATATCGATTTCAAGACAATCATCCACTTTCATATCAACATTAAGCCTATCAAGTGTCTTATTTACATCTTCTATCTCGTCTTTTTCATACTTCTCCTCTGATCTATCCTCTATCTTGATGCTCTTTACTGTTCCAACTTCTTCCTTCATATCCTGAACGTCCTCGTTGAACTGATCCTCGACAAAGTTATCGCCCCATGTCTCGTTATAAAGCTCATAGTAGTCATCTTTCATCAGCTCAATCATGGCATCTGCATCGCCATTTTCGTATGCCTTCGCAAGCTCATCACCGATCTTTGTCGCACTTCTCTGTCCCTTACCACCAGAAAGTGCTAACACCAGCACAATAATCACGATGATTACTACTGCGACTATTCCACCAATTATCGCAACAAGCTTTTTGTTGAGTTTCATGCCCGGCTTCATGTCTGCGCCCTGAGGGACACCAGCCTGTGGTCCTGGCTGTCCATACTGGTTCTGCTGACCTGGCTGCTGGAACTGATTAAAGCCTCCGTACTGGTTGTTCTGCTGTTCTGGCTGGCCTGGCTGCTGGAACTGGTTAAATCCTCCGTACTGGTTGTTCTGCTGTTCTGGCTGCTGGAACTGGTTAAATCCTCCGTACTGGTTGTTCTGCTGTTCTGGCTGGCCTGGCTGCTGGAACTGATTAAAGCCTCCGTACTGGTTGTTCTGCTGGCCTGGCTGCTGGAACTGGTTGAAACCGCCGTACTGGTTGTTCTGCTGCTCTGGCTGGCCCGGCTGCTGGAACTGGTTAAATCCACCATACTGATTCTGCTGCTCTGGCTGCTGGAACTGTCCAAATCCGCTATACATATTCTGCTGCTCTGGCTGACCCGGCTGCTGAAACTGTCCAAATCCCCCATACATATTCTGCTGTTCAGGCTGTCCTGACGGATGAGGCTGTCCGTCACTTGCATCTCCACTCTGTCCAGCCCCTTGCGCATTTGCAAATGCACTTACGCCGGGAGTTGTGAGAACTGTGGTTCCCTCGTCTTCGTATTCATCGTCCGTATTCCCAAATCCATTCGTGTTATTCTCGTCCATGCTGCTCTCCTCCTGTGTTAAATCTGATCAAAATTTATCTGTCTCACGGCAAATTTACCTTGTTGTTCATATACATAGTATAATGGTAGCATTTTATACGTTATATGTCCAACTAAAATGTTTATTCCGTTGAAGGAATTTTGCCAAAACACTGTATATCATTTCTCATTGTCTCCACCCTTCTTTCTATAGCCCGTAGGGGTACATCCCACAATATTTTTGAATTGTTTTATGAAGTAACTCACACTGCTGAAGCCACATTCAAGTGCAATATCCGTTACCTGTCTATGGGTGGTCCGGAGCAATTCGGCCGCCAGTGTTATGCGGCGCCGTTGGACATATTCCATCGGTCTGTAATGCACATACTGGCTGAATATCCTCTGGCACTCCCTGACGCAGATATTTGCACTTCCTGCTATACCGCTGACGGTTATCTCATCTTTTAGATTTCTGTCTATCCAACCAAGCATATCCTTTATCCTGACCTCCGCAAGATGCGGCATGTCTGAGTCTCCAGGTGCATTCATATTCTGTGCTATACATAATATCATTCTGGTTAGGCTATCCCTGATGTCAAATTCATATGCATAACCCTCGCCCGCGCAGGCATCAAAACATCTGTCAAATTCCTCAAAGAATGGCTCCATGCCCTCATCTCTCTTCATATGCACAAACGAATGCCCTTTCTCCACAAACGGCTTCATATATTTGGTGTCAAATATGCTTCCCGGCGCCCCGGCAACTATGGAACTTTCGAATACAAACGAATGATAACGGCACTCTCCCAGCGACAGCGTCCGGAAAGTGTGAAGTACACCACCATTTATAAAACATCCCTCACCTGCATTCACAATGCATGAAATATCTCCAGTGACAACCTCCACCTGTCCGCTGAGCAAAACAAACACCTCCAGCTCGTCATGCCAGTGTGGCGGTATGCATCCAGATATAAACTGGTGCATATCTGCGTCATACGCAGCAAAGTCAAATTGATGTATATCGTCCGCCCTGCTCTCCCTTCCATGTGTGTCGACCATGACCGTGGTCCTGTGTAGTATCATGCCTGGCTCCTCTCTATGTTTTCTCTACGTTTTCTCTATGTTCACCTGCAGACGAGCCAAACCGCCTGCTTATAACTGTTAAGAACCAATATATGTCGTTTTTGTTATATTATGGGCCGTATTTGTTACAGAATCAAGTCGTTTATTTCGCTATTATGTATACAGATTAAATCATAAGAATCAATAGATGGCGAACAAGGCAGAGCATTCTGGCTGTCTCCGCATCTCTGTCGCATTGTTTACAATACAAAATTTTAAAGGAGAGAAATTTTTATGAACGCTGCCTTAGATATTGGTAAACCCCAAAAAACAAAACGGAGCAAACGCACAACCGACATGACAACAGGAAGCCCGGCAAAGCTTTTGTTTTATTTTGCCATGCCTCTTTTTATCGGAAATATACTTCAGCAGTTTTACAATCTGGCTGACACCTCCCTGGCAGGACACCTTCTCGGAGATACCGCCCTTGCACAGATAGGTGCCACCGCCGCACTGTACAGCCTCATCACAAATGTAGCTTTCGGACTTAATAATGGCTTTGCTCTGTTCGTCAGCAGAAGCTTCGGTGCGGACAATAAAATTGAGATGAAACGCTCCGTGTGCTGGGCTGTCCTGTTGTCGGCCATATCTACAATACTACTCACCACATCATTTCTAGTCCTTAGACGGTCTCTGTTGACACTTCTTCAGGTGCCTGCTGATACTATGGATGGTGCACTGAGTTATCTTACTGTCATCCTCGCCGGAATACCTCTCACCATGGCTTATAATCTTGAATCAAGTCTTCTGAGATCCATCGGCAACAGTGTGACACCTCTTATCTTTCTCGTGTTCAGCAGCGTGCTCAACGTAATTCTGGACTACCTGTTCATGGGACCTTTCTCCATGGGCGTCCGTGGTGCTGCCATTGCCACCGTCACCTCCCAGGGAATAAGTGCTGTTCTTGGATTATTCTGTATCATTAAGGGATATCCGGAGCTTAGATTTGGAAAGCAGGATATGAAAGTTTCTATCCACTTTGTATTTGAAATGTTTTGGACAGGTCTCAGCATGGCTCTTATGAGTGCCATATATAATATAGGAAGTGTTATTCTTCAGGGAAGTATAAACGCACTCGGAAATGTCTACATCGCAGCCCAGGTGGGCGGCAGAAGGCTTGCCGAGTTCTTCTACACACCGGGAATTGCCCTTGGAACAAGTGCTGCCACATTTGCCAGCCAGAACTATGGTGCTCACAAAAATTCCAGAATCAAGAAAGGAATATTCGCCGCCATTACCATGTATGGAGTGTGGTGGGGTGCTTGCTATGATCTGCACCTTCACCATTGCAAGATCTATTCTAGTGCTGATAACCGGAAGCTCAGACAATACAGTTATATCCAATGGTCTCATGTATCTCAGGATCAGCATACCGATGATACCGCCTATGGCGGTTCTCGTAATAGTACGAAATGCCCTTCAGGGAATGTGCCACTCAGTGGCGCCGCTGCTGTGCAGCGCACTGGAGATGATCGGCAAGATAATATTTGCAGTATTTCTCGTTCCAGTCTACGGCTACGTTGCCGTGTGCGTATGTGAACCGGTGACTTGGGTAGTATGTTTCCTGTTCATCATGGTAGCCGCACTGATATTCAGAGCAGACTTCAGGGATCCTGACATACTATGAAAACCTACGAAAACCACTCTCTAGGATAATATCCTGTTTTTGTATCTTTGAGTCCTATTATAACGTTAAAAAAGACGCCAGCCACCACCGTCAGCCGTTTCAGACATGACGATGGCGACCGGCGCCAATTCGAACAATAAAATTTGAACGATAAACTACCAATAACATTACTCAACTAATGTATTGTAGATAGTTATTTAAAAGTTAAAAACATCAAAGCTTGTACCTATATCTATTTGCTACTTCCTAACAAGATGGATCTGGTAAGCATTGTACTCGCCGAACTTGAGTGGTACAGGAAGTCCTATCTGGTCAAGTCCCTGTCCGCTGTACTCTGCGCCAGTCTCCTCGTCAACATATGTGGCATCCGCATCAAGTCCCTTTACTCTGACAAAAGGTACAGGGGCATTGCAGAAGCTCTCCACCGTCACGATATTGACAAGTGTCTCTGACTTATCCCTTGCTACAAATGACCATGCAGCTACGCCTTTGCTCTTGTCTGCATCCGTCAGTCTATAGTAGAGTCCGTTGTGAAGGAGATCCCAATACTTCTTGTAGTTTTCTACCTGAGCCTTGACCTCTTCCTTCTCCTCATCACTGACCTTGTTCAGATCAAGCTCATAGCCAAAGCTTCCCGCCATGGCAACGACAGCTCTTGTATTGAACGGAGTCGTCCTGCCTGTCTGGTGATTCGGAACCGCTGATACATGTGAGCCAACCACCGATATAGGATATCCAAATGAAGTTCCATACTGTATGTCAAGCCTGCAAATGGCATCCGTATCATCACTGCACCAGATCTGTGGTGTGTAATACATCATTCCGGCATCAAATCTTCCACCGCCACCGCTGCAGCCCTCGATGAACATCTTTGGATATCTTGCCTGAAGTCTCTCCATGAAATCATATACACCAAGTACATACTTGTAAAGGATCGTTCCATTGTTCTGGATTCCCTCTGTCATAGAGTATACATTTAGGATACTTCTGTTCATATCCATCTTTATATAATCAACATCTATCTTGTCAAGCACCGCTGTCAGCTGATTAAATATGCAGTTTACGACCTCTTTTCTTGAGAAGTCCAGATTCAGCTGGCTTCTTCCCATGACCGGCTTTCTTTCAGGTATCACAAATGCATAGTCAGGATGCTCCTTGAAAAGCTCGCTCTTCTCAGATACCATCTCCGGTTCGATCCAGATACCAAACTTCATGCCGAGAGCCTTCACTCTTTTCACAACATCAGCCATAGGACCGCCCATCTTATCCTCATTTACAAACCAGTCGCCAAGTCCTGACTTGTCGTCATCTCTCACACCGAACCAGCCGTCATCCAGGACAAGCATCTCAACGCCAAGCTCTGAAGCCTGCTTTGCTATATTTACGATGTCATCACCGTTGAAATCAAAGTATACTGCCTCCCAGCTGTTGATGAGTATAGGTCTCCTCTTTGTCTTGTACTCGCCACGGCAGATATTGTATCTCACAACGTCATGCATCTTATGTGACATGTCAGCAAATCCATCAGGCGAATAAACCATAACTACCTCAGGTGCCACAAACTCACTCTCAGGATAAAGCACATACTCAAACATCTCATCCTGAACACCCATGTTAAGTCTCACCTGATCTGTCTGATCCTTCTCAACCTCACAGCCAAAGCTTCCACTGTATAGAAGTGAGATTCCATAGCAGTCACCTGCATCCTCATTCGCATCCTTGCCTGCTATAACCACAAATGGACTGTGCTGATGGCTTGATGTACCCCTTGTGCTTCCGATCTTCTTCACACCATGATTTATAGCTTCTCTCTCATACATGCGCTCCATAGCATGTCTTCCATGGAAGTGGATGAGATCATAATCACCTGTCACAAAATCCAGGCTCACACTTGATGCCTTTGCCACAAATATATCCGCATCGCTTATATTTCTGACTATAGCTGATCTTGTGATCAGATCCTTATCCTCTATAATTCCATACAGGAGTTCAACCTCCACTCCCACCTGAGGATCCTGAAGAACGATCTTGAGTGTCTCGCCCTTCTCGCCATCATTTGTGTATGCTGCAGGAAGACCCTTGAGACTGTACTTTTTGTCCATAACCTCGTACGAAACATATCTGAGATCACAACCGTGGATTCCTTCTATATCCTTTACGTTGAATGCAGGTGTTCTGAAATCTCCGTTGCCGTAGCAGCTGTATTCCTGTGGAATATTGTCCAGAGAGAACTCTCTGCTCTCCTGTGCCTCGTAAGGATTGCCTGAAAATCCTCTATCGTAATGAGTTATGACATATGACATATCCCCATCCATTTCCTTGCCGTAATACAGATGAGCCAGATATCCATAATCAATCACCTTCATCTGATATGTAGTATTTTTGGTATTCAGTGTGAAAAGCTTTTTCTCTTCATTTATCAATATTGCCATGCCCAAGTCCTCCTTTTCGTGATCTCCAGTTTCTCTACAGCCAATTTTCATTTGACTGGTCTTTCTTCATAATTTATCTACAACCGGCTCCGCCGGAATGTATTCCTAGTTAAGTTTTAATTCGATTCCCTGCAATTTTTCATTTTGGGATTCCACACAAGCTTCTTAAAAGCTATTTTCCAAGTTCCACCATATAGTCCACAAATTTCTCCACATATCCATAATCTGCCGCATATGCTGACAATCCAATATATGCCTTGCCATCTGTGTACTCAGTAAGTCCTGCCGCCTTGTATCCTTCAGATACATCTATTCCGACAGGTATCTTCTTTCCGTCTTCATCCTCGTAATAAATTATCCTATCCTTATACTTATCATATATATCGCCTACCTTCTCATCCGACAGGTCTGCAAGTCTGCCGCTCTTCGCCAGACCTATGAGTTTGTCATACTGGCACAAGACTGCCTGAGCAGTGTCCGCCTCAAGGTATGCCAGCACCTTCATATAGTAACTGTTCTTATAATCTGAGTTATTTGCCAGATTAAAAAATGCATTGTTGTCAAATGTAACCCTTCCCGGGAGATTTTCTTCCCCTACATACGACACAAACCCCTGTGTCAGCTTGCTGTTCCCTGAAACATCATCGTAGTTGTTCACAAGGACGACATCCAGTATCGGCTTGTCCTCCCTCGTTGCAAACACAACAGCAAAATACACTACAAGTCCCACGAGAACGACAGCACCGATTATCCAAAGCTTGTAATAATCCCAGATATATCCTATTTTTTTGCGTGTGGAGTCCATCTCTTTGATCTTCTGTTTTTCTTCTTCCGTGATTATCGGCTTTTTCATAGACGTCCTCCTTTTTTTTCTGTGTTGAGTGGACGCGTGAGAGGCGCTTCGCGCGGCGTCCACAGTATCGCAAGTGCTTCGCACTTACGATATATTTTGGAGTGGACGCATGAGAGGCGCTTCGCGCAGCGTCCACAGTATCGCAAGGGTGGCGTCAGTAACTGACGTCACCCTGTGGTCATATATAATATCTTCTTTAACTTTCTTTAGAGCTTTCCACCTGATGTTGCGATACCTTCTACGAACTGCTTCTGGAATATCAGGTATATAACGATCATTGGTATACATGATATAAGAGATGCAGCCATCAGCTGTGGATAGTTGGACTGATACTGTCCCTGCATTGTTGCAAGAGCTGCTGAGAGCGGCATCTTGTTTGCACTGCTGTTTACAACCAGTGGCCACATCAGATCCTTGAATGCGAACACTGCTGTGAATATACCGAGGGCAACCATCGATGATCTTGCAAGCGGAGCCATGACGAACACGAATGTCTTTGGAATGTTACATCCGTCAAGTCTCGCTGCCTCCTCGAGATCTCCAGGGAGTCCCATGTAAGCCTGCTTGAGCAGGAAAGTACCGAACGCTGTTACAATTCCCGGGAATACCAGAGCAAACATTGTATTTGTCATGCCCATCTTACTGATCATCAGGAACTGTGGGATGATGAATATCTGTGAAGGAATCATCATCTGGAAAAGTATCAGGGAGAACATAAAGTCTCTGCCCTTGAACTTAAGTCTTGCAAATGCATATCCTGCGAGTGTTGCTGTGAGACATGCACACACAACTCTGAAGAATATGAGCAGTAATGTGTTCTTGTAGAGAACAAGGAAGTTCATGTTATTCCAAACAGTAGTGAACGCGTCTGTACGCCACTGTGATGGGAATATTACGAATGGACTTACCGAAGTTGCCTCTGTTACTGTCTTAAATGCTGTGAGTGTCATCCATACAAATGGCACTATCATAATGATTGAGAATATGATCAGAATGAGGTGAATCAATAATCTCTGCATTCTTCTCTTAAACTGTACGCCTCTTGTCATATCGATTCCCCCTTCCTAGTTATAATGAACCCACTTCTTCTGACCGATCATCTGGAATACTGTAAGTACCATGATGACTGCGAGAAGAAGAACTACTATTGCTGATCCATAACCCTTGTTACCATTCTGGAACGAATACTGGTAGAACAGATATACGATGGACTCTGTCTTCTTGAGGGCCGGATTGGAAATATCCATTACCATGTATACAAGGTCGAATACCTGAAGTGCTCCGATTACTCTTGTTACGAGTACGAAGAATACTGTAGGAGAGAGAAGTGGAAGAGTAATCTTGAAGAAAGCTCTTACTCCTGATGCTCCGTCAATATCCGCTGCCTCGTAGTAATCCTTAGGTATCTCCTGAAGTCCTGCAAGGAACAGAACCATGTTGTAACCAATGATTGACCATACACCGATGATCGCAACTGAGATCCATGCGATCTTTGGATTGGATATCCACTCGATCTTTGTACCGAGGATGTGGTTTAACAGACCGAACTGTGAATTGTATAACCATCTCCATACC
>OJJY01000851.1_pt1 | contig 9779 bp, 10 predicted proteins | sample 1596421 | NCBI WGS metagenome assembly OJJY01 (sample SAMEA4350151, study PRJEB24818) | metagenome | biome: human; feature: gut; material: faeces | place: Denmark | collected 2013-09 | reverse complement strand
GCTGGAAAGGCTGGGCCATACTCCTCCGGCAGAAGCAGAAAAAGCTTATTATGCTTCCATCGGAAACGATGATCTGGCAGCCTGAGTTCACAGATAAAACACTCTCCAGGAAACCCGGGGCGGTTCAGTTCCTTTGCAGGTCTCACCGCTTTCAGAGTTAATTTACAGTATGTTACCGCGTCCTAAAATCACAGAAATTCTCGACGAGGTAAACAGCTGGACAGCGTTTACCCGACATTTTTCACATATAAAAAATGATATGACTCGTCCCGATACACGCCTGCTTCTTACCACAATTCTTGCTGATGGCATCAATCTTGGTCTGACGAAAATGGCAGAGGCCTGTCCCGGATGTACTAAATCATCACTCGAAGATATTCAGGCCTGGTATATCCGTGATGAAACTTATTCCGCAGCCCTTGCAGAGCTGGTGAATGCTCAGGGAAAAAGACCTCTGGCAGCATTCTGGGGAGACGGAACAACTTCATCATCAGATGGGCAGAACTTCAGAACTGGTAATTCTGGTCGTTATGCTGGGCAGATTAACCCGAAATATGGGCAAGAGCCTGGATGCCAGTTTTATACACATATATCAGATCAATACAGTCCGTTTTACACCTGCATAATCAGTCGGGTCAGAGATTCAACACATGTGCTTGATGGATTGTTGTACCACGAAAGCGACCTGGATATCAGGGAACATTACACAGATACAGCGGGTTTCACCGATCATGTTTTTGCTCTGATGCATCTGTTGGGTTTTGCATTTTGTCCCCGGATTCGGGACCTTCACGATAAAAAACTTTTCATTAAAGGTAAAGCGGATCAATATCCGGCACTTCATTCTCTGATATCTCCGACCCGCATTAATCTGAAAGAAATAGAAATTCACTGGCGTGAAGTGCTACGTCTGGCGACCTCAATAAAACAGGGAACAGTGACAGCATCCCTGATGCTGAGAAAACTTGCCAGTTACCCCAAACAAAATGGGTTGGCTAAAGCTCTGAGAGAGATTGGCCGTATAGAACGAACACTGTTTATGCTGGACTGGTTTCGGGATCCGGCATTGCGGCGACGTGTCCAGGCCGGGCTGAACAAAGGAGAAGCCCGTAATGCTCTGGCCCGTGCTGTATTCATGCATCGATTGGGGGAGATTAGAGATCGGAAACCGGAAAATCAAAGTTATCGCGCCAGTGGATTGACTTTATTGACGGCGGCTATTTCCTTATGGAACACAGTTTACATGGAAAGAGCGGTTGATGCTCTGAAGCGTAAGGGCATGAAAATAAATGCTCAACTATTATCGCATTTATCACCATTAGGTTGGGAACATATCAATCTGACAGGCGATTATATCTGGAAAAACAACCGGATACCGACTTCAGGTAAGTTTCGTCGTTTGAGATCAGTTAAGATCGACAAGGTCAAAAAACAACCGTAAGCGTCGTCTCAGCCCCGTCTGGCAGATCCTGAAATTCCTGAGAGAATAGTGGACACCAAATATGGTGGACGCTATCCATGAAATCATTAACCGCAGTGCGTAAAAAAAGCCCTAATTATCCCGTTGAGTTCAAAATCAAAATGGTTGAACTCTCGCATCGACCAGAGATCTCCGTAGCGCAACTCGCTCGTGAGCATGGGATCAACGATAATTTGCTGTTCAAGTGGCGCCAGTACTGGCGCGAAGGAAAACTACGTCCTCCTTCAACAACAGAAAACAACGTGCCTGAGCTGCTCCCGATAACACTTGATGCCGAAGATGTTGTCCCTACAACCTCCCCCCGGTCGCAACCTGTAGCTGCTGCGACACCTGAATCACTCAATATCAGCTGTGAAGTGACGTTCCGGCACGGATCACTCCGTCTGAATGGTGCCATCAGCGAAAATATCCTGAACCTGCTGATACGGGAGCTCAAACGTTGATCCCATTACCATCAGGGACAAAGATCTGGCTGGTCGCTGGCATCACCGATATGAGAAACGGCTTCAACGGCCTGGCGGCAAAGGTGCAGACGACGCTGAAAGACGATCCGATGTCAGGTCACGTTTTTATCTTCCGTGGGCGTAATGGCAGTCAGGTAAAGCTCCTCTGGTCTACCGGCGATGGACTGTGTCTGCTGACCAAACGGCTGGAGCGCGGCCGCTTCGCCTGGCCGTCAGCCCGGGATGGCAAAGTGTTCCTCACACCGGCACAGCTGGCGATGCTGCTGGAAGATATCGACTGGCGGCAGCCTAAAAGACTGCTTACGTCCCTGACTATGTTGTAAGCCTCTTTATCCTGGTCGACGCTGAATGAGCCTGGTAATATACCCGGTATGAGCAGCTCACTTCCTGACGATATCAATGCACTGAAACGTCTCCTTGCCGAACAGGAGGCGCTGAACCGTGCCCTGCTGGAAAAGCTGAACGAGCGTGAACGCGAAATAGACCATCTGCAGGCACAGCTGGATAAGCTGCGCCGGATGAACTTCGGCAGCCGCTCCGAAAAAGTCTCCCGTCGTATCGCACAGATGGAAGCTGACCTGAAGGCACTTCAGAAAGAAAGTGATACCCTTACCGGTCGGGTTGACGACCCGGCCGTGCAGCGCCCGCTGCGTCAAACCCGCACCCGCAAACCGTTCCCCGAATCACTCCCCCGCGATGAAAAACGGCTGCTGCCGGCAGCGTCATGCTGCCCGGAATGTGGAGGCTCGCTGAGCTATCTGGGGGAGGATGCCGCCGAACAGCTGGAGCTGATGCGCAGCGCCTTCCGGGTTATCCGGACTGTACGTGAAAAGCATGCCTGTACTCAGTGCGATGCCATCGTGCAGGCCCCCGCGCCTTCACGGCCCATCGAGCGGGGTATCGCAGGACCGGGGCTGCTGGCCCGCGTGCTGATCTCAAAGTATGCAGAGCACACCCCGCTGTACCGCCAGTCTGAAATGTACGGCCGCCAGGGCGTGGAGCTGAGTCGTTCACTGCTGTCGGGCTGGGTGGATGCATGCTGCCGGCTACTGTCACCGCTGGAAGAAGCGCTTCAGGACTATGTGCTGACTGACGGTAAGCTCCATGCTGATGACACGCCTGTCCCGGTGCTGTTGCCAGGCAATAAGAAAACGAAGACCGGGCGGTTATGGACCTACGTTCGTGACGACCGTAACGCCGGGTCAACGCTGGCGCCGGCGGTGTGGTTCGCTTACAGCCCGGACAGAAAAGGCATCCATCCGCAGACCCATCTTGCGGGGTTCAGTGGTGTACTGCAGGCGGATGCATACGCCGGGTTCAACGAGCTGTACCGGGATGGCCGGATAACGGAAGCCGCCTGTTGGGCTCACGCCCGCCGTAAAATCCACGATGGGCACGTTCGCACCCCGTCAGCCCTGACGGAGGAAGCGCTGAAACGGATCGGCGAACTGTACGCCATCGAGGCAGAGATAAGGGGAATGACGGCGGAGCAGCGCCTTGCCGAACGTCAGTTGAAAACGAAACCGCTGCTGAAATCCCTGGAAAGCTGGCTGCGTGAAAAGATGAAAACCCTGTCGCGACACTCAGAACTGGCGAAAGCGTTCGCATACGCCCTGAACCAGTGGCCGGCGCTGACGTACTATGCAGATGATGGCTGGGCTGAGGCGGACAATAACATCGCTGAAAATGCGTTGCGGATGGTCAGTCTGGGCCGCAAAAACTACCTGTTCTTCGGTTCGGATCATGGAGGAGAGCGGGGAGCGCTGCTGTACAGCCTGATCGGGACGTGCAAACTGAACGGAGTGGAGCCAGAAAGCTACCTCCGCTATGTCCTTGACGTCATAGCCGACTGGCCGATAAACCGGGTCGGCGAACTACTCCCCTGGCGCGTAGCACTGCCGACTGAATAACACATCCCCGTCAATACGGTTCTTGCTGCACGCTTACAAACAACCTTAACGTACAATAATTTTCGATATCCAAACTGACCCCTGATAGTCTGGAAACTGGATCGACTTGGTCGTTCACTCTCACATTTGCTCCGAATTATTGAAGACCTGAAAATTCGTGGTATTGCTTTCCGATCATTGACTGAATCTATTGATACAACAACGCCACACGGGTCGTTCCTCTTTAACCTTTTTGGCACGCTCGCGGAGTACGAAAGAACACTTATCACAGAACGCGTTAATGCTGGTCTGGCTGCTACTCTCCGGCGGGGGCGAAAAGGCGGAAGGCCACCGGCGATAGATGCTGAAAGGGTTGATCAAATCCTCGCAGCTCTGGAAGGAGGTGCCAGTAAAGCGTCAGTATGTCGCGCATTCAGTGTGCTACGCTCAACACTCACCGATACTCTACGACGAATTGGCTGGGCCGGACCTGGGGGCCGTAATCTGACAACGGATCAGAGCAATGTCATTTCTCGACGCTAAATCGTACGATACGCTTTTTGGATTACCTGAACTTTATGAGGATGCACTTCCCCGGTTTTCGCTCTCCTGCGAGGATATTGCATTCGCCAGAACTCATCGTCGATCTCATAACCGTCTGGGTTTTGCCATTCAGCTTGCACTTGTCCGTGATCTCGGTCGTACACTGCGTACAGGAGAGATTCCCCCGGAGGCTGTTATCAGCGTTGTTGCGGAACAACTGGATATTTACCCTGCTGTTTTTACACTTTACGCGCAACGTGAGGAAACCCGTCGGGAGCATGCCCGCGAAATAGTTTCGGCTTTGGAGCTTCGTTCCGTCCAGAGTAGCGATTACAGAATGCTTATTATCGCGGCTACACGCGAAGCAGCAACCACCGAAAAAGGACTGCCGATCACCAGAGCAGTTATCAATAAGCTGAAGGACCAGAAGTTACTTGCTCCTGCTCCGGCACAACTCATCCGTCTGGCAATGGCGGGCCGGGCGGATGCCCGTCGCCTTTCTTATCGGGAACTCATCAGGGATCTGAAACCTTCATCTATTAGCGCTCTCGAGCAGTTGCTTACCGAACGAGTCGGAGAAAAGAGCATTTTAGGCTGGATAGCTGAAGCGCCGGAAGGCGTGAAGCTCAAGAATCTTAAGGGGTTAATTGCCAGGCTGGAGGTATTACGAACAGCGGCAATCTCCGATGTCACGAACGGTGCAATAGTGATCCACACCCAACACCTGAAATAAGATCCCGGGGGTAATCTGCTCTCCTGATTCAGGAGAGCTTATGGTCACTTTTGAGACAGTTATGGAAATTAAAATCCTGCACAAGCAGGGAATGAGTAGCCGGGCGTTTGCCAGAGAACTGGGGATCTCCCGCAATACAGTTAAACGTTATTTGCAGGCAAAATCTGAGCCGCCAAAATATACGCCGCGACCTGCTGTTGCTTCACTCCTGGATGAATACCGGGATTATATTCGTCAACGCATCGCCGATGCTCATCCTTACAAAATCCCGGCAACGGTAATCGCTCGCGAGATCAGAGACCAGGGATATCGTGGCGGAATGACCATTCTCAGGGCATTCATTCGTTCTCTCTCGGTTCCTCAGGAGCAGGAGTCTGCCGTTCGGTTCGAAACTGACCCCGGACGACAGATGCAGGTTGACTGGGGCACTATGCGTAATGGTCGCTCACCGCTTCACGTGTTCGTTGCTGTTCTCGGATACAGCCGAATACTGTACATCGAATTCACTGACAATATGCGTTATGACACGCTGGAGACCTGCCATCGTAATGCGTTCCGCTTCTTTGGTAGTGGGCCGCGCGAAGTGTTGTATGACAATATGAAAACTGTGGTTCTGCAACGTGACGCATATCAGACCAGTCAGCACCGGTTCCATCCTTCGCTGTGGCAGTTCGGCAAGGAGATGGGCTTCTCTCCCCGACTGCGTCGCCCCTTCAGGGCACAGACTAAAGGTAAGGTGGAACGGATGGTACAGTACACCCGTAACTGTTTTTACATCCCACTGACAGCAGCCACCACAGTTGAAGAACAGCGCCAGTCACGGCGCTACGCGCCATGCCCGGCGCACATAAAAAAATCCGGAAACGAGTGAGCGTTTCCGGATTCTTACACAGCCACTGGATCGGTCAACTGATCCTTAACTGATCGGCATTACAACCCTTGTTGACGTTTTTCATGGAGCAATAGCCGAGGGGCAAATCCAGGCATGTGGCAACGAATCCAGTAACAACAACCCGTGCAGCAAAGTCAGAAGTAAGGCGTTCAAGGCTGACAGCTAATGAGTATGTCGCTATTTACCATGCTGCTGAACACCTCCCCATCTGGCTGAGGCTGGCAATGGATTTAGCTGTAGTTACAGGACAGAGAGTGGTCGATTTGTGCAGAATGAAGTGATCAGACATAAACGATGGTCATCTTCACATTGAACAGAGTAAAACAGGAGCCAAAACAAAATTGCCATTCCGCTGGCTCTAACCATTGACGCGCTCGACATCTCACTGGTTGATACACTACAGAAATGCAGGAGGCCAGCAGCAGTGAAACAATAATCGCATCGACCTATCACGAACCACTTTCTCTAGCCACAGTATCACGGCATTTAACAAAGGCGCGAAATGCATCCGGGATCTCGTTTGATGGAGACCCACCGACATTTCATGAACTACGTAGTCTGTCCGCGAGGCTATATCGGAACCAGATTGGCGACAAGTTTGCACAACGTCTTCTTGGGCATAAATTTGATTCAATGGCGGCACGTTATAGGGACAGTCGCGGGCGGGAGTGGGACAAAATTGAAATCGGATAATGATTTTATTTTGACTAATAATGACTTGCCTGATTTAACAACTTGATATTTAATAAGATTTGAACGAACAACTTCTATATCATAAGGAGGATAAAATTATAAAAACCCATAAAAACCCATAAAAACCCATAAAAACCCATTATATTACTTACACTATGGATTAAATAAAAGACTATAAAACGCGACAAGACACTACATTTAGAGTCACAATTAATCAATGAGTTAGATGTAATTAGTGACCTGAGACAGAGCATTATCGCAAGGTGATTTTTTCTTCTTGCGCTAATTTTTTGTCATCAAACATACAGCCCATCAGAAGAGTATAAAGCTGCCAAATATTATATGTCTTAGTTTTATTCATCATTTTTATCAATGATATAATAATAACATTAAAATAAAATATTCATAATTCCAAGATAAAGAACAATTACCACTCACGACAAAAAACAATTAAATCATAAATAAACTCACATGATAACTTGAAAAAGATTTACAACAAATCACTTATGATTTATTTTAAGTGTTCCAGCGAAGAATAATTCAACTTAATAGCTTAATTTTGAGATCGCAGTCACATTAATCAAGCATTCAAATCGCTATACATTAAAACTGTCCACATCGGATATGTGACACTGATAATATCAATGGATTGATATTATTAATGGATATAAACTACGCCATAAGGATTTATCATGAACATTCAACCGATCGTACAATCCGGAATCACCACACAAAACAATCAACATAATCAGGCAGAACAAGCGCCCCCTGCACAAATACCGCAATCCGAATTACCTAATGGATGCGAAGCGGGATTTGTTGTTCATATTCCAGATGATATACAGCAACATGCTCCGGAATGTGGTGAAAGAACGGCACTATTGAGTTTGATACAAGATGAAGGTCTGCTCTCTGGGCTGGATAAATATCTTGCACCTCATCTTGAAGAAGGTTCTGCAGGGAAAAAAGCGTTGGATATGTTTGGTTTATTCAATGTCACTCAGATGGCATTAGAAATACCCAGCACCGTTCGGGGTATCTCTGGTAAATATGGTGTTCAGATGAACATTGTAAAACCAGATATTCATCCTACATCAGGTAATTATTTTTTACAGATTTTCCCTTTGCATGATGAAATAGGTCTTAATTTTAAAGACCTTCCTGGTCCATTAAAAAATGCATTAAGCAATATCAATATATCTACCACTGCAGTGTCGGCTATTACATCGGCTGCAACATCAGCCACTACTTCGACGGTAACCACCGAGCCAAAAGACCCAATACCATGGTTTGGATTAACAGCTCAAGTAGTTCGTAACCATGGTGTGGAACTTCCTATAGTCAAAACTGAAAATGGATGGAAGCTTGTTGGAGAAACGCCTCTTACTCCTGATGGGCCAAAAGCAAATTACACGGAGGAGTGGGTTATCAGACCGGGAGAAGCAGATTTTAAATATGGTACATCTCCACTACAGGCAACTCTAGGGCTGGAGTTTGGCGCACATTTCAAATGGGATTTAGATAACCCTAATACTAAATATGCCGTTCTTACCAATGCTGCCGCAAATGCGCTTGGCGCCGCAGGAGGGTTTGCAGTATCCAAAATCCCCGGAGTAGACCCAATGTTAGCCCCTCATATCGGCGCAATGGTTGGGCAAGCAGCAGGGCATGCCATACAGTGTAATACCCCCGGATTAAAGCCAGACACTATTTTATGGTGGGCTGGTACGACTCTGGGGCTAGCAGATTTAAACAAAGCCGAGACAGGTGAAGCCAGATTCACTGACTATCCTCGTATATGGTGGCATGCAAGAGAAGGTGCCATTTTTCCCAATAAAGAAGATATTGCCCGTGCAACAGGGGCTGATATACGAGCGATGGAAGAAGGTGTACCTGTTGGACAAAGCCATCCACGTCCAGAGGATGTAGTCATCAATATCGAAAGCAATGACTTACCACATCATAATCCATTAAATCATGTTGATATCGTTGATATAATCCAAGAAACAAGAGTCTAAGCTTTACCTACTTATTTATTTAAAAATAATAGCTGAAATGGATGACAGCTATTATTAATAAGGAACAATATATTCTTTCTTGGATTTGACTCTATATTTTCAGACACCTGTTATCCCTTAACGTTACTAATACTTGCGTAGTGAATTTATGAACAATCCTAATCCATGCATGACGTGTGGTGCCTGTTGTGCATTTTCCGCGTCTCTTTTTACCAGGCTGAAGCAGATGATGCTGGTGGCATCATCCCCGTAACCCTGACAGAGCAAATCTCTCCGAACCATAGAAGCATGCAGGGCACTAACCAGAAAAATCCTCGATTTGTGGCCTTGGACGGAGAACCGGGAGTCAATGCCTGCTGCTGCATTCATCAGAATCGCTCGTCCACCTTCAGGGAATTTCCTGTGTCCGAAGAAAATGGTGTGGTTAACTAAGCAAAAGTATCCCTTTATCGGTATAGCAACTTATTTTGTTAACATGTGGTTGCAAAATGGATGACAAGTGTTTATTTTAGCCACAAGAAATGTATGCAAACTAGAATTGGGAAATGCATTTATAAAATAAGGAATAGCAGATATGTTTGCAGCAAAGCCCGAACCCAGTCAAAGATGTATTTCTGGCTTCCTCACTACTGGGCCAAATGATGAAAACGCAAATAATAAACCGTCAAGTGATATGGCGAACAGAATCAAACCAGTTGTAAGCGATTTACAAATCGATATATACAACTGACAGTAATACTCTGAAGGATGGATTGTGTAGCCAAGCCCACATAGGAACTCAACCTTATCGGCCAGGTGCTGACTCGCCGCTAACTGTGAGATCATTCCTACAAATCACACTTTCCAACAATAATTACAAATCATTAGAGCATCTGCAAACTCGAGCAGAGAATTATCTGAGGCATCGCAAAGCAGAAGAGAATATTCTGCGTTCGACCGTTGAGTGAACCGCCCCGGGTTTCCTGGAGAGTGTTTTATCTGTGAACTCAGGCTGCCAGATCATCGTTTCCGATGGAAGCATAATAAGCTTTTTCTGCTTCTGCCGGAGGAGTATGGCCCAGCCTTTC
>OJJY01000846.1_pt1 | contig 9835 bp, 7 predicted proteins | sample 1596421 | NCBI WGS metagenome assembly OJJY01 (sample SAMEA4350151, study PRJEB24818) | metagenome | biome: human; feature: gut; material: faeces | place: Denmark | collected 2013-09 | reverse complement strand
CCAGCAGGATTATCCTGGTGCGTCTACTGATTATCTTGTTCCTCAGACTACGGCTCCAGTTGATAAAGGTTTTGATGTTGGATCGTTGGAAGATTATTTTGGATTACCGACTGGTGTTAAAGGTATCAAGGCTAATGAGTTAGCTGCTCGTGCTTATGCTTTGATTTGGAATGAATGGTTTCGTGATGAAAACCTTCAGAATCCTATCAATTTATCTACCTATGCTGAGATTGCTACGGCTTCCGGTCTTGATGATGTAGGTCTTGGTGATGGTGGCTTTATTGGCCAGCACAAACTTCTTCGCCGCGGTAAACGTCACGACTATTTTACATCTGCGTTACCGTGGCCACAGAAGGGTCCTGGTGTTGAATTGCCGTTATCTGGTAATGCTAAGGTTGTTTCTGCTGATGGTTCTAAGTATGGAATATTCAAAAATGATTCTATTGGATCGTTTGGATTGATTTCTTCTAATTATGAAGATTTTCACCCCACTATTGCCTGTGATGCTCTGCAGGGTATTGAACTTGCTTTGCCGTCTGGTACTATTTGGTCATCGAATATGGTTGCGGATATGTCTTCTGTTACTGCAGCAACCATTAACTCATTGCGTCAGGCTTTTCAGATCCAAAAGCTCTACGAAAGAGACGCGCGTGGTGGTACTCGTTATACGGAAATCCTCCGTTCTCACTTTGGCGTGATCTCTCCGGATAGTCGCTTACAGCGTCCGGAATATCTCGGCGGCTCTGAATCGCCGGTTATTATTAATCCGGTTGTCCAGAATTCCGCGACTTCGTCTGGTGCTGAGACGCCTCAGGGCAATCTTGCCGCCTATGGTCTTGCATCTTCTACTTCTGCTAAACATGGTTTTACGAAGTCTTTTGTGGAACACGGTATTATTATTGGTCTTCTTAATGTTCGTGCTGATCTTACTTATCAGCAGGGCATTCCGCGTATGTTTTCGCGTAGGACACGTTTTGACTTTTACTGGCCAGTCCTCGCTCATCTTGGCGAACAGGCTATCCTGAATAAGGAAATTTATGCTCAGGGTACTGCCGCTGATGACGATGTATTTGGTTATCAGGAAAGATACGCAGAATATCGTTATTTCCCTTCTATGATTACTGGCAAGCTTAGGTCTACAGACCCTCAGTCTCTTGACGTTTGGCATCTCTCTCAAAAGTTTGATAATCTTCCGACGCTTTCTGCTCAGTTTATTGAAGATAATCCGCCTGTTTCAAGAATTCTTGCCGTGCAGAATGAACCCCAGTTTATTATTGATTCGTACATTGAGATGAAATGTGCACGCCCCATGCCGGTTTACGGTGTTCCTGGTCTTGTTGACCACTTCTAAGCGAGGTGATTTCTTATGTCTTTTCTCGGGTCTTTGATTGGTGGTGCTTTCGGTTTAATTGGTGCCAATAAAGCTAATAAACAACAGCAATCACAGTTTAATCAAAACTACCAACTTGCTCATGATCAACTTTATAAGCAACATCAGATTGAAGTAGAGGATTTGAAGGCCGCTGGTCTCAATCCTATTCTTTCGGCTAATGGTGGTAATTCTACCTTTGGTGCTTCTTCTGGCGGTAGCTATGAGAACCTCGGTACTGCCGCGACCTCTGGCTATATGGCCGCTCAGCAGGCGAAAAATTTGCAGATGCAGAATGAGGCTATTAAGGCTACTGTTGAAAAGACACGTGCTGAAGCTAGTAACGTATTACAAGATACAAAGTTGAAATCCGCGCAGACTTCACAGGTGCAAGGTGAAACTACTTTGATTCCGCTTAAAGCTGATAATATTTCTGCTCTTACTGCTCAGGCGAAACAGCAGACTCAGGTTTTCAAGATGCAAGTTAAAGTGGCCGATGCAAATATCAATAAAATTTTGCAAGATATTGAAAATAGTAGGCGTATTACTGATGCTCAGGTTGCTGAACTTGGTACACGTTCTGAGGCTAATCTTGCTCAAGCTGGCGCTGCTTCTGCGCTTGCCGCTAAGTCTTATGGTGAATTGTCTAGGCTCCAGCAGTTGACGCCTTATGAAATTGGTAAATTGGCTGCTGGTACTGCTGAAAATTTGGCTAGTGCGGCTAATCTTGATGCATCTGCTAAGCGTACTCTTGAAGATTCTCTTCGTATTAAGCTTGCTAATGAACAGGAACAGTCTGTTCAGGATATTAAAACTGGCTATACGCATCGTTTCGGTACGTCTATGAGTGAATTATTACGCTGGATACCGTTCAGCGCGTTGAAATGAAATGAAAGGAGTCTTTTATATGAAACGTAGAAAGTTATCTCGGAAGAAGTCTCGTAAGATCTTTACTAAGGGTGCCGTAAATGTTAAAAAACGTAACCTTCGCGCTCGCCCTATGCGCGGTGGTTTCCGGATCTGATTATGGCGTGTTATCATCCGATTGATTGCTGGCGTGTACCTGACGCCAGCTCGAAATCGGGTTACTCTATTGTGTTTGGTTCTCCTTTGTCTTCTCCTGCACGAGGTGCTGAACCTTGCACTATACCATGCGGTAAGTGTATTGGTTGTCGTTTAGCACATTCTCGACAATGGGCGGTTCGATGTGTGCATGAAGCATCTTTACATGAACGTAATTGTTTTTTAACGCTTACGTTTGATGATTTGCATTTACCAGCATCTGGATCTGTTAATGTTCGTGATGTTCAGTTGTTTCTTAAACGGTTTCGTAAAGCGTTGACTTATCGAAATATGAAAATTCGTTTTTTTGCTTGTGGAGAGTATGGTGATAAAAATTTACGTCCTCACTACCATCTTATTATTTTTGGTTATGATTTTGCTGATGATCGTTGCTTGCTCAGACAGACTCCTTACGGACCACTTTATATATCTGATTTTTTATTTAGCTTGTGGCCTTATGGTTTTCATACTATCGGCAACGTTACTTTTAAGTCTTGCGCTTATGTAGCTCGGTACGTGACAAAAAAAGTCTATGGTAAGGATGCGTTGGCGCATTATAATGGCCGTAATCCTGAGTTTATTACTATGAGTCGGAAGCCAGGTATAGCTCATGATTGGATTGTGAAATATTATAATGATGTGTATAATTATGATAAGGTTGTTTTACCTGATGGAATGATTACACGTCCTCCACCTTATTATGATGATTTTTTGCACTTGACTGATTCTGAAAGGTATGATATTCTTAAGGCCAAAAGAAAACAGGTGGTTAAAAATGAGACGGTCACCCGCTTGTTGCAGAAGGAGCAACATCAAATTGAGGTTGCTAAAAAGTTGATTAGACCGTTGGAAGGAGATTGAGATGAAAACTATTTATGCTATTTTTGATCGTAAAACCAATTCTTGTTCACTCGTTAAGGAAGCGGCTGGTATTGAAGAATTTGAGCGTTGGTTTGCTACTGTTTTTCTTCGTTCTGATGCTATTTTTGCGCTTTATCCTTCTGATTTTGATATTTATTCTCTCTGTACTTTCGATGATGAGCATATGACGGTTAATAATGATTGTCCGCCTGTGCTGATTTGTTCTGTTGATGAGCTTTTCGATATTTTTAAGATTCCGCGTCCAACCCCTGGCCACCTAGGCGAGTGATTTTCCCTTCTTAGCCCTAGGGGTATGGGGGGAAATCGCGCGGTTTGATTGATGTTTTTGATTTTGTTTTAAATAGTTGTGATGTCCGCGAGGTTCCCCCCATTATTAGCCCAGGGTTTGGGGCGTTAGCCCCATATAGCGCTACGCGCTATCATGTTATGAGGTGTTGATATGTTATGTTTAAGGATATTGCTTTATTTAATTGTTTCTTATATGATGGTTTCAATTGTTGTGAGTGTTATTAATACGTTTTGTACTTTATTGACGACTTTTGCTTTGTTTGTTTAATACGTTTTGTACTTTATTGACGACTTTTGCTTTGTTTGTTTAATATGTTAATAATGATAGGTAATTAAAACCTATCTTTTTATTTTATGCTTGTAGCGCGGATCCGCGCGGAAAGGATGGATTATGAAATTTGCTTCTCGTTATTCTGTTACTGGTGTGAAGTCTGGTATTAAGTTTGTTGATCCTTCGGCTACGCTTCAGTCTTTTAAAGATGATGCTGATATTAATTGTATTATTGCTCGTTATGAAAATACTGGTGTTCTTGTTGATCCTACGGTACCAGTATCTCGTACTCCTGAATTTGGTGATTTTTCTGAGATGCCTTCTTATCAAGACGCTCAGAATGTCATAATTGCGGCTAGAAATGCGTTCGATGCTCTTCCATCGAAGATTCGCGAACGTTTTAATAATGATCCAGCTGCATATTTTGATTTTGTTCGTTCTCTTAAGGAAGGAAGTGAAGAATTTGATGAAGCCATTTCTCTTGGAATTGTTAACAAACCTGTTGACAGTTCTCATGAAGTATCTTCCAGATCTGTTGAAGATTCAAGTAAAGAAGTAACTTCTTGATGTTTGACAAACGGTAAAATGATTCCGACCAATTACGCTACTTGATGTAATTGGTCGGAGTGACACCGTTTAACGGTTCACTTTTTACATTTTGTTCATTTTTTGTGAATGATCCAGCCTGTTGCCGTAGGCTTAGGGCGGTCATTCAGAAAGGATTTTGATATGAAATCAGTTATGAAACATCTTTTCAGCCAGATTCCTAAGGCGCAGATTTCTCGTTCTGTATTTGATAGGTCTCATGGTTGGAAATCTACCTTTGATTCTGGTTATCTTGTTCCATTTCTTGTTGATGAGGTTCTTCCTGGTGATAGTTATAAGGTAAAGTTTAATTTTCTCGCGCGTTTGTCTACGCCGATTGTTCCGACTATGGATAATTTATTTTTAGATACCTTTTATTTCTTTGTACCGTATCGTTTGCTTTGGAAGCATTGGGAACAGTTTAATGGCCAGCAGGATTATCCTGGTGCGTCTACTGATTATCTTGTTCCTCAGACTACGGCTCCAGTTGATAAAGGTTTTGATGTTGGATCGTTGGAAGATTATTTTGGATTACCGACTGGTGTTAAAGGTATCTAAAAATAAATTATCCATAGTCGGAACAATCGGCGTAGACAAACGCGCGAGAAAATTAAACTTTACCTTATAACTATCACCAGGAAGAACCTCATCAACAAGAAATGGAACAAGATAACCAGAATCAAAGGTAGATTTCCAACCATGAGACCTATCAAATACAGAACGAGAAATCTGCGCCTTAGGAATCTGGCTGAAAAGATGTTTCATAACTGATTTCATATCAAAATCCTTTCTGAATGACCGCCCTAAGCCTACGGCAACAGGCTGGATCATTCACAAAAAATGAACAAAATGTAAAAAGTGAACCGTTAAACGGTGTCACTCCGACCAATTACATCAAGTAGCGTAATTGGTCGGAATCATTTTACCGTTTGTCAAACATCAAGAAGTTACTTCTTTACTTGAATCTTCAACAGATCTGGAAGATACTTCATGAGAACTGTCAACAGGTTTGTTAACAATTCCAAGAGAAATGGCTTCATCAAATTCTTCACTTCCTTCCTTAAGAGAACGAACAAAATCAAAATATGCAGCTGGATCATTATTAAAACGTTCGCGAATCTTCGATGGAAGAGCATCGAACGCATTTCTAGCCGCAATTATGACATTCTGAGCGTCTTGATAAGAAGGCATCTCAGAAAAATCACCAAATTCAGGAGTACGAGATACTGGTACCGTAGGATCAACAAGAACACCAGTATTTTCATAACGAGCAATAATACAATTAATATCAGCATCATCTTTAAAAGACTGAAGCGTAGCCGAAGGATCAACAAACTTAATACCAGACTTCACACCAGTAACAGAATAACGAGAAGCAAATTTCATAATCCATCCTTTCCGCGCGGATCCGCGCTACAAGCATAAAATAAAAAGATAGGTTTTAATTACCTATCATTATTAACATATTAAACAAACAAAGCAAAAGTCGTCAATAAAGTACAAAACGTATTAAACAAACAAAGCAAAAGTCGTCAATAAAGTACAAAACGTATTAATAACACTCACAACAATTGAAACCATCATATAAGAAACAATTAAATAAAGCAATATCCTTAAACATAACATATCAACACCTCATAACATGATAGCGCGTAGCGCTATATGGGGCTAACGCCCCAAACCCTGGGCTAATAATGGGGGGAACCTCGCGGACATCACAACTATTTAAAACAAAATCAAAAACATCAATCAAACCGCGCGATTTCCCCCCATACCCCTAGGGCTAAGAAGGGAAAATCACTCGCCTAGGTGGCCAGGGGTTGGACGCGGAATCTTAAAAATATCGAAAAGCTCATCAACAGAACAAATCAGCACAGGCGGACAATCATTATTAACCGTCATATGCTCATCATCGAAAGTACAGAGAGAATAAATATCAAAATCAGAAGGATAAAGCGCAAAAATAGCATCAGAACGAAGAAAAACAGTAGCAAACCAACGCTCAAATTCTTCAATACCAGCCGCTTCCTTAACGAGTGAACAAGAATTGGTTTTACGATCAAAAATAGCATAAATAGTTTTCATCTCAATCTCCTTCCAACGGTCTAATCAACTTTTTAGCAACCTCAATTTGATGTTGCTCCTTCTGCAACAAGCGGGTGACCGTCTCATTTTTAACCACCTGTTTTCTTTTGGCCTTAAGAATATCATACCTTTCAGAATCAGTCAAGTGCAAAAAATCATCATAATAAGGTGGAGGACGTGTAATCATTCCATCAGGTAAAACAACCTTATCATAATTATACACATCATTATAATATTTCACAATCCAATCATGAGCTATACCTGGCTTCCGACTCATAGTAATAAACTCAGGATTACGGCCATTATAATGCGCCAACGCATCCTTACCATAGACTTTTTTTGTCACGTACCGAGCTACATAAGCGCAAGACTTAAAAGTAACGTTGCCGATAGTATGAAAACCATAAGGCCACAAGCTAAATAAAAAATCAGATATATAAAGTGGTCCGTAAGGAGTCTGTCTGAGCAAGCAACGATCATCAGCAAAATCATAACCAAAAATAATAAGATGGTAGTGAGGACGTAAATTTTTATCACCATACTCTCCACAAGCAAAAAAACGAATTTTCATATTTCGATAAGTCAACGCTTTACGAAACCGTTTAAGAAACAACTGAACATCACGAACATTAACAGATCCAGATGCTGGTAAATGCAAATCATCAAACGTAAGCGTTAAAAAACAATTACGTTCATGTAAAGATGCTTCATGCACACATCGAACCGCCCATTGTCGAGAATGTGCTAAACGACAACCAATACACTTACCGCATGGTATAGTGCAAGGTTCAGCACCTCGTGCAGGAGAAGACAAAGGAGAACCAAACACAATAGAGTAACCCGATTTCGAGCTGGCGTCAGGTACACGCCAGCAATCAATCGGATGATAACACGCCATAATCAGATCCGGAAACCACCGCGCATAGGGCGAGCGCGAAGGTTACGTTTTTTAACATTTACGGCACCCTTAGTAAAGATCTTACGAGACTTCTTCCGAGATAACTTTCTACGTTTCATATAAAAGACTCCTTTCATTTCATTTCAACGCGCTGAACGGTATCCAGCGTAATAATTCACTCATAGACGTACCGAAACGATGCGTATAGCCAGTTTTAATATCCTGAACAGACTGTTCCTGTTCATTAGCAAGCTTAATACGAAGAGAATCTTCAAGAGTACGCTTAGCAGATGCATCAAGATTAGCCGCACTAGCCAAATTTTCAGCAGTACCAGCAGCCAATTTACCAATTTCATAAGGCGTCAACTGCTGGAGCCTAGACAATTCACCATAAGACTTAGCGGCAAGCGCAGAAGCAGCGCCAGCTTGAGCAAGATTAGCCTCAGAACGTGTACCAAGTTCAGCAACCTGAGCATCAGTAATACGCCTACTATTTTCAATATCTTGCAAAATTTTATTGATATTTGCATCGGCCACTTTAACTTGCATCTTGAAAACCTGAGTCTGCTGTTTCGCCTGAGCAGTAAGAGCAGAAATATTATCAGCTTTAAGCGGAATCAAAGTAGTTTCACCTTGCACCTGTGAAGTCTGCGCGGATTTCAACTTTGTATCTTGTAATACGTTACTAGCTTCAGCACGTGTCTTTTCAACAGTAGCCTTAATAGCCTCATTCTGCATCTGCAAATTTTTCGCCTGCTGAGCGGCCATATAGCCAGAGGTCGCGGCAGTACCGAGGTTCTCATAGCTACCGCCAGAAGAAGCACCAAAGGTAGAATTACCACCATTAGCCGAAAGAATAGGATTGAGACCAGCGGCCTTCAAATCCTCTACTTCAATCTGATGTTGCTTATAAAGTTGATCATGAGCAAGTTGGTAGTTTTGATTAAACTGTGATTGCTGTTGTTTATTAGCTTTATTGGCACCAATTAAACCGAAAGCACCACCAATCAAAGACCCGAGAAAAGACATAAGAAATCACCTCGCTTAGAAGTGGTCAACAAGACCAGGAACACCGTAAACCGGCATGGGGCGTGCACATTTCATCTCAATGTACGAATCAATAATAAACTGGGGTTCATTCTGCACGGCAAGAATTCTTGAAACAGGCGGATTATCTTCAATAAACTGAGCAGAAAGCGTCGGAAGATTATCAAACTTTTGAGAGAGATGCCAAACGTCAAGAGACTGAGGGTCTGTAGACCTAAGCTTGCCAGTAATCATAGAAGGGAAATAACGATATTCTGCGTATCTTTCCTGATAACCAAATACATCGTCATCAGCGGCAGTACCCTGAGCATAAATTTCCTTATTCAGGATAGCCTGTTCGCCAAGATGAGCGAGGACTGGCCAGTAAAAGTCAAAACGTGTCCTACGCGAAAACATACGCGGAATGCCCTGCTGATAAGTAAGATCAGCACGAACATTAAGAAGACCAATAATAATACCGTGTTCCACAAAAGACTTCGTAAAACCATGTTTAGCAGAAGTAGAAGATGCAAGACCATAGGCGGCAAGATTGCCCTGAGGCGTCTCAGCACCAGACGAAGTCGCGGAATTCTGGACAACCGGATTAATAATAACCGGCGATTCAGAGCCGCCGAGATATTCCGGACGCTGTAAGCGACTATCCGGAGAGATCACGCCAAAGTGAGAACGGAGGATTTCCGTATAACGAGTACCACCACGCGCGTCTCTTTCGTAGAGCTTTTGGATCTGAAAAGCCTGACGCAATGAGTTAATGGTTGCTGCAGTAACAGAAGACATATCCGCAACCATATTCGATGACCAAATAGTACCAGACGGCAAAGCAAGTTCAATACCCTGCAGAGCATCACAGGCAATAGTGGGGTGAAAATCTTCATAATTAGAAGAAATCAATCCAAACGATCCAATAGAATCATTTTTGAATATTCCATACTTAGAACCATCAGCAGAAACAACCTTAGCATTACCAGATAACGGCAATTCAACACCAGGACCCTTCTGTGGCCACGGTAACGCAGATGTAAAATAGTCGTGACGTTTACCGCGGCGAAGAAGTTTGTGCTGGCCAATAAAGCCACCATCACCAAGACCTACATCATCAAGACCGGAAGCCGTAGCAATCTCAGCATAGGTAGATAAATTGATAGGATTCTGAAGGTTTTCATCACGAAACCATTCATTCCAAATCAAAGCATAAGCACGAGCAGCTAACTCATTAGCCTTGATACCTTTAACACCAGTCGGTAATCCAAAATAATCTTCCAACGATCCAACATCAAAACCTTTATCAACTGGAGCCGTAGTCTGAGGAACAAGATAATCAGTAGACGCACCAGGATAATCCTGCTGG
>OJJY01000845.1_pt1 | contig 9858 bp, 9 predicted proteins | sample 1596421 | NCBI WGS metagenome assembly OJJY01 (sample SAMEA4350151, study PRJEB24818) | metagenome | biome: human; feature: gut; material: faeces | place: Denmark | collected 2013-09 | reverse complement strand
ATAGTAATCTGACCATAATATCCCCCGATCCACTTCACAGAAAGGCCTGCCTATGTACCCCGAATTAAGAGAAGAACGCATTCACGGAACAAAAGAATTTCCTTTTAGCTGTTATCACCTGCATGATATGCCTGCTTTTTTTCAGATTCCTGTCCACTGGCATCCGGAGGTCGAGATCATATATGTCCGCTCCGGCTCTCTTAATGTCATCATTGAAGGAGAAGAATACGAAGCAGCTGGCGGCTCCGTATTCTTTGTAAATCCCGGTGAGCTTCATTTTATGGGTTCCGCAATTCCGGGCGTAGACTATCATACCCTGCTGTTCCCACTGGAATTTATTTCCTTTCAGACGGATGATCTGTTGGAAACGGAGTTTCTCCTTCCCTTGCGTAACCATGAATTACTTTTGCATCATAATCTTTCCCATGAAAAAAGCTGTCCTGACATCATTTCTCTCATCCGTGAGATCCTGTCTGTCAGACAGCTTCCAAATACTTTGAGCGGGCATTTCCGATTACGTATTTTATTGTTGTCACTTCTGCAAAAAATCGCTGCCTGCGGAACCATTAACCCGATGGGCTCCAAAAGAAATGATCCAATGCAGCGTGAGATACTGACTTATCTGCAGTATAACTACACGGACCCCCTTCGGTTGGAAACCCTGGCAGAGCAATTTCATTTATCTGAAAAATATTTGTCCCGCTATTTTAAGCAGCATTTTCATCTGACTCTGACGCAATACCTGATGCATCTGAGGCTGACCCATGCCTGCCATCTGTTAGAGAGCACCTCTCTGCCGGTTACAGAGGTTGCCCTGCAGTCCGGCTTCCCCAACGTGAGTCATTTTATCCGCTGCTTTCACAGGACATATCAGATGTCCCCGTTACAATATCGTAAACAGCTGCCCTATCAATGATCGTTTTCAAGAGCTCTTCTTGCCAGCTCCAGACATCCCATAATGCCCTGATCATCGTGAAGAGATGCCGGCACCACATAATGCTCCATGTCTGCAAGTTCATCCGTTACGATATAGCCATTGATGTATTCCTTAAGCTTCTTGCGGATGAGTGGGAACAACTGCTCCTGGTGCATGACACCACCGCCTAAAATGATCATTTCCGGAGATACCGTCATGACATAGCCGGTCAGTGCCTGAGCAATGTAATCTGCCTCCAGCTCCCATACTTCCGGGCAATCTGCCAGGTCCACTGCTTTCCTGCCCCAGCGTTCTTCGATAGCCGGGCCTGCCGCCAGACCTTCCAGACAATTCTTATGATAAGGACATCTTCCGGCATAAGTATCTGCGGTCCGCTTCGTGATCAACACATGTCCGGTCTCCGGATGGAGCATTCCGTGATGCAGCTCTCCATTACTATAGATACCACCGCCGACACCCGTACCGATGGTCAGATACATGACGCACTTTTTCCCTTGTGCCTGTCCGAAAGTCACTTCGCCGAGGACAGAACCATTCACATCTGTATCGAATCCCACGGGGCAATGAAGTGCCTCCTGCATCTGCCCCACAATATCGCAGTCCCTCCAGGCCAGCTTTGGCGTGGTTGTGATATAACCGTATTTTTCGGAATCTCTGTCCAGCTCAATGGGCCCGAAACAGGCAATTCCCAATGCATCGATCCCCTTGTCCCTAAAATAAGCGATCATCTTAGGAATCGTCTCCTTAGGCGTAGTTGTAGGAATCGATACCTGTTCATAAATTGTACCGTTCTCATCCCCAATAGCGCAGACCATTTTTGTACCGCCGGCTTCCAATGCACCCAGACGTAATTTTGCCATATAAACTCCCTGCCTTTCCAGATTCTGTCTGTCAAATATATCCTGAGCTTTTCCTTCGGATTCTGCTCTCTGTGGTTAGTATAGCAAATCCTTTTCTCCCTGTTAATATTAATTTTTATGGAGTTTCTCTCTCTTTTTAATTTTCTCTTTTCCGGGGAATCTTTCCTATGATATACTTGTTATACTGTTCTCAGTTACACACAAATTGCCGGAGGTTATATCACAATGAAAAAAATATGGATCGTCGGTTCCCTCGGTCACATGGGGCAGGCGTTGATCAGGTTGTTAGACATGATGGAATATGAATTATACGAAACCGATAAGGACGAGCTGGATATCACGGATGAACATGCAGTTTCCCTGTTCATGCACCGCAATCGTCCCGATGTCGTCATCAACTGTGCAGGATATCATCCTTCCGCCGGTGCAGCGCAGTCGGAGACAGATATGGCTTACAAGGTAAACGCCGTAGGTGCGAGGAATCTGGCGCAGTCTGCGGAGAGCATTCAGGCAAAACTCATACAGATCTCTACGGATGATGTATTTTCCAGCGCATCCGACACACCCTATAATGAGTTCGATGATGTAAATCCCGTAGGACTGTTTGCAAAATCCAAATACGCCGGAGAGAAATTCGTCATCCAGCTGATGACCCGCTATGTCATTATCCGCAGTTCCTGGATCTATGGCATCGGCAAAGACTTTTTGAATGAAGTACTCGAAGCTGCCGTGGACCCTCAGGTATCCACAATGGAATTGCTAAATAACGACCGTGCGGTACCTACCTCCGCTGCAGAGCTTGCACGCGTGGTAAAATTTTTCATCGACAACGACCATTACGGTATCTATCACGCCGTATGCAGCGGCGGTTCCTGCACACGCCTGGAATTCGCGAAAGAGATCCTGCGTCTTGCCGGAAAAGAGGACCGGCTTACCGTCACAGTAAAAGACGGCACCCCGGAGAAATATTCCGTACTGGATAATATGATGCTGCGTCTTACCGGCATCGAAGAACCCAGTGGCTGGAGAGAGACACTGGCTTCCTACATGAAAGAAACCGGAGGACTGGAATAGTGGAAAAACACAAAGAAGAAAAGAAAAAACTCGGTTTGTCCACCAAAATTTTTATCGCCCTTTTAACCGGTGCGGTATGTGGTGTGCTGATTCATTATTATATGCCGGAAGGGTACTTTAGAGATACGATTCTGATCAACGGTATTCTCTATGTACTGGGCAACGGTTTTATCCGCCTGATGCAGATGCTGGTGGTTCCTCTGGTATTCTGCTCCCTGGTCTGCGGTGCCATGGCCATCGGTGACACGAAAACGTTGGGAACTGTGGGTGTGAAAACGATCCTGTTCTATCTATGCACCACTGCTTTGGCGATCTGCGTGGCACTGGGTATTGCCAGTCTGATCAATCCCGGCGTTGGCTTAAATATTGCGTTGCCGGAGGATGCCACCGAAGTCGCGACCACCCAGGTAGATTTTGCGGAGACGTTGTTGAATATTATTCCGAAAAATATTTTTACCTCTCTGTCCGCCGGAGATATGCTGCCGATCATCTTCTTTGCTTTATTTGTCGGCATTCTTCTGGCTGCCATGGGCAACCGGGTCTCCACTGTGGCGAACTTTTTCAGTCAGTTCAATGACATTATGATGGAAATGACGATTGCAGTCATGAAAGCAGCCCCTGTCGGTGTCTTCTGCCTGATTGCCAAGACCTTCGCAGGTATCGGCTTCGACGCTTTTGTGCCTATGCTGAAATATATGGGAAGCGTCATTCTGGCACTGGCGGTACAGTGTTTCGTGGTATATCAGGTCATGCTGTTTGTGTTCACCCGGTTGAATCCTTTTAAGTTCATTAAAAAGTTCTTCCCAGTTATGACCTTTGCGTTCTCCACTTCCACCAGTAATGCGACGATCCCTCTGTCTATCGACACTCTGTATAAAAAAATCGGTGTCTCCAAACAGATTTCGTCCTTTACGATTCCTCTGGGTGCCACCATTAACATGGACGGTACTTCCATTATGCAGGGCGTAGCAGTTGTTTTCATAGCACAGGCTTACGGTATTCCTCTGACCCCGGCTGCCATTGCTACTGTCATTGCCACCGCGACGATCGCCTCCATCGGTACTGCCGGTGTCCCCAGTGTCGGTCTGGTCACCCTGTCCATGGTACTGACCTCCGTGGGACTGCCTACCGAAGGCATTGCACTGATCATGGGTATCGACCGTATCCTGGATATGCTGCGTACCGCTGTCAATATCACCGGTGATGCCATATGTACCACTATCGTGGCTAAGCAGCAGGGTGCCTTTAATGAGAATACTTTCCGGGCAGATAACTGATCACCTGTTTACAGCTTTCCAGATGGCTGTCACCGTATAAAAAAAGAGTGAAACATTCTGTCTTGTGCTCAAGTGCACCGTCAGAAGTTTCACTTTTTTATAGCTCGCAGCTATTCTATTTCAGTTTATTGAGTTTTGCCCGGTTGGCAATAACGATCAGCCGCATATCCTGTGTCAGAGGTTCTTCCGGATCGATATTGGTATTTACATTTTTTCCTTCGATGATCGCCACCACGTTAATGGAATATTTTTTCCGCAGATTCAGCTCGATCAGGTTCTTCCCGATCCACTGCTGTTTGACTTCCATTTCCACCATAGACACATCCTGGGACAATTCGATAATGTCCATGAAACCGGAGCTTAACAGATTTTTGGCCAGGTGGATCCCTGACTCACTCTCGGGGAATACTACACGGTCTGCTCCTACTTTCGTAAGGATCTTGCAGTTTATCTCAGTGGCGCATTTGGCGATAACGGTCTTTACGCCCAGTTCTTTACACAGCATGGTTGCCATAACACTGGCTTCCAGATGATTTGCCATGGTCACAATGACCACATCAATATTCGCAATACCGATCTGTCTCAACGCTTCCGGATCTGTAACATCTGCACATTTACAGTATGGAATCTCTGAGATTGCCGCATTGACAACTGCCTCTCTATTGTCTACCGCCACCACCTCTGCGCCGTTCTCTGCCAACTCCTTCGCCACACTTCTTCCATATCTTCCAAGTCCAAATACTGCATAGGTCTGATTGATTCCCATAGTCTCTTCCTTCCTGTTGCTTCGATCTGCTTTATCCGACGCTGATCTCTTCTGTCGGGTTCTTCACAATATTTTTGTTCTTTTTCTGCGTGCTGAATGCCACTACCAGAGATATGGGGCCGACTCTTCCCAGATACATGGTCACGATAATAATCAGTTTTCCCCAAAGATTCAGCATGGAAGTCAGGTTCCTGCTTAATCCCACAGTAGCTGTGGCACTCACTGTTTCATACACAATATCTATCACATCCGCATCTGTCACTACAGATAAAAGAATTGTGGACAACGACGCAATGATAAAAAACATACTTACAACTGCTACCGATTTATTCACCGCCTGCTTCGGAATATTTCTCCCAAAAAGCTCTGCATCCTCCTTATTACCTATGGTGGCAAACATAGATACCAACAGCACTGCGATTGTAACTGTCTTCATTCCTCCTGCGGTTCCCACCGGAGAGCCGCCGATCAGCATCAAAAGCACCGAAATGATCGCAGAGGTATTGGTCAGATCCTCTTGTGGAATCGTGGCAAAACCTGCGGTTCGCGTAGTTACTGCCTGGAACAGGGATGCCCAGATCCGTTGCGGCACCGTGTAATCCTGCATTGTCAGAGGATTATTGTATTCAAAAATATAAAATGCCGTCGCTCCCACTACAATAAGTATTCCTGTCACCGTGAGTGCTATTTTACTGTGAAGCGTCAGCAGTCTGAAACATTTGAGCTTCTGGCTCCGGATATTTTTCAAAACCCGCAGTACATCCCACCAGACGATATAGCCTAAGCCTCCCAATATGATCAGCAACATCGTGACCAGATTGACCATTGGCTGAAATACATAGCCGCACAGACTGTCTTCCGCCATAATATCCATTCCTGCGTTGCAGAAGGCAGATACGGCATTAAAAATCGAAATCCATATGCCTCTGAGTCCGTATTCCGGCACAAATACTGTCATATACAAAAGAGCGCCGCATCCCTCCACCACCAGAGTACCTATGAGGACCTTGCGGAGGAATCTCACGATTCCGGAGATATTATTCAGATTAAACACATCCTGCAGCATCCACCGGTTACCCAGTCCCAGTCGTCTGTGCAGTCCCATCATCACACCGTACATGACCGTAATGACTCCCAGACCTCCCAACTGGATCAGAAACAGGATCACGATCTGTCCCCAGACGCTCCATGTGGAATATGTGGGAACCGTCACCAGACCGGTCACACATATGGATGTGGTAGCCGTAAATAAAGCATCTATATAAGGAACCGCTTCTCCGGTAGCTGAACTGATGGGTAATGCCAGCAGGAAGCTACCCACTAATATGGCACACAGAAAGCTAAGCATGATCTTCTGTGTCGTAGACAACTGTATTATTTTTTTACTGTTCATAACACACTCCATTCCGCCGATGCTTTATCTCATCAGTGGAATCGCTAATCAAATTTCACGGGTGCAATCCGCAATGTTATGATTATAACACACTTTTAGATAAAAAACTCCTATTGGAGACAGTTTGTTGCCGAATCCATCATAGGAGTTCTCTTCTGATCTTATTTTTCTTCTTTTATACTTTAAATCGGTAGCCCACACCCCAGATGGTCTCGATATACTGAGGTTTTGCAGTATCTTTTTCAATCTTCTCACGGATCTTCTTGATGTGCACGGTAACGGTGGCAATATCACCGATAGAATCCATATCCCAGATCTCACGGAACAATTCTTCTTTGGTAAATACATGGTTCGGATGCTCCGCCAGGAACGTCAGCAGATCAAACTCTTTGGTCGTAAACGTCTTCTCCACACCGTCCACATAGACACGTCTTGCAGTCTTATCAATACGGATACCGCGGATCTCCACGATATCATTCTGCTGCTTCTGGTTGGTTCCCACCAGTCTCTCATAACGGGCCATGTGCGCCTTCACGCGGGCTACCAGCTCACTGGGGCTGAAAGGTTTGGTCATATAGTCGTCCGCCCCCAACCCTAGGCCGCGGATCTTATCAATGTCGTCCTTCTTCGCTGATACCATGAGAATGGGAATATTTTTCTCCTCGCGGATCTTCTTACATACTTCGAAGCCGTCCATGCCGGGCAGCATCAGGTCCAAAATGATCAGATCATAATCGCCTGTCAGAGCGGTCTTCAGTCCCTCATCTCCGGTATTGCAGATATCTACCTTGAAATCACTGAGCTCCAAATAATCCTTCTCAAGATCTGCAATTGCTACTTCATCTTCAATAATTAAAATCTTACTCATAATTTACCCTCCATTTACAGAATGTCCTTGCATCATCGGTTATCATGCTATTTCTGTTTCATTCCTTATTGATTCCTTATTCATTACTTGGTTCCACCCGGCTGCAGTTCAATGTATTTTCTCAGGACAAAATGCATACAGGTGCCTTCACCCTCTTTGGCTGTTGCCCATACATAGCCACCGTGATCCTCGATGATCTTCTTCACAATAGAAAGTCCGATGCCACTGCCGCCCTGGGCGGAATTGCGGGAAGCATCCGTGCGGTAGAACCGCTCAAAGATCTTCTGCAGATCCTTCTGCGCGATTCCCTTGCCGTTGTCCTCGATCTCTACCCGGATAGCATCCACTTCGTCGAGAATACGGATATCAATGTGCCCATTGGGCTTGTCCATATATTTTACGCTGTTACTGATAATATTATTGATGACCTTCTTCATCTGCTCCGGATCCGCGATGACAGCTGTGTCAGGAGATACCAGATTCGAATAGTTCAGCTTGATACCCCGCTGCTCCAGATCCAGTCCGACTTCTTCCACACAGTCGCCGAAATAATCCGCCACGTTGATCCGGTGGAAATTGTACGGGATCCGGTTATTATCAATTCCGGAATAAGTGGTCAGCTCGTTGATCAGACGATCCATATCAATGGCTTTATTGTAGATGGTCTTGATGTATTTATCCATCTTCTCCGGCGTATCTGCCACACCGTCCATGATTCCTTCCACATAACCCTTAATGGCTGTGATAGGGGTCTTCAGATCATGGGAAATATTGCTGACCAGCTCTTTGTTCTGCTTCTCATGCTGGGTGTTCTCTTCCGTGGATTCCTTCAGCCGTAAACGCATGTCCTCATAATTGCGGTAGAGATCACCGATCTCACCCTTGGCATCTGTCTCCAGAACATAATCAAAGTTGCCTTCCTTGATCTTGCGCATTGCCACGTTCAATTCATTGATGGGTTCAAATACGCCCTTGTGGATCCACTGGGTCAGCATCAGGCTGGTGAAGATCAGGATCACTATGATAGCCACGAACATATCGATCAGCAGATGTCTCGAGATCAGCGAATTGACCTTCGTGACGATAAATACGCTGCCCGGTGTTCCATCCCGGAAAGTGAAATCAATCTGTTTTACATACTTCTCCAGTTCATTGTAGAAATATCCGCTGTCATCCGACAGATTCTCTTCACCGTAGGCAGGCAGTTTTTCAAAAATCTTCTGTGCGGCATCTTTATTGCCGGCATAATACATCTTATCACCTTTTCTTACAATAATGTAAGTAGACTTCCGCGATACCTCCTCATTAATATGATCCAGATATTCTTTATCTTCCAGCCTGCTGCTGTCTTCCTTCACCTGGTCCAGCAGCACATAATACGCCTGATCCGTGGTGTTGGTGAATTCCCTGAAATTCTCCGACATCATGGAATAATCAATATCCGTCAGGCTGAAACCCTGAGAGTAATTCATCAGGTAAATGGCAATCATCACAAACGCCATGATCGTCAGCAACAGCGGAAGTAATATAATACTTATAAATGTTACACGAAGTCTGGTTTTAAATTTCATATTACTCTTGCCTTTCAGCAACCTGCAAACTTTCCGTGACTTTAGTACACTGTGTAGCACAAGTTTGCGCGTGTTTTATACTTTACTTTCGCTCATTATAGCATGATTCCTACCTTCTGTGTATAAAGGAAGCAAGAATATCATTAAAAAAAAATAAACAAAATTTTTTCATTTTTCTGTTGACATTATTCTCACATCATGTATAATAAGCTTATAAGAAACAGTAATCATTACTATTATTGAGAAAGGGGCTTATCATGGCACTGAAACGAAGCAGACAACGGGAAATGATCAAATCCTTTCTCATGGGACGCAAGGATCACCCTACCGCTGATGTGATCTATTCTAATCTGAAGCAGCAGGATCCGAACTTAAGTCTCGGTACCGTCTACCGTAATCTGACTCTGTTGTCGGACATGGGAGAGATTTTACGACTCCGGGTCGGTGACGGTGTTGACCATTTTGATGCCGATACTTCCGAACATTATCATTTTGTGTGTACGGAATGCGGAAGCGTCATTGATCTGGACATGGATAGTATTGATTCCATCATGGAGACAGCCGGAGAGAGATTTGACGGCCGGATCCGGGGACATATCACTTATTTCTATGGCACTTGTCCCGCCTGCACCAGGGTTGCTACGAAGTCCTAGTTTTCTGAATGAAAACGGACTTCGTTCCATAATATATTTGTGCAGATAAAGCACACGCAAAAAGAGAAAACTAAAAACAAAACATTTCATTTGAGAAAAGGAGAAAAAATTATGGCAAAGTATGTATGTCAGGTATGTGGTTATGTTTATGAAGGTGATGCGGCTCCCGCAGAGTGCCCCATCTGTCACGCTCCCGCTTCCAAATTCACCAAGCAGGAGGAAGGTAAGACCTGGGCTGCTGAGCATGTAGTAGGTGTAGCAAAGGGTGCTCCCGAGGATATCATTGCTGATCTGCGTGCGAACTTCCAGGGTGAATGCTCTGAGGTTGGTATGTATCTGGCAATGGCAAGAGTCCGTCTCTTATACACCTCTGACGCTGTCGACGAATAGAGCGGTGTAGCCGTTGGGGGTCGCGGTATGGTTAACAAAAAAAATCAGACGGTGCGGTGGTGGTGTCTG
>OJJY01000836.1_pt1 | contig 9965 bp, 16 predicted proteins | sample 1596421 | NCBI WGS metagenome assembly OJJY01 (sample SAMEA4350151, study PRJEB24818) | metagenome | biome: human; feature: gut; material: faeces | place: Denmark | collected 2013-09 | reverse complement strand
TCGTTGTCGGATGAAGTGGATTTTAGTTTGTCTGGGAGTAAGTGCACGGTTTCTGCACGGTTTTTGCACGGTTTCAAAACGTGCAAAGGGTGCAAATCGTTGCAAAATCGGACAAAGGGTGCAGAAACTCCAAGCTCAAAACTTGCGATGTATCGCAGAGAAATAACGGTAAAACGTAACTTCCAAAAATTGAGGGAATCGCCCGGCGTGCGCTACGAATCAGTAGGCCGGGGGTTCGAGTCCCTTCCATCGCACCAAGTAAAATCCCACGATTGACCGTTGAAAATACGGTGTAAATCGTGGGATTTCTTGCTTTACATAGGCTTCAAAAGGACTGGAAAGTGCCTCGTTTGTGCCTTATTGCTCAAAAAATGCCTTGTCGGAGTGCCTTACAGAGTGCCTTGTGCCGGATGCCCGCCGGGGCGGTTTTGTGCCTGTTTACCGCCTGTTTGATAGCAAAAAAGCCTGTCCGGTGTGTAACCGGGCGGGCTTTCGTGCTGTTTGTAGGTGCTGCGGCTCTATCGTGGGTCATGCACTCTGGGCGGTGGGCTTCTCTTTTTCAGTCTTGGCAAGGTAGTTGTAGGCCATGCGGCAGACACCCTCCTCGGTGTAGTAGTCCCCCAAGAGGTCCGCAACCTCTGCCCATGTCAGGCAGCGGACAAAGCGCAGACGGAAGATCAGATACAGGCGTGCGTCCTGAATCGTGGCGCAAAAGGCAACGGCCTTATCTCGCTCCTGTTCGGCCTGTTCCTCAAGGTAGGTGATTCGTGCATCCATGTCGGCGATCTCAACGGCCAGCCGCCCGGTGCTGTCTTTCACGCCGGATGCGTGGGGCATACCGTTCAGTGAGGGTGCAGCGGGTTCGGCTTGTTCGCGCAGGAACTTCAAAGCCTCACGGTTCTTTTGGATGGTCTCATTCAGGTGGAAGTAGCGAGAGATCTCTGTGAGTGTCATTGTTTCCCCTTTCATCAATTCGACTGCGCCTATTTTACCACAGAAGAAACCAAGAATCTATCATAGAACGATGAAAAACACCCTCTTCGGCCGTTTGTGGGCTGTCAGAGGGTGTTTCTGTCACTGTTCGATGGTCTGTGCCTTGCGCTTCCGCCGGGCGCGTTCTTCCCGGATGCCCTGCACCCTGCCAGCGTTCCAAAGGGCGGTGATAAGCCCCATGAAGCGATATGCGCCTGTTAGGCCAAATTCATTGGGGACTTCTGTAATGGCGTTGAAAAGCTGACTTACTTCCTTGAGGGTCTGGGACGAACTCCACAGCCACGACATTTTCACGGCTTCTTCTGCGGTAACGGTGGGAATTCTGGGGGTGCAATCAGAGTGCTGCATAGTGTACCTCGCTTTCATAATTCAATTAAAGTGCCGGAAATTTTCTCAGCTGACTGGGTAAAGATAGGGCTTGTAAAGCCCGCTGCCAGCCCGGCGGGGGCTTTACAGTACCTTGGACGTGTTCGGCATGGCTTCTGCTCTCTGGGGCTGCTGCGCTGCATCGTGCAGCGCATGGAGATAGGTCAACAGGCGGTCTTTGTCGGCGGCTGACAGGCTGCGGACACGGCAGAGGACTTCTTGCCACTGGGCTGCGGTCATACTGCTGCACCCCCTTCCAGCAGCTTGGCCACGCTCTTGCCGGCCTTTGCTGCGGCTGCATCCAGTGCGGCCAGCTTCCACAGAAAGCCGGTGTCAACCTTGGCGGTCAGGCTCTCACCCTTGTGGATCGCTGACACGGTGTAGCCCTGCTGGGCGTACTGCTGCCGGATCCAGCTCTGCGGGGTCTGGTTCAGGTGGTCGAGCGTGTTCATCCGGCCACCATCCAGCACGATGCTTTCCCGGTGCAGGGAGCGGGGCTTTGCTTCCCGCTGGTCGATGTACTCCACCTCAAAGGCGTGCAAGCTGATTTTCTTCTCCAACTTCATGGTCATATCCTCCCATCATTCCCGGCGGGCTTCCATCTTCCCGCCGGGGGTCTCTGCTCGTGTTACAGGGCTTCCAGCGGCTGCACCTGCGATGCACCGAAGAACGATGCCCGGTAGGTCTGGCCGTCTCCCCTGCTGCTGTGGATCAGCACCGCCTGAAACAGAGCCTTTGCACCATGCTCCACCATGTACCCGGCGGCTTTCCAGCCTGCCCAGGTGTTCACGGGCTCGGTGATCCCGGCGGCCTGCTGGGCTTCCTCGATGCGCTGGGCGTTGACCGGAGCAGCCTTTGCGCTGTTCCATGCCCGGTGCAGGGCTTCGGCAAAGCTGCTCACACCCTTGCGGTACAACTTCCACGCCTTGTGCATGATCTCGGAGAGATTGTACTTCTTCATACTGTCCTCGCTTTACTTTGCGGGTCAGCTCCTGTATAATGGGCTTGACCCTGTTGTGGGTTTGGCTCGGTGTGTGTTTGGTAGACGGCACCGGGCCATTTTTCATATACAGCTTTCAGGAAGTGGGTTACTGTCTTAGCTGGCGTTCTGCACTTGCGCTCCCGGTACATCCTTCGCCCCTTGCCTTCCGGTCGTGCTTCCCTTGCTGTGTCTATATTATAGCACTAATATCTCGTGCATTCTATTGACGAAATACACGAATATCAAGTGCTGTTACTGTGTATATTTGAACTTGATTCTAGTGCAGCTTCTGGATATAATAGAAAGGGATAGAAAGGAGTGAAAGCACATGGCGATACAGTATAAGGCTGATGTTTTGGCATTGCTGAAAGCGGCTGGGTATCCATCAACCAGAATCCGAGCAGAAAAGCTGCTGGGGCAGTCCTATGTTCAGCAACTGCGAAAGGGTGAATTGATTTCATGGGCTGCGCTGAACACGGTTTGCCGCTTGCTCGACTGCCAGCCGGGTGATCTGCTGGAGTATGTGGCCGATGAGATTCCGAACGCTGAAACAATAGCAGCCATCAAGGAACTGGACAACGGCGGCGGTGAGCATTTCACAGGCTCCACGGAAGAACTTGTAAAGAAGCTGCTGGATGAACCCGCCGGGGAGGAATGAGCATGGAAGAACTGTATAAGCAGCTGGCAGCACTCGCCCGCCAGCATGGAGCCCGGCGGCTTGTGCTGTTCGGTTCTCGTGCCAGAGGGGATAATCGCTATAACAGTGACGTGGATCTGGCCGTGTATGGGATGCCGGAGGGCAACCGGGCAAACTTCTGGATGGATTGCGAGGACCTACCCACGCTGCTGAAATTTGACATCGTGCATATCACGGACGGTATGAACCCGGTGTTTATCGAAAATATCAAGAAGGACGGTGTAACCCTTTATGCTGCAGAAGATTGAACACTATATCAGCGCACTGGCGCAGCTGGAACAGGCGGTAGCCATCTACCAGAAGAGTCAGCAGGATGCCCTTTACCGTGACGGCCTAATCCAGCGGTTTGAATTTACGGTGGAGCTGGCATGGAAGTCCATCAAGGAGTATCTGGAAGATCAGGGCAGCACAACGCCTATCGCTACCCCGCGCGCTGTGCTGAAAGAAGCCTTTGCCGCTGGAGTGATTCAGGACGCAGAGGAATGGAACAAGATCATCACAGCCCGCAACATCACCTCCCACGTCTACGATGAAAAGACCGCCGAGGATGTAGCCGCGCAGATCTGCAACGACTTTCTGCCCCTGCTGAAAGCACTGGGCAAGTTCTATCGGGAGTGATTTAGAATGACCTGCCTACTTTGCAAAGGTGAAATGAAGCCCAGCACGACCATTCACACGGTTCAGATGAAGAACGGTTCAGCGGTCATCAAAAACGTGCCTTGCCTGAAGTGCGAACAGTGCGGCGAGGCGGTTCTGCTAGCTGACACGGTAGAGAAGATAGAACGTATCTTGCACACAGTCGAAAAGGCTGCGGCAGAGATTGCCGTTGTGGACTTCGCCAGCAGTGCGGCTTGACAAGGTGCAGTCCATCGGGTACAATCCCTGTCAAGGAAACCCGGCCGGCCTCTCAACGATGCGCATTAGGTCGGGTCATAGAACCGGAGGACGGAACAGGCAGCCGTCACCCTTTGTTTGGAGATGCGGGAAGCGTCCCCCCGCCCGGTTTCAGAAGGTCGTTGCAGAAATGCAGCGGCCTTTTGTTTTGCACTGCGCAGGAAACGCCCGCCGGGGCTGTCAGAGCGGAGATAGAACCCACGGCAAGGAAAACCACCCACAGACAAAGACAAAAGCCCTCAGGCGCGCGCTGCCGCGGTCTGGGGGCTTTGAGCTGTCTATGAAGGTTTAACCATTTTGCCGATGATGGTAAGATGGTATGTTTTCGTGGCGTCACGAAGATGTACGCCGCCGGGAAACATTTTGTTGAGGTCAACAAAATGGTCACAGCCGAAGTGCTGCGCCCGGCGGGTGCTGCACGTTCAAAGGGTTTGGGATGCTGCCCAACAAGTTCTTGCAAAGCAAGAGGGCTTTGTATAGACAAAGACATTGCTTGCAAGGCTTTGTGCGTACAAAAGCACTGCTTGCAAATGCTAGGCCCCCTGCAAGGGCACACGGACTTTGGAACAAAGTCTAGTGTGTTACGCCTCGCCCGGCGGGGTGTAGGTTATTCGGAACTGCTGTCAGCGGATGAGGATGCGGCTTCAGAGTTCTTCCGCTGCTGATATTTTTCCCATGCATCATCCAGCAGTTCTCGTCCGTTTGGCATGGCGATGATCTGATAATAGAGCCGTAGGCAGCCGCGAGCTAGAGTGTCAGCGACTTCCGGGGGGATTTTGTCAAGATGAATGTGAATATCATTGCCCATAGTCTTACCTCCTGAAATATCCTTTGTTTGTTTCATCAGCGGGTGCAAAGAGGATACAGGGCCGGGTGCAGGATGCGTAACGAAACGGTCAAAATTTTCCTATAAGACTAGCTCACAACAGGGATCATCGAACCCGCTAAAGGCTAGGGTACCCGTTCACAGTACCTTGAGGGGGCTTAGGGTGTGCGCCGGATGGGGCGGAGCAGCACAAACTTTGCAAAGAGGACGAATAGCCGCCGGGTCGGAACCCCTTCAACCATTACTCGTGCACCTTCGAGGCTATAATATTTCCCGTCCTTGGCCGTCAACTCTGCAACGATACCTTTGGCGATTGCGTTGCAGACGTACCAGCGGAGGCCGTGGCCGTTGATGGCGATGATGATTTTCATGTAGCTGTCCTCCTTGCATTAGTGGGCCGCCGGGCTTGAGGTGGGCTGCCGGGTGTGATAGAATGGCTGCGGGATGTGGTCTGTCAATCGCTCCCGCTTGGCTGCCTTGCGAGTTCGCTGCTTGCATGGTGGCCTTTTATTTTGCCATATGGTCTGCCATTCGTTTGCCGGAACGGAAAGACGATGCTGTTTGCCGGCCGTTTTGCGCCCGCCCTCATTCTGAACCCGGTCAATTTTGACCGGGGTGCAGAGCCTCATACCCGCCGGGCAGAGCGAGGATACAAGCGTAGAGCTGCATAAAGGCAACGACCAACTGTGCAACATACTCTTGTGTGATACCCTGCGGCGGGGCGTTGCCGGGCTGCTGTGGCGTGCCAGAATTGGGATTGTTCATGGGGTGGCCTCACTCTCGCTGCCTTTATGGTTCGGATGGCGTGCGGCTCGGTATGCCTCCAACTCGGCCATGAGTTCCGGGCTTTGCTGGAACCGTTTGTGGAATCCGAGAAACACACAGCCGATTCGCTCTGCGACCTCTGGCGGGATCTCGTTCACATTGACATGAATGTTGGTATTCATCTGTGCCTCCTGTTTTTTTTCGTGGCGATCTTCGTTTTCTGTCAGGTAGTCGACTTCATCAGGGCACGCATATTGGCCGTTTTTTGTGCTGCTGCTTGCTGCCGTAGGTTCTCACCCGCAAAACAGATTGGGCTGCACATGGACAGCAATCGGTCATAAATGCGGGCGTGAGCCACGTCCTGTGGATTCTTTAAGTCCGTTAAGGTCAGGTTTGTGGTGATGATCAGCGGCTTTTTGCTGCGGTAGCGAGCGTCAATGATGTTATAGACCTGCTCCAGCGCATACTCAGTGCCGCGCTCGATGCCGAAGTCGTCAATGATGAGCAGCGGATAGCTGCACAGCCTGTCCACCATATCGTTCCGACCAGAAAAGCTGTTGCTCAGGTCGTTCAAGATGCTGGCAAAGTTGGTCATTCGGACGGAAACCTCTTGCTCCATCAGAGCGTTCGCAATGCACCCGGCAAAGAAGCTCTTGCCCGTGCCAACACCGCCCCAGAGAAGCAAGCCAATGTTTTTGGTACGTACTTCTGCCCACTTGTCAACGTATCGGTGGGCGTGCTTCATCTGCGGGTTGCGGCCGTTATCGTTCGCAAATGTCCAGTTGCACATTTCAGTATCGGAGAATCCATCCGATTTCAGGCGGTGAACCAGACCGAGGTGCTTCTGCTCGTTGATGATTGCTTCCTGCTTCTCTCGTTCCACCCGGCGGCATTGACATTCTACCGGGTGGCGGTCTCCCAGAATCGGCACTCGCTTGTGCCCCTCAAAAAAGGCTTGCTTTGGGGTGTTACACTTTCCACAGTACAGCAGACCATCTGCGCCGAAGTAGTCTTCCGGCTGTGGTGTTCCACCGCTGCGCTGGATCAGCGCGTTGATTGCTGTTTCAGTTCTCATAAACTTTCACCGTCCTTGTAGCTGTAATCAGGTAGGCCACCACTACGAGGCGGCTTCTGTCGGCTTTTATCTCGTGCAGCCCAGTTGCGCAGGGTGGCTGCATGGTTATTGTAGCGTTTCCCCTTCGACTCCATGTAGGTGGACAACTGCTCAATGAGGCTGTCAACATTCGGGATGTCCTTGCGGAGTTTTTGGTACTCCTCGGCGGTCAAGAAAACATTGCCGTAAGAGCCATATTTTTGACGAGCGGGCTTTGTTCTCTCTTTAGTGTTAACTCTTATAGTTCTACTCTTATAGTTAGTGGTCGGAATTCCGACTGATGGTTGGTCGGTATTCCGACTGTCTGTCGGTCGCTTTTCCGACTGTTCATGGGTCGGTTTTCCGACTGACTGTGGGTCGGGATTCCGACCATTCGGCAGCTTCACATAGATGGTATTTGGAGCACCAAAGTTCCGCTTGGTCTCAATCAACCCTGCCGCTGTCAACTTTCGCAAAGCCGCTTTTATGACGGTCTGCCCCTTGCGAAGATCCTCAGACAGATTTTCGATGGAGTAGAAGATGTAGATGCGGCCATCCGCATCTATCCAACCATTTTTCTCTGAAAGAGTAGTTCGGCTGTAGAGTGCTGAATAGACGAGCGCATCTGTCAGATTCAGATCCCCGCTCATGTCAAGCAGAAAAGAGGGGTAAAGAAGAAATGGCGGGCGTTCGGTGTCTTTGGTCAGATAGGCAGAGATAGCGTATCACCCCTTCCTGTTCGGCTGCATGGCTGAAAAAGATGCTTTGTGCCATGTCCTTACCTCCCGGCCACCCGGCGGATACCGCCCACAGCTTCATCCTGTTCCGCCGGGATGGGGTCGCCTCGCTCAAAATACTGGGCCAAGCTGTTCATATTCACGAGCCAGCGGTGACCGGCCACAACATACCTGATCTTGCCTGTCCGGCAGAGGGTCCGAATATAGGTCGGCGGTAGACCGTAGATTGCGGCGGCGTCCTTCACGGTTTTCATGACCGGGTATCGGATTAAATCTCCCATTCGATGCACCTCCTTGGTGTTGTTTGAAAGTTGCTTTTTGATGCCGTGTCAGCAGTAAAGCACAAATCAAAAAATAATGCAATACCGCAAAATTCATATTGAAAATTGATGCCATGAACCATTGTTGAAATGAAGTCCTTTGCGTCAAAATCCATCTGGTGTCATCTGGTGATATCCAGTGTCACGCTTTGCAACGGATTACCTTGTTTTGCAATGGATTTACAGAGGGATGCCCACCTGATTTATGGATAAATGCTGCTGATTTTGCATATCAAAAAATATTGATGAAATTGATTCATCAAAACAATGAATGAAAGTGATTATAGTTTGGCCGAAGAACTAAGCTGCTGAATGATTTGGAGGATTGCGGCCTTATCATCATCGGGAAGCTCCCGGCGGAGTTTTCTGGAAAAAGTTCCATCGGTCACACCGATAGCCTCGGCAACCTGCCAGAGAAAAACGCCAGCCGATGCAGCGGCCTCCCGGATGTCTTGTTTGACTGCGCCTGTTTTAACATAATATCAACCTTTCTTCTCGTTGACGTTGACAATAGAACGTCAACAAGATATAATTTTGGGTGAACAAGCCTTGTTGCTGTTCTCGTTGATGCAATTATAAACTTTTGGAGAACAAAAGTCAATAAAGTTCTCTAAAACGGAACAAACGGAGGCGCATAGCTGTGGCAGTAGAGGAAAAGCGAAATATAAACGAAGATTTTGGAAACAGACTAAGAGAAATCATTGAAAAGAGAAAGAAAGAAACAGGACAGAATCTTCGGGCTGTGGCAAAGGATTTGGATGTGTCGCTTGGTGTCCTGTCAGATTGGCAAAACGGAAATAAGACCCCACGAGGGGATTCTATTGCGAAGCTTGCCAAGTATTTTGGTGTATCAGCGGATTACCTGTTGGGTTTGACGGAAGCCCAAACGGTAGACACAGATTTAAGGGCGGTTGCTGATTATACGGGACTGACGGAAAATGCGATTTTGGCACTCAAAGATTCGGAAATGTTTGAGTGTTATGATAGAAGTCAAAAGAAAATATTGTCTGATATGCTTTCAGATGAAAGCTGTTTGCACCAAATTGTAAATAGCGTTTATCTTTACTTGAAAGCAACTGAAGAACAGGTGCATGAAGCAGAGGAACTGTTGAAAGGGGAGGCGGAATTGGATTTAAGAGATGCTGATTCGTCAGATATGGAACTTTGCCTGTTCAGAGCATCAAGAGCGGTCGAAGACTATATGAAGCATCTGAAGCATGAAAAACTGAAAGAACTGTCTGTTGAGGTGGATCCGGGCACTGTCTGCCCTCCAAAAATTTCAGGGCGTACGCAAAGTACGCCCTGATATCCCGGTTGGTCTTATCCTTGAAAAACTCCGGGCTGGCGGTGACAAGAGCTTCCACCACTCGCACACTGTCCTTGCGGACACGGCAGTGGGCGGCGGCTATCATGCGGTCGGCTTCTTCCCGGTATCTGCCCTGCGGCCGCACCAAATGGAGGTTGTAGCGGCTCCGGTTCGTGTCGATGTCCGGGTTGCTGGCGTACTGCTCCTTGGTGCGCTCGTTGTGGGCTTCGATGGGGCTGATGGCTGGCCCCTTGTATTTTTTGAATCTTAAAATGCCGTATTGGGCTTTCATAGACCACGCTCCTTCTTTGGGTGTACAAAAAATCTGTACGGACTTCAAATAACCTGTACGATCTGTACGGCGTACAGAAATGCAAAATATAAACGATGACGCGTTTTAATTTGCTTCGATTCGCCGTACAGGTGCGTACAAGTACAGACCGTACAGGTTGTGCGAACTTCTTCCGTGAAAAAATGCACTTTTTACGGGCAGGGGTGGACAAGCGGCTCGATGCCTACAAAACCCCGCACCCTGCGGCCACCGGGCAGGTAGATGTTGTTGGTGGCTTCAAGGTTATAGCGGCGGTCATTCTGGCGCAGTTCGGCGCTGAAACGGATCGCCGATACGCTGTGGCAGGCGTTGTCCTCACACCACTGCTTATAAATGTCGTAGAACTCCTTGGAGCTGATGGAGTAGTCCGCCTTGAAGCGGAAATAGCCCTCGGACTCCATGAAGTCGATGATGTTGTTGCTGCTGCGCTTGATGGTGTCCACGTTGGCCGCGGCTCGTTCGCTGACCGTGAAGCGGAAATCGTTCTGCACCAGTCGATGCAGCCCTTCCAGACACCAGAGCAGGATGCCCTCCAACTCGGCGCACATCTTCTCCACAAGGAAGGGGTCATCCGTGCGGTCGGCAGGCTTGTCCTTGGTGGTCAGGATGAGCTGGCGGCGAAAGAAACCGTCCGAATGGTCATACAGCGAGGTCA
>OJJY01000831.1_pt1 | contig 10013 bp, 8 predicted proteins | sample 1596421 | NCBI WGS metagenome assembly OJJY01 (sample SAMEA4350151, study PRJEB24818) | metagenome | biome: human; feature: gut; material: faeces | place: Denmark | collected 2013-09 | reverse complement strand
TTTTATTGGGCTTTTTTGTCGATAAAAACTAATCCAAGTCGTAATATGTTTAAGAATTACCACTTTCCGTATTCAGAAGCCGAACACGTACCCACCCCCAGCGGATGCCAAGATGAACACAATGGGGTGCAGGCCCTTGGTGAGCTTCACCCAGCGGGTCAGCGCCAGAATCACCGCCGCCAGAGCCAATGCCTTCCAGTTTACAATCGCCAGGCCCGTGGCTCCGGTGTTCAGCAGGGTGATGGCCACCACGGACAGGCCCGCTGCGGCCACCATGGCCGTGGACGCCGGGCGCAGCCCGTAAAATGCCGCCTCCACATACCGGTTGTGCCGGAAGGCCTTCAGGAATGCCGCAATCACGAGAATCACGATCACCGACGGTGTCACCAGGCCCAGAGTGGATACGATGGCCCCGGGAATGCCCCGGGTGACAAAGCCCACATAGGTAGCCATGTTCACGCCGATGGGGCCGGGGGTCGACTCGGACACCGCCAGCATATCTGCCAGCTGGGTGCGGGTAAACCATCCGGTGCGGTCCGCCATGTCATACAGAAACGGCAGGGTGGCCAGACCGCCGCCTACGGCAAACAGTCCGGTTTTGAAAAACTCATAAAACAGCTGCAAATAGATCATGACCGCTTCGCCCCCAGATTCTTAATGAGAAGTCCCGCCACGGCTGCCGCCAACACATAGATAATGGGCGAGAGCTTGGTGAACACCGACAGCGCCAGGATCACCAGGAAGATCACCAGGCCCCACACGTCCTTCACCGCGCCCTTCCACAGCTTCAGCACGGCGTTGAAAATCAGCACGCACACGCACACCCGGATCCCGGCAAAGGCGTGCTGCACCCACGCCAGATGGGAAAACGTGGTGATGACGCCGGCCAGGGCCGCAATGATCACCAGGGACGGAAACACCACGCCCAGGGTGGCCACGATGCCGCCCAGGATACCGCGGCGCTTCTGGCCGATAAACGTGGCGGTGTTCACGGCAATGACGCCGGGGGTACACTGGCCGATGGCGAAATAATCGGTCAGCTCCTCATCGGTGGCCCATCCCTTGTTTTCCACCACCTCCCGCTGCAAAATCGGCAGCATGGCATAGCCGCCGCCGAAGGTCATGACCCCCACCTTGGCAAAGGTCAGAAACAGGGTAAGCAATTCCTTCAACAAAACACACCTCCTGGAATGTCCGGGCCGCCGCATTTCCCATAAAAAGGGCCCTGCGATACTGTATACCAATCCCGGGCGGCTGTCAATTGCCATTGCCGTAAAATTTTGGCGGTTCGTCTTAAAATAAACAGGCATTTTATCAGAAATTCCTTGCTTTTCTGCCGAAGACGGTATAGAATATTCGGGAAGATTTTCTGGGAGGACTGGATCAACATATGAGCAACAACCCCTATAAGACCCGCGAGGGCGGCGCAACCGTCACGGTTTTCGTGCCCTACGACTGCAACAACCACTGCCCCTTCTGCATCAACAAAAAGGAATACGCCGACTGCACCGGCTTCAGCCTGGACGCCATTCTGGAGAGCATCCGCACCATGGACGCCATCACCCCCCGGTGCGATTTCGTGTTCACCGGCGGCGAGCCTCTGGCCAATCTGGAGTCCCTGCAAAAAATGCTGGACGTTATCCCCACCACCCACAAGGTGTATATCAACACCACCTTCCCGGTGCAGACCGGGTTCTACACCGCCGAGGAAATGCTGGACTTCACCCGACGCAACCGGGACAAGATCACCTGCATGAACATCTCCCGCCACCTGGTAAAATACGTGGAGGAGAGTCCCGACCAGGTGCTGGGGCAGATCGCCTGCCCCACCCGCATCAACTGCGTGCTGTACAAGAAATACCCGGCGGAGAAGCTCCCCCAGTATGTGGAGCGTTTCCTGCCCTATGGCATCCCCATCCAGTTCCGGTATGACTATACCGAAACCACGCCGGAGAACCTGTATGACCAGGATCACGACCCCATTCTGCAGGACCTGAAGCGCCTGTTCACCTATCGGGGGCTGGACGGCTGCCGCATGCGCAACGGCTTCCACTTTGAGTACAAGGGCCTGCACATGACGTACCACAAGACTCTGCCCTATTCCACCATCGTGGAAAAGGGCGACGACGGCGTGACCTATGACATTCTGTATGATATTCTCATCAAGCAGAACGGCGAGATCCACTCCGACTGGACCGGCGTGAAGATGGACGTGGAGAAATACCGCCGCGTGACCTTTGAGCCCTACGATCTGCGGGTGCTGGACGGCACTGTTGATTTCTGAAAAAAACCTCCTGACCGTTCCCGGTCAGGAGGGATTTTTTTATTGGCTGCACAGGGGGCGCAGGGCCGCCAGCAGCTTGTCATTGTCCTCCGTATTGCGGACGGCCAGGCGCAGGTACTGCCGCCCGCCCAGCTTAGCGGACAGATCCTTCACCAGAATGCGGCTGCCGATCAGCAGCTCCCGGGTAACGGCCCGGGAGGACAGGCCGCCCAGCAGCTCCACCATCAGATAGTTGGCCTGAGACGGGATCACCCGCAGGTTGGGCAGGCGCTCCAGCTCCGCCCGGAAGCGGGCCCGCTCGGCCCGGATGCGGTCCAGGGACTGGGCATAGTCCTTTTTATACTTCTCCTCGATCTGCATATAGAACTCGGCAAAGGAGTTGATGTTCCAAATGGCCACGTCCTTTTTCAGCGCATCAATAAGCTCCGTGTCGCCGGAGGCCAGAACACCCAGCCGCAGGCCGGGCACGCCATAGGACTTGGAGATGCTCTTGACCACATACAGCCGCTTGTGGGCATCCAGCAGCTCCTGGCGGATGAAGGTGTTGTCCGCCTCGTCGGCAAAGTCGGCAAAGGACTCGTCCACGATCAGGCGGATCCCCTTTTCCTCCGCCCACCGGATCAGGCGGCGGACATCCCCGGCAGGGATATAGTTGCCGGAGGGGTTATCCGGGTTGATGAGCACCAGGTTGTCAATGGTCTGGCCGCCAAAGAAGGCCATCAGGTCGTCGGCGGTATACCGGAAGTCCGGCCCCGCCGGGGTAAAGCAGACGTTGGGCCGGTCCTGACAGCGGTTGGGATACTCCTCAAATGTGGGACGGATGAAGCCGGTGACGCCCTCCAGCCGGGCCATCAGGGCCTTAATCAGCTCCGCCGCGCCGTTGCCCACCACGATATTGTCCTGGTGAACGGCAAAATTCTTGCCTGCCAGCAGGGCATTCACCCGCATGCCGGAGGGATACTGGGTCAGCAGCGGGGTAAAGTTGGCCTGCACCTCGTCGATCAGCCGCTGGGGCGGGAAGTAGGGATTCACCAGATAGCAGAAGTCCAGCAGCTGGGGATAACGCCAGTAGCCGCCGTAGCGTCCCTGCATCAGGCTGACCTTGAAGTCCGGGTCCTCGGCAAACATGGACGAGGCGATATCCAGATCCTGGATGTCGTCGATCTCGTACCAGAGCTGGCCGTTCAGGCGCTTGGCCCGGATCTCGGGGTCATCCAGCATGGTGATGACCCGCAGGACCTGCTCATAATATTCGTTGTTGCCCAGGGCCTTGGAGTACGCCTCCAGGAAGGGGACGTAGTGGGTCTGGGAAAAGTGGCGGCCGAACTTATAGATATTGACGGTCTTATAGTACTCGCCGGCCTCCTGGAACTTGAAGTTCTTCCCCGGAACGAAGGACTCGATGCTGTCATCTGCCCCCAGCTTCACGCAGGTGCCGTCCATCCAGCTCTCGTACTTGTCCACCAGAGCCAGCGTCTCCCGGGGGTCGTCCAGCAGCTGGTCGATGACGGAGTCCTCAAAAATCAGATCCGACTCAAACAGCAGGGTATCGTCCTGGCAGAGGTAGTCCTTGGCCAGGGCCAGCGAATAGATGTTGTTGGTCTTGTCGTAAATGGGGTTATGGACATAGACAATAGGCGTCCGGATGCCCAGGGTGTCGATGTACTCCATGAGCTTCTCGCCCTCATAGCCCACCACGATGACGATGCGGGACAGATGGCGGCGCTCGATCTGATGGAGCATCCGGTCGATCAGGGCCACGCCGTTGACCTGTACCATGCACTTGGTCCTGTCCTGGGTCAGCTCCTTCAGGCGTTTGCCCATGCCCGCTGCCAGTATGATTGCCTGCATATGGTCTCCCCTTTTCTGTCTGGAGTTTTTGATGCCCTATTATACCCCATGCAGCGGAAATGTGCAATGGCAGACAGGCGAAAAATGCGAAATTCCGGGTCCGGGCCATTGCATTCCTCCCGGCAGTATGATATGATAGAGAAAAAGAAGGGAGCTGAAAAGATGATCATGATCTCCTGCTGAACATCTGGCGCAATATGCTTCGGGCGGCGTTGACCGCCTGGTTCGTTGTGCCTTTTCGCGGGAAATCGGTTCATCTCTCGGCTCCATGCATGGTGTTGCCCTGCCCTTTTGCGGGCACAGTATGTGCATTTGGCTGCGGGAATCGTTTCCCGCAGCCATTTTTGCTATAGGAGGCATAACCATGTCCTTGATTCAAGTATCCAACCTGACCTTCTGCTACGAGGGCAGCTGCGACAACATTTTTGAAAACGTCAGCTTCCAGATCGACACCGACTGGCGGCTGGATCTCACCGGCCGCAACGGCCGGGGAAAAACCACCCTGCTCCGGCTTTTGCAGGGAATGTACCCCCACCGGGGAACCATCCGCGCCAGCGTGGGCTTCGACTACTTTCCCTACACGGTGCCGGACCCGGAGGAGTGCCCCCTGGAGCTGCTGCCGGCCATCTGCCCGGAGGTGCCCCAATGGTGCTTTCTGCGGGAGCTTGCGCCGCTGGAGGTCCCGGAGGAGGCACTGTACCGCCCGTTTTCCACGCTCTCCGGCGGGGAGCGGTCCAGAATTCTGCTGGCCATGCTCTTTTCCCGGGACAACCGCTTCCTGCTGATCGACGAGCCCACCAACCATCTGGACCGGGCAGGCCGGGAGCTGGTCAGCCGCTATCTCAGGAGCAAACGGGGCTTTCTGCTGGTGTCCCACGACCGCGCGTTTCTGGACGGCTGCGTGGACCACATCCTCTCCATCAACCCCAGCGGCATCGAGCTCCAGCGGGGCAATTTCTCCTCCTGGTACGAGAACAAGCAGCGCCGGGACGCCTACGAGCTGGCCCAGAACGCCCAGCTGAAAAAGGAGATCGGGCGGCTGAAGGAGGCAGCCCGGCAGTCCAGCGCCTGGGCCGACCGGGTGGAGAGCACCAAGATCGGCGCAAACTCCGCCAAGGCCAAGGGCGAGGCCGACGCCATGGGCGGACGGGCCTTCATCGGTGAGCAGTCCCGGCGCATGCAGCAGCGCCGCAAGAATCTGGAGCGGCGGCAGCAGAACGCCATTGAGGAAAAATCCGCCCTGCTGAAAAACCTGGAGACCAACCAGCCCCTGAAGCTGCATCCCCTGACCCACCACGCAAGGCAGCTGGCGCTGCTGCGGGACCTGACCATCTGCTATGGCAGCGCGCCGGTGTGCTCCGGCGTCTGCTTCCAGGTGGAGCAGGGGGAGCGCATCGCTCTCTGCGGCCCCAATGGCTCCGGCAAGTCCAGTATTCTGAAGCTGTTGTGCGGCCAGGACATCCCCCACACCGGGACCCTGGAGCTGGCCAGCGGACTGGTCATCTCCTATGTGCCCCAGGACGCATCCGGCCTGCGGGGCAGCCTGCGGGACTACGCCGCCCGCTGCGGCATTGACGAGACCCTGTTCAAAACCATTCTGCGCAAGCTGGGCTTTGAGCGGGTGCAGTTTGAGAAGGACATGTCCGACTATTCCGCCGGGCAGAAGAAAAAGGTTCTGCTGGCCCGGAGCATGTGCCAGTCCGCCCACCTGTATATCTGGGACGAGCCCCTGAACTATGTGGACGTTCTCTCCCGCATCCAGATCGAGGAGCTGCTGACGGCCTTCCGCCCCACCCTTCTGTTCGTGGAGCACGACCGCATGTTCTGTGACAAGATCGCCACAAAGCTGGTGGAGCTTTGAGTGCGCAAACCGGCCCCGGCGCTTTTGCGCCGGGGCCGGTTTGTGTAAGCACAGAGCAATTTTATCGCTGACCCTTGTCGTAGGGGATGCCCTCGGCCTTGGGGGCCCGGGACTTCTTGGAGGTGAAGGCCAGCACCAGCAGGGTGATCAGGTACGGCAGCATCCGGTACAGGTGGGCGCTGATGCCGATGTCGGCCAGCAGGAACACGCCGTCGCCGTTGATGTCGATGCTGGCATATGCCGCGGCGATGCACTTGAACAGGCCGAACAGCAGGGACGCGCCCGCGATGTTCAGAGGCTTCCAGTTGCCGAAGATCATAACGGCCAGAGCCAGGAAGCCGAAGCCCGCCACGTCACCGTTGGAGGAGCAGTTGGCCGTGGTCATGGCGTACACAAAGCCGCCCATGCCCGCCAGAGCGCCGGAAATGGTGACGCCGGCATAGCGCATCCTGTAGACGTTGATGCCCAGAGAGTCCGCCGCCTGGGGATTCTCGCCGCAGGCCCGCAGACGCAGGCCGAACTTGGTCTTGTACAGGATGATGGACAGGATGATGAACAGCAGGATGCAGATGTAGGTGGCCAGATAGATCTTGTTCAGGAAGGTTTCCCCAAAGAAGCCCCAGTCCACGCTCTTGTCCACGCCGAAGGTGGACTTTTTCAGCATGAACCAGCTGGCAGAGTCGCCGGTGGCCATTTGCAGGGTATTCTGGTTGGCGATGATGCGGATCAGGAACAGCACCAGAGCGGGGGCCATCAGGTTCAGCGCCGTGCCGCCGATGGTCTGGTCCGCCCGGAGGTTGATGGACGCAAAGCTCAGCAGCAGGGAGAACACCGCGCCCATGGCCGCCGCCACCAGCATGGTCAGCAGCTCCAGCCCCTGAAGGGCCACCCAGTCGCCGGCCTGCTTGGCGGCCAGCACCGCCTCGGAGCCCTGCATCAGCCGAACGAACAGCACGCCGATGAAGGCGCCGAAGATCATGATACCTTCCAGGGCCAGGTTGATGATACCGCTGCGCTCGGCGAACACGCCGGCCAGGGCCACGATCATCAGGGGCACCGCATAAATAAGCGTCTGTTGGATCAGGAACGTCATGCCTGGTCGCCTCCTTCCTCCGTCTGAGCCGCTATCGGCTCTGCCGGTTCCGTGGGTTCCTCCGCCGGTTCCTCCGCCGGTGCGGCGTCCGCCGCCGGGGCGGCAGTCTCCTCCACATGGGCGTGGGGCTTTTTCTTCCGGGACAGCATCATGCGGATGGCCAGGGAGAAGGCGGACAGATACACGATGACGGAAATGATGACGTCAGTGATATACTCGTTATAGGCCGTCAGGTTGGTCAGTTGCAGACCCACGATGTTCAGCATGGCCATGAAGATGCCGGTGAAGATCACCGCGATGGGGTTGTTCAGGGCCAGCAGGGCCACGGGGATGCCGTTGAAGCCCACGGCAGGCAGGGCCTGATAGGTGGACCAATAGAACTCCGTGTTGCCGGACAGCCAGTACAGCGCAGCGCCGGCACCGGCCAGCGCACCGGCAATGGCCATGGACAGCACGATGTTGCGCTTGTCCCGGATACCGGCATAGCGGGCGGCGTGACGGTTGGCGCCGCAGGCCTTCAGCTCATAGCCCAGGGTGGTCTTGTTCATCAGGATGTACATGGCGATGGCGATGACGATGGCAACGAGAATGCCGCCGTTGACCTGGGAGCCGGGGAAGATGGCGTCCAGCCCCAGCTTAGGGGTGGCCACGCCGTTGAAGGTGGTCTTATAGATATAGCCGGACTTGGTGCTCTCGACCATATTCTTGAAATTGCTGATGTCGAACATCCAGGTCACCAGGTTGGCGGCGATCCAGTTGGTCATGATGCACGCCAGCACCTCATTGATGTTCAGCAGGGCCTTCACCAGGCCGGGAATCGCGCCCCACAGAGCGCCGGACAGGCACCCGGCCAGGAAGGCCAGCACCCAGATAACGCCCACGGGCACCGCGCTGGAGGGAATGGACAGGGCCACCATCAGGGTGACCATGGTGGAGATCAGATACTGGCCGGGGGCGCCGATGTTGAAGAGGCCCGTCTTGAAGGCCACGGCCACGGAAAGGCCGGTCATGATCAGGGGCGTGGCCCGGAACAGCATGTTGCCCAGGTTCACCGCGTTGAAGCCCCAGGTCAGCTCGCCTGCGGCGTCGCGGCCGGTGCTGAAGATACCGGCGAAGATGATGCGGATGCCGTCCCATGCGCCGCTCAGGGAGATCTTCTCGTTGAACAGGCCCACGACCAGAACGGCGATGCCGCCCACCAGAAGACCCGCCACAATGGAGATCAGGGATGAGAGCACCTTTTTGGTGCCGTCTTTTTCGTAAAGCGCTGCCAGTGCGTTCTTTTTCATGCCTGGTCACCTCCCATATCGTCCCGCTTGGCGCCGGACATATACAGGCCCAGCTCGGCCACGGTGGTGGTTTTCGGATTCAGCTGGCCCACAAGCTGGCCCTCGTACATCACCAGGATGCGGTCGGACAGGCTCATGACCTCGTCCAGCTCCAGGGACACCAGCAGAACCGCCTTGCCCCGGTCCCGCTCGGCCACCAGCTGGCTGTGGATATACTCGATAGCGCCCACGTCCAGGCCGCGGGTGGGCTGCACTGCCACGATCAGGGACTTATCCCGGTCCACCTCGCGGGCGATGATGGCCTTCTGCTGGTTGCCGCCGGACATACTGCGGGCGATGGTCACGGGACCCTGGCCGCTGCGCACGTCGTACTGGTCGATGAGGTGCTGGGCGTATTCCCGGACGGCGGCGTTCCTGATGAAGCCCGCCTTCTGGAACTGCGGCTCCAGATACCGCTGGAGCACCATGTTCTGCTCCAGGGTGAAGTCCAGGATCAGGCCGTGCTTGTGCCGGTCCTCGGGAATGTGGCTCATGTTCTCGCCCCGGCGGCGGATGGAGGCGTGGGTGATGTTCTTGCCGCACAGCTCCACGGTGCCGCCGGTGATCTTATCCAGGCCCGTCAGGCCCTGGACGAACTCCGTCTGGCCGTTGCCGTCGATACCGGCGATGCACACGATCTCTCCGGCCCGGACCTCCAGACTCACGTCGTGAACGGCGTCCCGCTTGTGCTGGTGGGAGGCCACGCACATATGCCGCACCCGCAGAACGGGGTCCTTGGGCTGGGCAGGCTCCTTCACCACCTGCAGCTGCACCGGGCGGCCCACCATCATGTTGGACAGCTCCTGCTTGTTGGTGTCGCAGGTGTTCACGGTGCCCACATACCGGCCCTTGCGCAGAACGGTGACCCGATCCGCCACGGCCATGATCTCGTTGAGCTTGTGGGAGATGAACAGGATGGACTTGCCCTCCTTGGTAAGGCTGCGCATGATGTCCATCAGCTCGTCGATCTCCTGGGGGGTCAGAACGGCGGTGGGCTCGTCGAAGATCAGGATCTCGTTGTCGCGATACAGCATCTTCAGGATCTCCACCCGCTGCTGCATGCCCACGGTGATGTCCTCTACTTTAGCGTCCAGGTCCACCCGCAGGCCGTACCGCTGGGACAGCTCCTGGACCTTCTGCCGGGCCGCCTTTTTTTGCAGGAAGCCCAGCTTGGTGTCCTCCGCGCCCAGGATGATGTTGTCCAGGACGGTGAACACGTCGATGAGCTTGAAATGCTGGTGCACCATGCCGATGCCCAGCGCCGTTGCGTCGTTGGGGTCGTTGATCTTCACCGGCTTGCCGTTTTTGCGGATCTCGCCCTCCTCCGGCTGGTACAGGCCGAACAGGACGGACATCAGCGTGGACTTGCCTGCGCCGTTTTCGCCCAGCAGGGCGTGGATCTCACCCTTGCGCAGCTGCAGGGTGATGTCGTCGTTGGCCTTGATGCCGGGAAACTCCTTGGTGATGTGAAGCATTTCGATCACATACTGGGGAGATTGCTCCATGCCGCCACCTACTTTCTCTCATTTTCTGTCTGCCGCAATCGCTTCCGAGGCGGACAGTATAACAAGTTTATTATAGCGTCCAATGCAGGGA
>OJJY01000825.1_pt1 | contig 10082 bp, 12 predicted proteins | sample 1596421 | NCBI WGS metagenome assembly OJJY01 (sample SAMEA4350151, study PRJEB24818) | metagenome | biome: human; feature: gut; material: faeces | place: Denmark | collected 2013-09 | reverse complement strand
GATGATGGTCTTACTCATCTGCTTTATGTCCCAAGGGCAGAGTACCGTCATCTCAGGTTGAGGTCACGATGTGGTGTGGGGAGAGACCGGAGTTTTGAGAATACCCAAACAAAGGAAAGAAGCTGACAGATATGGCAGCTATCAATATGAATCAGGAGCAGTTTGAGCAGGCGACCCGGGGCGAAAAGCCCGTTTTGGTGGATTTCTGGGCGCCCTGGTGCGGCTATTGCCGGAGGATCGGTCCTGCGTATGAGAAGATTGGAGAGGAATAAGTGGACAGCCTCGTTGTCAGCAAGATCAATATTGACGAGGAGCCGCGGCTGGCGGGAGCCGAGGGGATTGAGGTCATCCCAACTCTGGTGCTGTACCGGAACGGAAAGGCCGTGGATTCCATCATCGCGCCCGGCTCAAAGGCAGAAATCGACCGCTTCATTCAGGAAGTATTGGCGAAATAACGGAGGGTTCAGATATGAACAACAATCATGTTTATGATATGCTCGTGGTGGGCGGCGGCCCGGGCGGCTACACCGCCGCCCTGTACGCGGCACGGGCGGGGCTGGACACCATCGTGCTGGAAAAACTGTCCGCCGGTGGGCAGATGGCCCTGACCGAGCAGATCGACAACTATCCCGGCTTTGAGGATGGGATTGACGGCTTCTCTCTGGCGGAGAAGATGCAAAAGCAGGCGGAGCGCTTCGGGGCACGCAGCGAATACGCAGAAGTCCTCCGCATGGATCTGACGGCGGTTCCCAAGCTCGTGGAGACCAGCGAGGGGATCTTCCTGGGGAAAACCGTGGTGCTGGCCACCGGCGCAGACCCCAGAACGCTGGGCGTTGCCGGAGAGACGGAGCTGTTGGGCCGGGGCGTGGCCTACTGCGCCGCCTGCGACGGGATGTTTTACAAGGGCAAAACGGTGGTCGTGGTGGGCGGCGGCAATTCCGCCGCGGCAGATGCCCTCCTTCTCAGCCGCGTGGCGAAAAAAGTGATCCTCGTCCACCGCAGAGACACCCTGCGGGCCACCAAGATCTATCACGAGCCGCTGTCACAGGCCGAAAACGTGGAATTCCGTTGGAACAGCGTCGTTTCCGCGCTGCTTTCCGGGGACAGGCTGACCGGCGTCCGCCTGCGGGACACCGTCACCGGTGAGGAAAGCGTGGTGGACTGCGACGGCGTATTTGTCAGCGTGGGCCGACAGCCCGCCACGGCGCTGGCGGTGGGTCAACTGGCGCTGGACGGCGGCGGCTATATCGTGGCCGGAGAGACCACGGAAACCAGTATTCCCGGCGTTTACGCCGTGGGCGACGTGCGGACGAAGCCCCTCCGTCAGGTGGTCACCGCCGTGGCGGACGGCGCGGTGGCAGTCCACATGGCGGAGAAATATATCGCGGAAAACCGATAAGGGAGGTAGATTGAAAAAGCCATGTTTAAGGTCAGGCCGGATACGACCGCAGTGGGGATGCCGACATATCTGCAAGGCAAACTGCCAGAGTGATGGCAGATAAGATAACCCATGTAAGATCGGGAGATATGTTGTCTCTCCATATCCAGTCCACGCAACAGTGAGCAACTGAACACAAAACACAGCCGCAGATGTACTCTGCGGCTGTGTTTTTATGCGTAGTATACCGCGTGACAAGCGGTTTTACTGTGACAGCGTCACATAATTTGAGAAAATCGGCTTCGAGGCAGCTTTTGGAGCGCAAGCCCTTTGTGGTTGTTGACAGAGAAAAAAATATAGGTATAATAAAAGCAAAATATTAAGATTCATTCTTGCATTTGGAGAGTTGGCGGTATGCCAAAATACGCAGAGGAGATATTGGCCGCCGTAACGGAGCTGCAGCAGCATCCCAAGGCGGAGCAGGTGTTCCTGGAGATGAAAAGGGAGCATCCCAGCATCGCTCTGGGTACGGTATATCTGCCCCCATGCCGGGAGCAGGAAAAGACAATCTTATGGAGGAGAAGTATCATGAACGCTAACGTATCTCTTCTGCTCAACGAGCAGATCAATAAGGAGTTCTACTCCGCCTATCTGTATCTGGACTTTGCCAACTACTACGCCGCCGTCGGACTGGACGGCTTTGAGAACTGGTACCGGGTACAGGCGCAGGAGGAACGGGATCACGCCATGCTGTTTTGTCAGTATTTGCAGAATAACGGCGAGGGCGTCACCTTTGAGGCTATCGCAAAGCCGGAGTGGGAACGAGGCGACCACATGGCCCCGCTGAAAAGAGCACTGGAACACGAGATGCTGGTCACCGCCAGCATCAATGCCATCTACGCCGCCGCATACGAGGTCAGGGACTTCCGCACCATGCAGATGCTGGACTGGTTCATCAAGGAACAGGGTGAGGAGGAGAAGAACGCCGCTGACCTCATTACCAAGATGGATCTGTTCGGCGGTGACAGCAAGGGGCTGTATATGCTAAACAGCGAGCTGAAGGCACGGGTCTACACCGCGCCCTCGCTGGTGCTGTAAGCCCCGCGTGTCTGCGGGATTTCGCATCAGGCAAAAGGCAGACTACATACAGGTGGCCTGCCTTTTCTTCCACCAGACGATTAGATTATGCTAACTGCGTATAATAAATAAGCAGCGCCCTCCGGGAGGTCTCCCGGCGGGCGCTGCTGTGTTCAGAGGAACGTTATTTTTCTTGCCTTACTTTGCGGCATCCACCAGCACACCAACGTAGCCGGCAGTATCCACCAGCGTGGCACCGGAAACGGCGTCCACAGCCTTTTCATCTTTGCTCAGAGCCTCGGCGTCGGCAATGCTCATGCCGTTCACGTGGTTCTGGATGGCGTCGTAGTTGGCATCCAGCGAAACGGTGGAACCAGCCTTTTCGGCCATCATCTTGCTGTAGTAATCGGCGTTGACCCGCTTGGACATCAGCACCTTGCCCTCGGCGTAGCCTGCGCCGAAGTCAGAATCGGAGTTGGGCACACCGACGACCCCGGCGTCCGAACCGGCAAACTGGAACTCGTCAATGTAGCTCAGCACGATGGTGTCCCCGGCGGTGGCGACAGCGCCGGAGGTGAAGCACTTGGTGCCGTGTGCGGCCCCATAGACCACATTCAGCTTCAGGTCCTCGGAGCTGCCGTTGAACTCCACGGCCTGCGTGGTCTGGGCGTTTTTGGCGGCATCCACGATGGCAGAGAGATAACCGGCGGTATCCACCAGCGTTGCGCCGGAGACGGCGTCCACAGCCTCGGCACCCTTGGCGGCTACATCCTCCAGCTCGGAGATGGTCTTGCCGACGGCAAAGTTCTGGATGGCGTCGAAGTTTGCATCCAGAGCGACCGTGGAGCCGCCCTTTTCAGCCATCATCTTGCTGTAATAATCGGCGTTGGCCCGCTTGGACATCAGCACCTTGCCCTCGGCGTAGCCTGCGGCAAAGTCGGAGTCGGAGTTGGGCACGGCGGTCACGCCTGCATCGGTGCTGGTGAACTGAAAATCGTCGAGGTAGGCGGCGAGGATGACGTCATCCTTCACCACAGCCACCGCTTCGGTGAAGCACTTGGTGCCGTGGGCGGCAGCATAGGCCTGACCGATCTGGATGCCGCCTTCCACCGGGACGATGGCGGCGGGCTCAGCGGGGGCTGCGGCAGCAGAGTCGGCGGGGGCTTCTTCGGCCAGCTCCACACCCAGTGCGGCGGCAACGGCCTTCCGGACGGCCTTGGTGGTCACCGTGGCACCGGCAACACCGTCGATGGCGGGGCCGTTGGCGGCTACGACCTGCTTGGACAGCTCTTCCAGTGCAGCGCCGCCGATGCTCTCGGTCTCCTGTGCACCTTCCAGCTTGCAGTCGGTAACGGTGCCGTTGGCATCCACGGTCAGGGTGGCAGTGACAGCACCGCCAAAGCCTTCGGCAGAGCCGGTCTTAGTCACACCGGCAGCGGTGGAGCTGCTGCTGCCGCCGCAGGCGGCCAGAGAGACGCCAACAACGAGGCTCATGGCCACGGCAGCGCTCAGTTTGCGGATAATCTCCTGTTTCATGGGTCTTTCCTCCAGAGAAAAATCGGTTTGTGTTCGGCCCCCAGAAAAGGTCATACCTTTTCAAGGATGCTTACAAAAGATAACATATTTTGTGATGTGCTGTCAAGAGATTTTGTCACATACTTCGTGGAGAATGATAAATTGGTGTCAATTTGTGACGCTGACGGCATAAAAAAGCCGGAAATCAACGTACAGCGGTCGGTTCCCGGCAGACGGAAGCGCTGAGGCGAAACTCAACGCTTGATGTCGTAGTTCATGTTCATCAGGTTGCGGATGGAGCTTACATCGTCGGTGATGTTGGCATCGCCGTGGATGGTGTGCTTGATGGCGCTGCTGGCCACGGCAAAGTTGATCATAATCCATCAGGAGCGAGCCGTCAACGATGGCGCGGATGTCTCCACCGTTGTTGTCCCAGTAATCTGCCACCAGTTTCCCGGCAGCATCCGCAAGCTGCTGGCTGACACGCTCTCCGCTGATGCCGTAGGTCTTTCTCAACATTTCCGAAACCGGCTGTTTCAGGTCATCGTTGTACTGCCACACCTCCGGGTCACGGGAATTGCGGCGCACCCCGGTGTCCGACACATCGAAAACGTAGTGCAGGCGCGGGAATCCGCTGGATTCGTCCAGCAGAGCAATGCCCTTGGCACCCCGGCGCACATAGCGGTTCATCCGGGTGTTCCAGATGTCAAAATCGGCGCAGGCGGTGGCATCCGGGCGCTGGGCATAGATTATCAGCTGGTCTGCAAAGGGGTACTTGTACAGCCGGGATGCGGTGGTCAGGTAGTCCGTCCAGCTTTCCCAATACCGGGTCAGACCATTCGCCGTGCGCTGGGCAAGGGCAAGGTATTCTTCGGTTTTGCTTGGCATAGCGTTCCTCCCTTCAATCTCGTTGTAAACAAAAAAGCGAGCGGCCTTTTCAGGTCACTCGCTTATGGAATCTATGGTAGTTTAATCTTTGTACACAACTACTTCTCCTGTCTATCTTAACGGACCTTCTCAGCATCCCACTCCATTACGGATCCGGTCGCTGCATCAATCGAGAATTCGTATTCCGTTCCACCGTAGATGATCTTTCCTTCGTATTCCGGACGTCCGTCATCATAATCAAGCTTCCATTCGTAGAGATCCTTGTCCGTTGCTCCGCTTACACGGTCAAGGGCTGTTTTCTTTGCATCTGCCTCACTGACCGTAACGTTCTTGCTGTCTGCTCCCATCGTTTTTTCTTCATATGCGGAGCTGATGATCTCTCCGGTGTCTGTCGCAATCTCATAGTCATACTTTGCACCGCCTGCATACCATTCAATGTCATATACCTGACGTCCGTCTTCATAGTCAAGCTTTGACTTGGTGATCGTTGCATCCGCTGCCTTCACTCCGGCATGCTCCAGTGCGATCTTCTGTGCTGCTGCTTCATCCACGGTTCCGATACCTGTTGCATTCTGTGCCGGAGCAGGGGCAGCGGGATCTGCCGTCTCCGTCTGTGTCCCGGAAGCCTGCGCATTCTGTTCTTGGCTGCTCATTTCCATGACAGCTCCTGTCTCTGCATTGATCGTGTAGGCGTAGGCATACTCTCCGGAAGTAAATTCCACCTTATAGCAGGCCACTCCCGCCACCTCACTTAAGGTCGTGGCTGAAATGTCTGCATCTGCCGCTACAATATCCGCTGCTTTTAACGCCGCTTCCTGTGCCTCCTCCATAGGGATCATCTGTGTCTGCTGCTGGCTGCTTTGCTGCGGAATACTGGCTGCCGCATTATATCTGTATCCGGTCAGGGTCATTGCAAGTGCAAATGCCGCTCCGATAAAAATCCATTTCTTTCTCATATTCTTTCTTATCCTTCCTATCAGATTGGGATGTGTAAAGTGTAGCCGATATCCTGCCAGATTACAAGTGGAATTTTTGTGTACAGGGTATATTTGTAAAAATCTAACAAATATAGGAACACTTGCAATACCGTAAATTGCGCCGCCCATGCCTCTTTTTACAGATTCCCTGATTGTCTCTATTTTGTATAACAAAAGGCAGCCCACTATGGACTACCCTGATAAAAATAAAAAGCAGCAAATCATTTGCTATGTGTAGTGATATTCCTTCAATGTCACCTGTAATTGACAAACTTGAAGTTATCGAAGAGCATCCCCTAATTGTAACAAGCCACTACGGATACTTTCTCCAGCTCCACCAATAGCCTGCGCTATAATAATTGCGGCAACTATAATTGCCACTGCAACAATAATCTTTCCAATCAAATGTTGATATTCTTTCATTTTGATTACCTCCATCTACAAGTCCCGATTTGCTTGTTCCATAAAATTTATTTCTCCAAATTGGAAATTGTTTACTGTTTCTTCTTTACAACGAAACCAATAACGAACAAAATAATTGCAGGAATTACCAAAAACAAAGCATTTACTAACACCCACAAATAAAAAGGCGCAGAGTTTAGCGATGTTGAGTATTGAGTATAATCAACGATGCTCTTAATAACAAATACAATCAACAGAATGAGACTCACAATGTTGCATATCATAGGTACTTTCTGTTTCATTCTAAACACCTCCATAAATTTCGATTTGTCGAGTTCAGTATACCACACCAAATGGCATTGTGAAAGAGAGTATGTATGCCGCCCGCAGGCGGCAAAATTTAGTCCATAGGAAATTCCAACTCAGCAAACTCCGCATCGGTCAGCAGTTTCAGCTTTTCGATAACGCCCTCCGACAGTTCCCACAGAGCAGTTTCATCGGGCATCAGGTAGCACTGCATGAGCCGCAGTTCGTGGATAAGCCCCAGCCGGGTGCCGGTGTTGTAGAGCATCATCAGGGTCAATTCCTCGTGGTCAAAGTTCATGTTCATCCCTCGCTTTCCGGCAGACGGTAGGATTGCACTCCGGGGCATCGCACTTTTCCTTGAGATTCATCAGCACCGAAGGACGTTCCGGCTGCTTGTCCAGAAACCCCTGTAAATCTTTGAAGCCGATGCTGTCCACATAATGCACAGACACCTCGCCATTGCGTTTGAGTGCAATCACATCGCTGACGGACAGGCTGTGCCCCTCAAAATCCTGCGGACGGGAGAGGTTGAACATCTGAAATAGTTCTTCCAAAATCTCGTTGTTCGGCACATCCTGCCACATGGCGGGCAAATCAGCATAGTAGGTGACCTCATAATGCTCCGGGTCTGGCGTTTTGCCCCGACGATGCAGTTCCCGCATGGAAGCAAATCTTTCATCGAGGATTTTTTCGTCATGCCGCAGCTGCATCACCATATAAACATCGCACCCTGCGTTCAGAAACTTCTGCGGGATGTCTGTCATGGGTTCACCGTCAAAATTCTGGTTCCATTTTTGCTGCATCGTCCACCTCACAGTTCCGGTGCAGAACGTGCAGAGGATTTTGGCGCAGACGTATCACTTGCCAGTTCTGCCAGCTTTTCCAGTGTGGAAGGGCGATGGTCTGCACTCAGTTCCTCGGCTTCCGCAACTTTATCCATGACTGCATCGTAGTCCTGCAGTAGCCGCCGGCCCTTTTCCATGTGGTGTGCTTCCAGAATCTGCTCACGGGCTTCCTGAATGGTCAGTTCCGGGGCACCCAGCTGCCCGCCGTCCATCACAGAATAATCGCTGTGGTAGAGGGTGTAGTCCCATCCATCCTCACAGGACTGGATGGCAAGGTAGCCTTTGCCGCCCAGTTCCCATGCAGCCTGCTCGTCTTGTGTCTGAATTTCCGGGTAGAAGTCGGCATGGTTCCGTTCCATGATCTCGGCAAACTGGCAGATGTGGAACACATTGCCCAGACCGCCCATGTCAAAGTGATAATCATCCAGATGTTCCAGCCGTGCCGTAAAGCTACGCCCATCCGGGTAATCCACCTGTACAACTCCACCATCGGGAATACGGTAGAGGTCGTCATAGTGGCTGTTGATAAGACGAATATCCTTCGGCAGCGTTTCCGGCTCCCAGATGCGCCGTCTGCCGATACCCGCCTGCGGGATGTTTTCGAGGATCTTTACGCTTTCCTGTTGGATGGCCTTACGGTCATCGTCCGAAAGTTCAAACAGATACCAGTTCCGGGCGGCAGGGATGGCGTTCCGTCCATCTGGCGGCAGATTCTTTTCCGAAATCTGCCCGCTTTCCAGCGGCTCGCCAGTTACCTTGTTATAGGTGGCAAAGCCGACCCCTGCGCTGTTTTCCCGGAGATGCAGATAGTGTTCATCGTTGATAAGGTAGACCGCTTCTTTTATCTGCTCCATCAGCACCCACCTTCAAATTCCAGCGAAAACTTGCTGCGGCCATCAGCTTCACAGGACAGCAGGACGGTGGCGTTGTAGGTCTTGCCCTTGGCGCTCTTGCAGTCCTTCAGGCGGACACGCCCATCCCGCAGCAGCTTGTCCGCCACATGGGAATCCAGCCGCTTGCCCAGACGCTTGAAGAACGCATTGTCTTTCCAAAGCACGAAGCGGCACTCCCGGTTCTCGCAGAACCAGCCCTTTTCACGCTCCACAACCTTTGCACCGCAGTTCGGGCAGACACCAATAATCTTGCTTTTCATAAGTGCATTCGCTCCTTTTTTCATTTCCGTGTTCTTTACCAGTTCGGTAATCATCGTATTGATCTCGGTCATAAATTCGCTCGGCTCCATTTCGCCACGCTCGATTCGCAGCAGCTTTGTTTCCCAATCGGCGGTCATTTCCGGGGATTGGATTTCTTCGGGCATTACGGTAATAAGGGCTTTTCCCTTATCCGTGGGCAGCAGCACCTTGGTTTTCTTGTTGCCCTTGCGTTCCAGAAAGCCCTTCTGCACCAGCTTTTCAATAGTTGCGGCGCGGGTGGCCGGGGTGCCGATGCCCTGACGTTCCACACCCTCCGGCATACTGTCTGCACTGGCGGTTTCCATCGCATGAAGTAGAAGGTCCTCGGTGAAATGCTTCGGCGGGGACGTTTGCCCCTCTTTCAGTTCGGCACCGGAAACGCTGCACCGGCTCTGCTCCTGCACATCGGGCAGAACAGCCGGTTCTTTCTGCTTGCCCAACAGTTCGTCCAGCATTTTCCGCTCCATAGCTTTCCACCCATCGGACAACACTACCTTGCCCTTTGCGGAGAATTCCTCTCCGGCGCAGATAGTGGTGAGCGTGGTTTCTGCATAGCGGTGCGGCTCACCTACGGCGCAGAGCAGCCGGGCGGCAATCAGCCGCAGGACATTCCGCTCCCCGGCAGGGAGGGCGGCAAGGTCTGCGTTTGCCATGCTTTTCGTGGGCAGCAGTGCATGGTGGTCGGTGACCTTGCCGCCGTTGATGACCTGCTGCACATGGATGGGAAACGACTCTTCCACAGTAAACGCCCTGCCCGTATCTGTCACCAGCCCCGGCAGGGATGCCGCCATATCCTCCGTCAAAAAGCGGCTGTCCGTGCGGGGATAGGTGATGAGCCGTTTTTCGTAAAGACTTTGGGCATAAACCAAGGTCTGCTGCGCCGTAAATCCCAACAGACGGTTTGCATCCCGCTGCAATGCGGTAAGGTCATAGAGCTGCGGCGGATTCTCGGACTTTTCCTTGCGTTCCATCTTCTGTACCGTGACACGCCCCTCCTTTCGGCATTTGGAAAGCAGCAGTTCGGCATCCGCTTTCTGGGCAAACCGCTTGCTGGATGCGGTGCCGCCGTCCGCAAGGGTCAGGGCGACCGTGTAGAACTTCTCCGGCACAAAGGCGGAGATGGCGGCTTCCCGCACCACGGTCATAGCAAGCACCGGGGTCATAACACGCCCTACCGCCAAGGGTTGGTTGTACAGGCAAGAAAAAAGCCGGGACGCATTGATGCCGACCATCCAGTCGGCACGTTCCCGGCAGAGTGCTGCATTGTACAGCGCATCGTATTCAGTTGACGGTTTGAGATGGGCAAAGCCCGCCCGGATAGCACTGTCCTCCATTGATGAAATCCAAAGCCGTTCCACCGGCTTTTTGCAGCCGCACTGATGGTAAACCAGTCGGAAAATCAGTTCGCCCTCACGCCCCGCATCGTATTCAGTTGACGGTTTGAGATGGGCAAAGCCCGCCCGGATAGCACTGTCCTCCATTGATGAAATCCAAAGCCGTT
>OJJY01000822.1_pt1 | contig 10116 bp, 6 predicted proteins | sample 1596421 | NCBI WGS metagenome assembly OJJY01 (sample SAMEA4350151, study PRJEB24818) | metagenome | biome: human; feature: gut; material: faeces | place: Denmark | collected 2013-09 | reverse complement strand
GGTGCAGTCAAACCGATTGCATGTTCTTGTCCTGCAGGTCTTTCCGGCACATCTACAACAATGGTCCCTTTTTCCCAATGCCATCCGGACTGTTCAGAAACAGAAGTACACCACATCAAAGCACCGCATGTACATACTACTAAAAAATATATTTTCCTTATCATAACTTTTGAATCAATTAAAACTTTTTTCCGTAAACTGAGGATATTTGGCAAACATACAGTCTTTCATCCACAATATATCATTTTTTATCACCTTTTTCTCTGCCTGATAACGGGTAGGATACAACGTTTCAAAACGGTTCAAAATATCTTCCAAATGCCGGACAAACAATAAAGACTGTAATACACTTTGCTTCTCCTTGACCAAAGCATTGAAAGTTACCCGAGCTGTATTACTATGCCGATCCGGACCAAGCAGGAAGCCATAGTAAACGTTTGTCACATCTTTCAACAATTCTGCCTGCTCTCTGGTATCTGTCAAATGCAGGATGGCCTGCTGTACGGAACGAACCGGATCGTAAGCCTCGGGATTCCATGTATAGTCGGCAATGGTAAACATCGGAATCCGGTTCAGCTCATTCTCATAACGCATGGAGTTGGACACATATCCTTCGCATAATCTGCTTAATCCAGGATCCCGATATACCACCGGCCCTAAATTCAAGTTAGGGACTCCATTGTTGACTGGATAATTATCCCACACAAACAATTCGTGGTTGATAAGCTTCTTGAATTCTTTTGCTTTATCAACGCTAATGGGACCTCTCACATCATCTCCTGTCCAAAAACAATAGATATCAGGATTCAGAGTCTTACCCACTTCATAGAGATACACTACATTGTCCGGTGTATTCGGAATCCATGCACTTGCATAAATGGTAGGGCAAAAAATCATCTTTGCACGGGGATTAATTTTCAGAATACGTTCATACAACCGATTGACCACCAATGCCTGTTCTGTCCCGTTAATTCCTTTCGTCACATCATCCAGACACACACAAAACCAATTGACGCCCAGTTCGGCCATCCATTTGTAATGTTGCCACAGACTCTCAAAATCTTTTTTATCATGCATATTGATATAGCGAGATGAATTGAGGTTGGGGTTCATTGCAAAACAGAATTCAATGTCATTTGCCTTGCATACAGTTACAATTTTCTCATAATCACTTTTCAATTTTCCGGGCAATGGTTCCCACCACTGATTATCTTCATCCGGAAAATCGAACATGGAAAAATAACAATTCATAAAGAAATTCATCTTACACTGTTTCAGAAAAGGTATCTCTGCCAACATCTGTTCCGGAGTCCATGCCCATCCTTTGATACCTCTCCAAGAAAAACCATTTTCTCCATCATCCTCTATTGGTTTGGGAAACGGTTCTTTTTCAGCCGGAAGCTCTATATAGAACTCCGATGCCAAATCGGGTTTATCTAAATGAGGGGTCGAGAACCCCAGTTTCCGCAAGCCTTTCTGTACATCAGGATGGCTCATAAAAAGGTTCCACAACAGTTTGGAACGATAATTCTCTATCATAACGGCAATGGGTCCCTGGTCGATAGCCAGATACCATTGAGGATACCACCCAACTGTTTCACTGAAAGCGTCGTAAAAGCCATAAGGTCCCCACACCTTATCTCCCATTCCATACAGATGACGCATTACCTGCATGGACTCCTCAGGAGTATATACAATGGAAGAGAGTGCAGCAGTCGGGCTAATCACCCCATGATCCGTTCTTTCCGACGGAGCATGCCCAGCATAGCCGATTGTGGAATAGCTGGAAGTAAGTCCCCAGCAATCCTCACTATATCCTTTATAGTTTTTTGGATTCCGGATACAATATGCCCTATTCACCAAAGTATAATTCTTCATCTCCTCAAAATAATCGGCATAACGGTCTTTCAGCCCATTAGGATCCAAACCCAGGAATGAATAATGTGCCCAAAACAGCGGTCCTGCCTGAGTTCCCTGATACCTGAGATTCAAAGGATATCCCTCTATTTGATGCATATCCACAATAGCCCCCTTCTCAGCCCATCCTTCGTGATAAACTTCTGCCGGTACACTATGGGTGGGTGATGCCGCCGCCAGTATATACATAATGAGACATTCATTGTAACCATGTACCGGAAAATTCATCTCCCACTGATAGTCAGGACTCCAATGCCAATAAAGCACGTTCTTCTCATTTCTATACCAATTCCAGTCCACATTCTTCCAAAGTTTGTCGATGCGTTCTGCTAGCTCCTTCTCTCCGTCTGTACCGTTCACATAATACTGATAGACCGCCAGCAACCCTTGCATCAGAAAAGCTGTCTCCACCAAATCACCCCCATTGTCCTTCTTCCCAAAAGGCTTCACACGTCCGGTCTCACCATACCACCAATGCGGAAATGCACCATGAAACTTGTCAGCCCGTTCCAGAAAAGACACAATCCTGGTCATACGGTCCAACCCGGCTTCACGTGTCACATATCCACGGTCAATGCCTGCCAATATAGCCATGATGCCAAATCCGCTTCCACCCGAAGTTACAACACTCTTATCTTCCTGCCGGGAATCATCCCCGTCTACATGCAACCGTTCTCTGGCCATTCCGCTGACCGGTTCTGCTCCATCCCAAAAGTAATTGAACGTACGGCGTTGTACACTGTCCAAAAGTGCACTATCTTTCAATAAATCCACTCTGTTTTTCTCCCAAGCCGATAAGGGCAAAGAATTTGCCAACAAAAATAAACAGCCCAGAATGAAGATCGATATCTTTATATTTCTCATATTTATTAATTATATTTCAGTTTCAAATGGTTAGATATTGGAACTTTGAAATCCCAGTTTGGCTAATCCTACCTTTATTTCAGGAATAGACATAAATAAATCCCAGATAAACCCAGTGCGATAGTTTTCAATCATGACTACAATAGGTCCTTGGTCAATTGCTATATATTGATTGTCATACCACTGTGCAGAAAGATTAAATGCATCGACAAAGCCATATTCCGTCCAGATTTTGTCGCCCAACTTATAATAAAAGAAATGCAGTGCCCGCATAGACTCCTCAGGAGTATAGGGAAAAGCGGATAAAGCGGCAGTGGGAGCAATTACCCCCTTGTCATTGGTAGGAGAATATGCATTATAGCCCTTATCCCCGTCACAAGCCGTCAATCCCCAACAGTCGGCACTATATCCCCCATATTCATTCGGATTCTCCACACAGTGACTGTAATTTATCAATGAGTGGTTTCTATTCTGCTCCCAATAATCGGCATAAGCATCTTTCAGTCCCCGGGGATCTATTCCCAAAAACGAGTACTGTGAAAGGAAAAGTGGACCACCCTTATCAACCCCTAAAGGCAACGTATAGCCATAGAAACTATTTCCGTTCCTAATGGCCCCGCCTTTTGCCCATCCGACATCATATACTGTCTTATCTATGGGATACGTAGGAGAGGAAGCCGCCAATATATAGACAATCAGGCATTCATTCCAACCAGTCACTGCGTGGTTCATTTCCCAGTTATAATCAGGACTCCAGTGCCAATACAGCTGGTTCTCACCACCACGTTGGAACCATGTCCAGTCTATATCCTCCCACATGCGAGTAATAGTCTCGCGCAGACTGTTTTCTCCCGCCTCTTCACAGTCAAAATAGGCACGGGCAGCCAAAAGCCCTTCAAACAACAAAGCTGTTTCTACAATGTCGGCTCCATTGTCTTTAGCACTAAAAGGCTGTGTATCTCCTGTTTCTCCATCAATCCAATGAGAAAAGGCTCCATGATATTTCGTGCATTGCGTATCCAGAAAATATGCAATCCTTGCAATCCTCTCCAATCCTTCCTGACGGGTAATGAATCCTCGCTCTATCGCAACCAGTGTTGCCATAACACCAAAACCGGTTCCTCCAGTGGTGACGGTATTCTGCGAAGTATTTCTTTCACGGGCCATTCCAGACGTTTCATGTCCCAGTTTCCAAAAATAATTGAATGTGTTACGTTGTACCAAAGTAAGCAATTCGTCATCGGGTATACGGTCAAACTTATCCGTCCGGTCCATTCCGATCCGGATGACATAAACCTTTCCCGTAGCAAGGGGAGCCCCTTGTTTTGACTTCAGACTTGGATTAACAGTCAGCTTGTAAGAAGAAAAACTTGAAAAAGGAGCATCAGGTACCAACCTTATCTTCTTTTCCGTCTCCAATACATATTGGAATGGAACCGGCTCCCCATCTTTCTTCAACAAAATACTGTTATTTATCGTAGCCCCATCCACTTCCCCACTAAATTCAAGGACAACAGCAGCATCCGGTGCCACATCGGTAAACTCTTCCCGGTTCTGAAGCTCACCGACAGAGATGTGTTCCAATTTGAAAACCGACAGAACACTCTCTTTATCCGCATCCCCTCCACAAGCAACACACACAAAAAATAATAGAAATGACAAAATGTATTTCATGATATATGGATATGTACATTTATAAAGACCGGCAAGAATATCTGTGCTGAACTCTACTAAGAAACAAAGAGTATTCTTGCCGGACAGAAAACAATCTTCAACTACCTCACTTATACGAATTATCCTTTTTCATTATACAACCTCTGTATCTCAGCACCACTTAAAGCAACATCATAAAAATGGAACTGATCCATCAGGCCCGTATAAGTTCCCGCCCAACTGGGAGCCGTGGTGCAACCTTCGGTCAAACTCGGCACAGGCGAGAAATGAAATCCTCCAATAACAATAGACCCTACATTCTCGAACTTCAGTTTTCCCAATCCTTCAAATGTCTGCTCTACAGCTACTTCACCATTACGATATATACTGACCGTAGAGGTATTCTCATCATACTTGAACGCCATGTGTACCCACTGTTCTCCGAAGACATTGGCAACTATCTGGTCCATCCACTTCTCTTGCGTCGTTCCACCATTCACATTGAGTAGATGGATCTTGAAACGTGCATCCGTAGCGCTGCTGTGATTCTCAAGCATAATATCAATATTAGCCCAATAGGTCTTGGTGTTACTCAAACTGAACAGACCGGTAGCCGCCGTATTCTTTTCCGACTTCATCCAAAAAGCTACCGTAAAACTCCCCAAACTGGGAATGGTATCCTTCAGATAACTGGGAGCACCGGCTATCATATAGGACCCTGATAGGCTTGCCCCTCAACGGCATCATCACTGAAAGACGAACTTCCTTCCGAATACACATTGAAACCATATACACCCTTATCACGCAAATCATTATTGAGTCCATCTTCATTGGACTGTACTCCTTTTCACCGGAACTCTCCGGATAATCAAAAGCCGGATGATCCATATCCTGAAAACAAGACTGTAGAGCAAAAGCCACACAAAAGAAGGCTACCATTGTATATAAAATCTTTTTCATTAGATTCTTCTTTTAAACGATTAATAATTGGGGTTCTGAATTAAAACACCATTTGACTTATCCACTTCCGTCTGAGGTAACGGTAATAGAGCGTGCTTATCCTGATAACCGGTTTTCCCTGCTGCATAAAGCACTTCCTTTGCAATGCCCCAACGAACCAAATCATAGAAGCGGTCAAATTCCATAGCCAATTCTACCCTCCGTTCGTGACGGATAGCTTGACGTAATTCTTCCTGATCATTAGTCGTAATTTCCGGCAGAATATTCCCATTCATTCCTCTAGCCCGTGCACGTACCATCTCCAGATATGTACGAGCTTCTTTTTTACGGTCCTCACTACCAAGTTCGTTTGCAGCTTCTGCTGCCATCAGTACGACATCTGCATAACGGATAACACGAACATTAAACCAATAACCGCTTTTTGCATACTTCGTACGCAAAGCCGGATCCGTATAGGCTTTCTTATTAAAATACTTGGCAATAACGTCCGCATTGGCCACTGGCTTTTCACCGTAAGGTTGGTTGGCTGGTATACTATTGGGATCTTCACCGGTCTTTACAAAATAAAGTAGTGTCTCATCTTTACGGGGGTCACCCTCCTCGAATGCTTTGGCAAGTAGCTCTGTAGGTGTATGCCATCCCCAACCCAAATCGAACTCACCTGCACCCCGGATACCCTGTACCTGAGCAAACTGGCTGCCAATATCAAGAGACGCAGGCATTGACTCCGTTGCAGTACATTGTAACTCAAAGACAGACTCGCTGCAATTCTCTCCGGATTCACGGAATATCTTCTCAAAAGGAGTATCCAGATTATAAATACCCGAATTCATAACATCCAAAGCAGCTGCATACATGTTACTCCAGTCATTCCTCATCATATATGTGCGTGCATGCAATGCACGGGCAGCTCCCCAAGTCAGGCGTCCGATATATTGAGGCTCCCATGTACGCGGCAGGTAACCTTCAGCTTCGGTCAAGTCACGGTCAATCAAGGCATAAATCTCATTGACTGTTGATTTGGGAATGTTGGCATCACCCTCGTCTACCAGCTTGAAGTCAATCAAAGGCACCTCACCGAAAGCACGTACCAGATTGAAATAACAGAATGCACGGCAGAAAAGAGCTTCCCCCTTGTTTATCAAGTCACCGCCCGTCACATTCTCAGCGTTCTCTATCTCATCAATCAAGTCATTGGTTTTATGAATCAACGAATAATTGGAAGACCAATAGCTTCCCAAAATGCCATTGCTTGCCGTATACTCAAAATCATCGAACATCTTTCCATGGGCAGAGCCGTCAGAAGCCGTACTTCCTTTCTCGGCATCTTCCGAACGGAAGAAATGAATGCACATTGCCGTATTTCCCGTACTCAAATGGTAACCGCGCAAAGCGGCATACATGGCAAACACCTGAGATTCATAGGTTCCTGCCGGAAGGTTTTCCTGTATCAATTCCCCTTGGGGAAGTTGGGTAAGTAAATCACTGCAACCGGTCTGAGAAAATCCCAAGGAACAAGCTGCAAATATATAAGCCAGTTTTCTTAGTTTCATAATCGTTGTTTTTATAGTTTACTGTTTAGAATGTAAGATTCAAGCCGAATGTATAGATGGTAGGCATCGGGTAACTTCCACTGTCTACCCCGAATGCTACGGCACTTCCTCCGACTTCCGGAGTATAACCGGAATTCTTTTTCCACGTTTTCAGGTTCTGAACATTTGCATAAAGGCGCAAGGACTTCAAATGGAGCTTGTTGAGTAAAACCGGGTTAAATGTATAGCCGAATTCCACATTACGGATACGGAAGAAACTGCCATCCTCAATATTATATTCCGAAGCTTCCAGGTTGATGCCACGGGAAGGGTCCAGAATGGGTTCCCAATTGGAAGTTCCTTCACCATGCCATCTGTTCACGCGGTCTATACGATAATTGAACTGGGCATAAGCATTGGAATCCCAACTGCGATAGATTTCATTTCCATACACTCCCATCATGTCAATACCCAAATCAAAGTTCTTATATCTCAACCCCACGTTCAAACCGTAAGTAAAGTCCGGAGTAGGATTACCAATCATGGTTCTGTCGGCACTTGTAATTTCACCGTCGCCATTAACATCCTTGAACTTCAAATCACCCGGAGCCACAGAGGTAATTTTGTTGATTGGAGAAAAGCGGATGTCATCGTCATTCTGATAGATGCCTTCCACCTTATAGCCATAGAAGTATCCGATAGGGTATCCTTCCGAAGTTCTGGACACGCCATTAATGATGGCATAATCCTTGTTTACCAAAGATTTCACTTCATTATGGATAGTGGTGAAGTTACCACCTACTGTATATCCCCAATTATCACCTATCCTATCAGACCAACTGGCAGAAAGTTCCAGACCGTTGTTTTGGATTTCACCCATATTGCGCAATCCCACGGAAGTACCCATAGCAGCATCCAACTGTACCAGTAAATCGGATGTTGTCTTGTCATAATAAACCGGTGATAATTGCAGTCTGTCGTCAAACAGATGAACTTCGAAACCAACTTCCCAAGCTTTGTTATGTTCCCATCCCAAAGTCGGAGAAACAATATATCCCGGTGTCTTACCGCCGATGATATTGTCACCGAACACTGCCGAACCAGAGTTGATAATAGTAGGATTAGTGGGATATTTACGGCTACCCGTATTCTGGCTGCCCAATACACCATAGGAACCCTTCAACTTCAAGTAGTTGATAACCTCAATATCCTTCATGAAATTCTCCTCAGACAAAACCCACGCAGCACCCACAGAATAAAAATTATCCCAAGTATTACCGGTTTTCCTGAATACGGAAGCACCGTCACGACGATAGGACGCATTAAGCAGATAACGGTTCTTGTAATTATACAAAGCCCTAAAAAGATAAGACATTGTGAAAGTTCTGTACTGGGAACCGCCATTCGTTGCCGTCGAAGTATCACCAATATAAGTGAGCCACCAGTTATCAGGATTATCTCCCGCAGGAATACCATAACCCACTTTCTGGCTTCTGGCTCCGTTCAAACCGGAAGATTCGTTATAGTTTGTCGTCAAACCGGCCATCAGAGTCAAATTATGGTTACCGAACTTATTCATATAAGTCAAAACATAATCGGACTGTACATTGGTATTGACCGATTTGCTTTGGCTAATCGTCTCTCTTTCGGAAATGGTTTCCACTCCACCTTCCTTGTCCGGATTATACACTTCAATGATAGGCGAATAAGCACGCGACTGAGCGGAAAGATAGTCCATCGAGAAGGTTGCTTTGAACGTCAAGTTCTTCATCAAGTCCACTTCTCCATAAATGTTTCCGGCTAAACGATGGTTCACAGCCCGGTTGTGGCGTCCCGAAAGATCAATGCTTATCATAGGGTTACTAACTTGCGCCCTTTGGAAGTCGGGCAAAGTGTGATGCAGTCCCGTAGTGCTTTCGTAAACCGGAGAAATGGGAGCAGCCTTGATTGCCGCACTTACATTCTTGGCATCGGGAGGTAACATACGCATGCCGTTCACTTGAAAACCGAAACGCAGATAGTCTGTCACATCATATTCGCTGTGCAGATTCAATGTAACTTTATTGAGCTTCTCTGTTTTAATGGTACCTTCTTCCATAGCATAGCCCAAGCTCATATAGAACTTGCTTTTCTCGCCTGCACCCGTGATACTGATATTATTGTTGGTCATAAAACCAGTCTGGAAAATCTCATCTTGCCAGTCTGTATCAGCATTCCAGATGGTATAATCAAAAGGATCGGAACCCTGGTTGACACGCTGTTCATTATACAACTCCCTAAACTGGGCAGCATCGGTAAGTCCAATTCTGTCACCTATATTCTTGAAGCCGACAGAAGCATTCAGGCTGACCACCGTCTGCCCTTTTTTGGCTTTCTTCGTATTGATGATAATTACCCCATTGGCCCCGCGTACACCGAAGATAGCCAGCGAAGAAGGGTCTTTCAGAATCTCCATCGATTCAATATCAGCTGAATTCAGATAATTGATATTATCGGTAAACAATCCGTCTACCACATACAACGGAGCAAAGCCGTTGATGGAGTTCGTACCACGTATTCTGATTTCAGGATCCTGCCCTGCACGACCAGTGTTGACAACCTGTACACCGGCAACCTTTCCTTGAATGGAAGCCAAAGGGTTCGTAGAAGGTTTGGAGGCTATCTCGCTTGCCTTTACCGTAGCTATGGAACCGGTTAAGTCACGTTTCTTGGCACTACCATAGCCAATAACAACCGTCTCTTCCAGCAAGAAAGATTCCTCTTTCAATACTACATTGATCGTATTCTGATTACCAACCGTAATAACCTGGGTGGCCATACCCACAAAAGAAAAGGAAAGGTTGTCACCCTTCTTGGCCTGAATGACATAGTGTCCGTCGGCATTGGTTACTACACCCGTATTGGTTGCGGGAATTGATACGACTACTCCCGGCAAGGGCTCCTTATCGGCAGAAACAACCGTTCCGGAAATTTGTTTTGTTTGTGCGGCAACAGACAAGATCATCAGTAACGATATCCACACACACAGCAGTCTCTTTACAAATAAGGGATGCCTGCTGCCACATAATGAAAAGAAATAACAGTCTTTCATCATAAATTTGTTTTTAAGTTTAACTAAAGATTCCTTGGGTGCGGAGAATTATTTCAGGGGCGTCCCCCTTTTTCTTCTCGGCACTGCAAATCTAAAAGC
>OJJY01000820.1_pt1 | contig 10128 bp, 7 predicted proteins | sample 1596421 | NCBI WGS metagenome assembly OJJY01 (sample SAMEA4350151, study PRJEB24818) | metagenome | biome: human; feature: gut; material: faeces | place: Denmark | collected 2013-09 | reverse complement strand
GTTTCCAGCGCCACGGCTGCGTTTAAGTAATCGGGTTGATCTTGCGGCCCCAGCGGTGGGGTGCGGTAAAACGAAGAAACGGTAAGAATGTGGCTTTCAGGGATATCGCCTAATGCTTTCAGGGCAGCATTGACCTGCTCCAGCGGAGAGGCCAGATTGCTGCCTATGGCAATATACGCCACTGTCATGCGGTACCCTCACGACGTGGTGCGCGTTTGCGTGGACGACGAGTACGACGACGCGGTGACGGTTCTTCATCCAGCTCGTTGAGCATCCCTTTTTGGTCTGGTGGCGCGGAAACCTGGAACTCACCCCACCATTTCACCAGACGCTGCAGTTCAGCGTTACGCTCAACTTCAGCTCGCAAGGCCAACAGGTCATAAGCCGCACGGAACTTAGGATGCTCCAGCAATTTCCATGCGCGTTTACCCTGACGTCGGGACATACGCAACTGCAACTGCCAGATATCGCGGGTTAACGTCGTCAGACGTTTCGGGATTGCCAGTGAACGGCAGGCTTCGTCCAGCACGTCGTTCATCGCCAGCGCGAAAGCGTCGTGATAGGTCAGGCCGCTTTCTTGGGCGATCTTCTGTGCCGTCTCCAGCAGTGGGTACCAGAACATGGCGGCAAACAAAAACGCCGGGTTAACGCGCATATCGTTATGAATACGCGTATCGGTGTTCTTCAGTACCTGCTCAATGATCCGCTCCATTGGGCTGTCGCCATTTTCCGTGAAATAGCGGGTAATGGTCGGGAACAGCGGCTGGAACAGATGATATTCACACAGCAGCTTATAGGTTTCGTAACCGTAGCCCGCTTGTAGCAGTTTAAGCGATTCTTCAAACAGGCGTGCCGGTGGGATATCGTTCAGCAGGGTAGCGAGGCGAGGGATCGGTTCTGCGGTTTCCAGACTGATGCGCATACCCAATTTGGCGGCAAAACGTACTGCGCGCAGCATACGTACCGGATCTTCACGGTAGCGCGTTTCCGGGTTACCAATCAGACGGATAACACCGTCCTTCAGATCCTTCATACCGCCAACGTAATCACGGACGGTAAAATCCGCTACGCTGTAATACAGGCTGTTGATAGTGAAATCGCGGCGCTGGGCGTCTTCTTCGATGGAGCCGAAAATGTTGTCGCGCAGCAACATGCCGTTTTGCCCGCGTTGGGAGGTCGTGCGGTCGCTGACGTTACCTTCGTGGTGTCCACGGAAGGTCGCAACTTCGATAATCTCCGGGCCAAACATCACATGAGCCAGACGGAAACGGCGACCCACCAGGCGGCAGTTACGGAACAGTTTGCGCACCTGCTCAGGCGTGGCGTTAGTGGTTACGTCAAAATCTTTCGGCTTTTTGCCGAGTAACAGGTCACGCACGCCGCCGCCAACCAGCCAGGCTTCGTATCCCGCTTTATTGAGCCTGTACATTACCTTCAGGGCATTTTCACTGATATCTTTGCGGGAAATAGCATGCTGCTCACGCGGGATCACCGTCACCTGTGGACGGGCGACTGCCTGTTCAGCCTCGCTTTCCTCGCGGCTTAGCACCTTGCGGCAAAAATTAGCGACTCGGGTAAAAATAGTACACCTCGGTAGTGTCAAACATCATTCAGGACAAAAAAATAGCGGCTAATCATAGCTCAGCATGACGCATTTGAGAATGTTGAATTTACAATTGCCGACTCAGGCACGGCGGTCAGCGTCCAGTTTTTGACGGCTGACTGAAGGATTTGCTCGACGCTGAAATCCTGCCAGTGTGCTTCTGCCTGCTGCCCCAGAAATTGAAGTGCCGCGATTAGTACCGGGCGTGGATCACCTTTCGGCAACGCAGGCGCATGATTCTGCTTGGAAAGTTTAGCGCCTTGTGGATTAAGCGCCAGCGGCAGATGAATGTAATCTGGCACTTTCCAGCCAAAAAGCTGGTACAGCGAGATTTGCCGCACTGTCGGTTCGATCAAATCTGCCCCGCGGACAATTTCGCTCACGCCCTGGAAGTGATCATCCACCACCACCGCCAGGTTATAGGCAAACAAACCATCACGGCGATGAATAATAAAATCTTCCCGTGCCAGTTTTTCGTCGGCGTGAATAATGCCGCGCAGCTGGTCAGTAAACTGGGTGACCGGATGCTGCTGGCGGATACGCACTGCGGCGTTGTCTGGTCCATGATGCAACACCCGGCAATGACCGTCGTAAATACCGCCAATGCTTTGAATACGCGCACGCGTGCAGGTGCAGTAATAACTTAGTCCTTGTTCATGTAACCAGGCGAGTGCTTCACGATAGGCATCGTGACGTTGCGATTGCCAGAGAACATCGCCGTCCCAGTGCAGACCGTAATGTTCCAGCTGGCGCAGGATAGTTTCTGCGGCACCGGGAACTTCACGAGGCGGGTCGATATCTTCAATGCGTACCAGCCAGCGACCGTGCCGGGCGCGAGCCCGCAAATAGCTGCCAAGCGCAGCAATCAGAGAACCAAAATGAAGCTCGCCGGAAGGAGAGGGGGCGAAGCGGCCAATATACTGTGTGTCTGTCATCTCTTTGAACAAAAAATAAGGCGGGAGCATTTCCCGCCTGTGGTAAACGTGATGGAACGGCTGTAATTAGCCAGCCATCTGTTTTTCGCGAATTTCAGCCAGCGTTTTGCAGTCGATGCACAGATCGGCTGTCGGGCGCGCTTCCAGACGGCGAATACCAATTTCAACACCGCAGGATTCGCAGTAGCCGAAATCTTCGTCTTCCACTTTTTTCAGCGTCTTCTCGATCTTTTTAATCAGCTTACGCTCGCGATCGCGGTTACGCAGTTCGAGGCTGAACTCTTCTTCCTGGGCTGCACGGTCTACCGGGTCCGGGAAGTTGGCTGCTTCATCCTGCATATGTGTAACGGTGCGATCGACTTCATCCCTGAGTTGATTACGCCATGCTTCCAGAATACGACGGAAGTGCGCCAGCTGGGCTTCATTCATATACTCTTCGCCCGGCTTCTCCTGATATGGTTCCACCCCAGCGATGGCGAGAATACTCAGGGACGATGTTTTACGGTTTTGCCCTTCTTGCATGTTGCTTCTCCTTAACACGCACTATCGATCCCCATGTTCGGGGGAAAAATGAGGCCGCTATAAATAGCAGATGCTTTTCCGGATAGCAATTATCTAAACGTAACACTTGACAACTGTGTGAGGAAAAGCGTATTTGCGCACGCGACCAGAATGTAAATTAACCAGTTACTTACTTTACTACAATGTAACCGGCAGTGATTTTTTAAGAGCCATGCCTTCAGCAGAAATTTCCGCTTTGTAAGCCAGAATTTCTACCCCCCTCTGTTGAGCTTCTGACAATAGTTGCGCGTATTTCTCATCGATGTGGCGCGCGGGTGAAAACCGTGTAATGGCTGAATGCAGCACGGCGAAAAAGATAACCGCACGCTGGCCTTCAGCCGCTACGCTCATCAACTCCCGAAGGTGTTTCTGACCTCGTTCAGTGACCGCATCGGGAAAATATCCCTGTTCGTTCTCCGCTAACGTAACCGATTTCACTTCAATATAGCAGTCTGGACGCGAATCCGCCTGCAACATAAAGTCAATACGGCTGCGTTCTGCGCCGTATTTTACTTCGCTTTTCAGCGAGCTATAGCCTGACAGTTCTGAAATTGATTCATTAAGGATAGCCTCTTTCGTCAACCTGTTAGCCCAAAGCGTGTTGACGCAAATAAATGCGCCGCTCTGGCTTTGAGTTAATTCCCAGGTGTGTGGGTATTTCCGTTTGGTGTTGTCTGAAGTCGAATACCAGACGGTATCGCCAGGCGTTGCACAACCGGTCATCGCACCCGTATTCGGGCAGTGTAGCGTTAATTCGCGACCATCGGGTGTGATCACATCGGCTAAAAAACGTTTGTAACGCTGAATTAGCGTCGCGCGCTGTAGAGGGGGAGAAAATTCCATTGCGACAATCCTTGTTATTGCGTTAGCGCCCAGCGTTTTAGCGGCGTGTAGCGTGTGCGTCCACGGGCAAACGAGGAGGCGTAAAGGGTGAACTCCGTCACCGCATACGACCAGTTAAAACCTGGCGGCGGGATTGTCACCGCCTCGCTGGCGTCGCGCAATAAGGTAATATGTGGATGAAACGGACGATTGCTTTGAAAACAACCGCTGCGGGCAGCCTGTGAACGGAGCATATTCGCCAGCTGGATTAAGCCGCGTGGAGGCTGACGCATCCCTAACCACACCACACGCGAACGCAGCCATTGTCCGGCGTCATCAAGCGTGAGTGTGAAACCAGGTTGACGAATCCGTCCGGCTAAAAGAGAAAGCGCCTTCTCTTTCTCGGGGCTCACTTCGCCTAAAAATGCCAGAGTCAGATGCAAATTATCGGCAGCGACCGGACGTCCAGCCTCAAGTGGGAAGTGTGTGGCGCGCCAGTGGATAATCTGTTCGCGGATTTCTGCAGGTAAGTCGATAGCAAAGAACAGACGTTGCGGGTCAGACATGTGAGGCACTCGGTTATGAATTACCGCGATGCTACAATGTGGCGCGAAGAATGTTAACCCTCTGGAGCGTTTTGTGTCGTCGTTGCCCGTTGTTGCCGTCTTACCTGAATTACTTACCGCTCTCGATTGTGCGCCGCAGGTATTATTAAGTGCGCCGACCGGGGCCGGGAAATCAACCTGGCTGCCGCTGCAACTGCTGGCGCATCCCGGCATTAACGGGAAAATTATCCTGCTGGAGCCGCGTCGTCTGGCGGCGCGTAACGTCGCGCAACGGCTGGCGGAGCTGCTTAACGAAAAGCCAGGCGATACCGTTGGCTACCGGATGCGTGCGCAAAACTGCGTCGGGCCGAATACCCGCCTGGAAGTAGTTACCGAAGGCGTGCTGACGCGGATGATCCAGCGTGACCCGGAGTTGAGCGGTGTTGGATTGGTGATCCTTGATGAATTTCATGAGCGTAGCTTGCAGGCGGATTTGGCGTTGGCGCTGTTACTCGATGTGCAACAAGGTCTGCGTGATGACCTTAAACTGCTGATTATGTCGGCTACGCTGGACAACGACCGCTTGCAGCAAATGCTGCCAGAAGCGCCCGTCGTCATCTCAGAAGGGCGCTCGTTTCCGGTTGAACGCCGTTATTTACCGCTGCCCACGCATCAGCGTTTTGACGATGCCGTTGCGGTAGCCACCGCTGAAATGCTGCGTCAGGAAAGTGGATCATTACTGTTATTTTTACCTGGCGTCGGAGAAATTCAGCGTGTGCAGGAACAACTGGCTTCGCGCATCGGCAGCGATGTATTGCTCTGCCCGCTGTATGGCGCGTTGTCGCTGAACGATCAGCGAAAAGCGATCCTCCCGGCACCGCAAGGGATGCGCAAAGTGGTGCTGGCGACCAATATTGCTGAAACCAGTTTAACCATTGAAGGTATTCGTCTGGTGGTGGATTGTGCCCAGGAGCGTGTGGCGCGTTTTGATCCGCGCACGGGGCTTACGCGACTGATTACTCAACGCGTTAGCCAGGCATCCATGACGCAGCGTGCCGGGCGCGCCGGGCGTCTGGAGCCGGGTATCTGCCTGCATTTAATCGCCAAGGAACAAGCAGAACGCGCCGCGGCGCAAAGTGAACCGGAAATATTACAAAGCGATCTTTCCGGTTTGCTGATGGAATTACTGCAATGGGGATGCAGCGATCCGGCGCAGATGAGCTGGCTGGATCAACCGCCAGCAGTGAATTTACTGGCCGCGAAACGCCTGTTAAAGATGCTGGGGGCGCTGGACGGTGAACGGCTTAGTGCGCAGGGGCAAAAAATGGCAGCGCTGGGTAACGATCCGCGTTTAGCGGCAATGCTGGTTAGCGCAAAGAGCGACGACGAAGCTGCTACCGCGGCAAAAATTGCCGCCATTCTTGAAGAGCCGCCACGGATGGGCAATAGTGACCTGGGCGTGGCGTTTTCGCGCAATCAACCAGCCTGGCAGCAACGTAGTCAGCAACTGTTAAAACGCTTAAACGTACGCGGCGGTGAGGCAGACAGTTCGCTTATCGCGCCGCTACTTGCCGGGGCGTTTGCCGATCGCATTGCTCGCCGCCGTGGGCAAGATGGACGCTATCAACTGGCAAACGGCATGGGAGCGATGCTCGATGCCGACGACGCGCTAAGCCGCCACGAATGGTTGATCGCACCGTTATTATTGCAGGGCAGCGCCTCGCCGGATGCGCGGATTTTACTGGCGCTACCGGTTGATATTGATGAATTAGTGCGACGCTGTCCGCAGCTGGTGCAGCAATCTGACACCGTGGAATGGGATGACGCGCAAGGTACACTGAAAGCCTGGCGTCGGCTGCAAATCGGTCAGTTGACGGTGAAAGTGCAGCCGTTGGCGAAACCGTCAGAAGACGAGTTGCATCAGGCGATGCTTAACGGCATCCGTGATAAAGGTTTAAGCGTGCTCAACTGGACGGCGGAAGCGGAACAGCTACGCTTGCGTTTGTTATGCGCCGGAAAGTGGTTGCCAGAATATGACTGGCCAGCGGTTGATGATGAAAGTTTGTTGGCGACGCTGGAAACGTGGCTGCTGCCACATATGGCCGGTGTACATTCACTACGTGGCCTGAAATCACTCGACATTTATCAGGCACTACGCGGATTACTTGATTGGGGAATGCAGCAACGTCTGGATAGTGAATTGCCTGCGCATTACACTGTGCCGACGGGAAGCCGGATCGCCATTCGTTATCATGAAGATAACCCGCCCGCGCTGGCGGTGAGAATGCAGGAGATGTTTGGTGAGGCCACTAATCCGACGCTCGCCCAGGGGCGCGTGCCGCTGGTGCTGGAATTGCTTTCACCCGCCCAAAGGCCGCTGCAAATCACGCGTGATTTGGGGGCCTTCTGGAAAGGGGCGTATCGTGAGGTGCAAAAGGAGATGAAAGGGCGTTATCCCAAACACGTCTGGCCGGACGACCCGGCAAACACTGCACCGACGCGACGGACGAAAAAGTATTCGTAAAACGGGTATGAGCAGTCCCCTCGCCCCTATGGGGAGAGGGATAGGGTGAGGGGTAATGTGCGCGCTGATGCCCTCACCCCGGCCCTCTCCCACAGGGAGAGGGAGAAAAGCAAATTTTGAGAGATATCTTCTTCTGTCTTGTAACAGAAGAACAGAAAATCGGGCTTTTGCGCCTGAATATTGCGGAGAAAAAGCATGGCCGGGAATGACCGCGAGCCAATTGGACGCAAAGGGAAACCGACGCGTCCGGTCAAACAAAAGGTAAGCCGTCGTCGTTACGAAGATGACGATGATTACGACGATTATGATGACTATGAGGATGAAGAACCGATGCCGCGCAAAGGTAAGGGCAAAGGCAAAGGGCGTAAGCCTCGTGGCAAACGCGGCTGGCTATGGCTGCTGTTAAAACTGGCTATCGTTTTTGCCGTGCTGATCGCCATTTACGGCGTTTATCTCGATCAAAAAATTCGTAGCCGTATTGATGGCAAGGTCTGGCAACTGCCTGCGGCAGTTTATGGCCGAATGGTCAACCTTGAGCCAGACATGACCATCAGCAAGAACGAAATGGTGAAGCTGCTGGAGGCAACCCAGTATCGTCAGGTGTCAAAAATGACCCGTCCTGGCGAATTTACCGTGCAGGCCAACAGCATTGAGATGATTCGCCGTCCGTTTGATTTCCCGGACAGTAAAGAAGGACAGGTGCGCGCGCGTCTGACCTTTGATGGCGATCATCTGGCGACCATCGTCAATATGGAGAACAACCGTCAGTTCGGTTTCTTCCGTCTTGATCCGCGCCTGATCACCATGATCTCCTCACCAAACGGTGAGCAACGTCTGTTTGTGCCGCGCAGTGGTTTCCCGGATTTGCTGGTGGATACTTTGCTGGCGACAGAAGACCGCCATTTCTACGAGCATGATGGAATCAGTCTCTACTCCATCGGACGTGCGGTGCTGGCAAACCTGACAGCCGGACGCACGGTGCAGGGGGCGAGTACGCTGACGCAACAGCTGGTGAAAAACCTGTTCCTCTCCAGCGAGCGCTCTTACTGGCGTAAAGCGAACGAAGCTTACATGGCGCTGATCATGGACGCGCGTTACAGCAAAGACCGTATTCTTGAGCTGTATATGAACGAGGTGTATCTCGGTCAGAGCGGCGACAACGAAATCCGCGGCTTCCCGCTGGCGAGCTTGTATTACTTTGGTCGCCCGGTAGAAGAATTGAGCCTCGATCAGCAGGCGCTGTTAGTCGGTATGGTGAAAGGAGCGTCCATCTACAACCCGTGGCGTAACCCGAAACTGGCGCTGGAGCGACGTAATCTGGTACTGCGTCTGCTGCAACAGCAACAGATTATTGATCAAGAACTCTATGACATGTTGAGTGCGCGTCCGCTGGGTGTTCAGCCGCGCGGTGGGGTGATCTCTCCTCAGCCAGCCTTTATGCAACTGGTGCGTCAGGAGCTTCAGGCTAAATTAGGCGATAAGGTAAAAGATCTCTCCGGCGTGAAGATCTTCACAACCTTTGACTCGGTGGCCCAGGACGCGGCAGAAAAAGCCGCCGTGGAAGGCATTCCGGCACTTAAGAAACAGCGTAAGCTGAGCGATCTGGAAACCGCGATTGTGGTCGTCGACCGCTTTAGTGGTGAAGTTCGTGCGATGGTCGGAGGTTCTGAGCCGCAGTTTGCGGGCTACAACCGTGCGATGCAGGCGCGGCGTTCGATTGGTTCCCTTGCAAAACCAGCGACTTATCTGACGGCTTTAAGCCAGCCGAAAATCTATCGTCTGAATACGTGGATTGCGGATGCGCCAATCGCGCTGCGTCAGCCGAATGGCCAGGTCTGGTCACCGCAGAACGATGACCGTCGTTATAGCGAAAGCGGCAGAGTGATGCTGGTGGATGCGTTGACCCGTTCGATGAACGTGCCGACGGTAAATCTGGGGATGGCGCTGGGGCTGCCTGCGGTTACGGATACCTGGATTAAACTGGGCGTGCCGAAAGATCAGCTGCATCCGGTTCCGGCGATGCTGCTGGGGGCGTTGAACTTAACGCCAATCGAAGTGGCGCAGGCATTCCAGACCATCGCCAGCGGCGGTAACCGTGCACCGCTTTCTGCGCTGCGTTCGGTAATCGCGGAAGATGGCAAAGTGCTGTATCAGAGCTTCCCGCAGGCGGAACGCGCTGTTCCGGCGCAGGCGGCGTATCTGACACTATGGACCATGCAGCAGGTGGTACAACGTGGTACGGGTCGTCAGCTTGGGGCGAAATACCCGAACCTGCATCTGGCAGGGAAAACAGGGACTACCAACAATAACGTAGATACATGGTTTGCGGGCATTGACGGCAGCACGGTGACCATCACCTGGGTAGGCCGTGATAACAACCAGCCGACCAAACTGTATGGAGCCAGCGGGGCAATGTCGATTTATCAGCGTTATCTGGCTAACCAGACGCCAACACCGCTGAATCTTGTTCCGCCAGAAGATATTGCAGATATGGGCGTGGACTACGACGGCAACTTTGTTTGCAGCGGTGGCATGCGTGTCTTGCCGGTCTGGACCAGCGATCCGCAATCGCTGTGCCAGCAGAGTGAGATGCAGCAGCAGCCGTCAGGCAATCCGTTTGATCAGTCTTCACAGCCGCAGCAACAGCCGCAACAGCAACCTGCTCAGCAAGAGCAGAAAGACAGCGACGGTGTAGCCGGTTGGATTAAAGATATGTTTGGTAGTAATTAACGTCTAAGCGTGAAATACCGGATGGCGAGTTGCCATCCGGTAAAATAACATCCCACCCAAAGTATTAACCCTTTCTTTTCATCTGGTTGTTTATTAACCCTTCAGGAACGCTCAGATTGCGTACCGCTTGCGAACCCGCCAGCGTTTCGAATATTATCTTATCTTTATAATAATCATTCTCGTTTACGTTATCATTCACTTTACATCAGAGATATACCAATGGCGCGTTCCAAAACTGCTCAGCCAAAACACTCACTGCGTAAAATCGCAGTTGTAGTAGCCACAGCGGTTAGCGGCATGTCTGTTTATGCACAGGCAGCGGTTGAACCGAAAGAAGACACTATCACCGTTACCGCTGCACCTGCGCCGCAAGAAAGCGCATGGGGGCCTGCTGCAACTATTGCGGCG
>OJJY01000812.1_pt1 | contig 10190 bp, 9 predicted proteins | sample 1596421 | NCBI WGS metagenome assembly OJJY01 (sample SAMEA4350151, study PRJEB24818) | metagenome | biome: human; feature: gut; material: faeces | place: Denmark | collected 2013-09 | reverse complement strand
GGCAGGTTTTCGTTTACGGGGTTTAGCTGAACTGGCCATATAACTAACTGAAAGACAATGATATTGTCTGTTTTTATAACGGTAATTTCAGTCCATGACAAGCCGCAGCCGCCAGGCTGCCTACTCGATAAGTATAAGTGAGCTGAAATAGGGGTCAGCTCACGAAACGGAAAAAATCGTACGCTAAGCCTCACCAGGCATTCGTAATGGTCGGAACTTGCCTTGCTCAACCTGCTTGTTCTGGTGCCAGATGTAGTCACCGGTAAGATTGATGTGCTCCCAGCCCAATGGCGAAAGATGCGATAATAATCGCTCGTCAATGTTCTTGCCCGTGTCACGCAGCGCTTTGACCGCCCGTTCTAGGTAGACTGTGTTCCACAGAATGATTGCCGCCACCACTAAGTTGAGACCGCTCGCGCGGTAGCACTGATTTTCAAAACTACAGTCACGGATTTCACCGAGCCGGTTCAGAAACACGGCTCGGGCCAGCGCGTTCTTCGCTTCGCCCTTGTTCAGGCCAATTTGCACACGGCGGCGCAGTTCGACATTTTGCATCCAGTCGAGCGCAAACAGCGTGCGCTCGATACGCCCCAGTTCGCGCAAGGCCACCGCCAGGCCGTTCTGGCGCGGGTAACTGCCGAGCTTTCTGAGCATCAGCGAGGCCGTCACCGTGCCCTGTTTGATCGAGGCGGCCAGCCGCAGGATTTCATCCCAATGGGCGCGAATATGCTTCACGTTGATGTTGCCGCCGATCAGACTGGCGAGAGTCGGATAATGTTTGGCATCGCCGTGGACATACAGGCGTTTGTCGGCCAGGTCGCGGATTCGCGGGGCGAAGCGAAAGCCCAACAGGTGCATCAGTGCAAACAAGTGATCGGTGAAGCCCGCCGTGTCGGTGTAGTGCTCCTCGATACGCAGGTCTGATTCGTGATACAGCAGCCCGTCCAGGACGTGTGTAGTGTCTCGCACAGTGGCATTGATGACCTTGGTGTGAAAAGGAGCGTACTGGTCGGATATGTGGGTATAGAACTGCACACCCGGCTCCTGACCGTACTTTAGGTTCACTTGGCCGGCAGCCTGGCCACGACCGCCGGCCTTGAAGTTCTGGCCGTCCGATGACGATGTGGTGCCGTTGCCCCAGTAGGCTGCGAAGGGGGGGCGGAATTGAGCGTTGACTAAATCCGCAAGAGCCGCCGAATAGGTTTCGTCGCGGATGTACCATGCCTGCAACCACGTCAGCCTGGCGTAGGTCACACCAGGACAGGACTCTGCCATCTTGGAGAGGCCCAGGTTGATGGCATCGGCCAGGATGGTTGTCAGCAGCAGATGCTGGTCTTCAGCTACCGCGCCACTCTTGAGATGCCTGAAGTGGCGGCTGAATCCGGTCCAGCTATCGACTTCGAGCAACAGTTCTGTGATCTTAAGGTGTGGCAGCAAGCTATACGCCTGTTGCATTAACTCTTTGGCCTCATCCGGCACGGCATTGTCCAGCGGCGTAATCCTGATTCGCCCGGAGCTGGTGATGACTGCATCGGGCAGTTCGTTGGCAGCGGCCAGTCGCTCGACTCTTGCCAGTTGCTCTTGCAGCACCATAAGACGAGCTTCCAGGAAACGGTCACAGTCAGTATCGACAGCTAACCCCAGTTCCTGCTGGTCACGCTGCGCTGCGAATCGTGGTGGCGGCAACAGGTAGTCCTCAAAGTCCTTGAACTGGCGCGATCCCTGCACCCAGATGTCGCCGGAGCGCAGCGAGTTCTTCAGTTCAGACAGAACGCACAGCTCATAGAAGCGCCGGTCAAGCCCATCTTCCGTGCACACCAGGTTTTCCCAGCGCTTACGCACGAAGGACGTAGGCGCGTCATCCGGCACCTTACACGCCTGACGGTCGTTCATCCCTTTGAGCACTTCGACGCCAGCCAGCAGTTCGCATGCTGCCGGTGCGGCCTTCATGGTCAGCGTACTCAACAGGAGTGGTGTGTAACGCCGGAGTTGGGGGAAGCCGTCGCCGACCAGGGACAGGAAATCGAAGTCTGCTGGTCGGGCAAGCGTTTCTGCTTCGGTAATGCTTTCGCTGAACGCATCCCAGGGGATGATCGCCTCAATCGCGGCGAACGGATCACCGCCCGACTGTTTGGCTTCCAGCAGAGCGCGACCGATGCGTGAGAGCAACCTGACCTTGTCATTGATAGCCTTGCCGGATTGTTGAAAGCGCTCAGCATGGTTGCGCCTGGCCTTGCTGAACAGCGAACTCATGAAACGGTCGTGTAGGTCGATGATTTCATCGATCAGCGTAGCGCGGGTATCAAGGAGCACTGCGACCAAAGTTGCATGGCGACGGTTCCGCTCCAGCTCTCGCAGGTGTTGTGCCGTCATCTGTCCACCTTCGCGGGCAAGCTTCAGCAATCGGTTCTGGTGAATGGAGTGTACAAGGTCGTCGGGTAACGCCAGGTCATGGATGGTCTTTAGCCGTTCCAGGTGTGCCAGCATATGCCTGGGTTTTGGCGGGCCGGGCGGTTGACGTAACCAAATCAGCTCGCTGCCCTTAGTACCTTCACGGATAGTCAGCAAGCCATCCAGTTCGCGACGGTGAAAATCGGTGAGAGACGCAGTGAGTGCTTCGTAAACCTTGCGTGTGCCACGTGTCAGCGCCTCACTGCACACACGCTCGATGACATCGACAGTCGGCAGGATGATGCGCTGCTGTCTCAACTGTTCGATCATTGCTTTTGCAAGTACGATTCCCCGGTCTGTCTGCTGGGCCTGTTCGGTAAGTTGGTGAACGAAATGCCGATAATCGGAAGCTACAAACGGCGTCAGTTTCAACCACGTTTGTAATTCTAACAGGTGCTCTCGGCGGGTTTCTGACCGCTGCGCGTACTGTGGCCAGATGTCCGGTTCGATGCGCAACTGGCGGCCGACAATGCTCAACAATGAGGCGGGCGGCTCCGCGTCAGTCGGCAGAGCAAAGCCTGGATAGCGCAAATAGCACAACTGCACCGCGAAACCGAGGCGATTGCGACTACCGCGTCGCTGACGGATCAACGACAGGTCGGGTTCGGTCAAGGTGTAATGCTGGATGAGTTCGTCATCAGTAGTCGGGAAGGCCATCAGACTGTTGCGCTCAGCAGGAGTCAGAAGATTGCGACGTGGCATGGTCAGTCGTCCGTTTTCAGGTACTGGTAGAGGGTCTGTCGGCTGATGTTTAATTCGCGGGCGAGCTGAGCCTTGGGCTCACCGGCCGCAACCCGCATTCTTAGGGCAGCTGTCTGCTTGTCAGACAGGGCCTTTTTACGACCCCGGTATGCTCCACGCTGCTTGGCCAGGGCGATGCCCTCGCACTGCCGCTCGCGGATTAGGGCTCGCTCGAACTCAGCGAATGCTCCCATCACCGAAAGCATCAGGTTCGCCATCGGCGAGTCCTCTCCGGTAAACGTCAGGTGTTCCTTGACGAACTCGATATGTACGCCACGTTGGGTAAGCCCCCGCACCAGACGGCGCAGATCGTCTAGGTTACGCGCCAGGCGGTCCATACTGTGCACCACCACAGTGTCGCCTTCACGCACAAATTCGAGCAGAGCCTCAAGTTGCGGACGCTGCGTGTCCTTACCCGACGCTTTATCGGTGAACACCCTGCTCACCTGGGTTTGTTCCAGTTGCCGTTCCGGATTCTGGTCAAAGCTACTGACGCAGACGTAACCGATACGATGCCCTTGCAAGATACCTCCTGATCCAAAAGTGTCAGGTTGAAATCCATAGCTTTGCGGGGCATCTGTAAATAAATTAAAAAATCAACTCTATTCTGACGTTCTAAAATGGCTGATCCTGACGCCTAGTTAGGGTTTACTCAATCTGACATATTCATGCTGTACGGTCAGCGGTCCCGGTATAGTTACATAGGGTAGAGAGCTAGGTGTCACCATCAACAAGCAGCCCACCTTTCCAGGAGAAGTGAAAACGGGTGAACGGCTTAGCGTACGATTTTTTCCGTTTCGTGAGCTGACCCCAAATACACGGTGGCAGTCACGGCAGCGAAATCTGTCACGGCCTTTAGGGTTCTGACCATGGCGGTAAACCCGAGCTGACTGACAACGGGGACAATGAATATTAACACTGGCCATGAGATAACTTCAAAAGCCCGAATTATACATCAGATTCAACTAATTAGAGGAATCACCAAAAAAGGAACACTTCTAAAATTGTAATAAAGCTGGGTAATGAACAATGCACTTGGGAGAAATTTAATAACAAGTGGGATCAGCAAGGTAGTATTAAACAGTATCAGGGCTTTTTAGAGTCTGTAGTTGTGTATGGGAATCGGTTTAATAATTCATCCTTAAATGTAATTAATAAGTGTTGCGATTATTACGCGTCCTTTAATGAGGATTTGATGACTAATGCGAGTGATTTTATTGTTGAAAATCTAGGGAAAATATTAAAGGGAAATAAAGACTATTACCGCGGCTTGAAAACACTAACCAAAACGATGTTCCTTTCTCAACGTCGAGAAATGAAAAGTAAAGAGCAAAAGTGTGACGAGATACCAAATCAAAGCAAACAAAAAGACACTGATTCTTATTTAATAAGAAAAGTGCGACCATTCTTGTTGTTAAAAGATAGTGGTTATATCACTCAGTACCAAATGAGCTCTGAAGCGTATTTACTCCTTAATATACTAGATTATATTTATTACAGAATAACTTATCCATCCAAGCAGAGTTTGAATAGCAATGATCTTTTTATCATCATAATAGATGAGATTGAAATAGCCCTTCATCCATCATCACAAAAAAGCTAATACAATTTTGTAATGAGATGTCACAAAAAAACAATATCTGCATTATATTCTCAACACATAGTCGAGAGATTATTTCAATCCTAAAACCAGAACAAATATTGTTAATAGATTCGCACTTAAATACCGGTAAGTTAACTATAACGACGCCATGTTATCCTTATTACGCAATAAGAGGTGTATACGAGGTTGCTGGATATGATTACATTGTTTGCGTTGAGGATGAGCTAGCAAAAAAATCGTCACGGAAACAATAAAAAACTGAATTTATCAAAAAACAAGCGACTGAATGTTTTGGCTTTAGGTGGATGGCGAAAGATGCTACGTTTCGCTAACGAGTTTAAAGTTAATGGGCTATTTCATAACACAAAGATAGTTATTGTTCTAGATGGTGATATAAAAAGTAATTTCTATAAGGAATTTGGTTCTCCATGTAGAACTTGTAATTACATGTTGTTTTTAAAGACGAATCAAGAAATCGTTAGACAACATTGCGATAAAGTACCGCAGTTAAATAAAAAAATAGTAAAAGATCCGTACCCAATTTACCAAGATGTTACATTTTTGCCTATATCAAGTTTAGAGAAAGAAGTTAGGAATCGAATTGTACTTAATTCTGATTATGATTTAATAGCGTCATTGAATTGTCTTGATTATTTTGGTGGTAAGTCTGTTTCTGAATTGATTGTTGAATATGAAAGCAAGTATCAAGACTACTTTTCAACCGAAAATTTTAAAAGAAAAGACCTGGAAGCTAAATTAATTAATTTTGATACAGATGGAAAAATATTATGGAAACTACTGACGTCTAATCTTTCTGAAAATTTGGCTATAAGTGATTTAGTTGCTTACTTCTGTAACGTCCTTCCACGGACGGAAGAGTGCACGACAGATTCATGGTCTCAGTTTGAACGGAATTTACAAATCTTGCTACAGAAGCCGGCTTGACGTATAGGGGGGGCAGTTTGGATATAGAGAATTATTGTACGGTAAGTCTGTTTTTTGAACAGATCTACCTATCGCGATAGGGTGTACCCTTATGCGATAACCTGTTTCGTTAAAAGTACTATGTGAGGTATGAATATGGCACGGAGGCAGATTCTTTCTCTGTCGGAAAGAGAATCTCTACTGGCATTGCCAGATGATGAATTGACCCTGACCCGAATGGTATATTTCAGCGAACATGACCTGGCTCTTATTAATGCTAATCGCAAACTAGCCAGTCGTTTTGGATTTGCAGTTCTTCTTTGCTATCTGAAAAATGTCGGTTTTGCTCCTGATAAGAAAACGCCCCCTCTGATGCATTGTTAAAACCCATAGCCAACAGGTTAAAACTTGCCGATGGGCTATGGTCCTCTTATATCAACGGCAGGGAGACTACTCTACGCGAGCATTTAACCGAGTTGTACCGTTATCTTGGTGTAAAAGCATTCACCAACAAAATACAGCAGTGTTGTATTACGCATCTGTTGCCAATGGCGACTCGTACTGACAAAGGCATTCTCCAGGCAGAAGAAATGCTGGCCTACCTTCGGCAAAACAAGGTTATGTTTCCTGCGATTGATGTTGTGGAACGTACCTGTGCGGAAGCTATGGCTGGCGGCGATAAAATAGTCTTTCAGACGCTAAATGCGCCCTTAACCTCTGCTCACAGGGAAGCTTTGGATCGTTTGCTTGAATCATCAGACAATCAACCTTCCCGGCTGACCTGGCTTCTGCAACCGCTAGGTAAAATCAACGGTAAGAATGTACTGCAACACATTGATCGGCTGAACAGTATTGAATCACTGGCATTGCCGGAAGGTATTGATCGTACCATTCATCAAAACAGGTTACTGAAACTTGCGCGAGAAGGGCGAAAGATGAGCAGTAGGGACCTGACTCGATTTTCAGCAGCCCGACGTCATGCAATTCTGGTGTGTGTCCTGGAAGATGCCAGAGCTACGCTGACAGATGAAATTATTGAGTTGCATGAACGAATATTGAATAGTCTGTTCAACAAGGCAAAAAAACACAGGCTGAACGTCTTCAACAAACATGAAAGTTAATCCAGTTAAAATTAAAGCAGTATATTAATATCGGACAGGCTTTATCTGAGGCCCCTGATTCCGGTGAAGATCCATGGCTTGCTATAGAAAGAATAATTTTGAACCGCTACATATTATTACCGAAAAATAAAGCACATTACGGAAATATGCTCCGCGTATGTTATCCACCTTGCAATTAGTTGCCACACCGGCAGCACCGGCAGCACAGGCGCTGGCTGATGCGTTGCTTGTAATTAAAGATATGTACAAGAAACAGTTACGAAAAGTCCCAGCGACAGCTCCGCTTGAGTTTGTTCCTGAAAGCTGGCGAAAAGTGGTGATAACTCCCACTGGTATTGACCGACAATACTATGAATGTTGTGCACTTAGTGAGCTGAAAGGGGCGTTACGTTCCGGGGATATTTGGGTTAAAGGCTCACGACGTTACAAAAATTTCGACGATTACCTTATTCCAGAGAAAGACTTTGATAAGCTCTCGCCTGCATTACCACTACCTGTTTCTGCTGATTATCATAAATATATTACAAATCGAATGATACTGCTTCAGTCCGGCGAAACGGCGGTTACTGGAAGAAGTGGTGTACACCATAACGGAGACCGTGAGAAAAACGGCGATGCAAATCACCTGGAGAGGGATGTATCAGAGGTTACTGAAGGTTGACCCGCTGAAGTGCGTGCTGTGCGGGAGTCAGATGCGTTTTACGGGGCTGAAGCGGGGCTACCGTCTGGCAGAGCTGGTCCTGATGCATGAGCCGTTGGCCCGGATGCGGTGGTGCGGCTGAGAGCCGCAGAGGGGAAGTTGCGTCCATTTTGAGGGAAACGGAGCAAAAAACCGCCATTCATACCCTGAATCAATCAGAGCCATCCAGTTTAATCGTCGGTTCCGTTCATATGGAGCAAAAGTGGTATTGAAGAAATATCCGTTTTGTGGTGTTTTTTTAATCTTTTGGGGTTTTAATTCCTATCGATCAAGTAGTCAAACACTCTAGATAACAACAATATTGGCGCTATTACGCGCCAATATTGTAAAGGATTAATCTGTTTGTTAACAAAAAATTTATTTCAATTCAGTTTGCATCGCAATAAATCTCTACTAGATACATTTTTATACAGCATAGTATTATGCAACACATTCAAAATAAGGTGTTTTTATCCACCTTTAAAATAAGTAAAAAACTGCTTTGGTGTAACACCATAATGTTTATTAAAAACCCTAATAAAATAAGACGCACTGGAAATTCCAATCATATTTGATATCTGAGATATCTGGTATGAATTTTCAAGTAGTAATAACGCAGCCTTGCTCATTCTCAATTGCATTAAAATCTGATTAAAATTAGTGTTCTCAGATTCTAGTCTTTTTCTGATGGTTATTTCTGATACATTAAATGCATCTGCAATAATACCCAGCGTCCATTTTCTGGATAGATCTTTTTCGATAACGTTTCTGACCTTGTCAGAAAAAAAACTCACAGATGATATATAAATTGATTCTATTATTTTTTCATTATCCTCAATTTTTGAAATCAAATATATCAAGCTAGATATAAAAGCTGAGTTATCATGGCTGTTTATATTTTTTAATTCATCCAACAAGGTTTTATTCACCTCTGTTGTCATTATTTTTCTTGACATGCTTCTACAATCATTGGTATCTACTTTTGACATGCCATATATTATCATCAATGCATTCTTTAAATGCCTTAGTATATCTCCGTTCAATCTGAATGCAACATATGGCCTTTCTGATAAAATTTTCTTCTGTATTCTTACAGATATATTTACCCCTCTTTCAAGAAATACAAGTCTGTTACTGAAACATGTAATTTTCTCTTCTTCAGAATATATATCCATAATACAATTTGATGTATATAATACAGTGTATTTATGAATCATAACATTATTAATTTTTATTATTTCTTTTTCTTCAGTGCATTTAAAATCCATCTTATACCTACAAAAGACAAGAGGTTTGATTTGCTTGTACAATCACTTTTTGCAAGGTTGGCTTAACTTTTCCCAAAAGGAAGATATGTTTTTCAGCTTTTTTTTGCTTTTTTTATTATTATTATTATATCTCTTTGGTGCCTTGCTGTGATGTACACTTGTGTGCAGCTAATATTTTACCAGAGACAATCTTTCAATGAAAGTAAAAGAAGAGTGTTTTCATGTTCTATCAAAAAAAGCCGCGCTGGCAGAAAAAAACATGGATTTAGTTTCTGCCTTTGAACTTTGGAAACAAGCATCACTTTTGTGTAAAAATGCTGAAAATATAGAATGGTGCATAAATAGAGCGACGTTTTGTGAAGCATTTCTTGGCCGAAATCCAAACAAAAAATGATATTGTAATGGTTATGCACGACATATCTTTGACGAATTATATTTTGTTGAGTGTTAAATAGTAGCATCATAATACTGCTAATGAATATTATATTAACCGCACTTATGCTTAATGGTTGTTGTATTGTGAGATATATGCATAGCGGTTCATCGATAGGAATTCCCCCCCCAAAAAAAAGATTAAAAAAACACCTGAAAAAGGTCGTTTGTTCAACACTCTCCGTGCACCATGGCTCTCATCGATTGAGACTGCATATCGCTGATGTTTTTTTGCTCCGTTTCCCTCAAAATGGACGCAACTTCCCCTCTGCGGCTCTCAGCCGCACCACCGCATCCGGGCCAACGGCTCATGCATCAGGACCAGCTCTGCCAGACGGTAGCCCCGCTTCAGCCCCGTAAAACGCATCTGACTCCCGCACAGCACGCACTTCAGCGGGTCAACCTTCAGTAACCTCTGATACATCCCTCTCCAGGTGATTTGCATGTAAGCGTAAACCGACCGCCGTATGTAGCCATTAGACAAGAATTGGTAACTTAGACACCCATCTGACACGTGACAGAATCATGCGCTCCTTCACACGACGCTCCACTTCACGTTTTACCGCCTCACGACTGGCAGTGAAGTGCCCTTCCGCGATTTCACGCGTCAGCTGTCGTTTCACCAGGGTGACGATATCCTGACGTTCCCTGCCTGCATCACGACGCGCACGGGCACGCTTTATTCCCCGGGACTTAAGCTCTGTCTGGTAACTGCGGAAACGCTCACGGACAAAACGCCAGGCTTTCGCTATCTGAGGTGTACTGGCAATAGCGGACACTACCATTTGTTCTTTTTTTAAGCAGCCATCTGATGATATTTTTCCCTGAAGGCTGCCGGGGAGATATTCCCATAAGCGCTAACTTAAGGGTTGAACCATCTGAAGAATGCGACGCCTCGGTGCCTCGTTAAGACGATGCCTCGCGTTCTTCAATTGCGTTTTGTAGGCTGTCAGGGATACTGTCCCACGAAT
>OJJY01000808.1_pt1 | contig 10211 bp, 4 predicted proteins | sample 1596421 | NCBI WGS metagenome assembly OJJY01 (sample SAMEA4350151, study PRJEB24818) | metagenome | biome: human; feature: gut; material: faeces | place: Denmark | collected 2013-09 | reverse complement strand
AAGTATAATAGAAGAGTGGATGCTTTTGTGTTTCGTATTTGGTTATTTCTATGTTAAGCAGCCAAATTACTAGTTAATTGTTTGCAGATGTCGAGAATTCTTGCGAATATTGCATACAAGTTGTGTGTAGAATTGATTGTAATTAGAACTTTGATATTAAAAATCAAAGATGTATGTAACTTTTTTAATTCATTTATTAAATAAATGAATTCTACCAACGAGTATAGAAATATGAAAAAACATTTTTGTTTAAACCTATTCTTCTTACTATATTTGTTTTTTTGTGCTGGATGCAAGCAGCATATCTCAGATAGTGCTGCTAAGGCAAATGAGGCATTGTTTACTCAATTAGATAGTCTGATAGATAATTCTGATAAACTTATTTTGCAGAAAGAGGAGCGAATAGAGGCGTTGAAGCATTCACTAAGACAATCTAAGGCATTTGAGAAACAGTATGAACTTAATCAGGCTATTTATCAAGAATATCGCGTGTATGATGCAGATTCGGCTATGAAGTATACTACACAAAGCCTTGATTTAGCACGACAATATCATGATAAGAATCGTGAGATTGAATCTTTATTAGGTATTGGTTTTGTTTATACGGCTAATGGCTTGCTTAGTCAAGCCTCTGAAGTAATGCATTCACTCTGTTCTTCCAGTATGCCTCGCTACTTACGTTCGCGTTATTATGGTCAGATGCGTACTCTCTGCTCGCGGTTGCAACTCTATTCATTAGGTGATGATGCATTACATGAGCATTATGGTCAACTTTATGCGTTATATTCAGATTCAGTATTGCAGACGGCCACTCCTGACGAGCCACGCTACCTTTATAGCCGTGTGTGGAAATATCAAGATGTTCCCGGTGCACAACGTATTGCCATTAGGGATGAGTTGGAAAAGGAAAAACAACGTCTTCTACCTAATAGTCGTAATTATTCTATTTTAGCTTATAACTTGGCTCTACTTTATGAAAAAGAACACAACCATACCAAGTGGCTGGAAAATATGATTCTCTCAGGTATTGCTGATGTATATGCTGTGAATCGTGATATTGGTTCGTTGTATGCATTGGCTTCCTATTTATATGAACAAGGTCAGTTGGACCGAGCCTATCGTTATAGTACTTATTGTTCTGATATCGGTATAACTTTTAAGAGCCGTGTACGACTGCTTCATCAGCAGAAGTTGCAGAGAAGGATACATCAAAGCTACATTGAACGTGATCATATGCAACAGAAGCAGCTAAAGCTATTCCTTTTATTTATTAGTTTTCTCACTATTGTATTGCTGATAGCTCTTTTCTTTTTGAGAAGGCAAACAAGAAGACGTAGGAAAGCTTTGGTTGAGCTACATGTGGCCAATGGTAGATTGAAGAGTCTTAATAGTGAACTGCAAAAGCTCAATTTGGTTCTACGTGACACAAATTATATTAAGGAGGAGTATATTGGTCAGGTATTCAAACTTTGTTCATCCTATATTTGCCGTATGGAGGAGTATCGTAAAAAGTTAAACCGTAAATTAAAGGCTGGGCAACTTGAAGATTTAAAGAAGATGATTAGTTCTACTTCTACCATGAGCGATGAAATGAAGGATTTTTATGAGAAATTTGATTCCATTATTCTACATTTATACCCTGATTTTGTAGAGCACTTCAATAGTTTGCTACGTCCCGAAGAACATATTGAAGTGAAGTCTGGGCGGCTTAATACAGAACTTCGTATTCATGCTTTGATACGAATGGGGGTAACGGATAGTGAGAAGATTGCAGAATTTTTGCACTGTTCACTGCAAACCGTATATAATAATCGTTCTATAACTTTAAATAAATCTTCGCTCAGTAAGGAGGAATTTCTTCGAGCTGTGAAAGAGGTTTGTAAAAAGTAATTTGAAGACTGAGCGTTTCTCTCATTTTTTACCCACATGTATATAGATAATTGCCATTCAATAGCTTAATACTATCGAATGGCAATTATCTATATACATGTTTTTGATTACCGATTTAATTTAAATCACTACTGAAAATCTATTGAGTCTGTCTGTAATTGAAAGATAATCAGTAATATATAACTTTGTGAATTTACCAAATCCTCTACCAGTGAATATAATCGGTTGTTACATTGTCTAATTTTGCTCTCGAGATTTTTTACACACAAGTTCCTATTAACTTAAAAATGTAATTTATGAAAACCAGACAAAAATCGAGAGACGCAAGTGGTATTTTGCTTGTCTGTCTTATGTGGATGCTGTCACTTTCAAGCTCACTTCATGCACAGACATGGAATATTAACGGAAATGTGACAGATGAACAAGGAGAACCGATAATCGGTGCCAATGTAGTGATACAAGGTACGGGTACGGGCACCATTACCGATGTAGAAGGAAACTTTAAACTCGCTTTAGTGACTAAGGGGGCGGTAATGGAGATAAGTTTCATTGGGTATATATCCAAGACATTGCAGGTGAAAGACGCATCATCGTTAAAGATTGTACTGAAAGAAGATAACCAGGCACTGGATGAGGTGGTAGTAGTAGGTTATGGTGTACAGCGCAAAAGTGATCTTACAGGTTCGGTTGCTTCAGTTAACTCAGATGTACTTGAAAGTCGCCCACAAGCTAATTTGATTCAATCTTTGCAAGGAGCAGTTCCAGGATTGAATATTAGTGTGACGGGTAGTAATGCTGAAGGTTCGTCCACTACTACACGTATTCGTGGTAACAACTCCATTACGGCTGATAATAAACCTCTTGTTATTCTTGATGGAATACCTTTTGATGGTCCATGGTCGGAAATCAATCCCAATGATGTAGAGAGTATAGAAGTATTGAAGGATGCCTCTTCAGCAGCCATTTATGGTGCTCGCGGTTCTAACGGTGTAATCCTTATTACTTCTAAGCGCGGTAAGAAAGACAGATTGACGGTATCATACGATACTTATGTTACTATTGACCAGCCTATCAATTTACCTCGTATGATGAATGGCAAAGAATTCTATAAGTATAAATCTGAAGCTTTCAAGGCTACCAATACTACTCCTCCTACAGAAGAGAATCCTGAACCTTGGTTAGATAACTTTACTCCTACTGAATTAGCTATGTATGCTGCCGGTCAGAGTACTGATTGGATGAAGTTGGCAACACAGACCGGTATAAAACAACAGCATAACCTTTCTTTCCGTGGTGGAGCTAACAAAACCAGCTATTTCATTTCATTGAACTATACGGATGTGAAAGGAACTGCGGTAGGCAATGAGTTCAAGCGTTATAATGTACGTTTCAATCTTGATCAGGAGTTTAATAGTTGGTTGAAATTTTCTACTACTACACAGTTAGGTCGCTACGATCGTAGTGGTAGCAGTGCTTCTTTTTGGCGGGCTATAAAACAAGTTCCGTTGGGACGTGCTTATAACGAGGATGGTTCACTTACACTTTCTGCTACTGAGGACTCCTCTTCAGCTTTCAGCATTAATCCGTTGGGATCTCTTAATAATAAGACAAAAGATATCCGTGCAAAGGTTATCACTAATAATGTGCTTGAGGTAAAGTTTCCCTTTATTAAAGGGCTGAGCTATAAATTGAATACAGGCTTCACTTACCAAAACAGCTCCTATAAGAATTATCAAGGTTTGGATACCTACGAAGGAGCTAGTGCTAATGGCGTATTGAATACTGATGACTGGCATTCAGAAGAATGGATTTTGGAGAATATTATTTCTTATCAACGTGAATTTGGCAAACATCGTATATTTTTCACAGGATTATATTCTGCTCAAAGCAAGGAATATGAACAGAATACAATGGAAGGTAAGAATTTTCCCAATGATGTGATGTATTATTACCAGATTTCTAAAGCTGCCACAATGTCTGGTAATTCCAATTATTATAAAGAAAATCATATTTCACAAATGGGGCGTTTGAATTATACTTATGATGATCGTTACTTGTTGACTCTTACTGCTCGTCGTGATGGTTACTCCGCTTTTGGTGAAAGTTCTAAATTCGGCGTTTTTCCTTCAGCCGCTATTGGATGGAATATTTCCAATGAATCTTTTTTTAAAGACAAGCCTATAAGTGAAACCATTAGCAATCTGAAATATCGCTTGTCATGGGGTAAAAATGGCAATGAGGCTATCAGTGCTTATAGTACACTACCTAATCTTTCAACTTACAATTATCTGAATGATGATCATACTGCACAGTTTGGTTTCTATCCGTCGAAGTTAGCTTCGCCCGGTTTAGGTTGGGAAACTACTACATCTATTAATACTGGCTTTGATATTGCACTTTGGAATGGACGTATTCAGAGTTCATTTGATATTTATTGGTCTAAAACCAAAGATTTGCTGCTTTCCCGTTCTATTCCTACCATTAATGGTACTGGCTCTATTACTGAGAATCGTGGACAGACCCGTAATCGTGGTTTTGAATTCCAGATAACTTCTAATAACATTACACATAAGAGTTTTAGCTGGAGCACCTCTTTCAACCTCTCACACTATCGTTCGGAGATTGTAGATGTTGGTTTGTATGATGCTAATGGAAAGCCGGTTGATGATGTGGCTTCCAAGTGGTTTATTGGTGAACCTATCAATGTGAACTATGATTATAAAATTATCGGTGTATGGCAGATTGCTGATCCGTCTAACCCGACAGGGCAGCAAGATCCTAACTATCGTAATTCGTATCCTGGATATGTGAAATACCTTGATGTAGATGGTAACGATATTACAACGGCTGATAAGACTATTATAGGGTCGGCTATTCCTAAAGTAAATATGAGTTTGATGAACACTTTTGAGTACAAAAACTTCACTCTGAGTGTGTTCTTAACGGCTCAGTTAGGACAAACCCATCTGAATGCCTTGTATGATACAAGCCATAATTCATATCGCCAGAACCGCTTTTTGGTGGATTTTTGGACTCCAGAGAATCCTACGAATAGCTATCCGAAAAATAGTTTGAATAGTGATGTGAATCCAGAGGGAGCCAGTTTCTATGAAAAGACAGATTTCTTACGTATTTCCGACGTTACATTGGGTTATAATTTCCCACAACAATGGTTGCGTCGTACTTTCATCAAACGGCTCAATCTTTACATGAACATTAAGAATTTGGCTACAATAACTGGCTGGACAGGTATGGATCCGGAATTTCTCAATGATCAATTGGCTGCTCCTCCAGTACGTTCGTTCACTTTTGGACTAAAGTTAGATCTTTGATGAGAGTAATATATCATAAAAAGCTAAAATGAAATTGCACATATGAAAAAAATAACATATTTCAATGTCTTAGTGTTTACAGTATTATTGCTCACTATGGGCGGCTGTAATGAGGATAAGTTTCTTAAGGAAGATCCTCGTGATGCACTTTATCCTGAAAATTTACTTGTAGATTACAATGGATTTAAATCGATGATAACGCCTCTTTATGGTCTTATGCGTGCAGAGTATCGCCGTGCTGATGCAATGGGAGGAAGTATTGCGCTCTGTCTGCATTCTGCCTGGGGTGGAGGGGTAGATAATTCATGGGCCAATAATAGTCATGCGGAAATGAAGTTCCTCTACAATCCCAAAGAGATAACTTACACTGATCTTGCTATTTGGAATAATATTTTCCAGTGGGGATATCGTATCATCAACACTGCCAATATGGTTATCTCAAGAGCTGACAATGATGGCATTAACTGGGGAAGTGGTGCTGATGCTGAAAATCGTAAAAATGAGGTGTTGGCCGAAGCTCGCTTCTTCCGTGCTTGGGCTTACCGTCACCTTACCTATTCATTTGGTGCAGTGCCCCTTTCAACACAAGAAATTACAGGATTGAATTATCGTGATGATTGGGACCGTGCTTCCTTGAGTAGTATTCGCGAAGTGATGGCAGAAGATTTCCAGTTTGCAGTCGATAACCTTCCTTTGCGTACTTCTAATAATAGTAAAGTCTCTGGTGCTGTGGCACGTCACTATTTGGGTGAACTTTATTTGGCAGAAGGTAATGCTGAAAAAGCAGTTTCAGTACTGAAACCATTAGTGGAAAGTGGAGAATATTCCCTTATAAATCAACGCTTTGGTAGTAATGCTTCCAATGATGGATGTCCTTTTATTGACGTATTTTATACTCCTATGTATGCTGATGGAAATACGGAGGTGTTACTGGCTTTCATTAACACAGAAGAGGAGAATAGTGCCTATGGTACTGCAAATGTCTATATGACTACAACTTATAAGAACTATTATGCTAATGATGGCGATTGTAAAAAGACAAACCAGCATAATCCGGACTATATCAATAACGGTGGTGAAGGTTCATTTGCACAAGTCTTTTGGCAAGCTAATGGTGGTAAGGGAGCCGGACGTGTAGTTCCTTCCAGAGGAGCACTTCGTTTGTACAATTATAAAGGAATGGGAGAACAAGATGACCGTGTATCTGCCAATGCTATCGTATGGAGTATTAATGATGTAGATGCTGCCGGCAATGTAACCAAGGTATTTGATTTAGGTGGTACTGCACTTATTGATACTACGGTTAATGCAGCCATGCTAACTTCTACTTCCATTAAAAAATATGATTGGCCTACTACTCGTAAATGGGATTATACTCCACCTATTTTGGCTAATGCAGCTAATGATGGACACTATGCGGACATTGTTTATTTACGTTTGGCAGATACATATTTACTTTATGCAGAGGCTCTTTACAAGAGTAATCAAGTAGGCGAGGCCATTAAATGGATAAATAAAGTACGTAATCGTTCCAATGCTGTAAGTATTACTGAAGATGATCTTAGAATCGGTGGTATGGATTTCATTCTTGATGAACGCAGCCGTGAACTGCTTACGGAGGAAGAACGTCGTCATACATTGGTACGTGTTTGCCAAGAAAATGGTGGTGACGAACGTGATACCAATAACTATTTCAAACGTCGCATGCGTGAACTCAATGAGATAGCTGGTATTGCAGGACGTGGTATGGATGAATATGAAACTCCTGTCCTTTTCCCGCTGCCGCAATCATTCATTGATGCCAATACTGGTAATCCTTTGGAAAATAATCCGGGGTATTGATAGATAATAGTCAGATATAAATACCGCATATAAACGGCTTTGTATATATCGGTGTTTATATCTGATTTAGATTCATATATTCAAAAGAAAACAAAAACTTAATATCTTGATACATCATGTCCGAATTGGCTTTCATTTTTAGTCTTCTTATGGTAGGGATTACAGCGGTAGGTCTTTATCGTAAGCTCAATCCTCAAGGTCTTTTGATGCTTTCCGGTTTATTAATGCTTACAGCTGCTTTTTTCATGCAAGTGCATTCGGTAGTACCTAGTAAAGCTACGGGAATGGTGGTGTTTGATTTGGTAAGGATGATAGAGGAAGTTTTTCTTTCTAATTTGGCGCGTGCAGGGTTTATGATAATGACAATTGGCGGTTATGTAGCTTTCATGAATAACATAAAGGCTACTAATGCATTGGTCTATATTTCCATGAAGCCATTAGGTCTTTTTCGACGTTATCCTTATTTGGCGGCTACTATAGTTATTCCTATTGGACAATTACTTTTTATTACTACTCCTTCAGCTGCCGGATTAGGATTGTTGCTTGTGGCTTCGGTTTATCCTGTTTTAATTAGTTTGGGAGTAAGCCAACTTACAGCATTGTCAGTCATTGCCGCTGCTACTCTATTTGATCAGGGACCGGGGTCGGCAAATACTGCTATGGCTGCCGAATTGATAGGACAATCCAATGTGGAATATTTCATCACTCATCAACTTCCTTTAGTAATTCCTACTTCCTTGGTTGTAATGGTACTCTTCTATTTCAATAACCGTTATTTTGATAAAAAAGATGCAAAGAAACAGCAGGATGGCATATTGCAGGTGTCAAATGTGACTGCAACCTCATTAGTAGAAAAACCGGATGTTCCATTGGCTTTTGCGCTACTCCCGGTATTACCTTTGGCTCTTCTCATTTTCTTTTCACCTTTTGTGGGACTGTTTCAGCCTACTGTAACATTGGGTACCACTACTGCTATGCTTTTTTCTCTGTTCTTATCATTGGTATTTGTGTTGTTTCATACTCGTAGTGTGCGTACTACTTTTAACGTTTTTGCAAGTTTTTGGAAAGGCATGGGAAATGTGTTTACTTCAGTTGTAACATTGATTGTAGCTTCAGAAGTTTTCTCTAAAGGACTGATTGGTTTGGGATTTATTGATTCATTGGTGGGTTATTCCTCTCATATCGGACTTTCGGGATTAGCTATTGCCGCAGTCTTTACTCTCATTATTTTTGGAGCTGCCATGCTGATGGGAAGTGGCAATGCAGCCTTTTTTTCATTTGGTCCTTTATTGCCGGGTATAGCCACTCAGCTTGGTTTGCCGGTTTTTTCATTGATACTTCCTTTGCAGTTGGCGGCAAGCATGGGACGTGCCGCATCTCCTATTGCCGGAGTCATTGTTGCCATTGCCGGGGTAGCCGGTGTGTCATCAGTGGAGTTGGCAAGGCGTAATACATTTCCTTTAATAGGAGGAATTGTTTTCTTGATACTTTATCATCTTATCACTTTCTAAAATTAATCGACAGCTATGTTTACATTGATAAAGAATGCAAATTTATATGCTCCTGCCTATCTTGGTAAAACAGACATTTTGCTATGCGGAGAAAAGATTGCGCATATTTCAAAGACAATTGAACTGAATGAATCATTTTGCCATACTATTGACGTGCAAGGTAAAATTGTTACTCCGGGATTTATAGATCAGCATGTACATATTACTGGTGGAGGAGGGCAACAAGGTTATGCCTCATTAGTCCCCGAGGTGACTATGAGCGAACTGGTGGCATGTGGTACTACTACTGTATTGGGTATGCTTGGTACTGATGGATTTGCCAAAGAACTTACTACGCTTTATGCCAAGGCCAAAGCTATTGACGATGACGGATTGTCGGCTTATATGCTGACAAGTTATTACGGATTGCCTACCAAAACATTGATGAATAGTGTGGCTGACGATCTTATCTTCATAGATAAAGTTATTGGCTGTAAGCTGGCGATGAGTGATGACCGTAGTCCGTTTCCGACAGAGCAAGAGATATTACGTATTATACATCAGGTACGTTTAGGGGGATTTACATCTGGTAAAGGAGGAATTCTCCACATTCATTTGGGAGCACTTCCGGAAGGTATTGAGCCCTTACTCAATATTGCTCGTCACTATCCTACACTGATATCTTATCTGTCTCCTACTCATCTGATACGTACTGAAGCTCTTTTTATGCAGGCTGTAGAATTTGGTAAATTAGGTGGAATGATTGATTTTTCGACTGGTGGCTCAAAGTTTGATACTCCCCATCGTTGTGTGATACGTGCATTGCGAGCTGGTGTCCCCCTTGATCGCATTACTTTTTCTAGTGATGGCCATGGTGGCGTACGCAGAGTGAATCCTGAAACTGGAGAAATAACTTATCGTCCTGCTCCTTTGAATTTAAATTTCAAGGAGGTAGTTGCATTAGTCAATGAGGAGGGGGTACCATTGGAACAGGCGATTACATTGATAACATCCAATCCGGCTCGTAATCTGAAATTACGAGCTAAAGGTATTGTGGCACAAGGAGCAGATGCAGACTTGTGTTTTTTGGCGGAAGATTTGCAGCTTACAGATGTCATTGCCCGTGGTAAATTTGTAATGCAAGATGGTACAATAGTAAAGAAGGGAAGGTACGAATTATGAAGAAGCTGATTATATTTTATATTGGATTCCTCTGTATTTGTTTATCTGCAATAGCGAAACAGACTTTGGAAAGGCCAAGAGGTGAACATTTCTTCACTTATAGTCAATACCCTCCTTTTGCCGATCGCCCGGTAGATGTACATTATTATATACCTTCCCAGGGGGATATTAAACAAATGCCTATTGTATTTGTCTTTGAAGGAGGAGACCGCGGCTATCGTTATCTTTTGGACGGTTGGAAAGAAGAAGCGGAGAGAAAGGGTTTTATGCTTTTTATACCTCACTTTGATTTGAAATCTTATCCTTTGGCAGACTATCAGGAGGTGGGGGTGATGAATGCTGCCCATACAGTAGCTAATGCTCCCGAAAAAATTACACCAGTGTTGGTTGATAAACTATTTGAATATGTGCGTCAATTTACGGGAAGCATGCGCAAAGGATATATGATTTATGGTCATTCTGCTGGTGGGCAATT
>OJJY01000802.1_pt1 | contig 10300 bp, 9 predicted proteins | sample 1596421 | NCBI WGS metagenome assembly OJJY01 (sample SAMEA4350151, study PRJEB24818) | metagenome | biome: human; feature: gut; material: faeces | place: Denmark | collected 2013-09 | reverse complement strand
CCGGACATGACAACAAAAACCGGAGCCGGACTCCGGTTTTGTGAAGCTGTCGGGTTACTTCATCCCGCCAATATTTTCCCACGTCCCGTCAGCACGCAGGATTTGCAGCGGTCTTACCACGCACTGTATCTGCTTTTTATCCGCATCCAGTATCACCACCTGCGTGATTACCCTGTCCTGCTCCGGGATAATGCCATTCTCATCTGACTCCAGAATGTCTGCCGGTCCCAGTCGCAGCTGTGCTGTAAGCGACTGCCCGTGTTCACAGTCATCATGCTTTCCGCAACCACACAGACGCTCCATAAGCTTTCTCAAAATATTCATGTCATTCTCCTGTTCTGCCTGTATCACTGCCCACTTCATCCAGTCCCTTAACATCCTGCCACGGCCCGTCACCAAACCTGACCTGCAAATGCTGAAACATCCCCTGAACCTGTGTGGCATCTTTGGGGTCAAGAAAGGTCAGTCCGGTGATGAGTGCGCCATCTGTATCCGGGAACCAGCCATTGCTGTTTGTCTCAATAATGCTCGCCGGCCCCAGACGAAAACGGATTTGTGTCTCCCCCGGGTCGCCCTTCGGTCCCTGAGGTCCGGTTGCCCCCACCGGGCCAGCCGCACCTGTTTCTCCTTTCGGTCCCTGTGGGCCTGCCGGGCCTGCCGCACCGGTATCTCCCTTTGGACCCTGTGGACCTGCATTTCCCGTCAGACCGGTCTCTCCCCGCTCTCCCCTGTCACCTTTCGGCCCCTGCGGGCCTGCCGGACCAGCATCACCTGCCGGTCCCCGTTCGCCGGTTGCCCCGACAGGGCCGGTGTCACCGCGCTCTCCCTTATCACCCTTCGGCCCCTGAGGACCCGCGGGCCCCTGTTCCCCCTTTGGCCCGGGAGGTCCCACCACGGTGGGGATTCGGTTTACGGCCTCTTCCGCCGCTATCCTGCTTTGTTCCGCTGACTGTGCGCTTTCTGCTGACTCCCGGGCTTTTTCTGTTGCGGTCGTTGCATCCCTGGCTGCATTACCGGCTGCACTTTCTGCCGTCTTTCTTGACAATTCAGCTTCTGCTGCACTTTGTGATGACTCACTGGCTTTTTGAGCGGCCGCAGAGGCCGAGGACGAGGACGCTTCCTCTGACTGCTTTGCAGCGGCTGCACTTTCTGCCGCCTGCCGGGCTGACTCCGATGCCTCCCCTGCTGAAGTGTCAGCATTTGCAGCGCTCTCTTCTGCCTGACTGGCTGATATGCCGGCATTCCTCGCTGACGTCTCCGCCTCTCCGGCATTCTTCTTCGCCTCCTCAGCGTGACGCGCCACCTCTTCCACCATCTGTTCAAAACGGCGCAGTGCCTCCGGCCGGGCATCCTCCTCCGTCATGGCACCGAGAAAATCATTCAGCGTACCCGGCTGAGAATCTTCATACACGGTGATGGTCCCGGCATGTGACGGCGGGACCCCTTCCACCAACAGAATAACGCTGTACTGACCGTACTCAACGTCCATGCTGTAACGCCCGGCTTCATCCGGATTTTCTGAGGCCAGCGTGTTCACCACCACCGTGGTGCTGTTACGTTTTGCTTTCAGCTGGATTGTGCAGTTCTGTACCGGTTTTCCTGTGCCGTCTTTCAGTACACCTGAAATCTTTACTGCCATATTCACCCCACAAAAAAGCCCGCCTGAACCGGCGGGCTGTCATAACACTGTGTTACCTGGCTAATCAGAATTTATAGCCGACACCCACGATGAAACCGTCAGTGCGCCAGTCGCCACTGCCGGAACCTTCATAAGCAAGGTCAATAACCACCGTCTCTACGGGACTGAACTGAATCCCGGCATTCCAGGCCGGCGACAGATGACGCGCAGTATGACCATCACTGGCGGTGGTGGTCTCCTTCACATACCCCGGTTTCACTTCATCACGCCGGTAATCCTGAACACTGTCAGACCAGCGGGTGTACGCCATCCCGGCCATGCCATAGAGACTGACCCGCTCACTGAGCTGCCAGACAGGGCCGGCCATCAGACTGACATAACGACCGCGCAGGCTTTCATAATGGAAGGTATTTTCACCCGTCTTCATCGTGTCACTTTTCTTCACCGATGCATAACTCAGCGCGACAATGCCGCCCAGGTGATCCGTGAACTCATAACGGTATTTCACATTAATCCCTTTTAAATCACCTGCACGCGCACCGGTACCGGACAATGCCGGTACGCCGCCCGGGTGAACCTGAGCATATCCCACGGAAAATGCACCGTGTCCGTTTTCAGCCTGTGCAGGAAAGGCAATTCCTGCCAGCAGGGTAGTAAACAATAATATCGTTGCGTATAAATGCCGCATGATTACCTCTTTGTTTTCAGTCAATAAAAAAGGCACCTCCTGAGGTGCCCGTCCGGGTTAATAAACCGTCAGCTGATACTGATCCCTGCCGTGGATTTTTTCATGACCACAACCAGTAAATCACTGATGTACGTTGTCGGCGTCCAGTTGTTCGCACCGGCCGACGACACATTAAACGTCAGGGTGACATGACCCCGCCCTGCCGGCATATCTATCACCGATGAGAACACCCGGCTGACATCCGTTGCCGGTTCATGGAAAATCTCAACCCCGTTCTTCAGCACCTGCAGCTTACAGGTGGAATACCAGTACGACTGCTGATTCGGGCTGTTGAAATTCTGGTGTTTCGTCCCGCGAAACAGCACCGGGGGAATGATAATCTGCCGGTCGAAGCCCTGGTCATCGTAAACTGTGACGGTTACCGTCCCGCTGGCATAACTGTTATTCCGGGGAAAGGCTTTCCCCACCGTCTTCACCAGGTCGCCTTCAATCTGGTTTGCAGACAGTTTCCCTCTGATGACACAGTTCTCGTTAATGGTGACATTATTGAGCGTGCCGGTATTCGCGGTAATTGCTCCGCTGATATCCGCGTTCCTGGCTGTCAGCTTCCCTTCCGGCGTCAGGGAAAACGTCGGGGGATTGCCGGACGAGGTGATACTCACCGCAAACAGCCGCTTCAGGAACACATCGTTCATGAACAACTGATTCCCCTGCGCCACAAATAACGGCGTGGTGTTGCCGTCCTCCGGGTTAATCATCGCAATACGGTCAGCCAGCAGCAGTATGTTGCTCAGGGGCTGGCCATCAGTATCCTCAATCCCCGCTCCAATACCGGCCACATAGGGAATGCCGTCTTTCGTTTTTTGAACCTTCAGCATGTACAGCGCAGCCAGGTCATCATTTGTGTCCTTCTGCACGCGCTGTATCTGCTGAATGGTGGCGCTCTGGTCTTCCAGCGTTTTACTGACCGTCTGTGTGATTTCATTGCGGGTTTCGGTGATGGTGGTCTTCATCTCCGCCATCTCATCCGCAAGCTGGCTGTTGTCTATCAGCTCCCATAGCCCCTGAGCCAGATGCAGTTTTCCTATTTTTTCCCGGAAAAATTCCAGATACCCTTCACCATCATTGCTGGCCTGCCCGCTGACTTCCACAAACGCAGATTTCCCCACCAGGTTGACGCTGCGCACGTAAAACCAGAAATCCTTCCCGGGCTTAATGTGCGGGCCGGATACACTCCACTGACTGCCGGTCCCCAGATAACGGGCAGAGGTTTCCACCTGAGATGTGTCTGCGATTTTTGCCTCCGAAAACCAGAACTCAAACTGTACCGTCGGGTCATACACCGCAAGACGCGGGACCGCCGTTATCTGAAAATACCCCGGCGTCAGTTCAATGGTGGCGGGTTTTGCTGGCGCGTTAATCCGGAAGGTGGTGGTGGCCGGTTCGCCCTGCTGGCCATAACTGTTAATTGCCCTGACTGTCAGGGTGTATTCCCCGAGCGGCAGGCCACTGAAACGGTGCGCCGTGTCTGCGGTGATGGCGGTGGTCACCAGGCGGCTGTTTTCACCGCTTCCACTGGTCAGGCGCAGACTGAAGCGCACACCCTTCACCACCCGCGGCGTGTCCCATTTCGCCTGTGCCAGATACTGACCGTCAGCCGCGCTCACCTCCACCGTCAGGTGCTGCACTGCCGGTGGAATAACGCTGTTCAGGGTGCCTGACTGCGGCTCAAAGCTGGCCCCGTTATCCACGATGGCTTCTTTTTCCGGTACGTGCTGCACCGCCGTGATGGCAAAGGTGCCGTCCGTGTTTTCCCGGATGGAGACACAGCGGAACAGGCGACGACGCAGTGACGGCAGGGAGAGTCCCCATACACCGTATGTCTCCACACCATCAGGCAGGGTGCTGACCTGTATCCGGTCCGGCGCGGGGTGTGCAGTGATGGCCACGCTCACCGGCTTACCGCTGCCGTTAATCAGGTTCACCGTGGCGGCACCTGTCTCCGGCAGGGTCACCTCACGGTCCAGTGTCAGGGTGCGGCTGGCGGCATCGATGGACAGGATACGTCCGCCGGTCATGGTCCCGGCATAGTCGTTATCACAGATTTCAATAATGTCACCGGGTGTGTGACGCAGCCCCTGTGACCCGAGCGTGAAATCCACCGTCTGCGTTTCCAGCAGTCCGGTCTTTATCACCCACAGCCCGGCACGGTGGGCCTGACCGCGACTGGTGCAACCGAACGCATCCATCTTCAGCAGGTTGCGCCCGTAGCGCAGTATGGCTTCCGGGTCTTCCACCAGTTCCGTGGAGGTCTGCCAGCCGTTCTGCGGGTCGGTGTAATTCACCTCCACCGCCGTGTGGCGGTCCTTCAGGGCGCTGAAGCTGTAGCGAAACCCCACGCCGTTATCATCCACCACCACATCGCAGTTGGTGTACGGCCACACCACATCCGACGGGCGGTCCTGAACGAACGTCAGCGTCTGGCCGTTCCATACCGGCATACAGCGCATCGCCGAGCAGAAATCACTGAGAACGTCCCACGCCTTACGCTGTTGTGACAGGTACGCATTAAAGGTCATCCGCGGCTCTGTGCCCCCGAAACCATCCGGGACCGTCTGGTCGCAGTACTGCCCGATGGCATACAGCGCCCACTTGTCCACATCCGCCGCCCCCAGACGTTTTCCCATGCCATAGCGCGGGTGAGTCAGCATGTCCCACAGGCACCAGGCCGGGTTGTTGCTGTATGCCGGCTTCAGGCTGCCGTCCCAGATACCGCTGTAAGTGCGTTTTTCCGGGTCATAGTTTGACGGTACCTGAATTATGCGACCGCGGATATGGTAGTTCACCGTCATCTGCTGACCGCCAAACTGCTCCGCATCCACCTGCAGCCCCACAATCGCCGTGTTCGGGTAGCACTGTTTCACATCGATGATTTCGGTGTATGACGACCAGAGCGTCTTATTCTGCAGCTGGTCCGAGGTGCTGTCCGCTGTCTCCCGGACCATCCGGATGTTAAAGGGCCGCTCAGGCAGATTCTCCAGAATCACCGACGCCAGGTACTGTGAGGTGGTCTTGCCGTTAATGGTGACATCCTTTTCCGTCACCCAGTTACCGTTACGCTGCAACTGAATCAGCAGTCGGACAGAAGAGGGATTACGGTCGCCCTTTGAGGTGGTCTCCAACAGTGACTGCACCCCGAAGGTGACCCGCAGGCGGTCAATGTTCGCGGACGTAATGGTGCGCGTCACCGGCTTTACCTTCGTCACTTCCACGCCCAGTGCGGTTTCCGCCCCGGAGGACTCAAAGCCTTCAGGTGGTGTCTGCTCCTGCTCCCCGGCGCGCCAGACCGCTGTCACACCATGTATCACAGGATTGCCGTCCGTGTCCGTCAGCGGGGTTTTGTTCACCAGGATACTCTGCAGCCCCTTCACCGGGCCTTCTATCGGTCCCTCACCAATCGCATCAATCACACTCATCATCTGCGTGGATTTGAGATTATCCTTCGCCTCTCGAGGCGTGTGCGCCCTGCCGCCACCTTTGCCCATAATGTTCCTCTCAATTGGTATTATTAATCGCAGTGATAGGATATTGCACAGCTATTGCGCGATATCATCAGAACGCTGTTTGTTACCCTGTAACCAGCAAGCTCAGTCTGTTAACGGAATTAATGAGGGTTTTATGAAATGTAAAATCATTGCTGCCATTGCCATGCTGACAGCAGCATCATGCGGATACGCAGCAGAACAGGAAGTCCCAATGAACCTTGTCAGTGCTGACGGAAAAGAAGTCAGCATTGGAAAAATAACCATTCAGGAGACCCCCTACGGTCTGCTGTTCACACCAGCCCTTCACTCTCTGTCTGAAGGCATTCATGGTTTTCATGTGCACGAAAAAGGAAATTGCGCCCCGGCACTGAAAGACGGAAAACCGGTCGCAGCATTATCGGCTGGCGGTCACTTTGACCCGAAAAACACCGGCAAACATCTTGGCCCCTGGTCTCCGGATGGACACCCGGGCGACCTCCCTGCGCTGTTCGTGACGCATGACGGAAAAGCGAACTACCCGGTCCTGGCCCCGAGACTGAACTCATTAAAAGAGATTAAAGGGCGTTCTCTCATGCTTCATGCTGGCGGTGATAACCATCATGACCATCCGGAGCCCCTGGGCGGTGGTGGTGCGAGAATGGCCTGCGGCATCATTCAATAATCAGTCAGGTAAGGGGCGGGCCCCTTACCTTTATTCCTCAGGACGATAAATCCTTTCTCCCTGAAAAGAACGGCACATCCTCCCTCTCTGAGTTAATGTTTTTGTCGTGACATAAGAATAATTCCTTACACTCAATCTTCGTAACGCTCCCGCAGTTCCTGTCCGTGAGCACTGCGGGATTTTTTATGTTTTATGCCTGCCGCCCGATAACCACCACCTTCCCGTCACCGCCTTCATCACGGGTACTGATGTCCTGGGAGATTCGCCGGGAGCCAACCAGCATTTCACCGTAAGGCACCGGCATCGGGTTCCCCTGGGCAATCATGTTATCCAGCGAGGAAAAGTACGTGTTCTGTCTGCCGTTATCCGTTGCGCGGTAATCCGGTGTTTTTGCCTTCGGGGCCAGCATCTGGGCCACACCGCCCAGAATCATGCTGGCTCCAAGTGAAAACAGCATCGTGGTGGCAGAAAAACCACCGGCTGCCAGGGCTGAACCCCATAACGCCATTGATGCCCCGGCAGTGAAGAAAGAGCCCACGATGGCTGCCGCCCCCAGCACAATCTGCAGTCCACCCTTTCCGGCCCCGGCCAGTCGCGGCACAATGTGGATGACCGTTCCCTCACCCAGCTGTTCGTGAAGACGGGCGTACACCGCCTCCGGTGCCGTGTCCTCACCGCGAATACGTATCTGGTACCAGCCTTCGTTCATCTGACGGCGGAATCCCGGCATCTGCATCGACAGGGCACGGATGGCTTCCGCTGCCGTGTTCACATACAGGCTGAGGCGGCGGCCAAATCGTTGTAAATCCCCGTGAAGGCAGATACGTGCCAGTGGCGGTGACGCCAGGCTGAATGCGTTCGTCGTTGCCATTTTTCGGAATACCTCTCCCGTTTACTCAGTTGTTCAGGCAGATGGTGAAGCAGCTCACCGTTGCCGCAGTATATGGCGGCATGATTGGCCACCGATGCGCCAAAGCAGCACAGCAGGATATCGCCCGCCTGTGCAGAGGACAGGGGCACCCGGTAAAAGCCGGTGACCGCCATATTGTCCAGGTAAAGGTTCTGACCGTTACGCCACCAGTCATCCTCACGCTCAAAATCCGGCATATCAATTCCCGCCAGATGGTAGGCATCCCGGAACAGCGTGTAACAGTCCGTCACCCCGTGCTCAAAGCGCCGTCCTGTCAGATGTGGCACACAGCGGAATTTATGAATTTCCCCCCGGCAGACCAGCCACCAGGACAGTGCACTTTTTATCTGCAGCCGCCGGTCGGCCTCGCTCAGCCAGGGCAGACCACCGGGATGACTGTGGACCAGTGCCACAATCTCCCCCTGCATCTCTGCCCGCAGCCAGTCTTCCGGTGCAATACGAAAATACGCCTCCGGCTCTGCAGAGATATTCACACAAGGGATATACCGCTCCCCCTCCGGCGTTCTCACCACGAAGCCGCACGACTCCGCAGGCACACACCGCCGGGCATGCGCCAGAATCGCTGATTCTGTCTGTGTCATTGGATTTACTGCGAAAGTTTGTTAATGGAAAGGAAACCGCCAAAATTAGCCACCATGCCGCGCATCTCACACCCGCGCATGCACTTGCTGCATCTGTCCTTACGGATATCCGTGGTGGGGTTGTCGAACTCATCCGCCACCGCAGGACCGTTATACCCGCATTCATCTCCCCGGTAATCCCACATACAGGTGTTCGCCAGCATGATGCGACCAGGAAACAGCGCTCCGTCCGTCTCCGTCGGTGTTGCCAGCACAAACAAGGCTGTCATGGCCGTCAGCTCTGACATCTGCTCCACCACCCAGCGGTCGCTCAGCTCCTGCTCCGGGTCCGCTTCCGGATTGCCCGCCACAAAATTCACCGCATCCAGAAAACGGGCATACACCCGGCGGCGGACCACCGTGGCCCCCACCAGGCTCTGCAGGTCCTCCGCCATTCCGGTGACCAGACCGAACAGATTCGACACCGTCAGCGACGGGCGGGCACTGCTGCCCTTCCCGTTCATCTCAAAGCCACTGCCGTCAATCGGGTATGCCTGATATTGCCGCCCCTGCCAGGTGACCGCCTCCCCTTTTTCATTCAGCTCATTGCAGAAAAAATACCGCTCACCACCCTGTACCGTCAGGTCGATTTCCCAGAGTACCACCCGCGGTGACTGCTCTGATTTAACCGACTCGTTCAGACTTTCTTCGTGAATATCCTGCATCAGTTCACCACCTGCTTAAACTCGGCACTGAATTCAACCCGCAGCATGCGAACCCGTGATGACCAGGCGGCACTGGTCACCTTTATCTGCCGGTATGCATAAGGAGGTGTCCACAGAAACGCCTTCCAGCCACCGTGCTCTGCCAGGAATGCCTCCAGATGTCGGGCCTCCTCCCGGGTCACGGAAAGCGTCACACGGTATGTTTTCAGGTCAGCATTCAGCCCCGCCGCCATACGCTGCGAATACCCGTCACCAAAACGCACTTCACGCACCGATGGCTGCGAGTTCACCTCCATATCCGGCTTCACTTTCCAGCGAAATGTTTTCATCGCCTGCCTCCGGAAAAGACGCCGCCATCACGCATCTGCGCCTGAATCTCATCCTGCGCCCCCTTGCGGGCCATGTCATACACCGCCTTCATCAGCTGCGGCCCCGCCTGTCCGTTGGTGCCGTCGTTCTGAATCACCACGTGATTGTTCTGATTAAAATTAATGCCTTCCGTCCGCCGCATCTGCGCCGGACTTCCGGCACCGCCCACATAACCACCTTCCGCATAGCCCCGCATCAGGCGGTACAGGTTGCCGACGCCAATCCGGCTGGTTGCCTCCTTCGTGAAGACAAACTCCCCGCGATGAACAATCCCCGCAGGCTCATATTTGCCGCCCGTCCCCGTAAATCCTCCGGTCGCGAAATGGAAGTTCGCCGCCGCAGCCTGAATGGCCGTCCCCGTGGAGGCAGACGCCCCACCACCGAAAGCACCACCCATGGCGCTGCCAATACTCCCGACAATCCCCACCATGGCCTGCTTCAGAAAAATCTCTGTCAGCATGGAGAGCACAGAACGGGTGAAACCACGCCAGCTCTGTTCGCTGCCGGTCAGCATCGCTGCCATATTCTGTGCAATACCGTCAAAGGTCTGCGTGGCCACGCTTTTAACCTGCGAAAAACTGTCCGTCACACTTTCCGCCCACTCGCCCCAGCCGGACTTCAGCCCGGCCATCCAGCTGCCACGAAGCTGGTCCTCCGCAGACCAGGTGTTCTTCAGTGCAGATGTGGCCTTCGCCAGCGCATCCGGATTATCACCGTACACGTCACGAAGGCGCTGCGATTCCGACTCCCGCTGTGCCTGACGGTCCGTCAGCCCCCGGGCTTTTGCGCTGATTGCAGCCTGCTTCGCACTCTGCTGCTGTTCAAACCGCACAGCCTGATTTGCCAGCTCATTCAGCCGTTTCTGGTATTCAACCTTGTCACCCAGGTCAGCCAGCTGGCGTTTGTACTCCAGCGTCTCTTGCTCATGGGCCAGCAGGGATTTCTCCTGTGCAGACAGCTGGCGACGTTGCGCCGCCTCCTCCAGTACCGCGAACTGACTCTCCGCCTTCCACAAATCCCGGCGCTGCTGGCTGATTTTCTCATTCGCTCCGCTGTGCTTCTCCAGCGTCCGGAGCTCGGTTTCAAGCGCCAGCAGCGCCGCATGCGTCAGGTCTTCCTGACGCTCACCGGCTGACACTTTAACACCTGACGACTTCGGCTTTTTCAGCGTCGATTCATAAT
>OJJY01000801.1_pt1 | contig 10311 bp, 10 predicted proteins | sample 1596421 | NCBI WGS metagenome assembly OJJY01 (sample SAMEA4350151, study PRJEB24818) | metagenome | biome: human; feature: gut; material: faeces | place: Denmark | collected 2013-09 | reverse complement strand
CTTATAAATCCAGATATTTCTCTGGAGAATGAGGGTGTCAATCAGATGAAAATGCTTTATTCCAGCTGTCCGCCAGAAATGCGTGACACCCTGTTGCATCACACCCAGGAAACGGTGAAAGAACTGACAGAGTTGTCCGAGAAATTTGAAACGAATTGAGCCAGTGAGTGAAATTTAACGATTCTCTCACTGGTTCTTTTCATTTCATATAAAATTAAAATTTCAATCAAATAAAAAAATCAACTTACACATATCAAATTTCTTTTCATAGGTTATAACTTATATTCTATTTTAATTTTCAAAGTATACCATATCCCATGATCGTTCCGTTATTGATATCGTAGCTTCTCTGGTTCACGGCATCACTGGAGTTTCCCTCTACGGTGTATACGGTACTGCCCTCGGTTTTCTCCACGATTCCTACATGGTCTGAGGTTCCATCTCCGTTCCAGTCAAAAAAGATTAGGGTTCCGGGTGCTGGCGAGTATCCTCTGCTCTTCCATTTCCCCTTGCTCTGGAACCATGCGATTCCGTCATCGCACAGGGAGAACTTCGGCATCTTGCCGCTTTCGATCAGTCCTGCCTGATCCCCACACCAGCTGGCAAAGCAGGCACACCACGCCACATGGCTGTCAAATCCATACCATGACCAGAACTTCTGGCCTCCCTGATTTCCAAGCTGAGTCAGTGCCACGGATACGATCTGGCCGTTGCCTCCAAACAGGCCGGCAAACAATCCGCCGCTGGAATAATACCGCAGAACGTGAGGGACGTATTCTGGATCGCCATAGGCACTCCAGCCATGCGAAGCAGCCTGCTCCTTGGAAAACTGCAGGGCATTTTCTGCACTGTAGCCCCCGTAGTTTCGGAGCGCCCACGTTATGTATCCGTTGCCGTAGTTATACCCTTGCAGGGACAGCTTCAGCTTATCCATGTCCTGGGGGCTGGTGCATCCAGCTTCCTTCAGGCAGTCCGCATAATACTGGATTCCCACCTGTATGGAATAGTCGGCATCCAAGATGGCATTCGGGCTGTTGGAATACCGGGTGTTGTATGGACACTCACTGCTCTGCATGGGATCACTTCCCCGCCCACCGGATTCCTGCATCATGATTGCCTGTATCACGGAGACGTATTCGGGGATTCCATACTGGTTGGCGTATTTCTGGATGGTTGCCGTATAGGAAAGTACTTCCTGGCTGAGTGCTTCGTTGCTCTCTGAGTTTCCAGAGAATGCCGCACCGCCAATGATCCCGACCATGATAACCAGAAGCAGAACCATGACCGCTCCGGCCGCTCCCAGTGCAGCCATCATGGACTGCACGGTTTTCGCTGCCACTTCCACGGCGGCCCTAGCTGCCTTGAATGTATTCTCCCCTGCCCTTGCCGTTTTCTGTATCCGACGGATTCCATCAGAAGTCTGCAAGGCTGCTTTCTTCGCCGCCTGTTTCGCTGCCCTTCGTTCCATCTGCTTCTGCATCCGGGCTGTCAGGGCGTTGGAGCTGGCCGCACGGAGCTTCTGCTCTGGCTGGACGCTGATCTTCGCAGACTGGGGAGCCGTCTTGATGATACGCTTCTGTATGGTTTTCGGCTCCGGCTGTTTCCTTGGTTTTTCTTTAATCCGAATGGTTTCCGGCTGTTTCTGTCGGATGGCGGTCTGCCTTACTGTATCTTTTGCTTCCTTCTTCCGGCTCTGTTCTCGGATGGAGAGCTGCTTCATTTCTGCTATTTCCTGTCTGTTCTGGATTCTTGGTGTCTCCCTGGCAGCCCGGATCTTCTGCTCTTTCGTTTTGACGGCATCTGAAACCACCTTTTGCCGCTGGGCTTCCTGGATCTGTACTTCCCGGATCTGTGCTTCCTGAGCTTCCCGGCTGGCAGGATTGGCGGTCTGTGTGTCCCCTGTTCCTCTGGCGGTTTCTTTCTCCGCTTCTTTTTTGCCAGCGGCTCTCTGTTTGATCTTCTCGTAGGAAGTCTGTGCGGCTGTCTTTCCGGCTCTGGTTACAGTTCTGCCTGTCTTTCTTGCAGCCCATTTCTCTGCGGATGTGACTTTCCCACTGGCATATTCGGATGGGGACTGTTCTCCCATGTCATTGTCCCTGGCATTTGCGATGGTCTGGGATTTTTCCTTGCTCTCCAGTATGGCCGTCCGCATCAGCTCCTTGGGGATTCTGGAGGCAGGATTTTTGGTCTTTGGTTTTGTTGTAACTTCTTTGGTTTTGATATCCTTCATCTCTCACCTCCAGTCCCGGCTTGTCCCGCTCTTACGCTTCGCCCGGCTTGGTCGTCATCAGGCGGTACAGTTTTGTATTTCTTGGAAACGAATTTTCAAATGGCACCAGATTTCCGGAACAGCGGATCAGACCATGGCCGGCACCCACATTGGTGATGTAGGATAACTGGTTGTCTGAAATATTCAGAAGTGCCGCCAGCTCGTCCCGGTCGGTGGTGGCCTGATTCAAAAGGATCAGGAACTCACTGTTCGCCAGCATCAGGCGGGCGGTATCGGATTTCAGAAGTTCCTCTACGTTCTGGGTAAGCCCGGTGACAAATCCGGAATACTTACGGATACGCTTGTACAGGCGGTAGAAAAAGTCCGCACTGTATTCGTAGCGGAACAGCAGATAAAACTCATCCGCAAAGATCCATGTCGTTTTTCCCTTCTTCCAGTTCTGGATCACACGGTTGAAAATAGAATCCAGTGTGACCAGCATGCCAAGGGGCATCAGCTGTTCGCCCAGCTCCCGAATATCATAGTCGATGATACGGCTCTTCGTGTTGACATTGGTTTCCTGGGCAAAGGTGTTCAGACTTCCGTTGATAAACAATTCCGAAGACAAGGCCAGTCCTCTGGCTTCTTCCTCCGGCTGGAGCATGAGCTGTCGGTACAGGTCTTTCAAAGTCGGCACCTGCCCTTTGTAACCGCCCCTCATATAATCCCGGTACACATCTGCGGTGCAGCGGTCGAGGATGGATTTCTCCTTTGCCGAAAGGTTTCCGGCTCCGACAAGCTGCTCAAACAAGGACAGGATAAATTCTGACTTCTCAATGAGCGGGTTGCGGTCATTGCCATAGGCGGAATCCATGTCCAGTGCATTCAGATGGGTATCCGAGGTTGCCGAGATCCGGATAACCTCTCCGTTTAAGGCTTCCACCAAAGAAGCAAACTCCGACTCTGGATCAAGGATGAGGATGTCATCTTCCGTGGAAAGGGCAAGGTCTACGATCTCTTCTTTTGCTGAGAAGCTCTTTCCCGAACCGCTGACACCCAGTCGGAAAGAGTTGCCATTTAACAGTTTCCTTCGGTCTGCCACCAGCATATTTTTGCTGACGGCATTCTGCCCATAATAGATGCCTCCCGGCTGCATGATTTCCTGCGTATGGAACGGGATCAGGACGGCGGTGGATTCTGTAGTAAGGGTACGCACTGCATCGATTTTCCGCAGGCCATACGGCAGGACGGTATTCAGTCCATCGACCTGTTGCCACTTCAAAGTTGCCATCTGGCAGAGGTGTTTTCTCGCAATGGAATACAGGGTTTCCGTATCGGAGTCCAGTTGTTTCTTGCTGTCTGCCATATGTACCATTGTCAGGATGCCGAACATCATCCTCTGATCCCTGGTGGTCAGATCGTCCAGCATTTCCTTGGTCTCTTTTCTCTGCAGCTCCATGTCATAGGGAACTACGGCTGAAAAGTTATTGTTGGCATTCTGGCGTCTCTGCCAGTTGGTGACGTTTGTCTCCACGCCCAGCAGTCGGTTCTGGATCTCACGCACCGCTTCGTCTGTCGGTACGGGGATGATATCAATGGACAGCATCAGGTTCCTGCCAAGGCTGCACAGTTCGGAGATCATCTCATCCTTTACATAGCTGGCGTAATCTTCCATAAAAAGGACTCTGCCGTACTGCTCGCCCAGCTTGAAATGGTCGTTATGGAATTCCATCGTGTCCGGGCAGATCCAGTCTTTGAAGCTGTGTCCTTTTTTCGCAAAGGCTTTCATGTCAAATGGAAAACTCTGTGGAACGTCTGCCTTGAAAAAGTCCCGGAAGATCTGTAGCCTCTGCTCTGCATCCAGCTCTTCCCCAATAGAGGACAGCTTGGCCAGATGGGTGATGATGTCCGTTCCCACACGTGCGAAATAGGTTCTGGCTTCATCGATGTTTTTCTTGTGGACGCTGATGGTCAGATAGCGTTCCTGGTAGATACTGTTGTTGGTACCGGAGATCTTGGAAAGGAGCATGTCATTGTACTCTTTCCGGTACTCGTCCAGACCGTCCCCTTTCATCGGGATCAGCAGGGACTGCTCAAACTCTTCCTTGTTGATCTTACGATTGTTCAGGGTGATCTTCGCCGTACAGCCAGAATCCAGTGCATTTAAAAGTTCAGAGTAGTCCAGGAACATTTCCGTCTTGTCCGCTTTACTGGCAATGGAATAGTTGATATCCGTAAACCGGAATGTCCTGGAATACTTGCTCTCCACCTGAAAAATACCATCTGGCCAGATCTTGCGAATCGGGATGGCCTGCTGGACAGACTTCGGTACTTTAAATTTTTCCTTGTCCTGTTTCAGTGTCTGACTCAGGGTTTTAATCAAAGGCATCACCCCTTCCTCTTCGCTTCTTTGGTTTCTTCTGTTTCGTCCGCTTCTTTTCCAGAAGTTCCGCTCCGTTTCCCATCATTTTCTCACCCAGCCGCAGGCTCTCTTCCATGCAGGAAAAGTACAGGTTCTCCGACTTAAATACCAGCCGCTTCGGGTACAGCAGTTCGGATTTAATGACTACCCATGCAAACTGTTCTGCCGTCATGCCGTGGTAACGAAAAAAGCCGCAGGCTGCAAAGGGAGCCGCCCCAAGGATGCACAGCCATCCGGTTACCTGTTCCCCGGCATATTTCCGGGTGACAAAATAGATTCCAAGGGCTGCCAGGATCGCCAGTACCGAAAATAAGCACTGCCGGAAGCTTAAGCCCCAGAACATTGACTCCTGATAGTCTCGGATTTCTTTATTCATTTTCACTTCCATGTTGTTTTCTACCTTTCTCTTTGTAATCTCTGTTTTTTCTTTTGTTTCTGTTTTGGTACATCCCTTTGCCGGATGCCATTTCTTTCCATAAATCTTTTTGTTCCTTCCGGATCAAGCTCTGCCAGTTTTTTCAGGTCGAATGCAACCCTCTGGAAAATGCAGTAACCGGAGGATGCGGTATCCGGCTGTATCGTTCCCAGCTTATGCTGCTTTATAAAACGAAGCTTTTCTTTGCTGAAATTGTGGTCGATATAGGCTTCATTGATACCGCCCAGCGGAGCAAAAGGCAGGTTTACCGTAAGGTCTGCAAAGCTTTCCGGGTATCCATCTTCCATATGGTAAAGCCCGATATAGAGATTGTCATCGCTCATGTAACTGTCTACCCTGAGAAATAATTCCTCCCGGCCATACTGCCAGTCGTAGCTCAGTGTCTTTGGTTCTTCCATTTTTTTCGCCTCCTATAATCCCATGATTTCTTTTACGATACGGTCGGATGCCTTGACTGCCCCGACCAGTACCAGCAGGTTAAATACCAGTTCCCCGACGTAATTCCAGACAATGGTCACGGCGGACAGGCTGGTGTCCCCGATGGCCGGCGGACTTGATGCAAACACCGAAAAGATGATGCAGGCCAGTGCGATGATGGCTCCTTCCAGACATACCCCGGCGTAGGAACGGATAAAGTTCTTTCCTACAGACTGGGTTGGCTCCCCGGCAAAGGTTGCCAATGGAATCGGTGCGATGGCTGTGTACATATACAGCTTAAACATTCTCCCGTATACAGTCAGAATCATGACAAATGACAATACCGTAATCAGCAGGCTTCCTAATAAAGTTACGATCCACAAAGGGATAGATTCCAGCATCCCCACCGCTTCGATCTTGTCCACGATCTCCGAGGGCAGCTCCGTTACAGTTCCACCCGCCATCCCGGAGTGGGACATGATATTTGTTACGATGCCCTGCACAACGGAAAAGATCGCAGTCAGAAGCTCCATGCCGGACATAACGGCTCCCTGTGCCAGTGCAAAACGGATAAAGGCTTTCACTACGTGTTCCGGCTTTTTCATATCCGTGAAGCTCCCACAGGTTTTTACCAGCCCTGCCGCAAAGAACAGAACCAGCAGGCCGTACCCGATGGCTTTCAGTCCACCGTTGATGTTCGTCATCACGCTCCAGATTGCCCCGCCCTTGAAATTCTCCGGGCTTTGCGTCAGCAGTGTCCAGATTTCAGCCAGCTTGTCGCTCCAGGTCTGCAAGGCAGAATTTAGATTCTGTACGATCCAGTTATCACTCAAACAGTTTCACCTCCCATCCTGCAAAAGTGAGCAGGGAGCCGGCATTTCGCATGGCTCCCCTTCTGGACTCTTCTCCTATCCCATGATCAGGTCCAGGATCTCTTTTGCAAAGGTAATGATGATACCGCCTGCCAGTGTCAGAAATCCGTTTGCCCTCTGGCTTGGATCGTGGCTCTTTAAGGACAGACCGACCTGCACGATACCAAATCCCAGCAGGATCAGGCCAATGGCGCGGATCAGGGAAAAGATAAACGTGGACAGGTTATTAACTACGGTCAGCGGATCGCCTGCGGCATAAACGCAGGTCGCCCCAATGCAGATCGACAGTATCATGACTGCATACAGAGCAAACAGTTTCTTCTGCCCTCTCTTCATCTTCAGCGGTGCGGTCTCTTTCCTGATTTCTGTGTGTTTCTTATTTTTCAGTAAATTCATTGGCATTCCTCCCATCAAAAAAGCTCCCCGATGATGTCCTCATCCAGAAGCAGTTCGTAATCGTCATATCTTGTTTCGTCAAATGTAAAATCGTCATGCGCCAGCGGTGCTTTCGCATAATTGAACGGGCCGGCACCTCCGTCCTCGGTATACCGGATGTTGGGATGCTTCATCAGGTCATACTTGGCATCCAGTATGGGCCGCTCCCCGCGGATAAACAGAAGTGCATTCTGGTTATCCAGCATACGGACTTCATCCGGCTGTAACAGCTCCCTTCCGCTCTGCTGGAAGTTGGTGGAGTAGCTGCCGGATTTTCCTTTGGTCTGCCCGTAGGTGTTGGTGTCTATGGTTTCTTTCCCCAGTAATTCTGATACATATTTGTGTGTCTCTTTTTCATTGCCGCCCAGGTACAAAAACTCATCGCAGTTGCCCACCAGACTTTCCCAGGAGTCCTTGAACAGAGCCTTTAGCTGGCTCATGTTCTGGATGATGATGCTGCAGTAAATGGAACGGGAACGGCAGGTTGCCAGGATCTTCTCAAACTCATTTGGCAGGGATACGTTTGGAAACTCATCCATGATGCAGTTGACCGGAACCGGGAGGGCACCGCCATGCACACGGTCTGCCATGTAATAAAGCGTCTGGAAAAGCTGGCTGTAGATCATGCCTACCAGATAATTCAAAGAGGTGTCTGCATCCGGGATACAGCAGAAAAGGGCAACTTTTCTTTCTCCCATGCTGGAAAGATCCAGTTCATCAGTATTGGTCAGCTTGGCGATCTGCGGCAGATTGAAGGCTGCCAGCCGGACACCTACACTGATCAGGATGGACTTGGCGGTCTTTCCTGCCGCCTGCTTGTAAATGTGATACTGCTTGACGGCAATGCTGTCCGGGTCCCGCATCTCCAGACGGTCAAACAAAATGTCCAGAGGGGACTCGTAGTCCTCGTCCTCTTCTTTTACCTGTGCCGAGCCTAACATCTCCATGATCATGGCGAAGTTCTGTTCTTCCGGCGGAGCTTCGTGGAGCAGATACAGCATCAGTGCCTGAAGCAGTGCGGTTTCGCTCTTCTCCCAGAAGGGATCAGAGGACTGGGAACCTTTGGGTGTGGTGTTTTGTATCAGATTGGAAATAAGACGGAGCACGTCTTTGTCATCGTGGACATACTCGAATGGATTGTAGCAAAAAGATGTGTCGGGATTGATGAGGTCAAAGACACGCACCTCATATCCTTTCTTTTCCAGCAGACCGCCTGTCTTTCGGAGCAGCTCGGCTTTCGGATCGGTGATGACCATCGAACAGCAGCACTGCATGATGTTTGGCAGGGCAAAGCCTCTGGATTTTCCTGCACCGGAGCCTCCCACTACGAGAATGTTGAGACATCTGCGGTGCTTGTGGGTGTCAAGGCTAATGCGGAAGTTCTGTGTCAGCAGGATGTTCTGGGAGTACGGCTTCTGACTATATTTCTTACAGATCTGCCGGGCATCGCCCCATCTGGCAGAGCCATGTTCTTCCCCTCTGCGGTAGTTCTTCTGACTGGAATAAAAAATGCCGATCCCGGCTGCGTAAAGTAACGTGCAGACCAGCATCGACTTGATGGTATATTCCGTATAATGAAACTGGAAGGGATGGTTCAGCTTTTCTGTGAGAACCTCCATCAGCTCGAAAAGATTCCTGCCCGGCTGGATGGCATCCGCAAGCAGGATTGCTACCCACCAGATGACAGGCAGTCCGGCAAGCCAAATCACCCAGTCTGACTTCCGGCTGTTTGTTACCGGGATGGCTGCTGTTTGGGCCTCTCTGCTCTTGGCAGGTCCGTAATGTGGAAGCTGTCCACTCCCGGAACGAGGGCAAGGCTGCTTCCATTCTCCCAGTTTACGTGGATCTGCCCTGCATCGTCTACCATATCCACCTTACCTTTTAAGCCGGGTGGCATGTGGCTCTCCCCCTCCATGCTGTTAAGCGTGACCTCGGTTCCCGGCGGATATCTTCTCCGCATGGCTTCTATTCTTTCTTGTGTCATATTTCTGTATATTTGTACCACATCCTTTCTTCATCTTCCCCTTCCACGGTATGGGCGGTATCTGGATTTCATGATCTTTAACAGGACGCTGTCGATCCCATCGGAATAGCGTCCGTTTTTCAGGTATGTGTCCCGGAGCTGGTTTAAGGCTTCCACGGATTTGCTGTGTTCGGCTTCTGTCAGGTAGAGCTTTCCCTCTTCCTGCTCTGCCAGCTTCAGAACCAGATCCCGTGTGGTATCCACCGGAAGCCCCTGTTCTTTTTCCTGCCGGAACACTTCCCGGAGTGCATGGATCAGCATGTGGTTCATGATCCGGTCCATCTTTACATATCGCATTCTTGTCATAGGCGAGCCTCCTTTTTTCCTCTTTTTTCTCAACCACAACATACCACACTTCCTCCCGGAAAGCTACTGCAAAAGAGCCGGAAAAGCCCCTTTTTATCAGCGTTCCGGGGACTTTTTACTCTTGGCAGGTTTCTCCGTTTTTTCCTCCGGGATGGCAAATTCATCGGTCATAAATTCCTGCTCGCTTTTGCCAAGGTTGCGGTCTACCTGCTTGCCAATGGAATAGGCTGCACTCTTTACATCCTGGATAAAGGAGCGGAGTTCTTTCGGATCTTTCTGTCCGAATGCCTGCATCTGGCATACCTTGTCAAAGGAAAAACCGGAGACATCCACGCCGTATTTCTGTGCTGTCACATACGCCGCACAATAGGCCTGTGCCGATACCCCTGCCCGGCTGTAGCTTCCATCGTGATGGTCAAGGGATGCACAGGCCAGCTCCCGGCTGATGGAATGGAACGTTGCATTTTCGCTCATGCCATTTCGGACATAGATCGTCCGCTTGTTCGGGATATACTGTGCCTGTACCTTATCCGGCAGGTGGTCTGCAATCTGAATCCGTACCTCGCTGTCGGTCAGCAGTGCTTCCATCAGCTGGTCCATCGGCTTTGGCTCTGCCTCTTCCGGCTGCTTGGTACGGATCTGGCTGATGTCATAGGCTTTCTGGATGGAGTACCCCTGCTGGATGACACCGTCCTTTTCATATTCCTGTCCGACAATGAAGTTGTATCCCTTGCTTCCGGTCTTGACTACCTTACCTTCTTCCTTCCATTTTTCAAAGGTCTTGACCTGCCGGATCTCCGGATTCTGTGCATAAAGCAGGAACAGGTTGTCTGTCCTCTGCGGCTTGCACTGTCCCATAAAATCAAGGAATCCTTTTAAGGAGTCCCCATTCTGGAAGACCTCCTGTGCCTTTCCATCGATCATACCCCAGATTTCTTCCCTCTCCTGCTTTTTCTGTGCGGCATATTCTTCTTTCGATAACCGCTGGGCGGACTGCTCCTGCGTGTCCTGCCCTAAAAATTTTGTCAGGTCCATCTTCTACCTCGCTTTCACCTTTCGTTTATTTCTCGCTTTCTTCTGCGTTTTCTTTGGTCCACGGTTCTTTTCCCGGCTCTTCTTCTGGGATTCCTCTGCTTTCTCCCGTTTGATGTTCTCCAGCTCCCGGCGGACACTGGGACGCTCCTGTTCCCT
>OJJY01000798.1_pt1 | contig 10324 bp, 8 predicted proteins | sample 1596421 | NCBI WGS metagenome assembly OJJY01 (sample SAMEA4350151, study PRJEB24818) | metagenome | biome: human; feature: gut; material: faeces | place: Denmark | collected 2013-09 | reverse complement strand
GGGCCGGGTCAACGGCCTCCTTCAGCGTGGCCTGATAGCGGCAGAGGACCTGATTTTCACGGTAGTAGTAGACGATGCCCTGAAACACCGCACGCTGCTCTGCATTCATCCGGAATTTACCCCGCGTTCTCGGCCAGATAATCGGTCAGATCGCCGATGGTCACAAAGTTGCGCAGCTCCTTTTCGGGGATGCGCAGGCCAAAGGTCTCTTCCAGATCGGCCACGACGGTCAGGATCTCCATAGAGGACAGATCCAGATCATCCATCATCACGCTGTTTTCGTTGACATCCTCGGGCGAGATCTCTGCCACATCCTCCAGAATTGCCAGGATCTGAGACATGATTTCTGCTCTTTCCATCAAAAAATCTTCCTTTCCGTGAGGGATTTTTTATCGCCTGCAAGGGCGCAGTTTCAGTATGCCACGCGCCGGGCCGGTTTAGCCAGCCGGCCGGGCATTCCTGTGTTTTATAATACCTGTTTTATGGAGGAAATGCAACACACCGACCGCCCGGTTTTGCGCTTTTTTTACAATTTCCGCGCTTACCTGCGCAGCAGCTTGCCCATGGCGTTGCGGGGCAGGGGCTCGGTGCTGAACTCCACCGCCGTGATCCGCTGGTACAGCGGCAGGGTACGGTTCAACCCGGTGATAAAGGCCCGGATCTCCGCCTGCTTTTCCTCGGTGCAGCAGATCAGCGCGCCGATCTTTTTGCCCATCTCTTTAACCACGCACTCCTGCACCTCAGGGCAGGCGTTGAGCTTTCTTTCCAGCTCCTCGGGACTGACGTTCTCGCCGGTGCCCAGAATGATTAAGTTCTTCTTCCGGCCCACCATGTAGTAATAGCCGTCCTCGTCCTCACGGGCCAGGTCGCCGGTGTGGAGCCAGCCGTCTTTGTCGATGATCTCGGCGGTGGCTTCGGGGTCTTTATAGTAGCCCAGCATCACACAGCCGCCCCGGATGCAGATCTCGCCGGTCTCATCCAGCTTGTACTCGCAGTGGCCGTCCGGCTTGCCCAGCGCCCGGATATGGGGCTCTGCCTGGGCGTAGTTCACCAGACCATCGCCGCAGGTCTCGGTCATGCCGTAGCACTGGGTGATGTACATGCCGTTTTCCACCAGACCCAGCAGCATCTCGCTGTCGAACATGGCAGAGCTGCCGCAGGGGTTCCACAGGCCGTTCAGCTTATCGGCGCGGCCGCGCTTGACATCCTTGTAGATGCTCTCCATCAGCACCGGGGCCACGGCAATGGAATCGCTGTGCATCAGGCCCAGATCCCGGTAAAAATTCCGCAGGTCACTGCAAAGGTTCAGGGCCCAGCCCTTGAAGGGCCAGGAGAACAGGCAGATAAAGGTGCCCAGATGGAACAGGGGCAGAATGGCAAAGTTGCTCAGGACATCGTTTTTGTCCTCGGGCAGCTGCCGGTGCTTGAAGTCCAGCAAGTGGTCGCCCATGGCAACGTGCATCTGCATCACGGTAAAGAAGTTCCGCTCCGCCAGCATCACGGCCTTGCTGCGGCCGGTGGTGCCAGAGGTAAACAGCATGACCATCAGGGCATTGGGGTCGATCTTCTTTTCCAGCCCGCCGGGCGCGGTGTCCTTCCAGACATCCATCGGCCGCAGGCGTTCCCCATACGCAGCCTCCAGCTGGTCACGGCAGCCGTAGTCCACCCCATCGTTCAGGATGAGGGCAGGCTCTGCCAGCTCCAGCTCCCAGCTCAGTTCGTCCCAGGTCTTTTTCTGGTTCATCGTTACCAGAACAGCCCCGGCCAGCACTGCACCAAAGGTATTCACGCCGTACTCATAGCAGTTCCGGCTCAACAGGACCACCCGCTTGCCCTCCACCTCCGGGATGTTCCGGGCAAACCAGGCAGCAGCGCGGCGGATATCCTGTGCATACTCGGCATAGGTCTTTTCCTTCACGGTGCCGGTGGCATCCTCTACCCAGCGGAACGCCACCCGCCCGGGGAATTCCTGCTCCATTGTCCGGGTGACAAGATCATAGACATTGTTTACCATGGTCTGCTCCTTTTTTCTCCCGTTTGATTTTACCTGCGCAGCAGCTTGCCCAGCGCGTTGCGGGGCAGAGGCTCGGCGCTGCATTCTACAACGGAGATGCGCTTGTACATGGGCAGGGTGCGGTTCAGCTCGGTGACAAAATCCTTCACCTGCTGCTGCTTGTCATCCTCACAGCAGACCACGGTGCCGATCTTCTTGCCCATTTCCTTGACGATGCACTCCTTGATGGCATCGCACTTGCCCAGCAGCTTTTCCAGCTCCTCGGGGCTGACGTTCTCGCCGCTGTCCAGAATGATGAGGTTCTTCTTGCGGCCGGTCATATAGTAGTAGCCTTCCTCGTCCACGCGGGCCAGGTCGCCGGTGTGGAGCCAGCCGTCCTTGTCGATGGTCTCGGCAGTGGCCTCGGGGTCCTTATAGTAGCCCAGCATCACGCAGCCGCCGCGGACGCAGATCTCGCCGGTCTCGTCCACCTTGACCTCAGAGAAGCCGTCCGGCTTGCCCAGGGCACGCAGGTGGTCACCCTCCTGGGTCACGTTCAGCAGGCCATAGCCGGCCAGCTCGGTCATGGAGTAGCACTGATTGATGTAGAAGCCATTCTTCACCAGATCGCTCAGAATGGCGGGATCAAGGATGGCAGAGCTGCAGCTCAGGTTCCACAGCCCGTTCAGGCGGTCGGCATGGCCGCGCTTGACCTCGTTGCAGATCATCTCCACCAGCACCGGCGGGGTCGACATGGCATCGCTGTGCATCAGGCTCATATCCCGGCGCAGGTCGCGGGCATCACAGCAGAGATTCAGGGTCCAGCCCTGTATGCCATAGACAAAGTAGCAGATGAAACCGGCCAGATGGAACATGGGCACCAGCGTAAAGTGGCTGAAGGTCTGGTCGAGGTACTGAGGTACCAGCCGCTCCTCATGGTCAAGGACGGACTTCAGGCCATCGATGTACATCTGGCAGGCGGTGAAGTAGTTCTTCTCACTCAGCATCACACCCTTGCTGCGGCCGGTGGTGCCGGAAGTGAACATCAGCATCAGCAGACCCTCGTGGTCGATACGGTTGACCATCTCAGCCTCAGGGGCAGCAGTCCAGGCATCCATGGGGCGGAGCCGAGCGCCGTAAAGTGCTTCCAGCTGGGCGCGATAGCCGTAATCGATGCCGTCATTGAAGATGAGGTCCGGCTCCACCATGCCCAGCTCATATTCCAGCTCGGCCCAGGTCTTGCCCTGGTTCAGGGTCACGATGACAGCGCCTGCCATCATGGTGCCGAAAACGACCGCGCCGTACTCATAGTTGGTGCGGCTCAGGATAACGATCTTCTTGCCCTTGAGCTCGCCCAGCTCCTGCTGCAGGTAGCCGGTCGCTTTGCGGATATCCTGCACATACTGAGCGTAGGTCTTTTCCACCACCGTGTCCTTGCCCTCCACATAGCGGAACGCCACACGGTCAGCATACTTATTCTGCATCGCAGAGATCATATCAAAAACGGTCATCGGCATCTTTGCCACGGTCACAACTTCGTTACAAGCCTTGTTTGCCATTATTTTACACTCCCTGTTTATTTTTGTTAAATCATTCCCTTTTGTTTCCGCCAAATGGAATCTTCTGGGCGCTCTAGCCTAGAGTATACCGCATAGATGGCTCAAATGCAAGATTTAATTGCACAAATATGCAACTTAAACTTGCAGTCAATCTGTGCACCCGGATGTAAATCCTGCCTTTTGTTGCGGGCAGGCCGTGAGTGTGGTACACTTTTCCCGGTATCCGCCCACCGTGCTTTCTCCCTGCGTTTGATTGACAGCAAGGGCAAAAAGCATTATACTTATTATAAATATCTCTAATTTTTAACATGATGCGCCAAAAATCCGGCAATTCTGCCATCCCGGGGCGGGGTGCGGCGCAGAGGAGGACCTTTTTATGGAGGGAACCAAACGCCGTGCCGCAAATTCGCTGGGCATGTTTGACCTGCTCAAGGGTGTCGGCATGCTGACCATCGTCTTTGCCCACACCGGTGAGCTTTACCCCATGGGCGATGCCAGCCACATCAATCCGCTGACCTTTTGCATGTTCGCCTACCGCGAATCCCTGATGGCGGCCTTTTACATTGCCAGCGGCTACGGCTTCCGCAAGCGCTCCATCGGCAAGTGCATCGACCAGCAGTTCAAAACGCTGCTCAAGCCTTACATCTATACCGGCATTGCCACCACCGTGTTCCATTTTATCATCCATTACAGCCTGTTCGGCAGCCTGCACAACGCCACCTACGAGACCTACAAGGTGCTGGGCGGCTTTGTACTGGGCCTGCCCCACACGGCCACCTATTTCGGCCAGCTGTTCTTCTCCTGCGGCCCCATGTGGTATCTGCTCTCGCTGATGATCGCATGGGTCCTGCTGGATCTCATCCTGAATATCTTCCCGGAGCAGTACATAAACTGGGCGGTGCTGGGTACCATGCTGTTAGGCTGGGGCATCTGCATCACCTGGGAGGCTCCTTTTTGCATCGGCCAGGGCATGGTCACCGTTCCGGCTCTGTATGTAGGCTACCTTGCCAAGAAGTATAAGATCTTTGAACAGCCCCTCTCGCCCCGTCTGCGCGGCGGGATGATCGCGGCGGCGCTGGCTGTGGCCGCACTGGTGCTTCTTACCAAGAGCACCGACTGCGTCTCGATGGCCGAGTGGACCCTCGGCCCCGTAAGCATCCTGCTGGATGCTGTGACGGGCCTGGGCATCCTTTCCATCGTCATCTGGTTCCAGCGCAGGGTGGAGAACGTTGTCACCCACGCCATCCAGGCCATTGGCCGCCGTTCGCTGTTCATCTTCTGCGTCCACACTGTGGAGCTCACGGCCATTCCCTGGTACCTGATGCCCCAGAAGTTTGCGGCTCACCCGGTGCTGGGCATGGTGCTGCAGTTCACCCTTTCGCTGGGCTCCACCCTGCTCATCTGCGAGCTGCTGGTGCGCCGCCGGGACCTGAAGTTCTGGCTCACCTCCCGCCGGGAGCAGAAGGCGGCGGAAGCGCCCCGCCGGCGCAGCGCCCGCACCGAAGTGCCTGAGCGTCATTTTGCGGCAAAACACTGATTTTTTGCAGAGGGTGCACCCTCTGCTGAAGTGAAATAATATTATGAGGAGAATCCGGTTATGAACAACGCAGCTCCTGAGAACACTGCGGCTCTGCAGGAAAAGATCGCCGAGCTGGAACAGCAGCTCAAGCTTTCGGACGAAGGTGCTTCCCATCTGGCAGAGCGCTGCCTTGCCCTGGAACAGAAGGTGCAGTCCTACCTTGCGGCACACCCCCAGCGCGAGATGCATACTGACTCGCCCACTCTGCTGCAGCCGCTGCTCTATTATGATGCAGGCTTCGGCTTTTCGGAAAAGGACACCCTGACCGCGCCCGACTGCACCACCGACGAGCTGACCGGTGCTGTGACCGCGACCTTTGAGCTGCCGGTGGCCGTGCAGGCCCTGCGGTTCGACCCGGGTGAGCTGCCCTGCTGCATCACCAACCTGATCTTTTCAGACGACCGCATCATCTGCGTGCCCACCAACGGCCTGAACCTTTCCGGTGGAAGCACCCTGTTCCTGGGCGACGATCCCAACTACCGGCTGGAGGGCACCACCCACTACCCCGCCGGGATGAAGCTGGTGGTGAGCTATGGCTACTTCCCGCTGGAGACCCTGACGGACGAGCCTTTGTTCTGCGCCGTGCTGCAGGGCGTGCAGCAGCTCCAGCTGCGCAAGGACAGCGAAAAGCAGCATATCCAGCAGCTGGAGCAGAATGCCGCGGCCCAGCAGCAGATGGTGGCCGCCCTGCAGCAGGAGATCGCACAGCTGCACCAGAAAAACGCCGATCTGCAGGCCCGGAGCACTGCCTACGAGACCTCGCTGGAAAGCGTGTTTTCCAGTAAAAGCTGGAAGCTCACTGCTCCCATCCGCAGCCTGATGCGCCTGTTCCACCGTGGAAACTGAGAAGCGGAACGGAGGAACAGCCATGTACAACAATTACACCCCCCTGCAGCAGCGTCAGCTGGCCCTGCAGGAGTACAGCAACACCCAGAGCACCTATCTGCTGGTCTGCGCATCGGCCCGCAGCACGGCCCTGAAAGCCACCCTGACCGACCAGCTCCACCGCAAGTTCCGGCTGGTGGACCGGCTGGACGGGGAACTGACCGCAAGCGTGGACGGCGTGCTTCTGGCCGCCGAGGACGTGGAGCTGATGTCCACCGCCCTGATGTTCTTTGCCAAAGCCCTGCAGAACGGTGCGGATTACGCCGTATGCAACGCTGTGTTCGGCTTTGGCGGGGCGACCGCCCTCTATCAGAGCCAGCCGCTGCAGGCGCAGAACCGCTGCGCCGTGGTCAGCCGCACCCTGCTGGAGCGCTGCCGCGCCGCCGCCCATGACCCCGAAAATGTGCCCGAGCTGCTGGCGCTGGCCGCGCAGCTCTGCACTAAGCCCACTCTCATCCCGCAGGCCCTGCTCCACTACGAGCGCGGCATCTGCGCCGAGGATGCGTTTTCGGCCCACGGCAAACGTGCCTTTATTATGAGCCATGTGCTGGATATGACCGGCGCGCCCATCGTGCTGGTGAGTGCCGTGCCGGTGCTGCGCAGCATGGGGTATGAGGTACTTGTGCTGGGCCCCAGTGATGGCGGCTCCCTGCATCTCTTCCTGGATGCCGGGGCCTCGGTCATCACCCGGTCATCCTGCCGCAATGTCTCCGATGCCTGGGGCATGGCTCTCTGTGCCGACTTCGTCATCGCCAACACGGTGGTCATGGCCCGGGCTGTCCGTGCCCTGAGCGGCACCGCCGTGCCGGTGCTGTGGTGGCTCCACGATGCCTTTGCAGGCTATCCCCACATTGCCCACCAGATCCCCACCCAGCTGGGAGAGAATGTCCGGGTCTACTCGGTGGGCAGCCACGCCGCCAACGCCATGCGCGCCGTGCGGCCCGAGTTCGAGATCCGGCCGCTCATCTACGGCCTGCCTGATTACGCGGCAGAGAACTTTGTCCGCACCGATCTGGGCTACAACCGCGGCCGCCCGCTGTTTGCCACTGTGGGCTCCTTTGAGCGCCGTAAGGGCCACGATATCTTCTGCAAGGCCATCCGCCTGCTGCCGCCCGAGGTACGGGAGAAGGCCTCCTTCCTCTTTGTGGGCCAGGCCGCTGACAAGGAGATGATGGACTCCGTCCGCACCCTGACCGCAGACTACCCGGAAAACGTATACTATTGCAAGCGGCTCACCCGTGACGAGATCAAGAGCCTGATGGAGCAGTGCACCGGTCTGGTCTGTGCTTCCCGCGATGATCCCATGCCCACCTTTGTCACCGAGGGTCTGATCTTCGGCAAGCCGTCCATCGTATCGGAGCACACCGGCACCGCCGGGCTCATCTCCGAGGGGCGGAACGGCTTCGTTTACCACAACGACGACCCGCAGCAGCTGGCTGTCCTGCTGGAGCACGCCATTGAACACCCGGAAGAGCTGGCCTCCATGCGGACAGAATGCCGCAAAATGTACGAGCAGTATTATTCCAAGGAGGCTTTTGAGCAGACGCTCCGGGCTGCTGTAGAAGATCTGACAGCGAAAAAGTAACACAAAACCTCTCCGTCATTGCTTCGCAATGCCACTTCTCCTCATAGGGGCAACAGCAGCAACCGCCGCCAGTGGCGGATAAAGGGCGTTGCTGTTGGGGCCGCGGCCAGCAAGACACAAGTGTTGTTTCCAACACGAAGTGGATGCTGGGAGCCGCAACCCGAACCTGGCGAACGAAGTGAGCCTGAGAGGTTCTTTTTTATCATATCACACAAAGTGACGAGAAAAATTTTGTTTCAGTTCACAAAAACAAGGTTCCTCTGTGTTATACTGCAAGCAGTATCGTGAAAGGAGCCTTGTCCCATGGAACAGACCAACACCCCCCAGCAGCCCTCCCGCAAAAAGGCGATCCTTTCTCTGCTGGTGCTGCTGGCGCTGACCTGTGTAGTGGTTTTCATCTTCAGCAGCCACTGGGCCGAGATCTCGACCGCGCTGGCCCAGCTCTCCTTCTGGCAGGTGCTGCTGGTGCTGGCCATCGGCCTGACATACCCCCTGCTTGAGGGAATCGTCTGCTGGCTCATCATCCGCTGCCGCCTGCCGGGCTTCACCCTGCGGCGCGGCATGGATGCCGCCTTTGTGGGCATCTTTGGCAACGTGGTCGGCCTGGGTGCCGGGGCTGTGCCCATGGAGTCCTACTATCTCTACCACTGCGGCCTGCCGCTGGGCCCCGGTGTGGGCCTGATGACCCTGCAATATGTATTCCACAAGACCACCGTTCTGCTCTATGCCACTGTGATGCTCCTGCTGCAGCACCGTTGGCTCGCCGCCAACACCTCCGGCGTGATGCACTATCTGCCCGCCGCCTACTGCGTGGTGGCGCTGGTCATCGTGACGCTGGTGCTGCTCTGTGTCTCGCCGCTGGTGCAGCGGCTGGCCCGCTGGGCCATGGGCTTTCTGCCCAAAACGGAACCGTGGCAGACCCGCCGGGAAAAGTGGCTGGAGCAGCTGAACACCCTGGCCACCGAGAGCCGCCTCCTGCTGGCCGACAAGGGCCGCTGTGCCCGTATCCTTGCCGTGCAGACCCTCAAGCTGTTTCTGATGTTCACCCTGCCGTGGTTCTGCATCCGGTTCATGGGGCTTTCCTGCGGGCTGAGCTTCTGGCAGGTACAACTGCTCACCAGCCTGATGCTCTTCCTTTCCAACGCCCTGCCCAATGTGGCAGGCATGGGCTCCATTGAAACAGCCTTTCTGCTGGTGTTCAGCAGCTTTATGACCAGCGGCGAAGCCATGAGCACCCTGATGCTCTTCCGCATCGCAAGCTACTATTTTGTGTTCGCCGCCAGCGCCGCAGGCACTTTTGCGGCGCAGAAGCATCTGGAGAACAGTTGACATCCTGCGCGTTCCGGCACTATAATGAGAGCGTACTCTTTGAAGATCTCTGGCCGCCCAGCTGTGCGGCCCGCCAAAGGAGAACGCCTTATGGAAAACAAAAGTCTCCGTTTTTATGCCATCATGGCCCTCTGGGTCGTGTTGTTCGTGCTGTTATTCGTTTCCAACCGCCGCGTTGACCTGAAAACCGATATCAATAAAAGCACTTCTGTCTCCGTCAGCGTGGAGGATACCGTCAGCCTGAGCCCCTCTGTGGTCACCACCCGTGCCTATTCTGTGGGCGATGACACCTATCAGGCATTTTTCAGGATCCTGCAAAACACGAGCTGCTACCAGAAGTTCAACCAGAACGCCCGCTCCTACTCCCACGACTACGAAGCGCATTCCATCACCCTGCGCTTTGCAGACGATGCCAGCCAGAACCTGCTTTTCACCGTCTATTCGGACGGAGTCTGCCAGGTAAACGGAAAGTTCGTCTCCCTCCGCTCCCCCGATGGAAACGCGGAGGCGATCTACCAGCTGCTGCGGGATGCGGTGGTGTAAAGAATGTTGTCCGCTCCCCGGGATGCGGCTGATCAACAACCGGGACAAAACAAAAATCGGGGCACTCAGGTGGTCAAGCTGAGTGTCCCGTTTTTGTTTTCATCTGCGCACAGCGCCGTACCAGAGCCCTGTGTGCCGCGCAGCGGATGCAGAGCAAACCAGAATGCTGCATCCTGCCAAGAAAAAGAGAGTATGGAATGGAGGAATGGAACGGAGCGCTTGCAGACGCTCCGTTTTTTGGTGCATCGTGGTTAGAAATAGCTAACCGCCGCTGCGAGAACAGAATACCATAGATGGTTAGTCTTGTCAACCCTCAATTTGCAATTTTTCCCGAAAAAGGTGTGTGTCGCCGGGGTTTTAGCTTTTTTTCTACATTCTGCCCAAAGAATCCCCCTTGCTTTGGAAGAAAACCCACTTGTTTTCTATTGCTTTTTAAAGTGGTTCTTGTTATTATAGTAACGCAAGATTTTGTGGGCAGGTTTTCATTTTTGTCTACACCTTGTAGTTGGAACTGCCGCAGACGGCAGTTCAAGACCGTTTCGCCCCCAGAAAGCCTATACAGTGCGGTTTTTCAAAGGCTCAATAGTTAGAGTGCGCTAACCCGCGCATGGAATGGAGCAAGGAGGTTCCAATGATCAATTTTGAACAGTGGGAAGGCTTTGAGGGCCGCATCTGGAAAGAGGAAGTCAATGTCCGCGACTTCATCCAGAAGAACTACACCCCGTACGACGGCGACGAAAGCTTTCTGGCTGGCCCCACCGAGGCGACCGACAAGCTGTGGGGTGCCCTGCAGAAGCTGCAGAAGGAAGAGCGCGCCAAGGGCGGCGTGCTGGACATGGAGACCGAAGTCG
>OJJY01000797.1_pt1 | contig 10330 bp, 5 predicted proteins | sample 1596421 | NCBI WGS metagenome assembly OJJY01 (sample SAMEA4350151, study PRJEB24818) | metagenome | biome: human; feature: gut; material: faeces | place: Denmark | collected 2013-09 | reverse complement strand
ACGCTGACCAATTGTCCGAGGAAGGCTTGCAACAACATGCTTACATTTACGAATACGCCAAAGACTATCCCAATGCCATCAAATATCTGAAAAAATACCACCAGGTTTCATCGAAAGTGGAAGTAGAAGTCCTTACTACTTTGAAACCATCCATCAGGCTGGTAGCTCCTTTCAGTTCCAATCCCAACGTACTGGGATTGATGACAGGAGCCCCTTTATAATCCACCTGATAGGCTGGTCTCCCGTCTTTTGTCAGTTCAAAATCCAGCTTCACCATGCCCGAAGGGGATGAAATGCCTTCAGCATTCCCCGCCAGGGCAGAAAAAAACAAAGCCGCGCTAAGTACAAATTTCTTCATAATAATGATATGTTTTTTGTGTTAATAGATAAACTCAATGATATGTTCCTTTCCATCATCCGGCAACCTCAGCAGGCAGGTCCCCTGCTTCTTGTCGGGACACCAGGCAGTTATCGTAAACTCTGTCTCCCGATTTTCTTCCAGCTTTCCGACATTCGTTTTCTTGATTTTCTGACCGTCCAGCAAAGCTGTTTTCGGCATCTGTTCCGTATAGATGCAGAACATCAGGTTTCGTTGGCCGGGTAAGCTATATTTCTCACCAGTCCGTGTACCTACTTTCAGCGTATAGCCTTTGTCGGTAGTCTGGCAAGTAATAGGAGTGCGCATGAACTCTCCACGTAAATATCCTAAATCAGTTCCTGCATCTTCATAAAGCGAGAAGGTAGTTTCACTGCCCGCTGCAGCAGGAAATATCTCAAACGTAACCGGATAGACCGGTTTCTCATCCGTATAGTTCATGACCGGCATTTGAGGTATGATACTTCCCTGCTTTACAAACATAGGAATAGTATTGAGGGGAGCATCCACCGTCATCCATTGCTCACCGCTATATGCTGTGTGTTTGTTGTTGTAGTCAATCCAAGTTCCTTCAGGAAGATACACATTCTTGTTTCGCGCTCCTTTCTTTACCACCGGAGCAACCAGCAGTTCGCTGCCAAACATGAACTGGGCATCCGTAGAGAACGTTTCCATATCTGCCGGATATTCCAGAAACATCGGTCGCATGAGAGGCAACCCCGTTTCGTGTGCTTCGCGGGCATACGTATAGATATAAGGCAAAAGGCGATACTTCAATTCGATGGCCGCCTTGGCATTCTTCTCGGCCTCTTCGCCGAACAGCCACGGCTCCACAGCCACGTTGCCCTCATGATGAATGCGGCTCAGGGGATTGAAAGCGCCCATCTGTATCCACCGCGTATAAAGTTCAGCCATCGCAGGATAATCCTCTATATCTCCGCAATAACCGGTAATGTCACAAGTAGTAAAAGGAATAATTCCCAAACCGGCAGACAACAGTACCGGAATCTGATTGGCCATCTGTCCCCAGCCCTGCGTCACGTCATCACCGTTTCCACAGTCACCGGTCCAGCCGAAGGTATAGCGTTGCAAGCCCGCAAAAGCGGCACGTGTCATCTGAAATACGCGACGGTTAGGATTCCGTTTTTCAAACTGCTCCTTCACCACCTTATCCCACGTAAGACCATAAACATTGTGAATCTCATCATGCATGCCCAAATGGTGTTTCATCACCAGGCGTTCCGTCTGCTCCTCATTGCTCCAGGCAGGTTCACCCATATCAGTCCAGAAACCGGCAATGCCATCATCAATGGGCTTCTGCTGATAAGCTCCCCACCAGTCTGCCACAGCAGGAAGGGTGAAGTCCACTACGCCACAATTACCACCCCAGGGCCAGGGCATGTCATAACTCCTGCCGTTGGTGGAGTCCTTTACCAGATACCCTAACCTATCAGCTTCCTCCCATTGCCGCTTATTGGCTTGTGAAATGACCGGATCTTGCGAAACCACCACCTTGAAGCCCATATCCTTGAGGTCTGCAAGCATCTTTTTCGGATTCTCGTAGTTCCCTTTCCGCCACTCAAAATCCTGCAAATACTGTGTCCAGCCTATGTCCTGGTAAATAACATCACAAGGAATTCCGCGCTTACGATAGCCTTCAGCTATTTCATAAGACAATTTCTCGCTCGTCAGCAGTCCCCGGCATTGTGCAAAGCCCAATGCCCATTTAGGAGGCATTATGGGTTTTCCCGTCAGGTCGACATATTGTTTCATGATTTCCTTATAATCCTTCCCGAAGATGAAATAATAAATCATCTCTCCCCCAGGAGCCTCGAAACTGTAGTAATCGCGGCTTTCCGTACCAAACTTAAATTCGGTTTTATACGTATTGTCCAGGAAAATACCATAACGATAACTGCTCATAAAGAACGGAATACTCTTGTAGAGCGGGTCCTCAACGGCACTATAACAAGGCTTGTCACTGTTCCACATCTTGTAGGCTTCGCCGCGACGGTCCAGCTTGCCGGTCTTTTCTCCCAAGCCGAAGAAGTGTTCGTCACGACGGAGGGTCTTGTATTCCAGTTTGCGCTGTCCGTCACTGATATGCCCCTTATCGGCATAATCACTGAACAGCAGTTTCTGATACTTGTCGAATATCTGTAAGTTAAACGGAGACTTGTTTACCCGGATACGGAGTTTAGGGGTAAAAATCTCGTAGCAGGCATTCTGCTCGTCCACATGGACGGTACCGACATCCTCCAGGTCCTCATTGACGACGGCAAAGGAAGGATTATTCCGCTGGAAACTACCGTCGGGAGAAAACCATATACGTACCGTAGACTGGCTACACAGACGTAATTGTATGGCAGAACTGTCATTTAAATAGAAGGTCACACTGCGGTCGTCACTGGTATAGGAAGTGCAGTCTCCGGTGCGGTTCTGTGCATTCGCATATACTGAAAATGCACAGACGGCAAAAAATAAAAATATATATTTCTTCATTACTATAATCTGTTTGTTCCTTTATTGGATATTCTTATTCCATCACAAGCATGCTCCAGTACTTCAGCAAGGGCAAGGTAAAGGTAACCGTGCCGTCCTTCTGTTCGAATGACAGTTCCTGCGAAGCACCGGCATGGAAATCGGGCGATGCAACCCATATCTTGTTCACTTTACCGGAAACATTCATCTTCAACGGCACGTCGGACACCAGACGCGGTTCGGGCATTGTTCCGTTCAAATCCCTCCAGCTTAAGTTATCCGCATTGAGGAAGTTGAGCAGATGAATGACTTGCCTGCCATTTACATTCTTGGCATATACAGTGATGGCAGACTTCTGCGGCGGCCATGCATTCAGAGAAAGATTCCGCGCAGCATCCGTACAGTTCAGAGAAACGGAAATCTCCGCCTCCGTATCTTTATCACGAAGCAGGTTCTGATAAGCCGTCATAAAGTCATAATAACGAATCATGGCTGTTTTCAGTACATCGTTCATCTGCAAAGCCGTGCTTGGAAAGTACTCGCGGCATAGCATGTGGTCACCCAATTCCAAATGAGAGCCTCCCAAAGCAAATATCACAGCATCCGTCAGCAGCACACCCGGTGTATTGAACTCACCGGTACTGCTACCTGCCTTGTCATAGTTCATATATGCGGCAAACACCGTTTTCAAGGCATGGTTGCCATACTGGTCGTTCGCTTTGATAATGGTGTGCAGATCCTTGAAGCCTGCCTCATCGCCCCATACTTCATTATAAAGGAAATCCACTTTACCCGTACCAGCTATCTGGGAAGCTCCATAGCTGGAGACGGCATTCATCACCAAACGCTTGTCCGGATGCTTCTGTTTCATGGCTTCGATGAACGAGGCATATCCCTTAGGCAGATTTACCTTATTGCCATCATAGTCATAGCGGTCACCCCGGTTTCCCAGTTGGTCTATCTGATAACCGTCAAAGTCCAGATTGGCATAAACATCATCGTTTTTCTGGGCAATATATGCCTGCCATTCCGTATTGGTGGGATTGAGCAGGAAGATATTACTTTTCCAACTGGAGGGCAAGTCATGCGAATCCTTATCCATGCGTCCCGTGTTCTTGAATATGTACCATTCTTCCTTTACTCCGTCGGAAACGGCATCGTCCAAAGCTCCGAAACATAGATTGTAAAACATGGACTTCATGCCCAGGCTGTGTTGTGTAGAGATATACTTCTTCACTACCTCGGTATAGACCTCCCGGTTGGCAATGTCCTTATAGACCTCGTCCAGATGCTCACGCGTACCGCCCAACGGCCAATGATGCTTGTTGTGCCAATCCTGAAACTGTACCCCGTTAATGTGGCAACGGTTCAGGAAAGCCATCTCCTTCTCTATCACTCCATCCATCTTTTTCGAAGCATCAAAAGTGGCAACGAAACCATAACGTGGAAAACGTGTCCAGTCACTGGATACATCTACGGCAATAGTACCAAGAATAACCTCTGTTCCATTCTCTTTTGTACGGTATACATCCACCAGATAACCGGTATAATCGGTTGCCGGAGCAGTCCAAGTCCAAGTAGTACCGACAGCAGCCTGCTCCGATACAACCTTGTCCATTGTCCGGTAGCGGATTTTAGCTCCGGCAGGAAGGGCGTCAGCTGTAAAAGAAACACTCTCGCCCGGCCGGTAACATGCCTTGTCGGTAGTGAGATTGACCGTCAAGTCCGAGGTGACTGGGGTTACTTCCGTAACCCCTCCACTCTCTCCGCCTCCACCGGTACCGCTACCGGTATCATCACTCTCCTTGCTGCATGCAACCAGCAGCAAGGCTACCATTGTTGTATAAACTATCTTCTTCATCTATTGTAGATACCTATTGTTTCACGATTGAAATTGTCTCTTCCAGCTGATTCAAAGTAATCAGATAGGAACCTGCTGTCGTAATCTTCCACTTCTGGTCGATGCCGCCTACCATCACGTCCAGATATTGCGCTTTGAACGCTTCGTCTGATTTATCAAGGAAAAGCATCGGTTCTGTTTCTCCTGCAGGCTGTTTGTCTGCTACAGCCGGCATGAACCAGGCTCCATTCCAATCTTCCTGCTTATCACAAGTAAATTTCAACTCACCGGCATTCAGCGTACCTTTCCAAGTAAACACATACGGATTATCCGTTGTCTGCATCGGCGTAGCATCACCAATCGTCCAACCGGCCGGAGTAGCATCACCTACCATATAAATCATCTCATACGGAGTAAATTCGCTCATCATCATGCGCTCCTTACCACTACGGATATCCATGCAAATCTTGTAGGCCTTGCCGCATTCTCCGTCTTTCAGCACCCATTTATTGTCCGGGTCGAACCCTTTCACAAACACCACTTCTGTATCGGTATAAGCAGCATCGGCATTCTTGGCCTTATACATGTTCTCCCAACTTCCATCGGAGGTTCCGAACTTGAATTCCCCTCCTTTGCCCACTTCAAAGAACTTGCCGAAGCGGAACAAGTATGGATCGAGCACATCTTGTTTCATCTTCACGAATCCCCAATCCGTAGCGTTACCCACAAAATAAAGCTGGTCGTAGGCAGGTGCCAACGTCTCTGTCTGGGTCAATGTAAGAACACCGGTAAACAGATTGGCTTCGACGATGTAATTATGGTCTTCTTCGACAACAAAAGGTTCATCCGGCTGGTCATCACTGCTACGAAGAACCAGCAATCCATCTGTTCCTTTGTTGTAAGAGGGCAGGAATGAGCCTAAGGTCGTGATGAACTTAAATTCACCGGCCACAAGCCGGCCCGTCCATGTAAAGATACCATTGTCCTTGCGGGTCATCTCTGTCGCATCATCGGCACTCCAGCCGCCCGGAGTGGCACTACCTATCAGATAAAGGGTGGATGTGAGCGGTTTATAGGCTGTAACACTGAAAGCAGTGGTAGACACCTGTTTTTCGTCCCGTTCTGTTACAGTAGCTGTCAAGCGCGCTTCCAACGAAATGTTCTCCCCGGCAGTTGCCCCAAAATGGTTGCGCAGGATGTCATTCAATTCCTCCACGCTCTTTTTCCATGAGTATTCTTGTACGGCATTCTCCACAGCTACATAAGAATCTGCAAAATCACTGCCGGTCTTGGTCAATTCCAGCGTATAGGAAATTTTATTACCCGTCCCATAATTGGTTCCCGTAGTCCAGGAAAGCTCCAGGGCATCATCGGCATGTGCCTGCTCATTCAAAACAACTTCCGTCTTGCTGGCCGTCAGTACAAGTTCATTCTGTCCTTTATCCAATTCCATGTAATCATCATCTACACAAGCAGATAAGGCTACACAGCCCAGTAAGGCAAATACAAGGTGTGAAATATATTTCTTCATATTCTTCTGATTAAATTAATTAATAACCCGGGTTCTGCACCATTAAGGTATTAGCATCCATCTCCGTCTGCGGAATAGGGAACAGCAAGCGGTTCTTGTTCACGTTGCTCTTTCCAATGGAATGCAGGAATTTAATGGCATACTCTCCATTGTTGACACGAATCATGTCGAACCAGCGATGCCCTTCGAAAGCTAGTTCCATGCGGCGCTCATGGATAATCTTTTCACGCATGGTTTCCTGTGACAAGCCCGAAACCTCCGGCAGTCCGGCACGCTTACGTACAATATTCAAAGGCACGGCAGCCTGGTCAGGGCGTCCCATTTCATTCAAAGCTTCGGCCTTCTTCAGCAGGACGTCCGCATAACGATAAATCACGAAGTTGGCAGGATTGGTATTGTATTCCGGAGAAACCGTTTTCGACACCAGAAACTTGCGTACATTGTATCCCGTATTGGAATAAGAGCTTTTGTAAGCCTTACCGTCAAAATCCGGACATCCGGCATAAAGCACGGTCAAATCCTTACGTTTGTCACCGCTCTCATATTGACCCACAAATTCTTTTGTAGGCTGGTTCCAGCCATAACTGCCGGCAACAAAGTCCGAATTACGGGGACCCATGAAAGTAGAAAGCCAGGAAGACTGCGGATTGTTTCCCCAAAAATCATATTCCGTATTGCCCGAATACTGGACCTCGAACAAAGATTCCGGCCCGTTATTGACCAATGCATCGAAATTGTCCTCATACTTGCAGGAAGAAAGGTCATACCCCAAATTTGTTATCTCATCACACAAATCAGACACCTCCTGATAATATTCCGTATGATTAGGAGCCAGCGTCAGATAAATATCTGCCAACATGGCCAAAGCTGCATCTTTGCAGGCACGTCCCACGTTCTCGTCGTCGTAAGAAGACTTGGCAGGAAGCAGGTCAACCGCATTCTTACAATCGGAAATTATCTGGGCATAAGTCTCTTCGACTGTAGCGCGTGCAATGTCTGTCGGTTCTCCCGGATTATAAGGAGCCAAACGCAGTGGAACACCACCGTACAGACGTACCAATACATAGTAATAATGTGCACGGAGAAAATAAGCCTCTCCCAGACAGCGGTTCTTGATTCTCTCTGACACGGCTTCAGCCTCCAGAAGACTATTCAACACAATGTTGCATTGTCCTATCCCCACCCAGGGAGAACGCCACATGTACAATGCCATGCCATTGTCGCTCTGCGTTATGAAGTTAGAAGCTTGTATCGTTTCAAGGCCGTCGGTACCGCCACCGGCACCCACCAAACTGTTACCCGCCACAATATCCAGTGTCCAGATACGCTGGTTGTACATATTGGAAGACTGAAGGGTGCGATAGCAGGCATTGGTCAGAGCAATGGCCACATCATCGGTCACCGTCGTTTCCGGGTCAACCGTATTTTTAGGAGACTTGTCCAGAAAGTCGCTGCAGGAAGCCAGCAGCAATACTGCCAGCATATATAGTAAATTTGTTATCTTTTTCATATCCGAGTCAATCATTAAAAGTTAAAGTTTAATCCTAAGCTGAACGTACGGGAAATGGGGTAACGGTTCTGGTCTATTCCGTTAATACCCACTTCAGGGTCGAAACCGGAATATCCGGTGATGGTAGCCACATTCTCACAAGATAGGGAAAGGCGTGCATTCTCAATCTGGGCTTTCTGTAACCACTGCTTCGGGAAAGTGTATGAGAGTGTGATATTCTTCAAACGCAGATAAGAACCATTCTCCACAAAGCGGTCTGACACGCGTGTATTCTGATTGGGGTCGCCGAACACGGCACGCGGCATCGAATTGCTGGTCCCCTCTCCTTGCCAACGCTTCAGTACGTCGGTAGTCTGGTTATAGGCAGCTGCCATACCGGTATTGTCGATATTGTTGGCATTGTATATCTTATTTCCGGCTATACCTTGTAAGAAAACAGAAAGTTCGAAACCCTTATAGGAAAGGCTATTGTTCATGGAGAACAGCCAACTTGGGTTCGGGTTACCGATGACGGTACGGTCACTATCATTGATGACACCATCGTTGTTCAAATCCCTGAAACGGATATCACCCGGCTCAGCTCCCGGCTGCACGGCATGTGTATTCACTTCAGACTGGTTCTGGAAGATTCCGTCCGTAACATAGCCGTAGAAGACATTAATGGGATAGTCCTTTGCCAGCATCGTTACATAGGAGTTATTGATTTGGTTAATGTAATAAGGAACGTCGCTGTTCAAATCCTTAATTTTATTCTTGTTGTAAGTGGCGGTCAGGTTCGTTTCCCATCCCAGTTCACCGGTAAGATTGATGGTATGCAGACTCATTTCAATACCTTGATTACGTACTTTTCCGGCATTGGTATACGTGGTTGTAGTATCTTCAAATCCCGATGTGATGGGGATAGACGCCTTTACCAGCATGTCTCTCGTCTCCTTCAGATAAGCATCGAACGAGAACATAACGCGTGAATTGAACAGTGAGGCATCAAAACCGATGTTGGTTTGTGCCACCTCTTCCCAATGGATATACGGGTTGGCAAGAGTAGAAGAAACCAGCGCTGTCTGATTGCCGCTCGAAATGCCGAAAGGATATACACTGGTATTGTAGGATGCCAGATAGCTGTAGTTTCCAACACTTGCCTGGCTACCGGTCACACCGTATCCCGCACGCACTTTCAGGTCATTGATATAGTCGTTTTTTGGAAACCACTTTTCCTGAGAGGCACGCCATGCCACAGATACGGAAGGGAAAGTACCCCAGCGATGTTTCTTACCGAAACGGCTGGAACCGTCACGACGAATGGTTGCAGTCAGCAAATAGCGGTCTTCGTAAGAGTAGTTGACACGTGCCATGTAAGAGAGCAATGCCCACTCTGTCTCGTTTCCACCGATGGCATACATTTCCTCGCCATTATCCATTTCGTGCACATTGTCGAACATAAACACATTCTTCTGCGCATTCAGGTAGTCGTTGGTGTTCCATTGGGCAGACATACCGGCCATCAATCCCACACGATGTTTTTCTGCAAAAGTATGGTCGAATAGGAAATAGTTGTCCCACAAATAAGTGAACGACTTGTTATCGCTCTTATAACGTGAAGTCTCCTCTGTGGGAGTGGGTTTCCAGTTATACTTGGGGGTAAAGTTGTCTATGAACCAGAATTTGGCATCATAGCCGAAAGTACTTTTAAACTTAAGCCATTTGGTAAAAGTAAGTTCTGCCGTCAAGTTGGCCAGGAAGTTATATCCATCAGTCTGACTCTTGTTCAGTTCCGTCGGCCCAATGGGGTTGCGCGTGCTGCCATACCATTCCGAGTTACCATCAGGGCCACTCCAACTGCCATCTTCATTCTTCACCGGATAAATGGGGAGCGCTTTCAGCGCATCACCTATATTATAGCTGCCCGACTTCTTCGTATCGGCACTGAACGTAATGTTATTGGAGAACTTCAACCATTTCAAGACTTGCGCATCACTGTTGGACTGGAATGTGAAGCGACGGTAATTCACACTCTTCACGATACCGGACTGATCCAGAAAACCACCGGACACATAATAATGGGATTTCTCGTTACCGCCGGAATAACTTACCGTATAGTTCTGCATCACACCCGTACGGAGCAATTCATCCATCCAGTCGGTACCTGCACCCAATTCAGAAGGATTGGCCCATTCCGGATTAGGATTGCGTCCACTGTTCACCATCATGTCATTACTCAACTCGGCATACTGCGCCGCGTTCAATAAAGAAGGTACGTTCGTAGCATTCTGGAAAGAGTAATTGGCAGATACAGCAAGTTTTCCTTTTCCTTCCGTACCGCGTTTGGTGGTAATCATCACAACTCCATTAGCTCCCCGGGAACCGTAGATGGCTGTGGCCGAAGCATCCTTCAATACATCCAAACGTTCCACATCGGCCATATTTAAGGAAGACAAGCCCAAGTCGGTAGGCACTCCGTCAATCACGACCAGCGGGTCGCAGTTGTTGATAGAACCCAAACCACGAATCTTGATGGATACATTGTCTCCCGGTTTACCGGCATCTACAATCTGCACACCTGAGATTTTTCCCTGGATGGCTTGTCCCAAATTG
>OJJY01000788.1_pt1 | contig 10393 bp, 10 predicted proteins | sample 1596421 | NCBI WGS metagenome assembly OJJY01 (sample SAMEA4350151, study PRJEB24818) | metagenome | biome: human; feature: gut; material: faeces | place: Denmark | collected 2013-09 | reverse complement strand
TGGCGACCCATCACGTCGGCGGTTATCTGAAGATTGCCCCGGAACATACCGAAGAAGGGCCGTTATCGAAGATGATGAAGCCGGGCATGGGCAGCTATGACCGCTTTAAAGAGCTGTTCGATACTTACTCAAAACAGGCAGGTAAAGAGCAGTATCTGATCCCCTATTTCATCTCCGCGCACCCCGGTACGCGTGATGAAGATATGGTGAATCTGGCGCTGTGGCTGAAAAAGCATCGTTTCCGTCTCGACCAGGTGCAGAACTTCTATCCGTCACCGCTGGCGAACTCAACCACCATGTATTACACCGGGAAAAACCCGCTGGCGAAGATTGGTTATAAGAGCGAAGACGTCTTCGTACCGAAGGGCGACAAACAGCGTCGTTTGCATAAAGCGTTGTTGCGTTACCACGATCCGGCAAACTGGCCGTTAATCCGCCAGGCGCTGGAAGCGATGGGCAAAAAGCATCTGATTGGCAGCCGTCGCGATTGCTTAGTGCCTGCGCCAACCATTGAAGAGATGCGTGAAGCTCGTCGCCAGAACCGCAATACCCGTCCGGCGTTGACGAAACATACGCCGATGGCGACCCAGCGTCAGACGCCTGCTACGGCAAAAAAAGCGTCGTCTACGCAATCTCGTCCGGTGAATGCTGGTGCGAAGAAACGCCCTAAAGCGGCGGTTGGACGTTAAAAAAAATCCCCGGCAACTGACATGCTGCCGGGGATTTTTTTATCATTCTGCGTACATACGCAAGCAGCGCAGGCAATCAAAATAGTCCTGTGCATCAAGACGCGTATTGGCTCTGTTAGCTTCGGATTTGGCAGCATAGATTTGTGGGCGTAGTGCTTTCATATCCTGCTCAAGCCGGGCGATTTTGACATTTAATGTTTGTACATTGCTCGCCAGTTGATTGACCTTTTGCTCATTGACGCAGCCACTGAGCAAGCAGGTTGCCAGAACAACAGCTCCCACGGTGAAAATCGTTTTCATATAGTGTTCCCTTTTTTATTGTTCCGGCTAATTGTTATTTAATTCAGCTCATTGCTTTAATCTGGCGGCGGTTTTTGCCTCAATCTGCTTAAGTAGGCTGCCGCTGTTCGGGCGGATAAAATCAGCGATTTCCCACTTACCTTCGCGCCGCTGTAAAACCAGCTCTTGCTCTTCGTTGTTGCCATTGGTCAGCGTAAAACGAACATGAATGCGGGCGGAATCGGCGGTTTTCTCCAGGACTCGAATTTCATCAACGCGTGAAAATAGCGACTCTTCGCCAAAACAGATCGGATTGTCGTAAATAAATTGCCGTTCTATTTGCATATCTTCATCGGGATTGTTGGCCGCCTTGAAGGTGGTTTTATAGAAGGCATTGACCGCCTGGCGGTAAGAGTCGGAAACCACCCACGTCCACGGCCAGCTATAATCGGCAATATGTTCAAAGAGTTCGGCAACAAAGGCTTCCGGCTGTTCTTTTTGCAACGAAGCTAAAGCGGCCAGCGTTTTTTCATTCTCGCTATTAACTGCTTGTAAGACGCTGCCATGATTGCTGACAATATCGTCAATGACCCAACGACCATTTTCCGCCACCATTTTCAGTGTCTGCGTGGTCTTTTCTTTATCATCTTTAAAGATACGAAAGCGCACAACGGCATCGGCATGATCGGCGTCAGTTTGAGTTATCGCTACGCTTTCTAGCACCAGATCGCCAAAATCCTGACAATCACAAACCGGATCATAATCCAGCCAGCCAATATTGCCCGGCAGCGTAAGATTGTCGTTCAGGGTAAGCGCCTGTTGAATACGCGCAGAAGTTATCGCCCGCTCTCCGGTTTCACCAAAATAAGGGGCAGTGGCATCTGATTTATAGTTCTGATAAATATGCCGGACTGTTTGTTCTACGGTCTGTAAGGGGGGCTGTGCGTGTACGGTAAAACTTGCCAGGGCTGCTAAAAACAGAAGTATTATTTTCATCTGTTTTTCACCTCTCCGTTGCGTTTATCCCGGATATAGATGAGTTGTTCTTTTAAGAGCTTCCGGCTCTGCATGATGATGTCCTTATATTTGGCATTCCTGAACAAGGAAGAGTAACAACGGGCGGGACGCGAGGGGAATAAATGATTTCTGAAAAGTCCGGTAGCGGAACATTACCGCCACCGGGAGAATTTGCACGTTAGCCGCCGAACTGGTCAGGATCGGGACCGAGACGCTTGCCCTGATCGAGTTTTGCAATTTCGCCGAGTTCGTCTTTGTCGAGACGGAAATCCCAGACATCAAAGTTTTCGGCAATACGTGAAGGTGTGACCGATTTCGGGATCACCACCAGGCCGCTATCCAGATGCCAGCGGATAACAATTTGCGCCGGGGTTTTGCCGTATTTATCTGCCAGATCGCGAATGACTTTCTGATCGAAAACGCCTTTCCCTCCTTGCGCTAATGGGCTCCAGGATTCGGTCTGGATTTTGTGTGTCGCGTTCCAGGCGTGTAGCTGGCGTTGTTGCATCAGCGGATGAAGTTCGATCTGGTTTATCACAGGCGTCACGCCAGTTTCATCAATCAGGCGTTGCAGGTGATGGATCTGGAAGTTGCACACGCCGATGCTTTTGATTAATCCCTCTTTTTGCAATTCGATCATGCCTTTCCATGCTTCGACATAATGGTCGATAGCGGGAACGGGCCAGTGTATTAAGTAGAGGTCGATATAATCAAGCTGGAGTTTTTTCAGGCTGTCGAGCAGGGCTTCGCGGGGGCGCTTGTGGTCGTCGTTCCACAGCTTAGTGGTGATGAACAGTTCTTCTCTGTTGACTGAGGCATTTTTCAGGGCTTTGCCGACACCTTCTTCGTTCTTATAGGCCGCGGCGGTATCAATCGAGCGATAACCCACTTCTAACGCTTTTTGAATGGCGGTGATTACTTCCTCATTACTTGCTTGCCAGACGCCCAGTCCCAACTGGGGCATGACATTGCCATCCTGTAGCTTAATAACGGTTGGATTAGCCATACGTTCCTCCTTTATATGAACTCACCGGAGCAGGCTCCGGTGAGGTGTTGTGAACTTAAGTCTGGACGAAATGCCCGAAAACGAAAGTTTGAGGCGTAAAAAGCTTAGCGGGCGGCTTCGTATATACGGCGGCTGACATCCAGCGTAATGTCATGATTTTCGCCCAGTTGGGTCATGCCGTGCTCTTCCAGTTTTTTCAGCAAAGCCGGGATGGAGCTGCCGTCCAGACCGTAGTCGGAGAGGTGGGTCGGCACGCCTAATTGCTCAAAGAAATTGCGGGTTGCGGCAATCGCGGCGTCAATACGCTCATCGTCGGAACCTTCAGTGATGTTCCAGACGCGTTCAGCATATTGCAGCAGCTTAGCGCGCTTGGTATCGCGTTTTTCATTCCACAGTGCAGGCAGGACGATAGCCAGTGTTTGCGCGTGATCCAGACCGTGCATCGCAGTCAGTTCGTGGCCCAGCATATGCGTTGCCCAGTCCTGCGGTACGCCAGCGCCAATCAAACCGTTCAGCGCCTGAGTCGCCGCCCACATGACGTTGGCGCGCACATCGTAGTTTTCTGGCTCTTTCAGGGCTTTCGGACCATCTTCGATTAGCGTCAGCAAAATGCCTTCTGCGAAACGGTCCTGAATTTTGGCATCAACCGGTTTGGTAACATACTGTTCCACGGTGTGTACAAAGGCGTCCACTACGCCGTTAGCCACCTGACGCGGCGGCAGGGTGTAGGTATAAACCGGATCGAGCACGGCAAATACCGGCTGAACATGGGCAGAATGGAACGCCTGCTTGTCGCCTGTGGTTTTACGGGAGATCACCGCGCCTGCGTTGGATTCTGAACCGGTTGCTGGCAGCGTCAGCACACAGCCCATCGGGATGGCGCTTTTAATCTCTTTACCGCCCGTTTGCAGAATGTGCCACGGATCGATATTTTCCGGATAGTTAGCCGCTGCGGCGATAAATTTGGTGCCGTCCAGTACAGAACCGCCGCCAACCGCCAGCAGGAAAGTCACTTTCTGTTCGCGAACCAGTTTCACGGCGTTCATCAGCGTTTCATAAGCCGGGTTTGGCTCAATACCGCCAAATTCCAGCACGTCCATGCCTTTCAGGGCATCCAGAACTTGATCGAGAACGCCGGTTTTTTTCACGCTGCCGCCGCCGTAGGTAATCAATACGCGAGCATCGTGAGGAATTTGTTCGCGTAAACCAGCGATTGCGCCTTTACCAAACAGAATGCGGGTTGGGGTGTGCAGATTAAAGTTGTTCATTACTTGCTCCCTTTGCTGGGCCAATATGAGGGCAGAGAACGATCTGCCTGATGTTTTTCATTGTGATCGCCAGCGCCCTGGCTCTCAATGCTCATTTCTGCCAATGTCTTGCCTATTTCTCCAGAGTGCTGGAGAAATGCTACAAAATTGCGCACAATCAAATTGCCGCATTATTCCTAAGAAATTACGCGATATGAAACGTGAAGAGATTTGCCGCTTGCTGGCGGATAAAGTTAATAAACTGAAAAATAAAGAAAATAGTTTGTCAGAACTGTTGCCCGATGTGCGTTTGTTGTATGGCGAGACGCCTTTCGCACGTACACCGGTGATGTACGAGCCTGGCATCATAATTCTCTTTTCCGGGCATAAAATCGGTTATATCAATGAACGCGTGTTTCGTTATGATGCCAATGAATACCTGCTGCTGACGGTGCCGTTGCCGTTTGAGTGCGAAACCTATGCCACGTCAGAGGTGCCGCTGGCAGGGTTGCGTCTCAATGTCGATATTTTGCAGTTACAGGAACTGTTGATGGACATTGGCGAAGATGAGCATTTCCAGCCGTCGATGGCAGCCAGCGGGATTAACTCCGCCACGTTATCAGAAGAGATTTTATGCGCGGCGGAGCGGTTACTCGACGTGATGGAGCGACCACTGGATGCGCGTATTCTCGGCAAACAGATCATCCGCGAAATTCTGTACTACGTGCTGACCGGACCTTGCGGCGGTGCGTTACTGGCGCTGGTCAGTCGCCAGACTCACTTCAGCCTGATTAGCCGCGTGCTGAAACGGATTGAGAATAAATACACCGAAAACCTGAGCGTCGAGCAACTGGCGGCAGAAGCCAACATGAGCGTATCGGCGTTCCACCATAATTTTAAGTCTGTCACCAGCACCTCGCCGTTGCAGTATTTGAAGAATTACCGTCTGCATAAGGCGCGGATGATGATCATCCACGACGGCATGAAGGCCAGCGCGGCGGCAATGCGCGTCGGCTATGAAAGCGCATCGCAATTTAGCCGTGAGTTTAAACGTTACTTCGGTGTGACGCCGGGGGAAGATGCGGCAAGAATGCGGGCGATGCAGGGGAATTAAATACGTTCCCGGTACAGCAACCGGGAACGGGGAAAATCGTCAGGCGTTACAGTATTTTTTTTTAATCACCACAAACAGCGTGCCCAACAAGCCAGCGGTTAACAAGGCAATTGGTAGGATCATCAGGAACGTCATTACCTGATCTTCATGGCGTTTAACGAACGGAATCATACTTAAGGCATAGCCGAAACTGGTTACCACGCTGACCCACAGCAATCCGCTTAACCAGTTGAAAAACTGGAAACGGCGGTTTGGCAGACCGGAAATTCCCGCCATGGTTGGCAGCAGCGTACGGACAAATGCAAGAAAACGTCCAGCCAGCAGCGCCAGCAGACCGTGGCGGTCAAACATGATGGTGGCGCGCTGATGATATTTAGCAGGAAGCTGTGCCAGCCAGCCTTTCACCGTTTTGGTATTCCCTAACCAGCGCCCCTGAATATAACTTAGCCAGCAGCCCAGACTTGCTGCGGCGGTCAGAATCGCAATCGTAGGCAGAAAATCCATAACCCCCTGGGCAATCAATGCGCCAGCCAATATCAACAAGCTGTCGCCTGGCAAAAATGAGGCGGGCAGCAGGCCGTTTTCTAAAAACAGCGTGGCAAACATGACAAAGTAAACAACGCTAACAATATGAGGATCCGCCAGCGCGGCAAAGTCGTGTTGCCAGAGCGCAGCGATGATATCTTGAATAACAGCCATGGACTTTCCTGTGGAACAGCGTTTAAGCCTTTATCTGCCTATTGTACTCCTGAATCGTCCGGGACGCCTTGATCCCGGACGCAACAATTTAAGACTTTTCACAATAAAATGTCTGCAAAATTGTCCAAAAGTGGCAATGTTATACAATTCGCGCAAAACCGGCGTCCAGATCGGCAATCAGATCGTCGACATCTTCCAGACCAATATGCAGGCGAATCAAGGTCCCGCTAAAATCGATCTCGCCTTGTGGGCGAATGGCGGCGATATGTTCTGGTTGATTTGCCAGGATCAACGATTCATACCCGCCCCACGAGTAGGCCATGCTGAATAAACTGAAGTTATCCAGATAGTTCGCCAGCTCTTCATCATTGAGTTTTTTCTTAAGCACAAAGGAAAATAGTCCGCTGCTGCCTGTAAAGTCTCGTTTCCAGAATTTGTGGCCTTTACTGCCAGGCAGAGCAGGGTGGTTAACTCGCGCTACTTGCGGATGTTCTGCCAGCCATTCAGCCACTTTCAGACTGCTTTCATGATGTTGACGCAAACGCACACCTAATGTGCGCAGGCCACGGCTGGTTATATAGGCGGTATCGGCATCGACCATCTGGCCCATCAGATAGGCATTTTCCCGTAGCTGCTCCCAGCAACGGGCATTGCACACGGCAGTGCCAATCATCGCATCTGAATGCCCAACCAGATATTTGGTGGCGGCCTGAATAGAAACATCGATGCCAAAATCCAGCGCCTTAAACAGCACACCGGCTGCCCAGGTGTTGTCGATCATAATGATGGCATCCGGCACCACACTGCGCACAGCGGCAACAATCGCCGGAACGTCGTGGACTTCCATAGTGATGGAACCCGGCGATTCCAGAAATACGATTTTAGTGTTTGGCTGCAGATGCTTAACGATATCGGCACCAATCAGCGGATCAAACCATGATGTCGTTACGCCCAGTTTGCTGAGGATTTTGCTACAGAAATCCTGACTCGGTTCATAGGCGGTGTTGGTCATCAACACATGATCGCCCTGTTCGACAAAAGCAAGAATCGAATTAGCAACCGCTGCCGCCCCGCAGGGAAATAGCGCGCAGCCTGCGCCACCTTCCAGTTCACACATCGCTTGTTGTAAGGAAAAATGGGTTAACGTTCCGCGCCGTCCATAGAACAACTCGCCATTGGCGCGATTGCGCGTCGCGTGCTTTTTGGCTTCCATACTCTCAAATACCAGCGAAGAAGCGCGCTGAATCACGCTATTTACCGCGCCGAGAGTGTATTTTTTGCTGCGTCCTGCATTCACCAGTTGAGTATCAAGCTTTTTGTCCGCCATGTCGGGATTCCTGTTTTTATACGTCTGGATGTCTAAACTAGCATGAATATTCGCGGGCGCATCCTGAAGAATTGGCATAAAGCAGAAAATTTTCGCAAATGGCGTGCTGGTGACTTTTTTACTGCGTAAACGCAAGGAAAAGAAAGCAAAGGTACGGCAGTATGCAAATAGTAATGAGAACGACTATCAATTCGACGTCGTTTTGATATTATTATGCGCAGATTTTGTGACTTGCGTCCTGGAGATACACAGTGGGTAATAATTTAATGCAGACGGACCTTTCCGTCTGGGGTATGTATCAGCACGCCGATATTGTCGTTAAGTGCGTGATGATTGGGCTTATTTTGGCCTCCGTAGTCACCTGGGCAATCTTCTTCAGTAAGAGCGTAGAGTTCTTCAATCAGAAGCGTCGCCTTAAGCGCGAGCAGCAACTGCTGGCTGAAGCGCGTTCCTTAAACCAGGCCAACGATATCGCCGCTGATTTTGGTAGCAAAAGCTTAAGCCTGCATTTGCTCAATGAAGCGCAGAATGAGCTGGAACTGTCAGAAGGCAGCGACGATAACGAAGGTATTAAAGAACGTACCAGCTTCCGTCTGGAGCGTCGGGTCGCCGCAGTAGGTCGTCAAATGGGCCGCGGTAACGGCTATCTGGCAACCATCGGCGCGATTTCGCCGTTCGTTGGTCTGTTTGGTACGGTCTGGGGCATCATGAACAGCTTTATTGGTATCGCGCAAACGCAGACTACTAACCTGGCAGTCGTTGCGCCGGGTATCGCAGAAGCTCTGTTAGCAACGGCAATCGGCCTCGTGGCAGCGATTCCTGCGGTCGTTATCTATAACGTATTCGCGCGTCAGATTGGCGGCTTTAAAGCGATGCTGGGTGATGTCGCAGCGCAGGTATTGTTGCTGCAAAGCCGTGACCTGGATCTGGAAGCCAGCGCCGCTGCGCATCCGGTTCGTGTCGCACAAAAATTACGTGCAGGATAATGTCCGATGGCAATGCATCTTAACGAAAACCTCGACGATAACGGCGAAATGCATGATATCAACGTGACGCCGTTTATCGACGTGATGTTGGTTCTGCTGATTATCTTTATGGTGGCGGCACCGTTAGCGACGGTAGATGTGAAGGTTAACTTGCCTGCTTCTACCAGCACGCCGCAGCCGCGCCCGGAAAAACCGGTTTATCTGTCGGTGAAGGCAGACAACTCGATGTTTATCGGTAACGATCCGGTCACCGATGAAACAATGATTACGGCGTTGAATGCGTTAACCGAAGGCAAGAAAGACACCACCATCTTCTTCCGAGCGGATAAAACCGTCGATTACGAGACGTTGATGAAGGTAATGGATACGCTGCATCAGGCGGGTTACCTGAAGATAGGTCTGGTCGGCGAAGAAACCGCCAAAGCGAAGTAAAGTAGAATTGCCTGATGCGCTACGCTCATCAGGCCTACAAAATCTATTGCAACATGTTGAATCTTCGTGCGTTTGTAGGCCGGATAAGGCGTTCACGCCGCATCCGGCATTAGGTGCTCAATGCCTGATGCGCTACGCTTATCAGGCCTACAAAATCTATTGCAACATGTTGAATATTCATGCGTTTGTAGGCGGATAAGGCGTTTTCGCCACATCAGGTAAGAGTGAATTCACAATGATGCCCGGTTGCTTTTCACAACCGGGCATTTTTTTAACCTAAATGCTCGCCGCCGCACACACCGTGCACTTCTGCGGTGACGTAGCTCGACTCCTGACTTGCCAGATAAACATATACAGGGGCCAGTTCCGCCGGTTGCCCCGCACGTTTCATCGGCGTTTGCTGACCAAACTGCGGGATCTTATCCTGCGTTTGTCCGCCGGAAATTTGCAGTGCTGTCCAGATCGGGCCTGGCGCGACAATATTTACCCGAATACCTTTCTCCGCGACCTGTTTTGCCAGGCCTCGGCTGTAGTTCAGAATCGCCGCCTTCGTAGCCGCATAGTCCAGTAAATGCGGACTTGGCTGGTATGCCTGGATTGACGAAGTGGTGATAATACTTGCACCTTTCGGTAGCAGGGGGATCGCTTCCTGGGTTAGCCAGAACAGCGCGAAAACGTTAATGGCAAAGGTCTTTTGAAACTGTTCGCTGGTGAGGTCTGCAATATCCGGAATGGCAACCTGTTTCCCGGCGACCAGCGCCATAATATCCAGCCCGCCTAAGGCCTTATGCGCTTCGTGAACTAGCGAACGGGCAAATTTCTCATCGCTTAAATCGCCTGGCAGCAGAACGGCTTTGCGTCCGCATTCTTCAATGATCTTTTTCACATCCTGAGCGTCTTCTTCTTCCACGGGAAGATAACTGATCGCCACGTCAGCCCCTTCACGCGCGTAAGCGATGGCGGCAGCGCGACCGATTCCGGAATCGCCCCCTGTCACCAGTGCTTTACGATCTTTCAGGCGACCGCTACCAACATAGGTTTTCTCGCCGCAATCCGGTACCGGTGTCATCTTCGCCTGGATGCCTGGCGCCGGTTGTTTCTGTTTGGGATATTCACCAGTGTAATACTGCGTGGTTGGGTCTTTTAAATGAGACATCGTTTTTCTCCCTTCAGGTTCAACGTCCTTTAAGGGTAGACGCTCTCGATGCGTTGATAAGGGAACCAGGATGATCCCTAAACCTCAGAATTATGCGACAAAGGTTTAACGTATATGTTGATTTGCTGTTGCGTGCTGTTTACTCAATTGCGATATACTGTTGCCCGTTTTAACTACACGACAGGAATGTATGGAACGTTTTCTTGAAAATGCAATGTATGCTTCTCGCTGGCTACTTGCCCCCGTGTACTTTGGCCTTTCGCTGGCGTTAGTTGCCCTGGCGCTGAAGTTCTTCCAGGAGATTATTCACGTACTGCCGAATATCTTCTCGATGGCGGAATCAGATTTGATCCTCGTGTTGCTGTCGCTGGTGGATATGACGCTGGTTGGCGGTTTGCTGGTGATGGTGATGTTTTCCGGTTATGAGAATTTCGTCTCACA
>OJJY01000785.1_pt1 | contig 10418 bp, 13 predicted proteins | sample 1596421 | NCBI WGS metagenome assembly OJJY01 (sample SAMEA4350151, study PRJEB24818) | metagenome | biome: human; feature: gut; material: faeces | place: Denmark | collected 2013-09 | reverse complement strand
GTATTATTGAAGCATGGGAGCGCATTGGAGCAACCGTTCATTTGGTGGGCTCACTCCGTACCGGGCTGTTGGCGAAAAGTAGGGATATAGATATCCATATTTATACCGATAGGTTGGATGTAGGAGAGAGCTTTTCGGTCATCCGGGAACTTGCGGAACGGTTGCCTTTGCAGGAAATACAATATAGGAACCTTATCCATACGGAGGAAGAGTGCATGGAGTGGCATGCTTTATATAAGGATAGAGAACAGAATACTTGGAAGTTTGATATGATTCACATCCGGAAAGGTTCCAGGTATGATGGTGTTGTAGAAAAGGTGACTGCCGCTATTGCGGAGCGCCTTACTCCTGAAATTAGGAAAACGATATTGCAAATCAAATTCGATGTGCCGGATGGTGTAACGATTCCAGGTATAGAGATTTATCATGCTGTCTTTACGGGAGGTGTCCGCACTTATAAGGAGCTTGAAGAGTGGCGCAAAACAAATCAGTTGGCGGACAGTCTCGGTTGGCTTCCGTAATCTTAGAGGTAGATACCAAGATTTTCTACTATATGGATGGCTTCCATTATATTGTTGGCATCTAACTTGCTTAGGATGTTTTTCCGGTGATTGTTCACAGTATAGATGCTCACTCCCAGCTGGTGAGCGATTTCCTTGCTTAGAAAACCTTGTCGGATGAGTCGTAATATTTCTTTCTCCCGGTTGGATAATTGTTTGTCAGGAGAAACAGTGCATGTTGGAAGCATCTCTCCCGTTTTTCTGTTCACCACCGTCCGTTTGATTCTTTCGATAGGGGTCTGGTCGGGAAGTATGTCCATTACTCCCATGATTATCCAGGCTTTACCATTCCGGTCTGTTTCTATGACTTGTTGCCGGCTACTTACATTGATATACTGTTGCCGTGCATTCAACATACGGAATTGAAATATTTGCCGGTAGTCATTTCTTTCTTCCGGTGGGAGTGAGTAGATGAACTGTCCATGCTCGATTTGGCATTCCGTGAGTTGCATTCTGTCATCAGGGTGTATTCTCTCTTCCAGTAAATCGCCTTGTTGCCTGATTGTCTTTATCCAAGTGGGATTGTATCCGAAAAGATAGGCAAAACTGTCGGATGCAAAATCGTATCTCTCTTTAAATACGTCAACTGTAAAAATACAACTCTGACTCATTTGTGAGAACGCTTGCACGGATATTCTTTTCTTGTTCCATAAATCATAGTCCACATCGGGACCGCTAATCTGCTGTCTTGCCCATAATTCTTTGGGAGTTGTCTTGTTGGTAGTCATGGAACAAAGATAACTGATAATTTTCTTTTGAGCTTTATCTTTTACGGGATAATATTATTTCTAAGAATATGTTGTAGGGTTGGATTAAGTGGCTACCTTTGTAGGCCGTGTCATTGGGGACGCCGTGAATGAAAAGCAAACGAGTAATAAATTCAATATGTGATAAGATGAAAGATATACCGGCAGACAGCTTAATAAAGAATTATTTTCCTGTAGATTATATAGATTCTTTTTCTAAAGTGATGGTCACTGGGCAGGCTTTGACACCGGAAGATTTTCGCAATCTTGCCTTCAGCCGATTTCCTAAGTGGATTGGTTGGCTCATGAATTTTAGGAATGCGATTGTAAAGCCATTAGGACTGGATACAGCAACCAGATTTACAGATATGGTCTTGGATAAAAATCTGCATGAAGAAATTCTCGGAATGCCGGATAAGCATCTTGATTTCCATGTGTCCATGTGGTGCGGGGAATATCACGAAGGAAAACAAGAACTTCGGATTACTACTGTTGTGAAGTACAATAATTGGCTGGGAAGGGCATATTTCTTTATTATCAGACCTTTTCATGGGATAATAGTAAAGTCTATCTTAAAGCATGTTGCTGGGGGATAGGGGGAGTGGGTGTAAATAAATACTCCCATTGAAATATTATCATTTCAATGGGAGTATTTATTTGAGTGGTGCCACCAGGAAATGAACACCTTAAATTTAATGTTCTTAATACGCTGGTGGTCAGCTTTTTTCTATTTCTTGAAATTATTGAAACCACTGAATCAGCCTTACATTAACTTCTTCTTATTTCAATAACTTTAGTATTGTCATCTTTTGACTTTGCAAAGGTAAGCAAAAGGTTCAATTCCTCCAAATATGAGAAGGAGTATTTTTAATTGGCATCATATAATAAACTTTTAATTATTGAAAATGAGGATGATAAAATCAGTCCTTTTAATCAATCTTGAAGGCTCCCATCCTGTTTTTCTATAATATCTTAGGATTCTGCCCCCGAATTTGTAATAAGGCAGTTTTCCGTTATTCCTGTGGATCGCCATTCTCACAATCATTTAACCGAATGGCAGATTCTATATTTTCCACAAAGGTTCGTCCTGCCAATTCTGAGGAATGCCCATTGCTTTTCCATCAGCATTAGGATATTGTTCCAACAGCTTTTGGAAATGCTGTTTCATGTCGTTGTAGGGTGATATGATGTCGATAAACCACTTGATGATACAGATTTCGTAAAATGTCCTGTGGGGCTGTACGGCATCGCTTATCCAAGGGCGCTTCATCTTCCGGGCCACCATCGGGTTGATGGCATACCGTCTATTCCATACCCTTGCATGGTGGCAGCAGGAATTTCTGGTAAGGGTTATGACCGTCAGCCACGAAGTGAATACGGGTACGGGCAAATCGTAGTAGCCCGCAATCTTTTTCTTCAATGGGTTGGACTTGATATTCTCATAGATACGGGTTATGACACCCATTGGCAATATCTCTACAAGCATCCATGCCGGAGGGTAGGCATTGCTGTATTTGTTCTTGAAATGCAGGATGAAATCTTCCTTGGAATTGTTGACTTCCTTGTCTATCAACTCCATCGTGCGGCTGAACTTGTTGGGGTTGGCAAACAGCGAGCCGTCGGTCATCCAAAAGATATTGCCGGTCTCTTTCGCCACGATATTGGCCAGAGTGCTGCGCAGGGAAACTTCGATCTTTTCGATTTCATTGAACATGAAAAGGCGGAGTTTCTTGTCGAACCGATAGAGCTGGATGGCCGCGTCAAAACTACTGCCTTGTTTGAAAATCTGCCTGTCTTTGGGAATTTCAAGGAAAGGATAGAAATACGCGCTTAACCTGTAATAACCTATATTGCGGATGTATCGGCAAACACGCTCCTTATCATCGAAAAGAAGCCCCCTTCGGGATAGCAACACGGCCAAATCCTCCGGGCTGTTGTATTGTTTCGGGAAATTGACTGTCATCGGGATATAAAAATAAAACGACCCCCGATTTGAGCATTGTTAAGAGGCTTGGGGGTTCTCGTACTGCAAAGGTAAGCAAAGAAATGCAGACTGCCAAATGTATGCCGCCTTTTTACGCATTATTTCTAATCAGTATGATATAACAAACCTTTCATCGCTGAAAATAAGCGTGACAACATCACTCCTCTCAATCGTTCTTGAAGGCTTCCATCCTGTTTTTCTCTAAAATTTGTATGATGTCGTTCTCTTTATATAGGATTCTGCCTCCGAATTTGTAATAAGGCAGTTTCCCGTTGTTCCTGTGTTCTATCAATGTCCTTTGCGTTACTTTAAGGAGCCTGGACAATTCCGCTTCCGTAAGGTAACGTTCTCCGTTCAATATGGGACGGTATTCGTGACCGTCTTTTTCCAATAATGCCGACAGATATTCCAAATGCTGGAAATACCGGGTTACTTCGGGGCTTTCCTGATTGAGTAATGTGTGCATCATGGGCATTCCGTTTCTTGTCTTTTTAGTTCATGTTCCATAAAAGTCAGGATGTCTTTTCTTCTATAGTAGATCTTTCGGTCTATACGGCTGTATGCGATGGCTCCGCTCCGTCGCAGGTTGAGCAGTTTTCCGGGAGATATATCCAGCATTACGCATACATCCTGATTGTCCAACCATTCTTCCAGTCCTTGTCCGTTTCCGGGCTTTTTCCCTTTTTGCAGTTTTAGGATGATGTTTTCCAGTGCCTCGTTCATCCTGTAGAATGTACCGGCCTCGATACTTACAATTTCCATAGGCGTAATCTTTTTGTTTGTTACAAAAATAGGGATGGAAATACTTCATTTCCAAAAGTACGGATGCGGATGGCGTCAGATTTCATCAGGTGTCTCTTTCGTAATACAGCAGCCTTTGTGTTTTAGAAGGATTACTTCCCAATGTGTAAATTTACTGTAAACCGTTTACAAAATTTACACTTGAAAACTTTACACCTCATGTTTGTACTACAATCGTTTTGTAATTTCATTTAACTGATATACAGCCATCTGCATCTATTTGTCCTGAAATATTACGTTACGGCATCATTTTTTCACTGTAATACGCATATACTCTTCATGTGCGCACAAAAAGGGGGTATGAAGTATTCACTTAAACAATGAAAGATTATGTCGTATATAGATAATGAAATACTTGAAAAGCTGATCGCCACGATGGTGGAAGGCTTTGCCCGTATAGAAAAGAAGCTGGACCACATGAACCATCTGAAGGAGTGCCTGAACGGGGACAAGCTGCTGGATAATGTGGACCTTGCGGAACTGCTCGGCGTTTCGCAACGCACGCTGGCCCGTTACCGTGAAAAAGGGATCATCCGTTATTATTGCATGGATGACAATGGAAAGAATTTTTATCTGGCTTCCGAGATACAGGAATTTCTTAAACAGCGGGGGAAAGGAAAAGTTTGAAGCGGTAATAGTCTGCCGGTTGATCCCCTGATTCGTAATTGCACGGAAGAATATCAATGGCCGTAGCCTGTGCTTTTTATAAAACGGTGCTTCCCGTACCCGCCCATGGGAGGAAGGGAAGCACCGTTTCATTTGCTGTCATACCGGTATGGGAGTCAGCCGCAAGGTTTCCATGTTCAGGTAGACACCCCTGTAGAGGGTACAGCCTTCGCGTATCATCTTCCATAGGATTTCACAACCGGCTTGCGCCAGCATGGAATTGATGAAGAGGTCCTGTTTTCTCAGAGCCTCCGCCAGTGAACAGCTCGGCCCGGAATCGGTGTCGCGGAGCATGGAATAGCTGACCTCTTCGGTCACGGTATTCATTCCCGGCATGGCAAGGTATTCTTTTGAGGCGGGCTGGGCGATTTTATTGCGTATGGTCCCGATCAATACCTGTCCGGTAAACTGCGCATTTCCGAAGTCCATCCAGTACAGGGGCGTCTGTTCATTGTTGGTATTTATGTTCCGGTGTTTTTTCAGGAAACGCCAAAGGTCGAGCCGCGAGCGGATGTTGTCCGTACAGGTGATGATGATGTTGGCCAGCCTTCCGTTATCGGGCTTGTCTGTTGCGCGGATCGGATAACGGCAGCTTTCCGCCGTCCATGAGTGGCCGAAGAAACGGTTGATGCGCGTGACCAGCGTGGCAGCCTTGTTCAGCCCGATTTCGGATTCGCTGAAAAGCTGCCTTCCGATGTTGGTTTCGGATACGGTATCGGGGTCGAATACGGTAACATACAGTCCCGGATGGTCGAGGGCGCGTAAAGCGGTATCCATGCGTGCCAGATTGGTCACGACCTGTGAACCGGTTCCTCCGGCCCCGATGACGAATATACTTATCGGGTGGTGTGGGTCAAGCAGATAGGAATCTGTATAATGAATTTTTTTCATGTGAACAGGTCTTTTAATTGTTTGTTGGATAGTTTGAGTTCTTCATAATCGAACGGGTGGTTCCGTGCATTCTCCGTGACGAAGACGAGGTTATTTTTTGTAGGATTCGCTTTGCCTCCCAAATGGGAAAATTCACTCATCCAGAAGCGTTTTTCCCAATATTCCAACCATTCGTTGAAAGTGGGATCTTGTGGAACCGGCAGGGAAGAGCTTCCCAGACAGACGCTGCTTCCGGTCACATTGAAATACGGGGCGAGGTAGAGTTTGTCCGTTTCATGGGGTATTTCTCCTCTGAAAGCATAGACGTCCAGTCTGTCCTTTTCCACCACGTAGATGATTCCCGGCAGGTTGAACTCCCCGTTTTCTATGTTCAGGTTTTCCCTGAAAAACATCCGCCTTCTTCCCGGCGGATTGTACCAGACGTATTTTTCATGCCCCTTCCGCGAATTGCACCAAAGCAGGTTCTGCGGAATTTTCCCGTATGGCATGCCGGTCATCTTCACGGAGTAGTTTTCCGTAAGCATGTTCATAAACTCATGGGAAACGGGAATGGCAGCCTCCATTTTTCCCTGTTCATTGATCGGGTGAAGTTCCAGATAATATTCCTGATCGCTGCGGTAAGGGGTACCGTCATACCGGTAGGCTATCAATGCCGCTTTGGGAACCAGTATCTTTTGTAATTTTTTTGTCAATTCATTCATCGTATCTTTCCTTTCTTTTAAAGTTCATGCGTGACGTGGCAGACAAGCCGGTCAAACCAGTCGGCAAATCTCTCCGGAAAATCATCCATCTTAAAAATCCGGCCCGTTTCCGGAGTCAGGAAAAGCGTAGTGACCGGAGTGAGGTTGTAAGATTCCTGCATATCAGCACTGAATGAGTTCTCCATATCTTCGGTTATTTCATCGTCCAGTGAATATGCCAGTGCGATTTGCGTATCCAGCGGGGCGGGCATGAAATCCGGCTCTTTCTCACTGGCCCAGTCGTATTGGTAATCCATGATGCAAGGCACGTCTTTGCCCATAAGCGCCATGCCTTCCTTAAGAAGTCCCATCAGTTTCTTTTCGCTTTTCTTTTTCGGTATGTATTCATCCAGCCGTTTTTCCAGATCCGTACAGAACGGCTTGCCGTACATCCTTTTGAAGAGCCTGTTGATTTTTCCTTTGCTGTAGGACTCCGCCAGATGTCTGAGCCGTTTTTTCTCTTTCAGAGTTAGATTGTCGGAGTCTTCGTCAAGACGCGAAAGCAGGTAGTCCTCCACCATTTGATAATAGTACGTGTCGGTTATGTCCCCGATTCCGTGATGCCGTGCAAACCGGCGTATGAACTCCAGCGCGATGCGCCTGAACGGGCGGCCGAGCCGTTCCGTAAAATCCAGAGGAAGCCACAACAGTTCGTAGTCCGGCCATTTATGGAACTCGTAGAGACAGAACGTGAGCCTGCCGTCCACAAATTCCAGGTTGACGTTTTGCGGCAACAGATTCTCCATGATCTCGTACAGCCGTGTGATGTCGGTCCTCGGATAGGCAGACCTTTTCTTTTGAGGAAACGGGAGGGACAGTCCCAACAAGCCCGTGTAGTTCACAGCCGAACGGTAGAGGTAGTCGAAATTTTCCCGCGTGGTCAGGTTTATACGTGTTTCCGCCTCCGAATCTTCCAGATAGAAATCGGAAGAAACGGGGAGAAATCTCCCCGTCAGAAAACCATCACGCTTGCGGGCGGTGGAAGAAACCGCTTTTTCCTTTGTCTTATCCCCCGGCTGATGTCGGTGACGGATTCCGTCTCGTCTATGATATAACGGGCCAAATCCCGCATTTGCTGTTCCGATAACTGTCTGCATGTCTTTTCTTTTTTTAGCTGTTGTCTTTTATTCCCTGTTTTCATCCTTTCGTCCCGATAGTCGTTTTGAACTCATATACCGCACAATCATCCTCAATGACAGGCCCGTGCGTCGTGGCGGTTGTCAGTTCCGGATATGTCATGGAATAGAAATCCATGACCTCGGAGGGAGGCATGTCCGGATTCGGATCATCCAGACGGAGTGTGTTATTACCTTTTTTCAGTTTGAATACTCTTTTGAGTCCTTTAATCTCAAGTGCCATAGTCGTATGATCTTTAAATGTTTTACAAAATTGTTTTTATGATTCTTTTTTCTTGTCCCGGTTTGAGGACATTGCGGGAGAAAACAGGTTTCCCCCGCACATCCGGTCAGCAATATACAAGTTCCTGTTGTGCCTCGTCCTTTACCCTGCATTCTTCAGGAAAGTCAATGTACTCCGCGTACGGGTCTTCTTTCAACAATTCCCTGTCAGTCTCGTCATCCTTGTCAAAACTGTATGTTCCCGGTGTATTCTGCGGAGGAGTGTGGTATTCGCGGCTGCCGGTGGAAGCGTTCTGTACCGGAAGCGGCTGCTGTTGTACCGGTCCGGGCTGCCGGTAATAGTAAGTCTGGCCGTTTACGGGCTGCGCCTGCGGTGGATACACGGGAGGTTGTCCCGCATATTGTCCGGGGGGTACATATCCCGGTTGTATGGGCGGATATCCTCCGGGCATACTTCCCGCCTCATGGAATACAGGTTGCGGCATCGGGCTCATTCCGGTGGAAGGCACCACGGCTTGCGGCTGCGGAACAGACATCTGCGGCTGTCCGTCTTGTGGCTGCGGCATGGGGGCTGTTCCCTTACCATTTCCCGTCGGTGTAACCGGAGATACAGGCTGCCGTGGCTGAAAGACCTGCTGCGGCTGTACGGCGGGTTGTGGCAGCGGTTGAGCTTCCGGTTGTACGGCGAACAGGCTTCCGGCGTCGGCCTGTTTCTGTATTTCCTGTATCCGGGTATCAATCTCTTTTTGCCTGTCAGCCGGAGCCAGCGCCCTTGCCTGTTTCAGCCAGGTGACGGCATCGGAGTACTTGTGCGCCGCACGGGCTTCATCGGCCTTTTTCAGAAGCTTTTCCGTCTTTTCCCGCTTTTCCCTGGCTTCCTTCGTTTCCTTTTCAACGGCCGTTTTGCCCGCCTTGCTCTGTGCGTAGGCCTTTTCCGCTTGTTTCTCGAAAGTTTCAAGGTTGGTCAGCATACCCAGTGTCCGGCTGACCGGTAACGTGATGGCTTTCAGGAACTCCGCGTCCAATTCTTCGGGAGCCCCGCTGAGGATAAGCGGGACAAGGTTCCCTCCGGCTTCGTCTTTCACTCCCGCATGTCGGGGCATGACCGCCACGCTGAGGGTATTGTTTACTCGTCTGATGTTGATGCTTAAATCCGTACCTGCGGACAGCATCGGATAAATGGTCTGAAAAAACATAGAATTGTGTATTTAATTGGTTAGACAATCGTTCCGTTCAGGTAACGTTTCAGTATTTCGGCCCTTTCGGGATTTGAGGCAATGCCTTTGAGAGGTTCCAGGTAATAGCCGATTCTTTTCGGTTCGTCCACGGTGTTCGGGAAGCGTCTTTTGACCGGTCTGATGGAATGGACGGAAGGCCACAGGGCCGGCATGGCCGGTGCGGACGCATTACAGGTTCTTGTTTCCATATCGTTTCTGTTTTGAAGTTTTACACAAGTATTGCCAGAATCGCTGCAATAGCCAACAGTTTGATTGCCAGTCCGATGATACGGAACAGCCAGCTGATTAGACCTCCTGCCGTAAGCAAGAGTGCAATGGTATATACCGGGACTATCCCTTTGTTCCAGAGCAGTATAATTCCTATGAGCAGGAATCCTGTCACTGCCAGCCTGACGATGTTTTTGATGAACAGAAGTTTCATATTTTTAATTTTTAAGAATGAATAAATCCCATCGGGATGTTTTTTCCCGATTTTACAGGCTTCCCGTTTTGGATTGGCGCATTTTGGTGGCAAGGCTTGGCGGAAAAAAATACCGGAGCGCAGCGAGGATGATTTTTTTCCGGCCAACCGGTCCGGAGGACCGCCTTGCACCAAAAGGGCGCAATCCAATACCTTTGCCTTGTAAAAATGGAAAAACATCGTCTTTACCGTCGGAGCCGGAGTTGTTCCCGGTTTGTCAGGAGATAAAAAAAAGGATGCGAACCTTCCGGTCTGCATCCTTTCTGTGCGTATATTCTCCTGTTTTGGGGTCATTCCTCCGGCTTGCAGGTACGGAAAATCTCGTCCGTAACCTCTCCGGTGAGTTCGGCCACTTCCCCAAGAAAGACTTCCGGCGTGAGTTCGCCCCTCTCCATGCGCGCCAGCCGGGCCTCCCAGCCCGAAGTCAGCGCTGCGTTTGCAATCCCCATTCCTCTGACCGTCTCGTAAATGTAGAGCCCTTTCCGGGTTGGGATGAGGTAGCGTCCCGAATAGCGGATGTATTTGCGGTCGATCAGCGTTTGGATGATGCCCGCACGGGTGGCGGGCGTACCCAGTCCCGCCGCTTCCATGTAGCCGATCAGTTCCGCATCGGTGAACGGACTTGCCGGCAGGTCCTTTTTCCGCACCAGATTGCAGGCGGATACGGGCAGCGTGTCGCCGACTGACAGGGCGGGCAGTTCCAGCATTGTGAATCCCTGCGGCAGGACGGCATTCTCCCGTCCGAATACGGTGTTCCATCCCTTGTCGAGTATGCGGCAGGCCTGCATGCGGAACGTGCGCGCCGCACATACGGCCTCCACCGTGGTGCATTCCACCCGGCAGGGCGGCATGAAGGCTTCCAGCATCCGCCCGACAATGAGCGTGTACACCTGCATCTCTTGCCTTCCCAGCCCTTCGGGACGTACCCCCGTGACCGTGATGGCCGGATGCTCCGTGAAGCTGTCGTCTCCGGC
>OJJY01000780.1_pt1 | contig 10450 bp, 8 predicted proteins | sample 1596421 | NCBI WGS metagenome assembly OJJY01 (sample SAMEA4350151, study PRJEB24818) | metagenome | biome: human; feature: gut; material: faeces | place: Denmark | collected 2013-09 | reverse complement strand
GAACGAACCGTAAAAACGACAATCCGCCGCCGCAATGTAGAAAGGAGCCAGTATGAATATGAACAGCAGGAACGTGACCTACTCGACCGTCGGGGACTACCAGCTCCCGAACCTGACCCTGCCCCAGCAGGAGAAAGCACTGGGCAAATACGGCAGACTGCGCCGGACCTACCTGAAGGAGCAGCGCCCAGTGCTGTACCACACGATGCTCCTGTCGGGGAGCTTGTACCCGCATCTGATGGAGGTGGAGCAGACGGCAGAGAGCCGGATGCAGCAGATGATGGCCGAACTGCTGAAGCAGAACCCGGCCCCGGACAAAGCGCAGAACCAACTGATGTGGGTGCAGCACATGAACAGCCTGAAAGCGCAGGCAGAGGAACTGGTGATGACGGAGCTGATTTACAGCTAAGTTTTCTGGATGCGCCCATCCCCACCGAAGCCCAGCAAATTGAAATGATCGACCAAGCGGAGAGCGAAAAAACGCCCTCCGCTTTTGTTTTGTCGCAGGCTGAAATCGAAAACGAACTGCGTAAGCACGGCTCCGGGTTTGTGGGTGGCAAGCAGCGCATTATGACACTGTACCAGACCCAGACAGACCGCAGCCTCCGTGCCAAAGCGTTGGCAAAGGAGTACGGCATCGGTGGGCACTCCCACGATTTTCTGGACGGAAGCCGGGGTTTTGTGAACCACGACTGGAAGGGGCTGGAATTTGACCATTACCCCGACCACCAGAAATTCACCCTGAAATGGGCACAGGTGGAACAGTATATCGACCTGATGATCCAGTCCGACCGCTACCTGACGGACGAGGAAAAGGAGCATTACGCACCCCCTGCGCCTGTTAGCACAAAACCGGATGCCGACTTGACCCGTGCAAAAAATCTGATCCGGGAGTTTTGTCAGGAAGAATACGATTCTGAGCCGGATTTTTCCGACCTGTCCAAGATCGATATCGCCTACACCTATGCCACCGACGAGGAGATCCCCATACAGGTCAACGTAGATTTGATTGGGTATCGGGTGGAGCGATATCTGGGTGATGTGCTGATAGACCAGCGGCAGTACGAAAGTCTGGAGGAGCTGACCGAAACCGAGTTGGAGGCTCTGGATTTTTCAGAGCTGGTCAGCGTCACCGACGAGGAACTAGAGCACTACCACAGTAAGGCGGAGGAACGCCCGGTGCTGCTGCCGCTGGCTGCCGCCACAGAGTACAACACCCTGAAAGAGCAGCACCCGGACGCTCTGGTGGGCTTTGAGCAGAACGGACAGTTTGAGTTTTACGGCGAGGACGCCCGGAAGGTCTGCGAGCTTGTAGGCGGAAAGCTGCTGGAAAAGGAAACGGCGCTGGGCACCGTCCCGGTCACCGGCTTCCCCAGCGACCAGTGGGCGTACCGTGCCAAACAACTGTGGCAGTGCGGCGAGAACGTCTATCTTGCCGGGCTGAACGAGGACGGCACCCACCACCAGACCAAGTACCTGCGCCGGAAGGATTATCTGCCGCTGGGTGCTACCGTCCACATGGAAGGACGTGCCTTCCGGGTGGATACGGTAAATTTTGATAAGGACAGCGTGTCCCTGCAGGATGTGGCATTAGCAGAAATGCGAATGCCGGTTTTCCGGCAGGAACCGCTGGCGGTTGTCCGGGAACTGTACGAACAGGAACAGACCGAACCGGAACTTTCCGACGAGGAACTGGACGAACTGCCCATCTCTGCCGTGATGGACGGAAAGGTGCAGACCTTCCCGGATGCTGCTGCCTTGGATGAAGCCCTGAACGCTGTGCCTGCCGGAAACTTCCGCATCACAGACGACCATTTGGGCGAGGGCGGCGCAAAGCAGAAATATGCCCGGAACATTGAAGCCATCCGCACCCTGTTCAAGCTGGAACAGGAGCATCGTGGTGCCACCGCCGAGGAACAGCAGGTGCTTTCCCAGTATGTGGGTTGGGGCGGTCTGTCGGATGCCTTTGACCCCGGCAAAGATAGTTGGGCAAAAGAGTACACCGAACTGAAAGGACTGCTTTCCGAGGATGAGTATGCTGCTGCCCGTTCCAGTACCCTGAACGCCCACTACACCTCTCCGGTGGTGATTCGTGCCATCTATGATGCGGTCGAGAAGATGGGCTTTAAGTCCGGTAATATTCTGGAGCCTAGTATGGGCGTGGGCAACTTCTTTGGGATGCTGCCGGATGGCATGGCAGACAGCCGCTTGTACGGCGTGGAACTGGACAGCATTACCGGGCGCATTGCCAAGATGCTGTATCCGCAGGCCGACATTACTGTTGCTGGCTTTGAGACCACCGACCGCCGTGATTTCTACGATTTGGCGGTGGGCAACGTGCCTTTCGGTCAGTACAAAGTCAACGATAAAGCGTACAACAAGCTGGGATTTTCCATCCACAATTATTTTTTTGCAAAAGCCATCGACCAAGTGCGTCCGGGCGGCGTGGTGGCGTTCGTCACCAGCCGCTACACCATGGACAGCAAGGACAGCACCGCCCGCAAGCACATGGCAGAGCGTGCCGATTTGCTGGGTGCCATCCGTCTGCCGAATAATGCGTTCCGTGCTAACGCCGGCACAGATGTCGTCAGTGATATTATCTTTTTGCAAAAGCGTGATCGCCCTGCGGACATTGAGCCGGACTGGGTACAGCTTGGCAAGACCGAGGACGGCTTTGCCATCAACCAGTATTTTGTGGACCACCCGGAGATGGTGCTGGGGCAGCTTACCACCGAAAGCACCCAATACGGTCACGACCTGACCGTTGCGCCCATCGAGGGTGCAAACCTTGCAGACCAGCTTGCCGAAGCGGTGCAGCACATCGAGGGGCAGTACACCGCCGCCGAGGTGGACGCTCCCGATATTGCCGAAGAGGAAACCACCCGGCGCACCCTGCCTGCTGACCCGGAGGTAAAAAACTTCTCCTACACCGTGGTGGACGGCGAAGTGTTCTACCGGGAAAATTCCGTGATGACGCAGGTGGAACTGTCCGACACCGCCAAGGGCCGTGTCACCGGCATGGTGGAGCTGCGGCAAATTGTCAACGACCTGATCGAACAGCAGTTGAACGACTACCCTGACGAGGACATTCAGACGACACAGGCAAAACTGAACGCCGCCTATGATGCCTTTACCGCCAAATATGGCCTGCTGAATGACCGTAGAAACGGGCGGCTGTTTGAGCAGGACTCCTCTTACTATCTGCTCTGCTCCTTGGAAAATCTGGACGAGCAGGGGCAGCTCAAGAGCAAAGCTGCAATGTTTACGAAACGGACGATTCGCCCGGAGCGCACTGTCACCAGTGTGGATACCCCCAGCGAAGCGTTGGCGGTGTCCATCGGGGAACACGGCAAGGTGGACTTGCCCTATATGGCAGAACTGCTGGGCACGCCCGGCGAGTATGGGCGCATTACCACCGAACTTTCCGGCGTGATCTTCAAAGACCCTGCCGCCGACCCCAACGATCCGGAAGCGGGCTGGCAGATGGCAGACGAGTACCTGTCCGGCGATGTCCGGGCAAAGCTGCGGATGGCGCAGTTTGCCGCCGAGACCAACCCGGAATTTTCCGTCAATGTGGAGGCGCTGACCAAGGCACAGCCCAGAGAACTGGAAGCCTCCGAAATTGATGTGCGCTTGGGTGCAACGTGGCTCGACCCCAGTATTATCCAAAAGTTTATGACCGAGACCTTCCAAATTCCCTACTATCTGCGGCGAGCCGTGAATGTGCGGTACTCACCTTACACCGCCGAATGGCGTGTGGAGGGTAAAACTGCCACCGGGCGGGGCGATATTATCTCCTCCGAGACCTACGGCACCAGCCGTGCCAATGCCTACAAGATTCTGGAGGAGACCCTGAACCTGAAAGATGTCCGCATCTATGACACCATCGAGGATGCCGATGGCAAGCCCAAGCGTGTGCTGAACAAGCGTGAAACCATGCTGGCGCAGCAGAAACAGCAGGTCATCAAGGATGCTTTCGCCAACTGGGTCTGGCAGGACCCTCAGCGGCGCATTGCGCTGGTGAAGCAGTATAACGAGCTGTTCAACTCTACCCGCCCCCGTGAGTATGACGGAAGCCACATCAAATTCGTGGGCATGAACCCTGAAATTACCCTCCGGGAACACCAGCGCAACGCCATCGCCCATGTGCTTTATGGCGGTAATACGTTGCTTGCACACGAAGTGGGCGCAGGCAAGACCTACGAAATGGCGGCATCTGCTATGGAAGCGAAACGCCTTGGTTTGTGCCAGAAAAGTCTGTTCGTGGTTCCCAACCATCTGACGGAGCAATGGGCAAGCGAGTTTCTGAACCTCTACCCCAATGCCAAGTTGTTGGTGGCACGGCGCAAAGACTTTGAGACCGCCAACCGCAAAAAATTCTGCGCCCGCATCGCCACCGGCGATTACGATGCCGTTATCATCGGTCATTCGCAGTTTGAAAGAATCCCACTTTCTTTTGAGCGGCAGGAGCGTATCATTCAGGAGCAGATTTATGAAACGCTTGCCGCCATCAACGAGCTGAAAGCCTATGCAGGTGAGAATTTCTCCATCAAGCAGATGGAAAAGACTCGGAAAACGCTGGAAACCAAGCTGGAAAAACTGCGCTCCGATGAGCGCAAGGACGATGTAGTTACCTTCGAGCAGTTGGGTGTTGACCGTCTGTTTGTGGACGAGTCACATGCGTTCAAAAATTTGTTTCTTACAACAAAAATGCGGAATGTCGCAGGATTATCCACCAGCGAAGCACAGAAATCTTCCGATATGTTTGGCAAGTGCCGCTATCTGGACGAGATCACCGGCGGGCGTGGCGTGGTGTTCGCCACGGGTACGCCCGTGAGCAATTCCATGACCGAGCTGTACACAGTCATGCGGTATTTGCAGTACAGCACCTTGCAGCAGAAAAAGCTGACCCACTTCGACTGCTGGGCATCCACCTTTGGTGAGACCACCACCGCCATTGAGCTTGCCCCCGAAGGTACAGGGTATCGGGCAAGAACGAGATTTGCCAAGTTCTTTAATCTGCCGGAACTGATGTCCATGTTCAAGGAGGTTGCGGACATTAAAACCAGTGACCAGCTCCATCTGCCCGTGCCGGAGGCAAAGTTTGAGACCGTGGTGGCAAAGCCGTCCGACCTCCAAAAGGAGATGGTGCAGGAGCTGAGCAAGCGTGCCGCCCGCATCCACTCCGGCACGGTGGATGCCTCTGAGGACAATATGCTCTGCGTCACCAATGACGGCAGAAAGATCGGTCTGGATGTGCGCCTGATGAACCCCATGCTCCCGGACGACCCGAACAGCAAACTCAACGTCTGTGTGCAGAACGTGCTGAAGATCTGGGAGGAGGGCAAGGACCAGAAGCTGACCCAACTTTTGTTCTGCGACCTTTCGACACCGAAAAACGATGGCAATTTCAACGTCTACGAGGATATTCGCAAAAAGTTGGTTGCCGCCGGTGTGCCGGAAAACGAGATCGAGTTCATCCACAATGCTGACACCGAAGCAAAAAAGGCAGCACTGTTCTCCAAAGTGCGCTCCGGCGATGTGCGAGTTTTGCTCGGAAGTACGGCGAAAATGGGAGCCGGGACCAACGTGCAATCCCGGCTTGTGGCGGTGCATCACTTGGACGTTGGCTGGAAGCCCAGTGACATGACCCAGCGCAACGGGCGCATCATCCGGCAGGGTAATATGAATAAGGAAATCAAGGTGTTCAACTATGTCACAGAAGGAACGTTTGACAGCTACCTTTTTCAGACCCTTGAGAACAAACAGCGGTTTATCTCGCAAATCATGACTTCCAAATCCCCCGTACGCTCCTGCGAGGATGTAGACGAACAGGCGCTTTCTTATGCTGAAATCAAGGCACTGTGCGCCGGAAATCCGCTCATCAAGGAGAAGATGGACTTGGACGTTCAGGTGGCAAAGCTGAAGGTGTTGAAAGCCGACCACCAGAGTCAGAAATTCCGCTTGCAGGACAAGCTGCTGACCAAGTTCCCGGCAGACATTCAGGAAGCGAACGCCCACATTGCCGGGCTGAAATCCGATGCACAGCTTGCCGCCGCCCATCCGCAGGGCAAGGAGGAGTTTTGCGGCATGGTCATCAAGGGCGTTGCCTACGACGAGAAAAAGACCGCCGGTGAACGTCTGATGCTTGCCTGCTCCGAGCTGCCCAACGCCGAGGAAAAAGTCATCGGCAATTACCGGGGCTTTGAACTGTCCCTGCGGTTCGATGCTTTCCGCACGGAGTATCAGGCACTTTTGAAGGGGCGGCGGAAGTACACGGTTCCCTTGGGCAACGACCCGCTGGGCAACATCATTCGCCTGGATAATTCGCTGAACAACTTCCCGGAGCGCATCACCTCTGCAGAGAACGAGCTAGATACCCTGCATCAGCAGCAAGCGGCGGCACAGATCGAGGTGGAAAAGCCCTTCCCGCAGGAGGAAGAGCTGGCGGAGAAGTCCGCACGGCTTGCAGAATTGAACGCCCAGTTGGATGTGGACGAAAAAAGCCACGAGCCGGAACAGGAGGAACAGCCGGACGAGGATGCACCCCGCCGCCCCTCGGTGCTGGCGGCACTGGAGGAAAAGTTGGACAAGCCGGAGCCGGTGAAGCCCTTCAAAAGCTATCTGGATAAGGACGGTGATGCCCGGTGAGGGAAAAGCGGGACGAGATCATCATCCTGAGAACCACAAAAGCGGAGAAAGATCGCATCTATGAAAAGATGCTGGGCATGGGCATCCGCAGCCTGAGTGCCTATATCCGCAAGATGGCACTGGACGGTTACTGCCTGCACCTCGACCTGAAGGAGCTGCGCCGCATGGCGTATCTGCTCCAAATGTGCAGCAACAACCTGAACCAGTACGCCAAACGTGCCAACGAGTGCGGCAAAGTCTACGCCGCTGACATGGAGGACCTGCGGCAGCGGCTGGATGAGCTGATCGACATTGGCAGAAAAATTCTCGCTCGACTGGCAGAACTCTAAAATTTTTCCCCGCAATTGGAGGGCTGCGGGGGTACATAAGGGTTGACATCCTTGCAAAGCAATCGTTGACACCTTTATAATAGGGACGAAAGGCAGGTGCTGGATATGAGGTTCGTTATCAAGATGATCGTTTTCCCGTTTTGGCTGCTTACGGCTTTCCTTGCGCTGATGCTGAAATGGACGCTGAACCTGTCAGCGTTTGTGCTGGCGCTGCCTATGCTGTATATTTTCGGCTGCGGCCTTTATACGCTGTACTGCCGGGAGTGGCTGCAATTTTTGATCTTGCTGGTGGCAGAGTTTGGATGCTTTGTGTTGATTTTCATGGGCGCTTTGATTGCGGATGCAGCAGAGCGTTTTAGTGGCTGGGTTGCCGGATTGTGAGGGATGCTATGGAAAATCGGAAGTTGGAAGAATATTATTCTGAGCACAGCAGCACGATTTTTTCTGAAATGCTGGGCGAGGATGAAAACTATCGGCGGCTGAAAAAAGCCAAAATAGCGGCTGAGAAAGCCCTTCAGAGCGTCATCGGCAACGAAGCATGGAAGCAATACATTGCCTTAGATGAGATCTGCAACGAGCTGGAATGTGCCCGTTACAAGGCGATGTATCTGGCAGGTGCTGCCGATTACGAAAAATTATCCAAATGATCTCGATGCCGCCGATGTGCGGCATTTTCTTTTTTGTAAGGGGGTGATGGCACTGGCGGCAACACGGCTGATTGCGCTGCACAAAAACAAAGGCAAGTCGGTTGCGGCCTGTCTGAAAAGCCGCACGAACTATGCGAAGAATCCTGACAAAACGAACAGGGGAGAGCTGGTCAGCAGTTACGAATGCAGTCCCTTGACCGCAGACGAAGAATTTATGCTGTCCAAGCGGCAGTACGAACTGATGACTGGGCGCAGACAGAAAAGTGATGTGATCGCCTATCAGATTCGGCAGTCGTTCAAACCCGGAGAGATCACCGCCGAGGAAGCCAACAAGGTCGGTTATGAGCTTGCCATGCGGTTCACGAAAGGCAAGTACGCTTTTATCGTTGCGACGCACACGGACCGGCAGCACATCCACAACCATGTGATTTTCAACTCCACAGCGTTGGATGGCACCAGAAAGTTCCGGGATTTTTTCTTTTCGGCGTTGGCAGTGCAGCGGTTGAGTGACCTGATTTGCTTAGAGCACCAGTTGTCCGTCATTGAAAAGAAGCCCTACCGGGAGCGGCAGAAGCGCGTCGTCTACCCACCAAAAGAAAGCAACCGTGACCGCCTGTGCGGAATCATCGACACCATCCTTGCAGAAAAGCCGGAGGATTACGAAGCGTTTCTGCAAAAGCTGGAGCAGCAGGGCTATGAGGTCAAGCGTGGCAAGTACACGGCGGTGAAGGGCAAGGGACAGAAACGCTTTATCCGGTTCCGCACTCTGGGCACCGGGTACAGTGAGGAGGAAATCAAGGCGGTGCTGGAGGGCAAGGCAAAACACCAGCCGTACCAGAAGAAGCCGACCAAAGAGCAGTCCTTCCAGTTGCTGGTGGACATTCAGGGAAAAATGGCACAGGGCAAAAGTGTCGGCTACAAAAAATGGGCAACGAAGTTCAACCTGAAAGAGATGTCCAAAACGCTGCTATTTTTACAGGAGCAGAAAATCGGCAGCGCCGAGGAACTGCGGGAACGTGCAGCGGCGGCAACGGAACGCTATCATGTCATGGGCGATTCCATCAAGGCAGCGGAAGCAAGGCTGACAGAAATTGCCGTCCTGAAAACCAACATCATCAACTATGCTAAGACCCGTGAGGTGTACGCCGCTTATCGGAAAGCCGGGTACAGCAAGGTCTTTCTGGAAGCCCACCGGGAGGAAATCACCCTGCACAAGGTGGCGAAGGCGGCCTTTGATGAAGCCGGGCTGAAAAAGCTGCCGAATGTCAAGGCGTTGGATGCGGAGTTCGCAGAGCTGCTGACCAAGAAGAAAGCGGCTTACCCGGACTACCGCAAGGCACGGAACGAGATGCAGGAACTGGTTCGGGCACAGAAAAATATAGAACGATTTTTTGCGGAGGAAAAGCCAGCACAGGAGAACGAGCAGGCTCGATAAGAACAAATTGCCGGGAGTTGACCGCAAGAGGTCGGCACCCGGCAATCTTTTTTCGTTGGCTTAATCTTTAACGGAATGGTTTATCTCTTTCGATTGTGTATGTTGGTGCAACCAACAGGTATCCTATGGAGTGTAAAGAACACGATAGGATGAGGTTGCACTATGAAAGAGCTTTTTGGACAGCGACTACGGGAGCAGCGTATAAAGCATGGGTTGACACTGGAACAGCTTGCAGAAAAATCTGAGCTTTCCTCCAACTATATCGGCATGGTAGAGCGTGGCTTAAAGGAACCCGGTCTTGCCACCATCGTCAAACTTCTGAATGCTCTGAATATTTCCGCCGACACATTGTTGTGTGATCTGGTTCCCAGTGCATCCCATGTGACCGATGACGAGATCCGTAAAAGGCTGGAAGGTTTGACTCCGATCCAGAAAAAAGCGGCACTCGACCTGCTGGACACCTATATCAGCAATCTCCCTTACCTCACAGACGAAGAATAAACCACAAACTTTGCAAGCGCATCGGCTGAAATTTAGCCGGTGCGCTTTTCTTTTACAATCCTATCGGTTATAATCGTTCTTATAGAATATATTATTTCCTAAAGAGTTGATTGTTTGGAGGTGTCAAAATGAGAGAACCACGGTACAGCATTTTAGCTGATATTCGGGATGCGATCGAGCGAGCAAAACGGGGCAAGCTGGCGTTGTACTGGCAACGCGCCATCCAGCGGGAATACCACTGCAAAAAAGTCGCCCCTGCCGAACAGCAGGCGTATGAGCAGTTGCAGAGTGTTCTCTCCGAAGTGCCGCAATGGAGCGATGAAGAAGAGCTGCGCTCCGGAATGGAAGAAATCGGCGGCGGGGTTCGTTTCTGCCACTTCTGGACTGACCACGATTCCATGGTGCAGTTGACGGAAAATCGCAACGGAAAATACTCCACAGCCTACGTTCTGGATACAGAAACCACCCCGGATGTGCGTAAGGCTGCAGCATTGCAGGCACAGAAAGAACTTGCGGACTGTATGCAGGCGTGGGGCGTTTCGCTTCTGGATGCGCCTGTCCCGGAACAGATGAAGTATGCTTCTCTGGCAGAAGCCGCTTCTCACCTCATGCAAGTTCTGAACAACCCGGAGCACATCACCGGGTAAAAAGCGTCCCGCAGGGATGCGCAGCCTGCATTGGAAAATGCAGACTAAAGGGGCTTGGGGCACTCCCCCAACAAGCATTTTGCAACGCAAAATAAGCAGATGTATATACGTCTGCACTGCTTGCTGGTACAATGTCATCGATGAAACAAAAATAGTTTCATCACAGACGGTTATATGGTTGTGCCGATTTCCAAAACATAGTAATATTGAAGTACTAACTGGGGCTGAAAGTGGCAAAAC
>OJJY01000776.1_pt1 | contig 10478 bp, 9 predicted proteins | sample 1596421 | NCBI WGS metagenome assembly OJJY01 (sample SAMEA4350151, study PRJEB24818) | metagenome | biome: human; feature: gut; material: faeces | place: Denmark | collected 2013-09 | reverse complement strand
CTGTCCAGCAGGTCATAGGTGCGTATCTCTTTGTCCAGTCTGCCTGTGGTATCGGCAGGTCTTCCTTTTTGCAATACTAATGTCATTGTCTTTTCCCCTTTGTTGTCTAGTAACCGATGGTGTCGTTTACGAGAATCACATGGATCCTGTCCGTATGTCTGGAATATCTCGTGATCAGGAACTGGCAGCAGATGGTATCCGGAGACTTACAATCGAAGCATTTTCCGGTTTCTTTGCAGGGAGTCTTGATGTCGAATCTCTGGGCATTGATAGGTGCAGCCACGTTTCTCGCACGCTTCATGGCGCTGTCTAAGTCTGCGCAGACCTTGTTCATGCCGACGATGAAGATTACTTTCCTCGGTCCCTGGGCTATGCAGGAGACACGGTTGGAATTGCCGTCGATATTGACCATGACACCGTCGCTGGTGATGGCATTGGCGCTGGAAAGGAAGATATCCGCATCGTAAGCTGCCATAAGTCCTGCTCTGGCATCCATCTTAGAGCGGTCGATATAGTGGTAATTACCTGCTTCCAGTGCGGAGATCAGTCCGATCTCTCCGGCACTCATGCATCCGCCCATGGCGATGGTGCTTCCCTCCGGGATCAGCTCCAGTGCCTGTTTCAGCGCAGCCTCTTTATCCTCTGCGTAATAACCTGACATGTTGCGGGACTGTAATCCCTTGATCACTGTTTTGGCCAGCTGTTCATTTCTTTTTCTGATCATTTCGTTCATCTCTTAACCTTCCTGCCTTTCCGTAATCTGCAAACTTTATTCCTGAGAACCAGATTCTTATTGACATCATTTTATCAAAAAAATAATTCTGTGTATAGCAACCATTTTATATTTGACAATACTTTTCGCATATGCTAGGATATTTCCAATATTAGGGAGTAGTTCACATCGGATAACCGGTGTTGTGTTGGTCGTCATCACGTTAGTGAAGCCACAGGCAGTCGCTAACCGGGCAGTACACTTCTACAGAAATGGAACGAGACTTTTATTGTATATTTATCATGCAATAAAAGTCTTTTTTTGCGTGATAAACAAAGGATCCGGGTACATTATTTAAGAAGGAGGATTTGTATATGACACAAAAAAACATCTGGAATATTTCTGTAAAAGAGCTCATGGAAAAATATCAGGTGACAGAACAGGGGCTTACTACTGCCCGCGCGGAGGAACTTCGCCTGGAAAAAGGTGAAAATATCCTGCAAGAGAGTAGGCGAAAAAGTATACCGGAAGTATTTATCAGTCAGTTTGCTGATCTGCTTGTAGTAATCCTGATCATTGCAGCAGCGATCTCCATGTTTTCCGGCAATGCGGAGAGTACCATTGTAATCCTTCTGGTACTGGTGATCAATGCCATCCTGGGCACCCTGCAGCATGTAAAGGCCCAGCGTTCTCTGGATAGTCTCAGGCAGTTATCTTCGCCCGGTGCAAAAGTCATAAGAGACGGTGTAAAACGGGAATTTCCATCGAAAGATATCGTGCCGGGAGACATTGTCGTATTGGAAGCGGGTGACATGATCGTGGCCGATGGACGTATCCTGCACAGCTATTCGCTGCAGGTCAATGAAAGCTCTCTGACAGGCGAGTCTGCCAATGTAGAGAAAACAGATGCCATTATAGAGGGTGATGTGGCACTTGCTGACCGGGCAAATATGGTCTATTCCGGAAGTCTGGTCACCTACGGACGCGCTGAAATGCTGGTGACTGCTACCGGCATGGAGACGGAGCTGGGTAAGATTGCAGGACTGATGAATGCAGCCAAAGAGCGCAAGACACCGCTGCAGGAGAGCCTGGACAAGTTCAGCAGCAGACTTGCCATACTGATCATGCTCATATGTGCTGTCGTATTTTGCCTGTGTATCTATCGCCGGATGACGTTGTTGGACTCCATGATGTTTGCAGTGGCACTGGCTGTTGCTGCGATCCCTGAGGCACTAAGCTCCATTGTGACCATAGTGCAAGCCTTTGGTACGCAGAAAATGGCAAAGGAAAATGCTATTATCAAGAATCTGAAAGCTGTGGAAAGTCTGGGCTGTGTCTCTGTCATCTGCTCTGATAAGACCGGAACACTAACACAGAATAAAATGACAGTGCAGCAGATTTATATAGAAGACCGGTTATACGAGCCGGATCAGCTTGACCTTTTGAATCAGACACATCGCTATCTGCTCTACGACGCTGTCCTCAACAATGATTCCTGTATCGTCGATGACAAGGGCATCGGTGACCCTACAGAATATGCCCTTTTAGAGATGTTTCGAAGGATTGAAGCGGATACATTTTCTATTTTGAAAGAAGCAAATATGCATGAAGATATCCTCAGGCAGAACATGCAACGCCTTGAGGAAGTGCCTTTTGATTCCGACAGAAAGCTGATGAGTACGAAATATATGCTGCATGGTGTACCCACGATCCTTACCAAAGGTGCTGTGGATGTTCTCTTAGACCGCTGTGACTATGTGCGCTGCAACGATGGTATCCGTCCTATGACGGAAGCTGAAAAAGACAAGATCCGTATGCAGAATCAGCTTTTTTCAGAAAATGGCCTGCGTGTATTATCTTTTGCTTACAAGGAATCTGATGAAAATCTCGACATCCATGCGGAGTATGGCTATACCTTCCTGGGACTGATCTCTATGGTAGATCCTCCCAGAGAGGAATCAGCGGCTGCCGTTGCAGCTTCCAAGAGAGCCGGCATCCGTCCGGTCATGATCACCGGTGATCATAAGGTAACAGCAGTGGCGATTGCCCGCCGGATCGGAATATTCGAAGAAGGAGACCTTGCACTGACAGGTGCTGAGCTGGATGCCATGAGTGACAGCGAACTGGAGGAACAGATAGCAGAAATCTCCGTCTATGCCAGAGTATCTCCCGAGAACAAAATCCGCATTGTCGAGGCATGGCAGCTCAGAGGTAATATTGTCTCCATGACGGGAGACGGTGTGAATGATGCTCCTGCATTGAAAAAGGCGGACATCGGTGTCGCTATGGGAATTACCGGAACCGAGGTGTCTAAGGATGCCGCTGACATGATTCTGTCAGATGATAATTTTGCAACGATCATCAAGGCAGTGGCAAACGGGCGTAATGTATACAGAAATATCAAAAATGCCATTTTGTTTCTGCTGTCCGGCAATACCGCCGGTATCTTAGCAGTATTATACACATCCCTGATGGGCCTTCCTGTGCCTCTTACACCGGTACATCTGCTGTTCATCAACCTGCTGACCGATTCTCTTCCGGCCCTGGCAATCGGCATGGAACCTGCAGATGATGACCTTCTGAAGGAAAAACCCAGGAATCCACGCGAAGGAATCCTCACCAGAGGTTTTATGATTACGATGATAACACAAGGTCTGCTGATCGCAGTAGCCTCCATGACAGCTTATCACATCGGACTGACCGTCAGTTCGGCTATGGCCTCTACTATGGCTTTTGCCACACTGACACTGGCCAGATTGTTCCATGGTTTTAACTGCCGTGGCAGCGAATCCATCTTCCGGCTGGGACTGACCTCGAACCGCTACAGTCTCTATGCTTTCGCCGCGGGAGTCTCTTTACTGGCACTGGTTATTTTCATCCCGGGACTGCACAGTGTATTCAGCGTAGCCGATCTGACTACGTCGGCACTCGGTCAGATCGTAGGTCTCGCTCTCATGCCGACAGTGATTATACAGATAACGAAAATTATCAGGCATAGATAATTGGTTTAATCAATATCTTCCACAGACTGCAATCTTTCCTTTTTTACCTTCAGATATTCTTCCGCATAATGTGTCTCTTCGTTGGTTGTCAGAATTACCTCCTGCCCCTGCGGCATATCAATATCCGTTGCCGCAAGCAGGAGGGAATCCTCCTTCAGCCAGCTTTCCAGCCCTGTGAAAAACTGCGGGTCGTAGTGATCTGCCCCGTTCAGCTCATTATGATATCTGTCAAAGGAATAGTCCACGGGAGACAATACATTATAGTCATAATAGCAGACACCCTGCCCTGTCCAGAAGCTTGTCACTACCAGATAATCGTAGCCGTCTTTTTGTGTAAGGAATATCTGTACGTTCCCGGCATGAGCAATGGCAAATTCCTGCGACCACAGCGGGATGATTCCATATTGTCCGTCTCCCAGATACTCGTAGACCTCTACCGTTCCCCAGTTTCCTGCCTTATGCAGTGCTTCCGTAAAGTCTTCGTTTTCCTCCTCCAGATAGACCTTCGTTACGACCTTTTCCTTGTAGCCGTTATGGGTCAGATCATAATATCCGGTATAGACCTCTGTCATATCCGGTTCTTCTTTGTCGATATTCTCCTCTTCCAGATAACGAGAATATGTTTTTTGTACCGAAAAATCTCCCAGAGAAAAATTACCATCTTTTTGCATGGATACCGGTGCCGTTATATTAAAGCCAGTCTCATAAACCAGGTCCGCCATCTCGTTCATATTTATGCCAACCCCTACATTTGCAAAGGGCTGTCCTCCACGAAAATCATACCGGATCTGCGCCCCCACACCGATGCTTTTATAAGTGTATCCTTCCAGTTTCTGCAACAGACGGGTCTGATCCAGATCAATACTCTTCTGAGCATCTATCTTTCCGTTTTTATCCAGAAAATCCACATGAAGTGTATGGAACTGTTCATCCAGCGTATCCGCCGCAAGGATCCGTCTGTCAAAATCTTCAACCACATTTGTATATTCGGAGACCTTCGGGGTTCCTTTCTGTACATCTACATAATACAGTCCTTCCACATAAATACCGGTTCCTGTCCCCTGTATGGTAGAAATATAGTACTCCTTGTCGCCATCCCCATCATAATCTGCGACTTCTACCGCAGGTGGTGCCGAATACATATTTCGCCAGGGAATCCCCACCCTGTATTCCCGGTCTCCGTCGTGGATCACCAGACAGTCTTCTGCACCGTTGCCCCAGACACTGACTGTCTCATCATAGGAGTATGACAGCACACCATACTCTCCTTCCGGCAGCTCCCGGGCAGCATCCACCGAGACCTGATCCGCCAGGGTTTTCTCCTGATATAGTCCGGTCTGGTAGGTAATTTTCTCCGGCTCAGGTTCCGTTGTCGTCTCCGGGATTATCTGTGAGGTGGCTGGAGTGGCTGTAGCGGTTTCCTGACTGATTCCTTCTGCCTGAGCAGATTCGGTATCAGAGATTTCCAAAGCGTCCCTACTGCTGCCGCAGCCTGTCAGAGAAAATGCCACGATCAATGCCAGTAATCCGCTACTTATTTCTTTGTGAAGCTTTCTTTTGTACATACGCCCTCCCCCTATAGCCGGTAAATACATTTTCTATCTTTATCATATCTAACGAATCTGGCAAAGTAAAGCCCAAAAAAGCCCAAAAAGTGCCGACACCATGCTTTTCGGTATCGGCACCTTTTCTTTTTAAAATGCTGAAAATCACTCTGAAGACATTGTAACACCTAAAGCCAGCTTTAGATCAAGAATTATTGTTTTACATATCTCTGATTTTTACTATTTGGCTTTTCCGGCAATGTCATTTTTATTAGTCCCAACTCTATGGCAGGCTTGATATAATTTTTTCGAAATGTTTCCTTGGATTTCAAATGCAGTGCCTCCATGATCGCATTAGCGGTATAGGGAACGTCGTACTCCATTACTTCCAACATCCGTTTTACATATTCTGACATATTTTCATTTGTCTTATTTACCTGTATGATAACTTCATCTAATACCTGATCTATCATTCTTAACATAAATTCTATAAAAACATCTGAATTTCCATTCACATGGCATTTTGCTATTGCATCATAATATTCTGCCTGGAATCTTTCAATCTGACTTTCCAACGGAATATATTCAAACACATTTCTCCAACGGTATAGCATTACCGTATGCCATAATCTGGCCATTCTTCCATTTCCGTCTGCAAAAGGATGTATAAACACAAATTCGTAATGAAAAACAGCTGACACAATAAGCGGATGTATTGTCCCTTCACTGTTTTTAACCCATGAAAATAAATCCTTCATCAGTTCATTTACCATATTCGGCGGCGGTGCCACAAAAATACACTGATCTCCGGAAAAGACACCCTCTTCCCCTTTTCTGAATACGCCGGATTCCTCTACTGTTCTATAGGTCATTATTCCATGGATTTTTTTCAGATCTGACATGCTTTGAGGATTTATTTCCGAGATTTTTTCATATGCAGCATATGCATTTTTCACCTCTTGTATTTCCTTTTGATCTCCCAATACAAGATGACCATTGATGACATCTCTCACTTCAGACAGAGACAAGGAATTTGCTTCTATTTTTAAGGAAGAATGAATGGATCGGATCCGGTTGTTTTTCCTTAAATGCGGTCTTGTTTCCAATTCCCTGTGACTGCTTATTTTACCTACTTTTTCAGATATAGAAGAAACAAGCTCCAACATTTTATTTGAGATCGTATATGGCGGTTCATATTTTCCCATTTATATCACTCCATCTTGCTTATTATCTTGCTTACTATCTTACTCGTTTTGGATATCATTAGCAATCTTTTTATTTTTCGCTTAAACATTTTCTTTCTCCTTTTCGCATTTTTTTCAACATATCTTGTAGTAATCAAGAAAAGCAGCTATTAAATAAAAATAAGTATTCATGTATAATTTATGATATACTATTTAAAATTATCATTCTGAGAGAAAGGAATTCCGGCTATGGGAATCAGATTAATCTGCAGTGACCTCGATGGTACACTTTTACAATATGGAAAAAAAGAATTGGAAGGCGAGATCTTTGACCAGATCCGGGCACTTCATGACCAGGGGATCCTGTTTTGCCCGGCGTCTGGAAGACAGTATACCAGTCTGCGGAAGCTGTTCGCTCCGGTGGCGGATTGCTGTATTTTCTTATGTGAGAATGGAGGAGTAATCTATAAGGACGAGCAGTGCATTGCGAAAAATCCCATGCCCCGTGCCCTGGCAGAAGAGATTGCGGAGGATCTGTGGAATCGTAGTGACGGTCAGGGTGAAATCATGCTCTCCGGACAGAATACTGCGTATCTGATGGAACGTGGGCTTGGAATGCTGGATAGAATAAAGTTTATCGGCAACAACTATCAGGTCATTCAGGATCCTTCCGAAATTCCGGAAGACATCGTAAAGGTCTCCGTATATCTCCATGAAGGCGTAGCGGCTTATGCTGACCGCTTCGTCCCCCGCTGGGAGCAGGCGAACTGTGCAGTGGCCGGACCTTACTGGATCGATACTACCCTTGCCAACAAAGGCATCGGTGTCACCTCTATCTGCAGGATCCTTGGTATTGACCTTACAGATGTCATGGCATTCGGTGACAATTATAACGACGTATCCATGCTGGATATCGTGGGACATCCTTATATTATGGATGGTGCAGCGGCGCCCCTTCGGGAAAAATACCCGGATCACACGCCGCGCCCGGAAGACATTTTGCGGGAAATTTTAAACGGATACTCTTAAGCCATGTCCGGATGATCTGCTTTTTCCGGAGGTATTCTGCGACTTCGGCTGCTTCCTTCTGTCTCGTGGTAAAAGTACTGTTTTCGTAATGCCCGTTATATTCCGGCAATAATTTCTTTCACTTCTTCTAGCTGTTTGTCTGTAGCGGAGGCTATCTGCTCTGCCGACAGACCATTCTTATACATTTTCAGAATGAGGCCGGCTTCGCCTTCTATTCGGCCTTCTATACGCCCCTTTTCTCGTCCGATTGCAATTCCTTTTTCTTCAATTCCTTCGCCTAAATTGCACATAGCGCTCACATCCTTTCTCATATTTTCTTCTATGGGAATATTATACTCATTTCCTATGATGTTCAGCTTTTCATCTACACTCAATTCCTGGGACAGCAATGCCCCCAGCAAGCGGTGTAATTCGTAGGTTTCATCATGTTCCGGCAGTTCCCTTGCCAATCCTATCATTACGATGTTGATCAGATCCAGATTTCCCTTCCACTCATAGGAACCGATCACATCCTCTTTGGTAAGGTGGATATGGCTCATGGTATTCTCATCCATATTCATGCATACCCAGATAGAATACACACGCTTGATGTCATCGTAGCGGGAATTCTCAAAATCCCTTTCCTTCTGGGAAGAGACCAGTCTGCTGACATAGAAAATTGCCCGGTTTAAGATCTCGTACTCTCCCGGTTCATCCTTCTGTGCTTCTACGTTAATAATGATCTGCGACAGACCATCCTTCGTCCGCACATAAAAAACAATATCAAATCTCGCCAGTCCTTCGTTGATCTCCTGACTTTCCGTATTAAAACCAACAATACGCTGTCCGTTTTTGTCAAGCATTGCGTTGGTCAGCCCCGGCTCCACAGGCACAGTGCTGATATAAGGGGTTCCTTCTATGCAGTTTGCAACTGTTTTGGGATTCATCCCCTTAAATTCATCCACAGTTTTGATCAAAATCTGTGCCAGAACTCTTTTGTGTCCTACCAGCCGCTTCACTCTTGCATCATACTGTGCTTTCAGATCGGCTGCTTTTACCGCATTCTTCAATTCTGTATTCAATTAATTTCCTCCTTTTGTGTCAGGCAACTATAGATATTTTCAGACGCAAAAGGAATCTATACATATCTATATTATAGCTTACCTGTTTTTGTGATACAACTGGTTTTCTGTGGTGTTTTGCTCCCCTTATTCTTCTGTTGTATTATCTTGAGGGTTCGGCTGACTTTTTTATCAAAGTCTCAGACATCAGCTTTTGCTGACATAGAAATTTTCATAAGTGAAGTGTACTTATAAACAAAGCATACTCTATGTTTTCTAATTATGCAATAACTATATTTCAAAATGATATCATTTAAGGGGACCTTTTACGATCCCCTCGTACATTGCATGTAAAACAAACAAAATCGTTACCTTCCTTCGTTTATTTCCTCCCAGTGTGCTTTTGTCTTTATATTTGTATGACCAGTTCTTACTTCCTTCAGTAATGGCACGGGAACTTCTTCACAGGTATGATGATACACGAAACCGACCTTTTCCTGCACTCTTTTGGATTTTTGATTTCCCTCATAATATCCGCACCATATGGTGTTCATCCCAAGTTCTTCGAATCCATGGCGCAGAATTTCCTTTGCGGCCTCCGGCATGTACCCTTTTCCCCAAAATGGCTGTCCCAGCCAATAGCCCAGTTCACACTCGTCCTCACGGTCTGTCATATCCGTGTGGCCCTTCAATTTCAGTTCAATGGCACCGATTGCTTTCCCATTCTCTTTTTCACAGATGGCATAGCACTCCGGACCATTGAATACATTTCTGATCACATCGAGGCTTTCCTCTACGGACTTGTGGGGTGGCCATCCTGCGATAGGGCCGACTTCCGAATCTTTTGCATACTCATATAAACTCTCTGCGTCTGCCTCTGTCCATTTTCTTAATACTAATCTTTTTGTTTTCATAAATAATCATTCTCCCATATAAGTGCAACCTCAAACTTCTCTTTTTTCTTGGTCATAGACCTTTTTCGAGTATAATATTGCAATAATCGTTGCTGATAATAAATACACCAATAATAAAATTGTACTGGTTATTCCATTGGCAAATGCAGCCGTAATAATGGTCAATACTCCTGCAACAACAATACTGATGGCTCCAAAACGGTTACTTTTTCTCCATGTATTATCATTATACATACTCCAGGCCGTTCGAAACCCAACTACCGTATTTCGCTTTGCCTTTGTCATATAATTTCCTACTACAACAAAAATAATTCCACATAAGATGCAGGAAATCCTTGCAATATCAACTGTTACCTTTGAACCATTCACATTTTCCTGCACACAAGAGGAATAAAGGATACAATAATTCATAATTCCAAACATGATAGCCTGCGATAGTCCTACCACGCATAGTACCCTTGCGGAGGAATTTGCTTCCATACGTTCTTTATCCGTATTTGCTTTCACGGTCTTTTTTTCGAATGTACCAATTAAAAGGTGCCAAAAGAATGTAACACACAAAATAACTATCGGAAAAATAAAAATTCCGATTTTATGCGGTATCATATCCGGTATCACCTGTAACATCATACTTGCAACCACCACTGGTAGCACCGCAACAATCCACATGATTTTTTTCATCCCTTTGCTCCTCCAAACTGGTTAATCCATAGAATTAATTCATCAAAAACTGTCGTATTGATTTCGTAAAATATAAAGTTTTTTTCCTTATATTCGGATACTAAGTCGGCGCTTTTTAACAGTTTTAAGTGGTAAGACAAAGCAGCCGGTGTGACTTGTAATTTTTCGGCAATCTCCCCAGCATTTAATCTGTCTCTTATACACATCTCCGAGCCAACGAGACTAAGGCGAATATCGTATGCCGCCTTTTGTTCCAAAAAAAAAATAAATCTCCGGGCGTACTAGCCAATGCCAAAAATGCGATCGGAAGTTGGGCTATCTAAAGAAACCATTGTGACTGAGTAATCCTGAAATTGTATCTGAAGTTTATTT
>OJJY01000773.1_pt1 | contig 10535 bp, 9 predicted proteins | sample 1596421 | NCBI WGS metagenome assembly OJJY01 (sample SAMEA4350151, study PRJEB24818) | metagenome | biome: human; feature: gut; material: faeces | place: Denmark | collected 2013-09 | reverse complement strand
CCTCTGCTCCCTGGGGCGGCAGCTCTCCCGCAGGGGGGAACTGCTCTGCGTGCGCCAAAGGCGCTGTGCCTTCGGTCAGGGCAAAAAGCTTTTCCCAATCCATCACCAGCGCATCGGCCATCCGGCTGATCTTCTGCTGTAAGTCCGCGATCTCCCCGGCAGTTTTCAACCCTAAGTGGCGGCTCTCAAGGGCGGCATCCGGCAGGTGGGGCAGATAGCCCAGCACCGGCAGACCGGTCTCCCGTTCCAGCATGGGAGCCAGCAGAGCATACAAATGGGGGGCGCAGTCATTGAGCAGGATGCCCGCCAGATGGCTGGGGGTGCGGAACTGTTTCAGTCCGTTGATCTGGGCCGCCAGCGTCAGGCTGGCCCCTCTGGGCTGGACCACCAGCAGCACCGGCAGGCCCAGCGTGTCGGCCAGATGCCAGGCACTGGCGGTATCACTCACGCCGCCCAGTCCATCGTAAAAGCCCATGGCACCCTCGCACACAGCTGCCCCGTGCCCGGCGGCGGCCTGCGCATAGAGCACGCGCACCGTCTCCGGCGCGGAGAAAAACAGGTCGAGGTTGTGGCTCTCCACCCCCAGCACGGCCCGGTGAAACATGGGGTCGATATAGTCCGGCCCGCTCTTGAAGGAGCAGGGGTCCTGCCCCCGCCGCTTGAGCGCCGCCAGCAGAGCGCAGGTCAGTGTGGTTTTGCCGCTGCCGGAACAGGGCGCGGCCACAAGAAATTGGATCATTTGCGTTCTCCTGTGATAAGGAAGATGGGGTTATTGGCCATCAGCAGGTGGAGCCCGCCCGCAGGCCGGGTGCGGCTGACCGCGATCTGCGTCACCTCCGCAGCAAGGCCGTGGGCAGTCAGTGCGGCCACGGCGGCGCTCAGCGTTTCCAGCGCAATGGCAGAGATGCAGATGCGGGCGTTCGGATTCCGGGCAAGCACCGTGTCCACCACAGCCTCCATGCCCCCCTTGGTCCCGCCGATGAACACAGCATCCGGGGCGGGCAGGTCAGCCAGCGCGGCGGGGGCGCGGCCCTCCACCAGTGTCAGGTTGCAGGCGTGGAACGTTTCCCGGTTCTGCCGGATGAGCCCGCAGGCCTCCGGGTCACACTCCACGGCATACACATGCCCCCGGGGTGCAGCCAGTGCCAGTTCCACGCTCACGCTGCCGGTGCCCGCCCCCACATCCCACAGGGTATCGCCGGGCTGCACGGCCAGCTTGGCCAGCGCCGCCGCCCGCACCTCCTGCTTGGTCATGGGCACCTCTCCCCTGTGGAAGGCTTCATCCGGGAAGCCGGGCACCCGCCGGGGCGGCTGAGGAAGATGCTCCACAAGCAGAACGCTCAGGCTTGCAAACTGCTTTTGTGCAAACTCCTGCGCCGTGCCGAACAGGATCTTCTCCTCTGCCCGGCCCAGCTCTTCGCCCACCAGCACATGGGCATCGCCCAGCCCGGCAGCAGCCAGTCGGCCGCAGAGGGAGGCAGGCGTTTCTGCCCCGCCGGTCAGGAAAAACACAGGCTTTCCCCCGGCCGTCAGGCATTCGGCCACCGGGTCGCAGGCACAGCCGTGGGCCGAGACCAGCTTCCACTCCTGCCAGGAGCGGCCCACCGCAGCGGCCAGCAGCTGAACGCTGGAAAGCCCCGGCAGCACCCGGCAGGAGATGCCAAAGGCCCGCAGCATCGGCAGCAGCTGGGCCGCACCGGAGTAAAACCCAGTGTCGCCGCTGTACACAAGGGCAGCATCCACCTCCGGGTCAGCCGCCAGCGCGGCAAGGACATCCTCAGGCTGATACAGGGCCTTCCGATGTTCCGTGCAGCCCTGCGGCAGCTGTTCCAGCAGGCGCTTTGCCCCCAGGATCAGTCCGGCGTTCTGCAGGGCGGCAAGGCCCTGCGCGGTCAGGCTTTCCGGCGTGCCCGACCCCATCCCGATGAGTGTGATCATTGCAGCATCTCCTTACAATGTGTCAGGATCTGTTCCGCCGTTTCGCCCTGCTCGGCCGGGCGGCGGATGACGATGAGCTGAGCCCCGGTGTCCTGCGCTGCCCGGGCTTTTTCTTCAAAGCCGCCCGCCGCGCCGCCATCTTTGGTAACGAGGAAGCGGATGGCAAACTGCTCCATCAGCGCCCGGTTCAGCGCATAGGAGAACGGCCCCTGCATGGCAATGATGTTCTTATGGGGGATATCTGCCCCCTCGCAGGCGGCAATGCCCTCCCGGGTGGGCAGGACACGGGGAAAGAGCCGTGCCGGTTCCAGCACAGCAAAGGCAGAAAGCTCCTTGGCCCCGGTGGCAAGCAGAACATTTCCCTGCGTCCGGGCCAGAAATCCCGCCGCATGGGCCGCAGAGGCAAACACCATGCTCCCGGCAGGCAGCGGGCTTTCGGGCCGGAGCAGGCGGCGGTACTCCGTGCCCGCTGTCTTGCAGGCTGCCCGGATGTTCCGGGTGGCCTCCACCGCATAGGGATGGGTCGCATCCACACAGAGGTCAGCCCCCTGCAGCAGGGCGGTCATCTCCTCCGGGGTCAGCCGCCCGCAGTGGACGGTGATGCCGGACCTTTCGCCCTGTTCCTCAGCCCCCAGCGGGGTGGCCACGCTGACCAGTACCTCGGCTCCCAGTGCGGCCAGCTGCTTTGAAAACACACGGCCCTCGGTGGTGCCGCTGAATACCACGGCCCTCATGCGCGGTACCCCCGCGGCGTGACCATCCGCCCGCTCAGCTGGCGGGTCTGGGCGTTGCCGACAAACACGGTGGTGAACATATCCACCGGGGTGGTTTCCAGCGCAGCCAGCGTCAGAACGCGGCTTTCCTGCCCCTCCCGGCCAATGTTCCGCACAATGCCGCAGACCGTTCCGGGTGCTTTGCCGTTTGCCAGCAGGATGCGCACCGCCCGCGCCAGATAGTCCGGTCGCCCCTTGGAGGAGGGGTTGTACAGCGCGATGCAGAAATCCCCCATGGCTGCTGCCGCCAGCCGCCGCTCGATGACCTCCCACGGCGTGAGCCGGTCAGAGAGGGAGAGCACACAGAAATCGTGGGCCAGCGGGGCACCCAGCACCGCACCGCCGCTCAGGGCGGCGGTCAGGCCGGGCACCACCTCCACCGTCACGTCCGGGAAGTGCTCGGCCAGCTCCAGCAGAGGGCTTGCCATGCCGTAGACCCCGGCATCTCCCGAGCAGACCAGCGCCACCGCCCTGCCGCTCCGGGCCGTTTCCAGCGCCCAGCGGCAGCGGTCGATCTCCTTGGTCATGCCGGTGGAATAATAGAGCTTGTCCGGGAAGTAGGGGCGCACCAGATCCAGATAGACCGTATAGCCGCACAGCACCTCGGCTTGCGTTAAGGCGCTCTGCGCCTGTGCGGTCAGAAACCGGGGATCCCCGGGCCCAAGCCCGACAACAAAAACAACATTAGGCATCCTGCCACCTCCAATCCGGGGCAAAGGGACGAAGCGCCAGCGCAAAGGTCACGCCGTTGCCCGCCTGTTTGGGAAGAATGATCGTGCCGCCTGCCGCCAGCACCGCAGACCGCTCGCAGACATTGTCCACACCGGTCACGCTCCGGACAAAGGCCGAAGGTGTGAACTGTCCGGGGGCGTTCTGCAGCTGTGCGGCAGAATAGAACTGCACCGGCCAGCCGTGGGCTCTGCAAAATTCCAGCAGGCCCGGCTCCTCGGCTTTCAGGTCGATGCTGGCCGCTGCCGTGATGCACGCTGCTGCAAGGCCGTGGGCCGCGCAGAACTGTGCAAAGGCCGCTTCCAGCTGTGCAGCGCTGGTCCCCCGCCTGCACCCGATGCCCAGCACACCGATCTTCGGGATCAGGTGCAGCGCATCGCCCGCCGGGAAAAGGGTCAGGGCAAAGTCGGCGCGCTCTGCCTCCCCCGCCGGGACCACCCCGGCAGGGGCCTGCCCGGCAATGGGGAATTCCGAGCGGTACCGCACCGGCCCGCCTGCCAGCAGTCTGCTGCTGACGCGCTTGATGCGCCCCGGCTCCAGCACGGCGCAGTTCTGGTGCCTGGCCCACGCATCCACGGCAAACACCCCGTTGGCATCGGTGGCCGTGGTAATGACCGGCACCGCACCGCAGACCGCCGCCAGCGCCCGAGCCAGATCGTTGGCCCCGCCCAGATGGCCCGAAAGGATCGGCACCGCAAAATGGCCACACTCGTCCAGCACCACCACGGCAGGGTCCACCGCCTTGTTCCGGCAGTGGGGCGCAATGGCCCGCACCGCTATGCCCACAGCCCCCACAAAGATCAGGGCATCCGCATGGGCGAACTGCTCTGCAGCCCAATCGGCAAGGCCAGGCCCACCATGGCCGCAGCGGGCCACAGTGCCGGGCAGGGCACTGGCCAGCTTTTGGGCCAGCGCCAGTCCTTTTTCCGTAAAGGCGAGATAGGCGCGGGTCACTGGTCTGCCCCCTTGCGAAACTCCGTCGTAAAGGTTGGGTCGTAGAGCTTGCTCCGCTCATACCGGGTGCCCAGAAAATCCCCCACCACGATGAGCGCTGTTTTGGTGATGCCGTTGGCGCGGGTGCTCCCGGCCAGCGTGCCCACGGTGCAGCGCACCACTTTTTGTTCCGGCCAGCTGGCCTTGTAGACCACGGCGGCAGGGGTCGCCGGCGTGTAGGCTCCGCCTGCCAGCAGGGCCTGCTGCACCTTGTCGATGAGGCCGATGGAGAGGAAGATCACCATGGTTGCCCCATGGGCGGCAAGGCTGGCCAGCTTCTCCTTTTCCGGCACCGGGGTGCGCCCCTCCATCCGGGTGATGATCACGGTCTGGCTGATGGTGGGCAGGGTGTACTCGGCGTTCAGCGCCGCCGCCGCCCCGCAAAAGCTGGACACGCCGGGGGTATCATCGTAGGGGATGCCATCCGCATCCAGTGCGTCCATCTGCTCCCGGATGGCCCCATACAGGCAGGGGTCGCCGGTGTGGAGCCGCACGGTGGTCCCGCCTGCGGCTTCCACCCGGCGCATCACGTCCAGCACCTGTTCCAGCGTCATCTCGGCGCTGTTGTAAACGGCGCACTCCGGCTTCGCCAGCCCCAGCAGAGCCGGGTTGACCAGACTGCCCGCATAAATGATGCAGTCGGCTTCCTGCAGCAGGGCCGCGCCCCGCCGGGTGATGAGGTCAGGTGCGCCGGGGCCTGCGCCTACAAAATGTACCATCTCAATGCTCCTTCCATTCGTTCAGCAGTTGTGCGGCAGTGTCGGTGGCTCCCAGCGGGCCGTGCTGGTTGGAAAACAGCACCGCCCCCACCCGGAACGCCCCGCAGGCCCGCCGGTCAAGGTGGAGCTGGACTGCCCGCAGCAGGCTTTCCAGCACCGGAGCCCGCAGGCCGGCGCTGTCCAGGAGTTCCAGACAGGCATCGGTGGTGGCAGCGTTCATCAGGGCGGCGCAGACTTCCCGGGAAGCGCCGCAGAGCGCCGCATGGGTGCAGAACAGCTCGGTGCGGCAGTCGGCAGTGTGGGAATGGGTGTTCATAATACCGCCCGCCACCTTGACCAACTTGCCCACATGGCCCACCAGAAGCACCTCTTCAAAGCGGGCCGCTGCAGCCATATCCAGCGTGTCACCGATAAAGTTTGAGGTTTTCACCACCGGAACAGCGTGAAACTCCGGGTATGTTTCGTGCAGATAATCCAGCCCGTAATTGCCGGGGGCCAGGATGAGCCGCCTGGGGCTGCCCGCCCGGAGAGCGGCCTGATTCATTTCCAGCTGGATGGTATCCAGGATCGCCTGCTGGCTCATAGGCTCCACAATGCCGCTGGTTCCCAGCACCGAAAGCCCGCCCTCGACCCCGATGTGGGGGTTGAAGGTGCGCTTTGCCACCTCTTCCCCGCCCTCGATGGAGATGGTCACGGCAAAGCCGCCGGTGTAGCAGGCGCTCTCGGCTTCCCTTTGCAGGGCCTCAGCGATCATCTGCCGGGGCACATGGTTGATGGCGGCTTCCCCCACCGGCTGGTCCAGCCCGGCCCTGGTCACCCGGCCCACGCCCTTGCCGCCGGAGATGCGGATCTCGGTGGTATCGGGCAGCAATTCTACGGCGGCGATCACGGACAGGCCGGTGGTCACATCCACATCATCCCCGCCGTCCTTCTCAATGGCGCATTCGGCACCGGCTCCGGCGGGGCGGCAGTACAGCGGGGCCACCTCCACCACGATGCCCTTCGGCGTGCGCAGGGCAACGCTCTCCGGGGCATGGCCGGTGAGCAGGAGTCGCGCGGCCCCCGCCGCACCCAGCGCCGCGCAGGTGCCGGTGGTGTACCCGCAGCGGAGCAGCTTCTGCCCGCTGCGGACGTAATGTTCAAATTTTGGCCCGGCAGGCTTTTCCGGGCCGAACACGGCCTCGTACTGCTCCTTGGTCAGGCTGTACAGCGCCCGGATGTTCTCCGGGGCAAAGGCCTCCTTCGGGGTCAGCGCCCCCGAAACGCTGTGCGGGAACACGCAGACCACCGCATCCGCGATCTTCTGCGCCATGTCCAGCTCGTGCAGGCTGACGATCACGGCCAGCCCCTGCTCATGGGCCAGTTTCTGCAGGATGGTCAGCAGCTCGATCTTTCCCTTGACATCCAGAAAAGAGGTCGGCTCGTCCAGCAGCAGAACTCCGGGCTGCTGGCAGATGGCGCGGGCCAGCAGAACGCGCTGGCGCTGGCCGTCGCTGATGCAGTTGAAATCCCGGCCCGCCAGAGGGGAAGCCCCCACCAGTTCCAGCGCGTCCCGCACGGCCTGCCGGTCGGCATCGGACAGGATGCCCAGCCGCCCGGTATAGGGGATGCGCCCGGCGGCGGCAAACTCAAAGCAGGAAGTCAGCTCGGTGCGGCGGGTATGGGGCAGCATCAGGGCCAGCTTCCGGGCCCGGGCTGTGCCGGTGTAATCGGTCAGGCTGCGGCCATCCAGCAGGACAGCCCCGCCCAGGGGGGCCAGCTGGCCCGCCAGCGTTTTGAGCAGGGTGGATTTGCCCGCGCCGTTTGGCCCGATGAGGGCCAGGATCTGCCCCGGCACCGCCCCCAGCGTGATGCCGGAAGCAATGGGCGCACTGCCATAGCCGATGGCCAGCTCTTTCGTTTCACAGCGGTATTTCATCGCACACCCTCCTGACCCCGGCGCACCAGCAGCCAGATGACCACCGGTGCGCCAAATACTGCCGTTACGGCACTGATCGAAAGCTCGGTGGGGGCAAACATACTGCGGGCGATGAGGTCGCACAGCAGGCAGAAGGCCGCCCCGCCCAGGCAGCACCCGGGCAGCACCACCAGCGGCCTTGCGCTGCCGAACAGCTGCTTGACCAGATGGGGCACCGCAATGCCCACAAAGGAGATCGGCCCCGCAAAGGCCGTGACACAGGCGGCCAGCAGGCTGGAAAGCAGCACCAGCAGCCGGGAAAAGGCTCTGACATTGATGCCCACGCTCCGGGCGTAGGCCTCCCCCATCTGGTAGGCGGCCATGGGCTTGGAAAGGCAGAACGCTGCCGCCAGAGCGGGCAGCACCACCAGCGCCGCCGCCCGCACATTGCCCCAGGTCATGCCGGAAAAGCTGCCCTGAGACCAGTTGTGGAGGTTGACGATGTTGCTGTCCTGGGCAAAGGCCACCACAAACTCCGTGACGGCCGAACAGATGTAGCCGATCATTACGCCGCAGATGACAAGGATGCTCATCCGCTGCACCCGCCTGGAGACCGCCAGCACAAAGGCCATGGAGGCCATGGCCCCCGCAAAGGCGGCTGTGATCAAGGTAAGGGAGCTGGTGAGCAGGCCATGGTTCAGAAAAGCCACCATGACCAGTGCCACGGCCAGCTTGGCCCCGCTGGAAATGCCCATGACAAAGGGCCCTGCAATGGGGTTGGCAAAAAAGGTCTGCAGCAGGTAGCCTGCCGCTGAGAGCGCCGCCCCCAGCAGCACCACCATCACGGCCCGGGGCAGGCGCAGCTGGGTGATGATGCCCACGCTCAAAGCGTCCTGCCCGCGGCCGGTCAGGGCCGCCAGCACTGCCCCCGGTGTCAGGGACACACTGCCCCAGAACAGGTTGGCGGCAAACAGCACCGCCAGCAGCAGGGCAAGGATGCCGTAAGAAAGGATCAGGCGCTTTTTGCTGGTCATAGGTTACTCTACTTTCCTCAGAAATTGCAGGTCGGCGGGGTCGTTCTCCGTAAAGACACGGTGCAGATCGAGCACAAAATCGACCAGCGCCGTACTCTGCTGGAAAAAGCTCTGGGTGGTGCACCAGACACTGCCGCTCTGCACGGCCTTGAACTCGGCCAGCAGGGGGCATTTTGCCACCAGTTCCTCCGTGGTGTGCACCACGCCCTCAATGGTGCTGTTGTAAAGGAGCACATCCGCATCCTTTGCACCGGCGTAAAAATCCTCCAGCGGCAGGTTCATGGTGGAAAGGTTGTTGCCGTTGTCGGTCAGGTCCGCAAAAACATAGTCACCGCCCGCCATCTCGATCATCTGGGCCACATAGTCGCCGCCCTTGCGCACATTGGCAAGGTTGTTGGCTGTGATGGAGAAAAAGGCACAGCGCTTGCCGGTGGGAGCCTGCCCGGCCAGCGGTGCAAGGCGCTCCACCTGCCGGGCAAACTCCTGTTCCGCCAGCTCCTCTTTCCCCAGCAGGATGCCCCAGAACTTGAGCCATTCCAGCCGGGCCAGCGGGCCGCTCTCATAGCTGGAGCGCTCCACCAGCACCGGAATGCCGAACCGTTCCAACTGCTCCTTGACCTCCGGGGTGTGGTAGATCATGGTGTTCTCGATGGCAAGGCCGCAGTTGGCCGCAAGGATCTTTTCGTAGTCCGGGGCGCTGTACTTGCCCGCATAGGCAATGCGCCCGTCCTCCATGGCGGCTCTGGCCTCATCCAGATACCAGCCCTCCGCCTGGGTGCCGGAAAGGGTCACGCTGTCCAGCCCATCCAGCGCGAGGAACAGGTCCATCACCGAGGTGGAGACAAGGTAGATGTTCCGGATGGGCTGACGCAGCACCGTCACGCTCTCGGGCAGGCCTTCCACCGCAGCGGCATCCTCCGGGGTCACAAGGAACTGCTCCCCCGATTCGGTCAGGGTCAGCATGGTATAGCCGCCCTCATAGCAGTCAGCAGTAAACTGTGTGGCGTAATCCAGCGGGCAGGCATGGGTAAAGACCAGTTCTTCTGTGCTGGCGGGAGCCGTTTTGGAGGCGGCGCAACCCGACAGGGCCAGTACTGTAACAGGCAGAACGCGCAGGAATTGTTGTCTCGTCAGTTTCATCAGTTCAGCGCAAAGGTCAGCGTATACTCGATCTCATGGGGGGTGCTCATGGCTACGGTATCGGCAGTGACAGCCAGCGGGGTGCCCAGTGCAGAAACAGGGATCTCAAAGGTGGAGTTGCCCTCGGTGTTGGTGGGCAGATACTTCTCGCCGTCCACGATCATGTAATCATAATTGGGGCTGCTCCACAGGATGACCGCGGTCATTTTGCCGTCCGCCACGGTCAGGGCGGCAGGGCTTTCCACGGTGGCACGGCCAGAGCCGCCCTCCAGGGTCACATTCACGCTGTATTCACCGTCCGCAGGGGTCTCGGCAGCCTCCTCAGCCTTGGGCTGTGCATTGCGGATGCTCACGGTGTGGTCATACCACTTGCCCTTGGTCCCGAGGAGTGCCAGCTGGAAGTCCTGGTCCACAGCGGCCACGGGGATATCATAGCCGTAGACTTCCTCCGAGGTGCCATCAGAGTAGGTGACGGTGTCGGTGGTAGGCAGCAGCCAGTCTGCCTTGTTGGCCTCGGCATCGGCGGCCATGCCAACGTACAGGTTGACGATCTTCTTGGAGGACAGACTGACGTGGAAGGTCATCTGCCCGTTCTCCACGGTCAGGGTGCCCATGCCATTGCAGGCTTCGTTGGCGTGGAACATGCCGCTGTCGGTGTCGAACTCAGCCGTGTACACGCCGTCCGGCAGGGCAGCTTCGGCAGGCTCGGATGCGGCAGCGCTCACGGCAGAAGCGGCTTCCGAGCTGACAGCAGAGGAAGCAGTGGAAGAAGCCCCGCCGCAGCCGGTGAGGACGGCGGCCAGCATCAGAGAAGCAACGGACAGGGAAACAAACTGTTTGCAGTGCATAAACGAAATACCTCAAAAATTCAGAATTTGAAATGGGAGTGTTTCTCCTCATGCGGGGAAGCTCTCCATAAAAAATGCCCGAAAAGATTTCTCCCTTCGGGCATTGGAATGCGGAATATTAGCCGTTCAGGGAATCAATGGCGGCTTTGGTGTGCTCAATGTAGCGCTGCTGGATGTCCTCGATCTCACCCAGACCGGCGATCTGGCACTCCACGGACGCGAAGTCACCGGAGGCCTGGAACTGGCTCAGCCAGGAATCGTCATCCGCACCGGCCATATCGTTGTTGGCGTGGTCACCGGCAACGACCATCAGGGGACGCAGGATGACCTTGGTGTAACCGGCGGCCTTGACAGCCTCGATGACGTTCTCGCAGGCGGTCTCCTCAGGCTCACCCTCCACCGTGCCGATGAACACGTTGCTGTAGCCCAGGGTCTGCATGGCGGTCTGCATCTGGCTGTAGCTC
>OJJY01000767.1_pt1 | contig 10594 bp, 9 predicted proteins | sample 1596421 | NCBI WGS metagenome assembly OJJY01 (sample SAMEA4350151, study PRJEB24818) | metagenome | biome: human; feature: gut; material: faeces | place: Denmark | collected 2013-09 | reverse complement strand
CAGTTTTTCAGAACGGGTTCCGAACAGCATCCGGCGCAGTTTTTCTATCTGAGCCCGCAGATGCTCTATTTCTCGCTCATCTTCTTCGATCTTTTCTTCGGCACGTGCCAGTGCAGAGCGCAGGAAGACCTCCGTCTCTTCAACCAGACTCAGTTGCTGGTCTTTCTGACGCAGCTGGCTTTCCAGTTCTGCAATGCGAATGAGGTATTTCTGACTCATGGCCGTTTTTATAATCCGGCCATGGCATTTTTACAACATTGTCAGTGCGTTAAGGCGGGATGTTTTTGGCTGACGCCAGTCCAGCTTATCGAGGAGCATTGCCAGCTGCGAGCGGGTAATGGATATCTTACCGTCACGCACCGCAGGCCAGATAAACTGGCCTTCCTCCAGACGTTTGGTGAACAGGCACAGACCATCAGCATCAGCCCAGAGGATTTTAATCATGTCACCCCGTCGGCCACGGAAGATGAACAGGTGACCGGAGAAGGGGTTCTCATCCAGCACATGCTGTATCTGCTCTCCCAGACCGTTGAAGGATTTACGCATATCGGTAACGCCGGCAATGAGCCAGATGCGGGTGCCTGACGGGAGTGAGATCATCGTCCCCTCCCGGTCAGTTCACGGATCAACACCGTGAGCAGCTCTGGTGAAGGATTTTCCAGCGTCATGTTGCCGTGACGGAGCTCCAACTTGCAGGAGCTGGCACTGACAGTAGTCTGGGTGGATAAAGACGGAGTAAGAGCAGCCATCGGTTCTTTCGACTCATCAGACGTTATCTCCACAGGTAATAATTCAACTCCAGTGTCAGAAGAGGTTGTTACCGGAAGACGCCGAGATATACGCCCTTCGTTTTGCCAGAGTCTGAGCCATTTGAAAATAACATTATCATTGACGCCATTTTCTCGAGCAATCTGGGCCACACAAGCACCGGGTTGTGTGGCCAGTTCAACCATACGAAGTTTGAATTCATTCGAATACTTTTTACGAGGTTCTTTTCGCCAGTCCTGTAATTCCATACTTAGATGTCCGTCTGTGTCTGGGCTGCCCCCCAAAAGTTGGACTGTTCATGTTAAGCAGCTATCAGGGTCTGGGTTCGGTATTCTACCAGACGCAGGCTTTTTAATGTATCCCCATTATGATTTTTCGTTTATTCTGTTATTTTTTTAACTTATTATGAAAATAACTTTCAAGAACAGGTAGATAATACCAGGATTCCGGGTGTTTTTTCAGGAACTCATTTAAAAACGCCTGCATTGTTAAATATAAATCTTTATTATTTTCTTTATGTATAAAACCATAAAGCCAAACGTAATTGTTGTAATTAAAATCAAAATATGAAGCAATAAAATAAACATTAGCACCAGAGCGTTTTGCAATATATTCCCAACCATCATGCAACCATGCCTTTCTTTTAAGCAGGCAAGCTTCTCTGACAGAACCATAGTTTTCTTTACCATATACTGAAGGTATATCTGGTAATATAATCAAATTAGCTCCTTTTTTTACAAGGTTAATCATGGACTTTATTTCGGTGATGCCATTCTTTTCAAAAACAGTAATCCGATGCCCTAGCTCTGAAAGTGAATGTATTAACGCTAATTCACTAATACCGTTTACAGAACTTCTATAAAAAATAAAATGTGAGCTAGCGTTATATGAAAGAAGTATTTTATAAATGGCCGTCCAGTATTCACCAGAATGTAAAAATACAAACACTGAATTATTACGTGTCTTATGTAATGACCTCAAGACACAGCCTTTATATATGAATTTTGTCCGGTTTGCATACTCAGGCAGAGATTTATAGCCATAGGTAAAGTATATATTTTTACAGTTGTATCTGAAAAGAGAAAGCAGTAAATGCCTCACACATCTACGCTTCACTTCACTTAAAGTCAGTAAATCCATGTTTTGCAAAGCTAACCTAAACCTTCTGTTTAGTAAAAGAAACTGAGTAGGTGTAAGTAACAGCAATTTTTCGAGAATAACAAAGAATATGCTGTTGATGATAATTCTTCGTGTAAAAGATGAAACAAATATTCTCATACTTCAAGTCAGTTTATTTAGCGTTTTGTTAAGATGATATTTCATGCAATCAATTTTTTGAAATGCAGAATCATGCGTAATTATAATACACATATGCTCGATGGATTGTATGGTCTTTATTATTTCATCTCTGTTGTTAATATCAAGGTGCGAAGTGGGTTCATCGAATATCATTAGTTTTGGTTTCTTATATAAACCTCTTGCAATTAACAGGCGTTGTTTCTCTCCTGATGAAAGCTTTATGCCGCCATGACCAATAACAGTATTTAATCCATAAGGCATAGATGTTACTGCCTTATCAAGGCCGCTTTTTTTTAAGCATTCACATGCATGATGTATATCTATATCATCAGCATTTCCTCCATAACAAATATTATTGAGTACAGTATCACAAAGAATTTCATCATCAGATGATACGACAGAGATAAGTTTCCTGAAATTATTAACCCCAAAATTAATAAGTGGGGTGTCATTGATTTTTATTGCACCTGATGTAGGCATATATAACCCAGATATAATTTTTAAAAGAGTTGTTTTTCCGCTTCCAGAATGTCCATAAATGATAACCTTATCGCTAAAATTAAGATCTAAATTTATGTCCTCAAGTATTGGTTGAGAATACGTACCATATGAAAAACTTACATTTTGCAATGAAATATTATATAGCATTTCTGTATGTGAGGATTTTAAACCAACATACTCTCTATTTGCATAATGGTGCTCTTCTGAATAAGAAAGGAGTGATTGTAGTTTCTCGAGCTCGGCTGCTTGCATTTTTAATTTAGAAAAACGCTCCAGGTTAACAATTAGAATATTCATAAAAATATCTTTGTAGAGAGTAAATGCCAGCAACTCACCTAAACTATTTTCACCATCCAAAATAGATTTAGCACCATAATAACAGATGATAACATTACTAAAATAGATTAAAGATGTATGTGTAACATTTAGAACTCTTGTTATTAGAAATGATTCTGTTTTATGCTTTTCCACTTCATATACATGTTGCGCATAATTGTTAATTTTTTCACAATCAGTATTATAGAGTTTAACAGATGATATGTTGGAGATAAAATTAATAATATCCTTATCTCTGTCTGCTTCGTTGTTTACTATGATAGACTGTAATTTTTTTTGTCGTAGAACACAAAAATAACGAGCAAAAACATATAATAATGTCACCCCGCTTATAAAAAATGACAGCGTTGTGTTGGTAACAAACATTAAAACCATAAGTAAAAACAAAACAACACAACTGATGATTAGATCTATATATCCGTCAATAAGAATAGATGAACTATCATCCAGAGAATATAACCTCCTTATTATAGTACCTATATTTCTCCTTTCAAAGAATTCAATAGGTTTTCTGGACAAAGAGTTTACAGCAGCGACAGTTGCCTGAGTGTTGATCTTATTTTTTAATCGAGAGGTATAAATTACACCTAACACTTGGATTGAAAGGTTAACGATAAATATAGCTGAAAATATATAAATCACTATCGAAAGTAGTTCTTCGTCTCTTTTGGATATTATTTCATCAACAGTAATACTGAATAACTTCGGAGAAATAATCTGAACAATTAATGCAATTGTTACAGGTAGCGTATAAATAACCAAAGATGTAGTGATGCGAGGTATGTTGCACCAGAGTGTTGAAAATAAAAAATCTCTCCTTTTTTCATTAAGGCGTGTTGTAAAATTTGGTAATTTAGTTGTTTCAAGAGCAACCCCACTAAAATACTGAGCAGCATCCATCCATTTATAACTACGTCTACCAACGGCAGGGTCAATGATTGTAATTCCTGACTTTTTTGCTGATTCTAGAACCACAAAATGATGCCTGTTCCATAATAAAATTGACGGTGTATTAATCTCTTTAAGAGAATCAATGCTTAGTGATATAGGACGGCCAGATATATGATATGATTTCAAAATCATGATTAATTCATACAATGAAATACCGTTCGTTGACGTTCTGTTTTTCTCTCTCAACTCAGATAGTTGGATATTATGGCCAAAGAACTGCAATACCATGCATATGCACGCCAAACCACATTCTACGGTTTCATCCTGATAAATTGGCTTTATTTTTTTCATATAAATTCAGGTTCCCTCTTTAAGGCTTTTTTGATAGGTAAGAAAAACCATTGATATAGTGATGTAGAATTAGTTTTTATATGTGCTTTTATTGTCATGCCATTACGTAGATATTCATTTGGAATTTTATTGTTATCCACTATCTGTGCTGTAACTAAAAAAAATTGCTCATCTAATGAGCTATCTACATTTAATACATTCAAAGAGCTGTTTGAATGTCCAGTGACTTTTGCTCTAAGGACACCGTAATGCTCATAGGGGAAAGCATCTACCTCAACATTTATAATATTCCCATTTGCAATAAATCCTATCGCATTTGAATTCACTTTTAATAATAATTCTATGCTATCATTTTTATTATGTGCACTATCAATAATAGCTATTATATTTCCTTTTTTTAGCACGTCCCCTTTTTTTACAAAAATAGAATCAACAACACCGCTTTTTGATGATATCACTTTAACGTTCCCTTCAGCACTAATATCTCTGATCTTATCGAGAATGTTTTGCCTTTGTTGATAATGAGCTGTTTTCCCTTGAAGAATAGTTGATGTTATTTGCTCTATCTCAGACAATATGCTATTATTTTCTTTTTCCAAAGAAAGATGTTTAAGGTTGTATTCTTTTATTGATACTGAAATATCATTGACTTGTTCTTTTATTTTGTTTAATTCATCTTTGCTTGCATAGTTTTTGTCAAATAATAACTCAATTTTTTTCAGCTTGCTTTGTATTATGTTTGAATTGCATTTTTTATTTTTTAAAATTTCTTTAATTTCTTTCTTTTCTGAAGCTATGATTTCTAATCTTTCGTTGAGGAGATTAATTTTATTCAACATAACATCTTCCTCATTCTTTTTTGTTACGTCTATGGCTTTTAATAGCTCTTGGTATTTATTTATGATATCTTCATTCTTTTGATTGTTATTAACCATGATAGAGCTTCGGTCTATATCGAGACTGATTAAAGGCGTATCTCTTGTTATCTGATTTTTTGTACCTACATAAACCTCAGACACGATACCATCTACAGGACTTTCGACTCTTGTAAACCCTCTAATATTTATAACCCCTGTAACACTTTCTGTTTTATGGTAGGTTCCAAACGAAAGTATTATAATAACACTAAAGAATATCAAGCATAATAAAAGTATTAGATATGGAAAAAATACACCATCAACAGGTGACGCTTTTCCTAACTTTATCATATAGCATCCTCATGCCTTTACTATTAAATGGCTATATATGTATGTTTTATTGCATAATATAAGACCCGACAAATTAACATATAAACTAAGAAGTAAAAAACAGTAGCTCATCTGAATTACTGTTTTTTACTATTCATATAGCTTGTATTAACCGCTAACTGTCATTCCGACGCCGGCACCAATAATGGCAGATCCCGCTAGAGCCATCCCTAAGCATAATGCACCCAAAAAACCACCAGATATTTCTTTACATGCATCCATATCCAACTCAATTATTTGGTTACACTTATCAGATTTACCTTCTATCAGAGTAAACTTATTCTCATTAAGTGTCATAGTTATCTCCTTCCTCATAAAATGATTTATGCATAACCTTTGTATAATCTACATTTAATTATAAAATATATAACAATAAATTTTACTTATCGATATAAATATAATAATTTATCGAATGGTGTTATTCTTCCCTGATGTATATTGCCGGGAGAACGCAAAATTTCTAGCCCCCCAGTGGCTGGGATATAGCGTTCAATATCATCAAACGTAACCCGAAGCTTCAATAAGCTACTGTATGCTACATATTGCCTCACCATCCTCAGCGATTAGTCCCTAAGTCTTCATCTCGCTGTTATAGGACATCTGTTTGTCGCATACAGTAGACATCTCAGTTAGCTGTTGCACGCAATAGGCACTGAGAATAACGGCAATTTTGCTGCCCGAGTTCACCATCAATTAATCCGGTGCGCCGTAAAATCCCGTCCTTCATGGTGGGGATATAAGGCGCGGTTTTCCACCTGACCAGGTATTTGCTGTTGTTCAATGTATTGGCGGATGACGGATATTGGCGCACTGAGGTGTACTGGCAATAGCGGACACTACCATTTGTTCTTTTTTTAAGCAGCCATCTGATGATATTTTTCCCTGAAGGCTGCCGGGGAGATATTCCCCAGACGAGAGTGACGACGCTGACGATTGTAGAAAATATCAATGTATTCCCGTATTACTGAGATGGCTTCATCCCGGTTATTAAAACGATAGTTGCGTATTCCGCTCTATTCGATCACGGATTGGCATCGAAGTCCGATCAGCGATTCGCATCCATTCGATCAACCGGGAACTTAACTTTTTCTACCGCTTTTTAACGCGTTTTTTCGCTGCTTTCCACTACCGGGGGATTTTTCCTCAGTGACTCTCCCTGAAGGACCACCCGGTGTGAGTTATGTACCAGTCTGTCCAGGATGGCATCTGCTGTTGTTGGGTTCTCCATCAGACCATGCCATTTATCTACCGGGAACTGGCTTACCACTATCGTGCTGCTTTGTCCGTAACGATCCTCTATGAGCTCCAGAAGGTCATTACACTGGGCGTTACTTAACTGTTCCAGCCCCAGATCGTCCAGGATTAGAACCTGTATTTTTTGCAACTGTTTCAGATATTTCAGCCAGCTGCCATCAACACGTCCCTGAGCCAGTTGTTCCAGTAATCGCCCGGTTCTACAGTACCGGACGCTGTGTTTCTGTCGACATGCCTGTTCGCCCAGCGCATTGGCTATCCAGCTCTTGCCACATCCTGTCGGACCAGTTATCAGCAGGTTTTTCCTGTGGGTTATGTAGTGGCCGTTCAGCAGTTCTCTCATCTGTTCAGCCCGCAGACCTCTTGAGGCCGGATAGCGCAGCCCTTCCGGTGTTGCCTGGTATTTCAGGCCGGCATTTTTTCTCAACCGTGCCACACGGCTGTTTTCCCTGCTCAGAAGCTCGTCATCAACCAGCAGCGTCAGCCTTTCCTCGAACGACAGTTCGTCGTAGGTCTGAGGCGTTTCCCGCTGCCGTATCAGGCTCCCGGCCATCGCCGGGAGTTTCAGTTGGGTCAGTTTGTTTAACAGGTTATCACTCATACTGTTGTTCCTTCTGTCAGTGGTAGTAGCCCGGACCACGCAGGTTTTCATGCTCTGAAGCATATGCCGGATGTTGTTCGCCCTGGCGGGATAATGGAAGTTCCAGGTTCTCCCGATGGTGACGCAGCAGATTGTCGATAAAGCGTCTGTCAGGGGCGTTATAGTGCAGGGCAACGTAACAGGCCTTTTCCAGCCGTTCCGGGCCGTATTTTTTCTGAAGTGCCAGCAGCCCCAGAACTGCACGATAAGCCAGTTGTCACGAACGGCCAGCGCCTCCCACGTCCTGACGGCAATGACTTCAGGCCTTCAACACCCGACAGCGTGAACCAGTTAATCCAGCGACCAATCGATGAACGGGCACAGCAGAGCGTTCTGGCAACATAACTGACGGTGTCACCACGATGCAGCATCAGCATGGCGGTGAGCCGCCGGGCGTGGTTTTTGTCCTTTGTTTTATGGATAGTTTTCTGCATCAGGCGTCGTTCGGTTCACGTATAGGAAATTGAAAAACCAGTCGATACCATTGTCCACGCCTTATGCCACGTGAGCCTTTCTGTTTTTCCCCTCCACTCCGGTGTTTTCTCTCTCTGCATAGTCGATTCTTATACCGCAACTGGCTGTTTTTTATTCTTGCACCGATTCCCGGGCACACTTAGCCTGTGTCAGGCCGGCATATACCTCAGCAGACTGATATCCCGCGCGTTTTTCTTCAGCCCTGATACATTCAGCCCCGCAATGGCCCGGCGGTATACCATCCGGCCGCCACACAGCACGCATTCGAACGGGTCACGACTCAGGAACTGTTTCACCATTTGTGCATAGCACACTTTCGCCACTGGTTCCGGTTTATCCATCCCCAGAGCACGGTACACCTGCGGCAGCTTCTCTCCACACACCCGGTTGGCAAGGAACCCGAAGTACCTCACCATCTTAAAAAACTTCTCCGGGATGTGCTGTTTCAGCCTCGCGACCAGCTCACGCTGTGTCAGCGTTTCCGTCGCCGTTTCTCCCGTTTTGTGGTCCAGGTAACGGAAGCTCAGGCTCGCCCCTCCGTTGTAATGTGCCAGCCGGGAGGCTGCTATCGGCGGCTTCTTCAGATAACGACCCAGGTAGCGCGCCGTATTCCTCCCGCCGACCGTTTTCTTCGACATATACACATGCCAGTATTTTCCGCCAGCTTTCAGCACCAGGCTTCTCCACTGTGACTCCGTCGTGATATGTGACAACGACTCCGGCATCGCCATCCCCTCTGACCACGCTTTCAGAAGCAGCTGCCGCATATTCCACATCCACCGTGAACGCATCGCGTCTTTCAGGAAGCTCAGCTTTTTCCACTGACCATGCTTATTCAGACCTCCACAGGTTACAGACACATGCACATGCGGATGCCAGTTGAGACGACGACCATACGTATGGATGACGCAGAAGATACCGGGTTCCAGCCCCCGTTTTCGGGCGGCATACAGCAGATTCTCCACCGCCAGACGGCACACGTCATTCAGCAGCCAGCGGTTGCTTTCGAACGTAAGCGTACAGCGAGGGCCGTATTGACGGGGATGTGTTATTCAGCTGGCAGTGCTATGCGCCACGGAAGCAGTTCTCTGACCCGGTTGACCGGCCTGTCTGCTATGACGCCAAGCACATGGCGAAGGTAGCTTTCTGGATGAGCCTGTTTAAGATTCTGTGTAAATGCCTTTCTCAGAAGTGACCGTCCAGGCGGTCACCGAACTCGATAATAAAGCGGCTCATTGCCATTCGCCAGTCCTTCAACGGCATCGTCCATTTCCGGGACGCAGACTGGATTGCCAGCCACACCACTTTTTTCACCGAGTCGTCTGTCGGGAACACTTTACGCTTTTTGATCGCATGGCGGATCACGCTGTTTAGCGACTCGATGGCATTCGTCGTATAGATCACTTTGCGGATGTCCGTTGGATAAGCGAAAAACGTGGCAAGATTCGGTCAGTTAGCCTGCCAGCTTCGGCTTATCTGAGGATAGCGACTGTCCCAGGCCGCAGCGAACGCTTCCAGTGCCTGCTGGCCTGCCTCTTCCGTGGGAGCCTGATAAATCGCTTTCAGGTCGCGAGTGACGGCTTTGTAGTCCTTCCATGACACGAAGCGCAGGCTGTTGCGCACCATATGCACGATGCATAACTGGATGCGGGCCTTCGGATATACTGTGTTGATGGCATCCGGGAAGCCTTTCAGGCCATCCACACAGGCGATGAGGATATCGTTCAGACCGCGGTTTTTCAGTTCAGTCAGCACATTGAGCCAGAACTTCGCCCCTTCATTTTCGGCCAGCCACATACCCAGCAGTTCTTTCTGACCTTCGATATTGATGCCCAGTGCCAGGAACACCGATTTGTTGATGACGCGACTGTCCTGCCGAACTTTCAGGACGATACAGTCAAGATAAACAATGGGGTAAACAGCATCCAGTGGTCGGTTTTGCCATTCTACAACCTGCTCCATCACGGCATCGGTAACCTTTGATATCAGTGCCGATGAAACATCTGCGTCATACAGTTCTTTGAACGCAGCGGCTATCTCACGGGTGGTCATCCCTTTGGCATACAACGAGAGGATCTGGTTATCCATCCCGGTAATACGGGTCTGATTTTTCTTTACCAGTTGTGGTTCGAAGGTACCGTCACGATCGCGCGGAGTACGCAGTTCCAGTGGACCGTCGCCTGTGATAACGGTCTTTGTGGAATAACCGTTGCGGGAGTTAGCTCCTGGTCTGGACTGATTTTTCTCATACCCAAGATGGTGTGTCATCTCTGCATTGAGAGCGGCTTCAACGCTGAGCTTTTTCAGCAGATCGATCAAACTGACTGAGGTCTTCAGGGGTTTTGAGGTTTTTGGCCAGTTCGTTAGCCAGAGCCTGTAACTGTTTTTCGTCCATAAATTAACCTTCATTTGATGCTGGATTGAACATATCAAAATCAGGCAATTACACAAATCTATGTACAGGCTCTTCTGGATCCACGTCATTCAGTTTGCACGTCCCGATCAGGCTGTACAGTAGCGCTCCCCGCTCACCACCATGGTCAGAGCCGAAGAACAGGAAGTTTTTACGACCCAGACTGACCGCCCGCAGGGCATTTTCAGCGATGTTGTTGTCGATTTCCACCCAGCCATCGTTCGCATAGTACGTCAGTGCCGGCCACTGGTTAAGTGCGTACGCGAACGCCTTCGCCAACTCTGAGTGTCGCGACAGGGTCTTCATCTTTTCACGCAACCAGCTTTCCAGGGATTTCAACAGCGGTTTCGTTTTTCGCTGACGTTCAGCAAGCCGCTGCTCTGCCGGCATTCCCCTTATATCCGCCTCTATGGCGTACAA
>OJJY01000761.1_pt1 | contig 10637 bp, 5 predicted proteins | sample 1596421 | NCBI WGS metagenome assembly OJJY01 (sample SAMEA4350151, study PRJEB24818) | metagenome | biome: human; feature: gut; material: faeces | place: Denmark | collected 2013-09 | reverse complement strand
ATGATGGGAAGTCAGGGCGTTAACCTGGTGTATGAAAAAGCCCGCGATGGTCGCGCGCTGCCGCTGTTAGTCTTCGTTCCCAGCAAATTAAAACTGCGCGGCACGACCCGTTAAATCCCCTTACACACAGTCCGGCAGTCGTTTTTGCCGGACAGTGCTGCCGTTTATTTTCGTGATCCAGTTAAAGTAAATGCATTTACCTGCTACTTTTTAGTAAAAATTTTACTAAACTCCCCAGCAATTACACAAACTACCATCACCATGAATGGTTCCGATTTCTCTCTACCGGGAGGCCCTATGAATCGCTGGGAAAACATTCAGCTCACCCACGAAAACCGACTTGCGCCGCGTGCGTACTTTTTTTCATATGATTCTGTTGCGCAAGCGCGTACCTTTGCCCGCGAAACCAGCAGCCTGTTTCTGCCCTTAAGCGGTCAGTGGAATTTCCACTTTTTTGACCATCCGCTGCAAGTACCAGAAGCCTTCACCTCTGAGTTAATGGCTGACTGGGGGCATATTACCGTCCCCGCCATGTGGCAAATGGAAGGTCACGGCAAACTGCAATATACCGACGAAGGTTTTCCGTTCCCCATCGATGTGCCGTTTGTCCCCAGCGATAACCCAACCGGTGCCTATCAACGTATTTTCACCCTCAGCGACGGCTGGCAGGGTAAACAGACGCTGATTAAATTTGACGGCGTCGAAACCTATTTTGAAGTCTATGTTAACGGTCAGTATGTGGGTTTCAGCAAGGGCAGTCGCCTGACCGCAGAGTTTGACATCAGCGCGATGGTTAAAACCGGCGACAACCTGTTGTGTGTGCGTGTGATGCAGTGGGCGGACTCTACCTACGTGGAAGACCAGGATATGTGGTGGTCAGCGGGGATCTTCCGCGATGTTTATCTGGTCGGAAAACAACTAACGCATATTAACGATTTCACCGTGCGTACCGACTTTGACGAAGCCTATTGCGATGCCACGCTTTCCTGCGAAGTGGTGCTGGAAAATCTCGCAGCCTCCCCTGTCGTCACGACGCTGGAATATACCCTGTTTGATGGCGAACGCGTGGTGCACAGCAGCACCATTGATCATTTGGCAATTGAAAAACTGACCAGCGCCAGCTTTGCTTTTACTGTCGAACAGCCCCAGCAATGGTCAGCAGAATCCCCTTATCTTTACCATCTGGTCATGACGCTGAAAGACGCCGACGGCAACGTTCTGGAAGTGGTGCCACAACGCGTTGGCTTCCGTGATATCAAAGTGCGCGACGGTCTGTTCTGGATCAATAACCGTTATGTGATGCTGCACGGCGTCAACCGTCACGACAACGATCATCGCAAAGGCCGCGCCGTTGGAATGGATCGCGTCGAGAAAGATCTCCAGTTGATGAAGCAACACAACATCAACTCCGTGCGTACCGCTCACTACCCGAACGATCCGCGTTTTTACGAACTGTGTGATATCTACGGCTTGTTTGTGATGGCGGAAACCGACGTCGAATCGCACGGCTTTGCTAATGTCGGCGATATCAGCCGTATTACCGACGATCCGCAGTGGGAAAAAGTCTACGTCGAGCGCATTGTTCGCCATATTCACGCGCAGAAAAACCATCCATCGATCATCATCTGGTCGCTGGGCAATGAATCCGGCTATGGCTGTAACATCCGCGCGATGTACCACGCAGCGAAGGCGCTGGATGACACGCGACTGGTGCATTACGAAGAAGATCGCGATGCTGAAGTGGTCGATATTATTTCCACCATGTACACCCGCGTGCCGCTGATGAATGAGTTTGGTGAATACCCGCATCCGAAGCCGCGCATCATCTGTGAATATGCTCATGCGATGGGGAACGGACCGGGCGGGCTGACGGAGTACCAGAACGTCTTCTATAAGCACGATTGTATTCAGGGACATTATGTTTGGGAGTGGTGCGACCACGGGATCCAGGCGCAGGATGACAACGGCAATGTCTGGTATAAATTCGGCGGCGACTACGGCGACTATCCCAACAACTATAACTTCTGTCTTGATGGTTTGATCTATTCCGATCAGACGCCGGGACCGGGCCTGAAAGAGTACAAACAGGTTATCGCGCCGGTAAAAATCCACGCGCTGGATCTGACTCGCGGCGAGCTGAAAGTCGAAAATAAACTGTGGTTTACCACGCTTGATGACTACACCCTGCACGCAGAGGTGCGCGCCGAAGGTGAAACGCTCGCGACGCAGCAGATTAAACTGCGCGACGTTGCGCCGAACAGCGAAGCCCCCTTGCAGATCACGCTGCCGCAGCTGGACGCCCGCGAAGCGTTCCTCAACATTATGGTGACCAAAGATTCCCGCACCCGCTACAGCGAAGCCGGGCATTCTATCGCCACTTATCAGTTCCCGCTGAAGGAAAACACCGCGCAGCCAGTGCCTTTCGCACCAAATAATGCGCGTCCGCTGACGCTGGAAGACGATCGTTTGAGCTGCACCGTTCGCGGCTACAACTTCGCGATCACCTTCTCAAAAATGAGTGGCAAACCGACATCCTGGCAGGTAAATGGCGAGTCGCTGCTGACCCGCGAGCCAAAGATCAACTTCTTCAAGCCGATGATCGACAACCACAAGCAGGAGTACGAAGGGTTGTGGCAGCCGAATCATTTGCAGATCATGCAGGAACATCTGCGCGACTTTGCCGTAGAACAGAGCGATGGTGAAGTGTTGATCATCAGCCGCACGGTTATAGCACCGCCGGTGTTTGACTTCGGGATGCGCTGCACCTACATCTGGCGCATCGCTGCCGATGGCCAGGTTAACGTGGCGCTTTCCGGCGAGCGTTACGGCGACTATCCGCACATCATTCCGTGCATCGGTTTCACCATGGGGATTAACGGCGAATACGATCAGGTGGCGTATTACGGTCGTGGACCGGGCGAAAACTACGCCGACAGCCAGCAGGCTAACATCATCGATATCTGGCGCAGCACCGTCGATGCCATGTTCGAGAACTATCCCTTCCCGCAGAACAACGGCAACCTTCAGCATGTCCGCTGGACGGCACTGACTAACCGCCACGGCAACGGTCTGCTGGTGGTTCCGCAGCGCCCAATTAACTTCAGCGCCTGGCACTATACCCAGGAAAACATCCACGCTGCCCAGCACTGTAACGAGCTGCAGCGCAGTGATGACATCACCCTGAATCTCGACCACCAGCTGCTTGGCCTCGGCTCCAACTCCTGGGGCAGCGAGGTGCTGGACTCCTGGCGCGTCTGGTTCCGTGACTTCAGCTACGGCTTTACGTTGCTGCCGGTTTCTGGCGGAGAAGCTACCGCGCAAAGCCTGGCGTCGTATGAGTTCGGCGCAGGGTTCTTTTCCACGAATTTGCACAGCGAGAATAAGCAATGAGGATCATCGATAACTTAGAACAGTTCCGCCAGATTTACGCCTCTGGTAAGAAGTGGCAACGCTGCGTTGAAGCGATTGAAAATATCGACAACATTCAGCCTGGCGTCGCCCACTCCATCGGTGACTCATTGACTTACCGCGTGGAGACAGACTCCGCGACCGATGCGCTATTTACCGGGCATCGACGCTATTTTGAAGTGCATTACTACCTGCAAGGGCAGCAAAAAATTGAATATGCGCCGAAAGAGACATTACAGGTCGTGGAATATTATCGTGATGAAACTGACTGTGAATATTTAAAAGGCTGCGGAGAAACCGTTGAGGTCCACGAAGGGCAAATCGTTATTTGCGATATCCATGAAGCATATCGGTTTATCTGCAATAACGCGGTCAAAAAAGTGGTTCTCAAAGTCACCATCGAAGATGGTTATTTTCATAACAAATAACAACTACGGCGGCAAAAGGAGTTTGCCGCCACCGCTACCCTACTCATTTTCGGAGATGTGTTATGTCTGATACCAAACGTAATACAATCGGCAAATTCGGCTTGCTCTCGCTGACTTTTGCCGCCGTTTACAGCTTTAACAACGTTATCAATAATAATATTGAGCTTGGACTGGCCTCGGCACCGATGTTTTTCCTCGCGACGATTTTTTATTTTATTCCCTTCTGTCTGATCATCGCAGAATTTGTTTCGTTAAATAAAAACTCAGAAGCCGGTGTCTACGCGTGGGTAAAAAGTTCGCTGGGCGGACGTTGGGCATTTATTACTGCCTATACCTACTGGTTCGTAAACCTGTTCTTTTTCACCTCGCTGTTGCCGCGCGTTATTGCTTATGCTTCGTATGCCTTCCTCGGATACGAATATATTATGACGCCGGTTGCCACCACCATTATCAGTATGGTGCTGTTCGCCTTCTCCACCTGGGTTTCCACCAACGGGGCGAAAATGTTGGGGCCAATTACCTCCGTCACTTCAACGCTGATGCTGCTGTTAACGCTCTCCTACATTTTACTGGCAGGTACGGCACTGGTTGGCGGCGTACAGCCTGCCGATCCGATCACCGTTGACGCGATGATCCCGAACTTCAACTGGGCGTTCCTCGGCGTTACCACCTGGATCTTTATGGCCGCAGGTGGCGCGGAGTCCGTCGCGGTGTACGTTAACGACGTCAAAGGCGGTTCGAAATCGTTCGTTAAAGTGATCATCCTCGCCGGGATTTTTATCGGCGTACTGTATTCCGTCTCCTCGGTGCTGATTAACGTCTTCGTCAGCAGCAAAGAGTTGAAATTTACCGGCGGATCGGTGCAGGTATTCCACGGCATGGCGGCGTATTTTGGTCTGCCGGAAGCGTTGATGAATCGCTTTGTCGGTCTGGTGTCCTTTACCGCAATGTTCGGTTCCCTGCTGATGTGGACCGCAACGCCGGTGAAAATTTTCTTCTCCGAAATCCCGGAAGGCATCTTTGGTAAGAAAACCGTCGAACTTAACGAAAACGGCGTTCCGGCGCGCGCAGCGTGGATCCAGTTCCTGATCGTCATCCCGCTGATGATTATCCCGATGCTCGGTTCCAATACCGTGCAGGATCTGATGAATACTATTATTAATATGACCGCCGCAGCGTCCATGCTTCCGCCGTTATTCATCATGCTGGCTTACCTGAATTTACGCGCCAAATTAGATCACCTGCCACGCGATTTCCGTATGGGCTCCCGCCGCACCGGTATTATCGTTGTTTCAATGCTGATTGCGATATTTGCCGTAGGGTTTGTCGCTTCGACATTCCCGACTGGCGCGAATATTCTGACCATCATTTTTTATAACGTCGGCGGTATTGTTATCTTCCTTGGCTTTGCGTGGTGGAAATACAGTAAATATATAAAGGGATTAACGGCTGAAGAGCGCCATATTGAAGCGACGCCAGCCAGCAATGTTGATTAAGCAGAATAATAAAAAATGAGCAGGCATTTTCCCTCTTCCTGGATGAGGAGAGGGAAAATAGTTTCTGCCTTTATATTTTTATAATTACAACGATAAAAGGCTGTACTTTTTCTTTAGCTCATGGATTAACACAATGAAATTAATCACTGCACCATGCAGAGCATTACTTGCTCTGCCGTTTTGCTACGCCTTTTCTGCGGCAGGAGAAGAAGCACGTCCGGCAGAACATGACGACACAAAAACATCCGCAATTACCTCGACATCTTCTCCTTCATTTCGTTTTTACGGCGAATTAGGGGTTGGTGGATATATGGATTTAGAGGGTGAGAATAAACATAAATACAGCGACGGCACCTATATTGAAGGTGGACTGGAGATGAAGTACGGCTCCTGGTTCGGCCTGATTTACGGCGAAGGCTGGACCGTGCAGGCCGACCACGACGGCAATGCCTGGGTGCCTGACCATAGCTGGGGTGGTTTCGAAGGTGGGATTAACCGTTTCTATGGCGGTTATCGTACCAATGATGGCACCGAAATCATGCTCAGTCTGCGTCAGGATTCCTCGCTGGATGACCTGCAATGGTGGGGCGACTTCACACCCGATTTGGGCTACGTCATTCCCAATACCCGCGACATTATGACCGCGCTGAAGGTGCAGAACTTAAGCGGCAACTTTCGTTATAGCGTCACCGCCACACCTGCCGGACATCATGACGAAAGCAAAGCATGGCTACATTTTGGCAAGTACGATCGCTACGACGACAAATACACCTATCCGGCAATGATGAACGGTTACATCCAGTATGACCTTGCCGAAGGCATCACCTGGATGAACGGTCTGGAAATTACCGACGGCACAGGACAACTCTATCTCACGGGCCTGCTTACCCCTAACTTTGCCGCTCGCGCCTGGCACCATACCGGACGTGCCGACGGGCTGGACGTACCGGGAAGTGAAAGCGGGATGATGGTGAGCGCCATGTATGAAGCGTTAAAGGGCGTTTATCTCTCCACCGCTTACACCTACGCCAAACATCGCCCTGACCACGCTGACGATGAAACCACCTCTTTCATGCAGTTTGGTATCTGGTACGAATATGGCGGCGGACGTTTCGCAACGGCTTTTGATAGCCGCTTCTACATGAAAAATGCCTCTAACGATCCCAGCGACCAAATCTTCCTGATGCAATATTTCTACTGGTAATAAGGACTGTAATTTCATGAAAATCAAAACTATTTTAACGCCAGTAACCTGCGCTCTGCTGATAAGTTTTTCCGCCCATGCCGCTAACGCCGACAATTATAAAAACGTGATTAACCGTACTGGTGCGCCGCAGTACATGAAGGATTACGATTACGACGATCACCAGCGTTTTAATCCGTTTTTCGATCTCGGAGCCTGGCATGGTCATCTGTTGCCAGACGGCCCGAACACCATGGGCGGCTTTCCGGGCGTTGCGCTGCTGACGGAAGAATACATCAACTTTATGGCCAGCAATTTCGACCGCCTGACCGTCTGGCAGGACGGCAAGAAAGTCAACTTCACGCTGGAGGCATACAGTATTCCCGGCGCGCTGGTGCAAAAACTGACAGCAAAAGATGTGCAGGTCGAAATGACTCTGCGCTTCGCCACGCCGCGCACGTCACTACTGGAAACTAAAATCATCAGCAATAAACCGCTGGATCTGGTGTGGGATGGCGAACTGCTGGAAAAACTGGAAGCGAAAGAAGGGAAACCGCTTTCCGATAAAACCATTGCTGGCGAATACCCTGACTACCAGCGCAAAATCAGCGCCACCCGTGATGGCCTGAAAGTCACCTTTGGCAGAGTGCGCGCCACTTGGGATCTGCTGACCTCCGGTGAATCAGAATATCAGGTGCATAAATCCCTGCCGGTGCAGACTGAAATCAACGGCAATCGCTTTACCAGTAAGGCGCATATCAACGGTTCGACCACACTCTACACCACCTACTCCCACCTGCTGACCGATCAGGAAGTTAGCAAAGAGCAAATGCAGATCCGCGATATTCTGGCGCGTCCGGCGTTTTATCTCACCGCCTCGCAGCAACGCTGGGAAGAATACCTGAAGAAAGGGTTAACCAATCCGGATGCGACGCCGGAACAGACGCGCGTCGCGGTGAAAGCGATCGAAACGCTCAACGGTAACTGGCGCTCACCGGGCGGTGCGGTGAAATTTAACACCATTACACCGTCGGTGACCGGGCGCTGGTTCTCCGGCAATCAGACCTGGCCGTGGGATACCTGGAAGCAGGCGTTTGCGATGGCGCATTTCAATCCGGACATCGCCAAAGAGAATATCCGCGCGGTCTTCTCCTGGCAGATCCAGCCCGGCGACAGCGTGCGTCCGCAGGATGTGGGCTTTGTCCCCGACCTGATAGCGTGGAACCTTAGCCCCGAGCGTGGTGGCGATGGCGGCAACTGGAACGAACGTAATACCAAACCCAGCCTTGCCGCCTGGTCGGTGATGGAAGTGTATAACGTCACCCAGGATAAAACCTGGCTGGCAGAGATGTACCCGAAACTGGTGGCCTATCACGACTGGTGGTTACGTAACCGCGATCACAACGGCAACGGCGTGCCGGAATATGGCGCGACCCGCGACAAAGCCCACAACACTGAGAGCGGCGAGATGCTGTTTACGGTGAAAAAAGGCGATAAAGAAGAGACGCAGTCTGGGCTGAACAACTACGCCCGCGTGGTGGAGAAAGGCCAGTACGACAGTCTGGAAATTCCGGCACAGGTCGCTGCGTCGTGGGAATCGGGGCGTGATGATGCCGCCGTCTTTGGGTTTATCGACAAAGAACAGCTGGATAAATATGTTGCAAGCGGCGGCAAACGTAGCGACTGGACGGTGAAATTCGCCGAAAACCGCAGTCAGGACGGAACGTTGCTGGGGTACTCGCTATTGCAGGAGTCGGTGGATCAGGCCAGCTATATGTACAGCGATAACCATTATCTGGCGGAGATGGCGACGATTCTCGGTAAACCGGAAGAGGCTAAGCGCTATCGCCAGTTGGCACAGCAGCTCGCGGACTACATCAACACCTGTATGTTCGACCCGGCTACGCAGTACTTCTATGACGTGCGTATTGAAGATAAACCGCTGGCGAACGGCTGCGCGGGCAAACCGATTGTTGAGCGCGGTAAAGGGCCGGAAGGCTGGTCGCCGCTGTTTAACGGTGCGGCAACGCAGGCCAACGCCGACGCGGTGGTGAAGGTGATGCTCGATCCTAAAGAGTTCAACACCTTTGTCCCGCTGGGAACGGCAGCGTTAACCAACCCGGCCTTTGGCGCGGATATCTACTGGCGCGGGCGCGTATGGGTGGATCAGTTCTGGTTTGGTCTGAAAGGGATGGAGCGTTACGGTTATCGCGATGATGCCCTGAAGCTGGCGGATACGTTCTTCCGGCACGCCAAAGGGTTAACCGCCGATGGACCAATTCAGGAGAATTACAACCCGCTGACTGGCGCGCAGCAAGGCGCACCAAATTTCTCCTGGAGTGCCGCGCATTTGTATATGTTGTATAACGATTTTTTCCGTAAGCAATAATTTGCAACGGCTGGCGGATGCGGCGTGAACGCCTTATCCGCCCTACATGTATGTTCCCCAGGCCGGATAAGACCCGGCAAGCGTCGCATCCGGCATCTGCACCGCGCCACTGGCGGATGCGGCGTGAACGCCTTATCCGCCCTACATGTTCGTTCCCGTAGGCCGGATAAGACGCGCCAAGCGTCGCATCCGGCATCTGCACCGCGCCGGCGGATGCGGCGTGAACGCCTTATCCGCCCTACATGTTCGTTCCCGTAGGCTGGATAAGACGCGACAAGCGTCGTATCCGGCATCTGCACCGCGGCCACTGGCGGATGCGGCGTGAACGCCTTATCCGCCCTACATGTGCAATCCCCCAGGCCGGATAAGACGCGGCAAGCGTCGCATCCGGCGTTACCACCGGGCGTATTCCTTTTGAATCCCATCACAAACCCCGCACTCCCCTTTTCCCTTTTCTCCGGCGACGGCTAAATTAGAACTCATCCGACCACATAACAATTATTTTACATACTGGACAATTTTATGAGCTACCCGTCGCTGTTCGCCCCGCTGGATTTAGGTTTTACCACGTTAAAAAACCGCGTGTTGATGGGTTCAATGCACACCGGGCTGGAGGAATACCCGGACGGCGCTGAACGGCTGGCTGCGTTTTATGCCGAACGCGCCCGTCACGGCGTGGCGCTGATTGTTAGCGGCGGCATTGCACCAGATTTAACAGGCGTTGGCATGGAAGGTGGCGCAATGCTCAACGACGCCAGCCAGATCCCACACCATCGCACCATTACCGAAGCGGTACATCAGGAAGGCGGCAAAATAGCCCTGCAAATTTTGCATACCGGGCGCTACAGCTACCAACCGCATCTGGTCGCTCCCTCCGCATTGCAGGCCCCCATCAACCGTTTCGTTCCTCACGAACTCACCCATGAAGAGATCCTGCAACTGATCGACGATTTCGCCCACTGCGCGCAACTGGCACGGGAGGCAGGATACGACGGTGTAGAGGTGATGGGTTCCGAAGGGTATTTGATCAACGAATTTCTGACGCTGCGCACCAATCAGCGCAGTGACCAGTGGGGCGGCGATTACCACAACCGGATGCGGTTTGCCGTTGAAGTGGTGAGTGCGGTACGCGAACGCGTTGGCAACGACTTCATTATTATCTACCGACTGTCGATGCTCGACCTGGTCGAAGGCGGCGGGACTTTTGCCGAAACGGTAGAGCTGGCGCAGGCCATTGAAGCGGCGGGCGCGACCATTATCAACACCGGCATTGGCTGGCATGAAGCACGTATTCCGACCATTGCCACGCCCGTGCCGCGCGGCGCATTTAGCTGGGTCACGCGCAAACTGAAAGGCCACGTCTCGCTGCCGCTGGTAACCACCAACCGGATTAACGATCCGCAGGTTGCCGACGATATTCTCTCGCGCGGCGATGCCGATATGGTATCGATGGCGCGACCGTTTCTTGCGGATGCGGAGCTGCTGTCAAAAGCGCAATCAGGGCGAGCCGATGAGATCAACACCTGCATTGGCTGCAACCAGGCGTGTCTCGATCAGATCTTCGTTGGCAAGGTCACCTCGTGCCTGGTGAATCCTCGCGCCTGCCACGAAACCAAAATGCTAATCCTTCCCGCCGTGCAGAAAAAAAATCTGGCGGTGGTCGGTGCGGGACCTGCTGGGCTGGCGTTTGCCATTAACGCGGCGGCGCGTGGGCATCAGGTAACATTGTTTGA
>OJJY01000758.1_pt1 | contig 10670 bp, 7 predicted proteins | sample 1596421 | NCBI WGS metagenome assembly OJJY01 (sample SAMEA4350151, study PRJEB24818) | metagenome | biome: human; feature: gut; material: faeces | place: Denmark | collected 2013-09 | reverse complement strand
GCGATAATAGGTCGGGCACGTCATCTTGTCCGATAGTGCTCTTATTCAGCAGCTCTTCGGTCAGCAGGTTGACTTCCTCATTGATGAAAGGGCTGGTTATCAAGCGGCGGAACTTGTTTGTCCGTTCACCATCCAGCTTGTATTTGAATGGCTCGTTGCGCCATTCGGGCAGAAATGTATAGTTGGTAAAAGGAAGTGCAGGTGTCCATACCATATCCTTGATACGGTAGTCAGGAGATTTCCGGTCGTTGTATTGGCTCAGCCACCACGGAAATTCATTATAATAAGTCGTACTGCACCATTTTCCGGTATTGTTATTAAGCCAGAAAGCACTGTTCCCCGCGTGCCCGGCACCCAATATGGCGGCATCGCGGAAAGGCGCGATGGCATAGACCAGACCTTTGTTGCGGGTAGCTATTTTCAGCTCGTCGGCAATAGTAGAGGTCAGTAATTGGGAGGGGGAAGTGCTTTCGTCGGTATAGTTGCCCATGAAGTTGGGGTCTTCTACACAGTTTATGGGGCGTAGTGTACCTGCATCCAGCCACTGCTCTGCAATGATGCCGTTCATGGACGGTGTTGTCCCGGTATAGATGGCGGCAATGGCCGAGGCTCGGTCCGTTCCGCAAAAAGGAAATTCTGCTTGACGGAATACTTTACCTTCACGCAGTAAGCGCTTAAACCCCTTTTCTCCGTATAAGGACGAAAATGCTTCCATATAGTCTGTACGCAACTGGTCAATGGTCAATGTTACCACCAGCTTTGGGGAGGCAGGCAGCGGTTGGGCTTGCAGACCACTGAATGTAAGTGCGAGTATGGAAGTTATCAGTCCTTTTTTCATTACTTTCGTTTGTATGTTAGAATGAGGTTGCTTGCAGAACGTATCAGCAAACACAGTGCCAAAGGTAATACTGCTGGCGGAATTCTCTGCGGAATTATTGTCCAAAGCCCTATAAAAAGTGTTAAAACTACAAAATCAACCAGCATATAGCGGCTTATTTCCCTTTTTCGTACCCTGGATAGCATGAATGGAAGGCAGAAAAGGTGAAATGGATGGAATACAAATAATATATAATTGGGACTTACTGCCGGATGCTGTGAGAATAGTGCTAAAAATGCCAGTATACATCCAGCCATTCCGGCAACCAAGAAGAGTATGAGGTCTATGCCCCAAAGAGTTTTCCCTCTTCGTATGCCGTAAATGCTGATGCCTGCTACAAGTATCAGTAATAGCGAAGCCGACTGCATCGGTGTGATGCCTCTGCTGACGAAGTCGGCTGGTGTTTTACCCGTTACTACGATTTTATCTTCTTTGGCAACCAGTGGCCGTGCTTGTCCTTCTTTGTCCACAATCTGCGCTTTATTGAAATACTCCTGCATGTAGAAGGGGACGAACATTGCCAGCCGCCGGTTGATGGGTTCGTCTGCTTTGCTGCCCATGCATAGGTCCATGCCGAAACGTGACCACAAATGGCCTTCACTGTATTTATGCAGCAAATCCCTGAAAGAGATTCCCGTACTGTTAGCAGTCATATTGTCAGCGTATTGCAGAGTGCCGTTGATGGCACGCTCTATCTGGTCCCGCGGGCGGGTGGCACAATTGTCGTAGAAAAAATTGTAGCGGTATACTCGGTTTTCAGGGCGGTAGTTCTCTGTCAATAGTGCTATCAGGCGTTCTTTTTCCTCTTCTGTTAGATTTAACGTTTGTTGCCAGACATCGCGTCCCAGATAGTTGTATTCGGCGGCGAAATGCTCATAATCGGTTACTCCAAGTTGATAATCCGTTTCTCCCAAGGCAAAACGGAAGATGAAGTTAGGGGCGTTGAAGTTGAACATGCCGTAATTGAAGACGGCGTCAATGCCACGTGTATAGTTCTCGTACCGTATGGCAGTGTGTCCGAATAGGGAATAAATCTCTCCTCCTGCAGCGCAAGTCAGTAGGCTGACGCGTACGGAGTCTGTTGCAGCAGTCTTTTGCTGTTGTGTCACCTGGGCATTTGCTGAAGGCAAACAGAAGAAAAAGATTACTATATATATATGTATAAGTAGGCTTCGTTTCATGCTGCAAACTTACGGAAAAAACTAATATTATCCCAATTTGTGATTAGGAACTAAAGCGGTTATTCGCGTTATTCCGGTCATCTGTGTCCGAAGAATCTTTTTTAATTATGAACTTGATACAATTCTTAATTCGCATTATTGGTTGTTTTGAATCAACTGTCGAGTACGAGTGGTAGGTATTTTCTATTTACAAACGATACGGGTGCAAGAAATAGTGGTATATTGAACCTGATTCAGTCGTATACTGAATGCCATTCAATCGTATACTGAATAGGGCTCAGTCGTATACTGAATGTAGCGCATTTAGTTGTATTGATAATCAGGTGGTTGTGGTATGATGTTGCGGCTTTAATAAATCTCAACAGAATGTAAAAGTGGCATTGTGGTTGTTTGGTGTGGATGTGAATAAGAATTCTTGTGCAGTTGTTCTTCTAATAAAGAGATGGTTTCTGCTGAATTTCAATATTAATGTTATATCTTTGCGCCGCTAAATTTATGCAATACGGTGAATCTCATTATTGATATAGGAAATACAATCGCCAAGATGGCGGTGTTTGATGGTGGACGTATCGTGGAGGTGGTGTATGACTCCAATCTGACGTTGGAACGGTTGCTTGAAGTATGCCGTACATATACGATTGAAAAAGCGATAGTGGCTACTGTCATTGATTTGAGTAGAGAGGTGTTGTCGCAACTGGAAGATATGGCTGTCCCCATTCTGTGGCTCAATGAAAAGACTTCTCTTCCGGTAGAAAACCTCTATGAAACTCCCCGGACGCTGGGGTATGATCGTATGGCGGCGGTGGTAGGAGCCAATGAGCAATTTCCTGGCAGGGATATACTGGTGATTGATGCCGGTACCTGTATCACTTATGAGTTTGTTGATGCTGCTGCCCGCTATCATGGCGGGAATATCTCTCCCGGCCTGCAGATGCGTTTCAAGGCGCTTCATCAGTTTACCGGACGGCTTCCAATGGTGGCTCTTGAGGGGCGGATGGTGCCCATGGGGAAGGATACCGATACAGCTATCCGTGCCGGAGTACTGAAGGGTATTGAATATGAAATTTCAGGTTACGTTACGGCTATGAAGCATAAATATCCTGAACTTTTGGTTTTTTTAACGGGCGGGGATGATTTTTCTTTTGATACAAACTTAAAAAGTATCATCTTTGCAGACAGATTTTTAGTGTTGAAAGGATTAAATAGAATTTTAAACTATAATAATGACAGGCTATAGACAAACACTGTTAGTGCTCTTGCTCACGATATTATCAGGAGCGGCAGTCGCTCAAAATAATACAAATTCTCCCTATACACGATATGGATATGGACAGTTATCTGAACAAGGCTCAAGTAACAGCAGGGCGATGGGTGGTATTGCCTATGGTTTACGAGACAAGTATCAGACAAACTTCGCTAATCCAGCATCCTATACGGCGGTAGATTCGCTGACTTTTATCTTTGATGGAGCAGTCTCTTTACAGAATACAAACCTCAGTAACGGTACTCTGAAACGAAATGCCAAGAATTCCAGTTTTGATTACATCACGATGCAGTTTCGTGCAAGTAAATGGGCTGCCATAAGCTTGGGATTGTTGCCTTATTCGAATGTGGGATACAGCATGGGAGAGTACCGGGAAGATACGGAATTCCCAGACAAATCTACGACGGTAAGCTATTCGGGAGAAGGAGGTCTGCATCAGCTTTATTTAGGTGCGGGCTTTAAAATAATTAAAAATCTTTCTGTCGGTGCGAATTTTTCGTATCTTTGGGGAGATATAACAAGAACCGCTGCGGAAACCTTTCCGTCCAGTTCAAGTGTATTTCCTATTACAATACAGTCTAATGTGGCTGTAAAGAGTTATAAGTTGGATTTTGGAGCGCAGTACACCCATCAGTTTGGGAAAAAGCATGTTGCAACGTTGGGAGTCGTCTTTTCTCCGGGGCATGATTTGAGTAACGATGCGTACGAAGTTACGCAGACTGGTGATAGCAATACGGGAGCTACTTCGGCAACGAGGGATACTATTGTTACTTGCGGCATTCCGACAACATTTGGCGCAGGTGTGACGTACGTGTACGACAATCGTCTGACGGTAGGAGCGGATGTGATGTTCCAGAATTGGAGCAAAGTGAGCTATATGAACAATGACGAGGCGTTTTGCGACCGTGGAAGAATATCCGTTGGTGCAGAGTATCTGCCGAATCCTATGGGAAGAAGTTATTTGTCTCATGTGAAGTATCGTTTGGGAGCTTATTATTCCAAACCTTATTATAAGATAGACGGTGTACGTGCCGCTGATGAATATGGTGTTACTGCCGGTTTTGGATTACCCATACCGAGAACCCGTTCTGTATTGAGCCTTTCTGCGCAATACGTGCGAACCAAAGGAACCCAAGCAGCGTTCTTGAACGAAAATACATTGCGCATTTGTATCGGAGTAACCTTTAACGAACGTTGGTTCTTCAAGCGTAAAGTGGATTAATGGAAATTGAATAGACAAAAATATAACAACTAAAATTTAAATACAATGAAAATTAAGACGCTTGTGGCTGTCTTGCTCCTTTCGGGTGGAGTGACCAGCACTTTCGCACAGACTGAAAATTGTAATTCGAACAGTAGTATCTCTCATGAAGCAGTGAGAGCTGGTAACTTTAAGGATGCATACGCTCCTTGTATGGCTGTATTGAAGGATTGTCCTACACTGCGGTATTACACATTTACAGATGCTCAGAAGATTTTAGTGGGTTTCTTGAGTCAGATTAAGGATAGAAATTCTGCTGATTACAAGAAGTATTTTGATGAGTTGATGGATGTATATGATTTGAGAATGAAGTACATTCCTGAATTCATTGGTAAGGGAATGAAGGGCGTGCCGAGTGTGGCTGATGCCTTGGGTGCCAAAGCTGTGGATTATCTTCAGTTCGCTCCTGCTCCGGACCTTAATACGGCTTATAATTGGCTGAAAGAATCTGTTCATGCTGAAAAGGGTGGTTCCAAAGGTGCGGTGTTGCACTATTTCCTGGATACTTCCATGCAGAAGGTAAAGGCTGATGATAATCATACCGACCAGTTCTTCCAGGATTATATTGATGCTTCCAAGTATGCAGATGACGCACTTGCTGCTGAAACCAAGGAAGCTAAGAAGGCTAACTTGCAAGCTATCAAGGATAACCTCGTGGCCATGTTCATTCAGAGTGGTGTAGCTGATTGTGAATCTTTGCAGAATATCTATGGTCCTAAGGTGGAAGCAAGCAAGACTGACTCCGCTTTCTTGAAGAAGGCATTGAACATCCTGAAATTGATGAAGTGCAACGAAAGCGAAGTTTACTTCAAGGCATCTGAGTACATGTATCAGATTGACCCGACTGCCGATGCAGCTGTAGGTGTAGCATACATGTACTATAAGAAAGGTGACTATGACAATGCCGTGAAGTATTTTGATGAAGCATTGGCTAAAGAAACAGATAATGACAAGAAGGCTGAAATGGCATACGCTACTGCCGCAGCCTTGATGCAGGCCAAGAAACTCTCTCAGGCAAGAAGCTACTGCCAAAAGGCTATGAGCTTTAAGGAGAACTATGGAGAGCCTTATATTTTACTGGCACAGCTTTACGGCTCCAATCCTAACTGGACCGATGAGCCTGCTCTGAATAAGTGTACTTACTTTGTAGTAATTGACAAGCTGCAGAGAGCTAAAGCTGTAGATCCTTCAGTTACAGAACGTGCTAACGAATTGATTAGTACTTATTCCCGCCACACTCCCCAGGCTAAAGACCTCTTTATGTTGGGTTACAAAGCTGGTGACCGTATCACTATCGGTGGATGGATAGGTGAATCTACAACTATCAGATAAAATCATGTTGCTACAACCCATCAACATTGTTTATCATAAAAATGCGAGCATAACCATTGTCCTTGGGGCAATGGTTATGCTTCTTTTATTTTCTTCGTGTTCCGGGAAGAAGAAGGAGCTGGGAGATGCCATTACCGAGCGTGACTCTATGGCAGTGATGGATACCCGCGGGGTGACTACACTGGTTTCTGATTCCGGTGTAACGCGTTACCGCATCAATACGGAAGAGTGGCTGGTCTTTGACCGGAAGAATCCTCCTTACTGGGCTTTTGAAAAGGGGGTCTATTTGGAGAAGTTCGACTCTATCTTCCAAGTGGAGGCAAGTATCAAGGCTGATACAGCCTACTTCTTTAATAAGGAGGAGTTGTGGAAACTGATGGGGAATGTGCATATACAGAATTTGAAAGGTGAGCAGTTTGATACAGAGCTGCTGTATTGGGACCAGCGGGCACAAAGAATTTATTCGGATGAGTTTATCCGTATCGAGCAGCCTGACCGTATCATTACGGGACATGGCTTTGAATCCAATCAGCAGATGACTGTTTACACGATTCGCAAGCCGGAGGGTATCTTCTATGTTGACGAGGAGACTGCCGCAGCAGACAGCTTGCAGACTGATACCATAAATTGATAAAATGGATACCGTTATTTTTTTATTGATAACCATGGCTTTCTCTGCTTTCTTTTCAGGAATGGAGATTGCCTTTGTTTCCGTAGATAAACTGCGCTTTGAGATGGAAAGGAAGTCAGGCGTCACTTCCGGTATCATTTCCTATTTCCTTCGCAACCCGAATAACTTCATCTCGACCATGCTGGTGGGTAATAACATCGCGCTTGTCATTTATGGTATCTTGATGGCACAAATCATAGAGGTGAATCTTCTTGCCGGAATTATTTCCAATCATTTTGTAATGGTGTTGGTGCAGACTGTAATTTCCACTCTTATTATTTTGGTAACCGGTGAGTTCTTGCCGAAGACTTTGTTTAAAATCAATCCCAATCTGATGCTGAGGGTATGTGCCATTCCTTTATTCATATGTTATGTCATTCTGTTTCCTGTTTCAAAGTTTGCATCGGGATTGTCGTATCTGTTCCTTCGGATATTTGGGATGAAAGTAAACAAGGAGGCGTCGGCCAAGGCTTTTGGCAAAGTGGATTTGGATTACTTCATCCAGTCGAGCATAGAGAATGCGGAAAGTGAAGAAGAACTGGATGCAGAGGTAAAGATATTCCAAAATGCGCTTGACTTTTCGAATATAAAGATACGCGACTGTATTGTACCGCGTACAGAGGTGGTAGCTGTAGATCTGACCACTACATTGGAAGAATTGAAATGTCTTTTTGTGGAGTCGGGTATTTCCAAAATCATAGTATATGATGGAAATATAGATAATGTGGTGGGATATATTCACTCGTCGGAGATGTTCAGGAATCCGGTGGACTGGAGGAATAACGTGAAGGAAGTGCCTATTGTACCCGAAACGATGTCGGCCCACAAACTGATGAAACTGTTCATGCAACAGAAAAAAACGATTGCTGTAGTGGTGGACGAATTCGGTGGTACGGCGGGTATCGTCTCTTTAGAGGATTTGGTGGAAGAAATTTTTGGCGATATTGAGGATGAGCATGATAACACATCCTATGTGTGTAAGCAGTTGGGTGAACGTGAATATGTGCTTTCGGCCCGTCTGGAAATAGAAAAGGTAAATGAGACTTTCGGGCTCGACCTGCCGGAATCGGATGATTATCTGACAGTGGGCGGTCTGATTTTGAACCGTTATCAAAGTTTCCCGAAACTGCATGAAGTGATTGAAGTGGATAATTATCAGTTTAAAATAATCAAGGTAACAGCCACTAAAATTGAGTTGGTAAGACTGAAAGTCATTGAATAATTTCATTTAGGCGTAATTTTTTAAAGAATAAATGGATGCGTATTAGCATTTTTTGTATCTTCGTGCGCTAAAATGAACATGTTAGGAAAATAATAATAAACAAATAAATCATATTAACTAAAATGGCAACATTACAAAACATTCGGTCTAAAGGACCTTTATTGGTGATTGTTATTGGTTTGGCGCTGTTTGCTTTCATCGCAGGTGACGCGTGGAAAGTGCTTCAGCCACACCAGTCACAAGACGTAGGTGAAGTGAACGGGGAATCAATTTCCGCTCAGGATTTTCAAGCATTGGTAGAAGAATATACAGAAGTCATCAAGTTCTCCAGTGGCAACAGTGCATTGAGCGATGAGCAGACAAACCAAATCAAAGATGAAGTATGGAGAACATACGTCAATAATAAGCTGATTGAAAAGGAAGCAAAGAAACTCGGTCTGGTTGTATCGAAGGCTGAGATTCAGGCTATCATTAATGCCGGTGTGCATCCGATGCTGCAACAGACTCCGTTCCGTAATCCTCAGACCGGTGCGTTTGATAAGGATATGTTGAAGAAGTTCTTGGTGGACTATTCAAAAATGAATAAGGCACAGATGCCTTCACAATATGCAGAATACTATGAATCCATGTACAAGTTCTGGTCTTTCCTCGAAAAGTCCCTTATCCAGGCACGTCTTCAGGAGAAGTATCAGGCTTTGATTACAAAATCTCTTTTCTCCAACCCGGTAGAAGCTCAGGACGCTTTTGATGCAAGAGTAGAGCAGTCAGACCTGCTGCTTGCTGCAGTTCCCTATTCTTCTATCGTTGACTCTACCATCGTTATCAAGGATTCCGATTTGAAAGCTGCATACGACAAGAAGAAAGAACAGTTCAAGCAATATGTGGAAACTCGCAATATCAAGTTCATTGATGTGCAAGTTACTGCAAGTGCAGAAGACAGAGCTGCTCTCCAGAAGGAAATGGAAGAATACACCGAACAACTTACTGCCAATCCTTCTGACTATACTACCTTCATCCGTTCTACCGGTTCCGAAGCTCCTTATACAGACTTGTTCTACACTACTAAGTCTCTGCCTGCTGATGTGACAGCCCGTTTGGACTCTGTTGCGGTGGGTGGTGTGTTCGGGCCTTATTATAACGTATCTGACAATACCCTCAACTCTTTCAAGAAATTGGCTACTGCTGCCATGCCGGACTCTATCGAGTTCCGTCAGATTCAGGTAGTTGCCGAAGATGCTGAAAAGACGAAGACTTTGGCCGACAGCATCTACAATGCTATTAAGGGTGGTGCCAGCTTTGCTGAAGTTGCGAAGAAGTACGGTCAGACCGGTGAGCCTACCTGGATTTCTTCTGCTAACTACGAAGGCGCACAGATTGACGGTGACAACTTGAAATACATTACCGCTGTCACAACTTTGGGACAGAACGAACTGACCAATCTGGCGTTGGGACAAGCAAATGTCATTTTGCAAGTAACCAACAAGAAGGCTGTCAAGGATAAATATAAGGTAGCCGTTATCAAGCGTCCGGTAGAATTCAGCAAGGAAACTTACAGCAAGGCATACAATGAGTTTAGCCAGTTCATCGCTGCAAACAATACTTTAGAGAAAATGATTGCCAATGCGGAAGATGCCGGTTACAAGTTGCTGGATAGAGCCGACTTGTACAGCTCTGAACATGGTATCGGTGGTATCAGAGGAACCAAAGATGCTTTGAAATGGGCGTTTGAGGCAAAAGCCGGTGAAGTTTCCGGTTTGTACGAATGTGGCGAGAGCGACCGTATGCTGGTAGTAGGTGTTGCAAGTATTGTTCCTGAAGGTTATCGCCCACTGGCTTTGGTAAAGGACCAGTTGAGAGCTGAAATTCTCCGTGACAAGAAAGCAGAGAAGATTATGGCTGATATGAAGGCTGCCAATGCAACTTCGTTCGAGCAGTACAAGAATATGGCAAATGCTGTTAGTGATTCTGTAAAGCACGTTACTTTCTCTGCTCCTGCCTATATCCCGGCATTGCGTAGCAGCGAACCTCTGGTAGGCGCATACGCTTCTATTGCCGAAGTGAACAAGCTGAGTGCTCCTATCAAGGGTAACGGTGGTGTATTCGTTCTGCAACCTTATGCAAAAGAGAAGCTGAACGAAACATTCAACAAGGAAACTGAAGAGGCTAACTTGGCTAACATGCACGCACGCATGGCAAGCCAGTTCATCAGTGACTTGTATCTGAAAGCCAACGTAAAAGACCAACGTTATTTATTCTTCTAAGAATAGAAAACCCATATTGAAAAGCCGTTCGGTACTCCCGGGCGGCTTTTTCATTCTCTGTACATTTCATTTTCTATACTCTCCGTTGTCTTTGTGCAACTTTATTCCTACCTTTGCATTCTTGAAAGAGTTTTGTTTTTAATGAAAAACGATATGCAGAAACGACCTCTATTGGGCTTGACGCTCTCTGAATTGCAGAATGTGGTGAAGAATCTGGGAATGCCCGGTTTCTCTGCCAAGCAGATAGCTTCCTGGCTGTATGACAAGAAGGTGACTTCTATAGACGAAATGAGCAATCTTTCGTTGAAGCATCGGGAATTGCTGAAAGAAATCTATGAGGTAGGTGCCGAAGCGCCGGTAGATGCCATGCGCTCTGTAGACGGTACGGTGAAATACTTGTACCGGGCAGGCGAGGGGCATTTCGTGGAAGCTGTCTATATACCCGACGAAGACAGGGCTACGCTTTGTGTCTCCTCGCATACCCATAAGAGGCGGTCATTATTTCCAGCGCTTTCAATACCTCGTCCAGATTATCAAGTGGTTCACCCATGCCCATCATTACCACATTGGTAAGCTTGTCCCTTTCGGGCAACGAATTGATT
>OJJY01000754.1_pt1 | contig 10688 bp, 5 predicted proteins | sample 1596421 | NCBI WGS metagenome assembly OJJY01 (sample SAMEA4350151, study PRJEB24818) | metagenome | biome: human; feature: gut; material: faeces | place: Denmark | collected 2013-09 | reverse complement strand
AGACAGGTAAGCTGTTATACCCGTCTTATATATGAGGCATTTTTGTGGTAAGAGGGACTCCGTTTTTGGCGGTCAGCCCCGTCATGCGGCTGAAGCTGTCGTAGGTGTAGTTGGCGGAGATGGCACCGACGGCTATTTTATATTCGCTAAGCGCCTCAATTCAGATGTACAGCCTGCAGCCGCTATAGCCGCATAGACAGGGAATATGGCAAGGGGCAATAGATCCGTGGGAAACTCGAAGGGCTGTTTGAAACTGTTGAAGAAAATATCATGGGGCACGAATATAAATGCAACCAAGCATATGAAGGGCAGCATCAGTAGTTCGAACAAGAGAAATGACACATATAGCTTTCGGGCAGCTTTCATTTTCTCAACCCGGTACTTGGCAACCGTATGGGGGTCTGCATCCGGATTCAGTTCCGCCACCAGAAGATCTGCCCCTATGACCAGGGTCCTTCGGGATATATCGGAAATCTTTCGTTCTTCTTTGCCGCAGGGGCTGTCGTAGCCAAGCGTAGATCCTCGTCCTGCCTGAAATCGGCCAAACAGATAATAGTCATGGGGGCACCGTTCCGACTTCTGAAAGGTGATCCGCCATATAGAAAATAGGATCTCCTGAAAATCCACAGGCTTATATCCGTTCTGGACATGTTCTGCCAGCTCTCGTTCCACAGCGCCGGTCCGCCAGGCCGGAATATAAAATAGCTTGCTGAATTTGCTGCTTTTTTTCATGCTACTTCCCTTTCATAACAGATATTTGCTAAATAAATGCATTCCAAAATCCCGATATACCAGCCTTTAATCCATAGTAAATCTTATTATAGTATTCAGCATTTCGGTTTTGGGTTGCCGCGCGCTTTGCGTAATACGACGAAGATCTTCCCGCCTGTCTGCGAGCATTTGCCTTTGCGGCGTACCCAGCAGCACTCCCAGATGCAACCTCCCTTGTGACCTTAATGGGAGCCAATGCATCATCCGCTTTTCTGGATATTATTTGACCGACGACAATGTCCTGAGCAGTATTTAGCGCAACAGTTCGGGCAAAAGATTTTAGATTAAAATCTTGAAATCCACTTTTTGCCTGTGCATAGACTTCGTTAACCGTATTATTCAGCAGACTGATCGCCGCATCTAAAAGCGGGTTCTCTGCAGAGAGGAAGAATCCACTTAGTGCGCCAAATGCAACATCAATGGCCACTTGTCCCCAGTCAATAGGCTGTCCAGAAAAGGCGTAATTGAGCATGTCCATTCCAAGAGCAACTGCTCCACCTACAAGCGCACCGATTACATTTACTGAAAAATTACCGTTGCTGTCGCTCCTATTTACCGGATTATCGTTACAATATGCGAACATATTGTCGCCGGTAAATCCCTGTCCCGTGGAAGCATAGCCGTCCGCGTTGATAAACCTTCCCCAGACCGGGTTATAGTACCGGCTGCTGAGGTAGTACAGGCCCGTCTCGCTGTCGTAGACATACCCGCGATAGCGCAGGGGATTCACAGCACCCAGCGTGGCAGACATGGAACCGCTGACGGACATGGGCGCACCCCAGGGGTCGTAGGTGTAGGACACCACCTGGGTGCCGCTGGCATTGACAAGACCGGTGACATCGCCTTGGGCATTTTTCAGGTAGAAATACCTGTTGCCGTTGTACGTCACAGACGCCGGGCCAGTGGAGTCGTAGGTAAAGTGCAACTTGTTGCTGCCCCATGTCATCTCCGTCAGCTGATCGCCCAAGTAAGAGAAATTGTACGTCGTGCCGTTGACTGTCTTGGAAATGCGCTTGCCGTCGGCATTGTAGCCGTAGGTGATGCTGCTGCCGCTCTTGCTCATAGACGCCAGCTGGCGGCCGTGCTGCCAGGCGTAGGTCCATGTGCCGTCGGACAGGGGATTGCCTATGGCGTCGTAGGTGATGGACTTCCCATTGAACGCCGTCAGCAGGTCCGGCCAATTGGCGTCGCCGTAAGTATAGTTCACCGTTGCGGACAGGTAATAACCATAATCATCCGGGGCTGCCGCAACTATGACTTCTATTGGAGGTTCAACCGGCGGATCGACCGGTATGACAATATCGCCGCCACCGCCACCCGAACTCTGCTTGGGCTTGTAGATTACTTGCTGAAGAAGATTGCCTCCATCGTCATAGGTATAAACGCAGTGCTGCTTGGCCACGGGGTCGTATACATCCACAAGTCTGCCAAATGCATCATAGGCATAGGTGACCGTCTTGCTTCCATCGCTTATGGAGGTAATATTCCCCTTGTTGTCATAGGTGTACGTGTACGCAGCCTTGCCGTTGTTCCAGGTTTTCACCTGGGTAGAGGTGGCCGACGAGCTGGGGTCCACATAGGTGACGGCGGTGCTGACCACGGAGGTGCTGCCGTTTTTGGAGGTCAGGCCCGTCATGCGGCTGAAGCTGTCATAGGTGTAGTTGGCGGAGATGGCGCCCTCCGTCGCCTTGGTCAGCCGGTTATCCTTGTCATAGGCGTAGGTGCTGGTGTAGGTGGTGCCGTTGAGGGTCTGTGTCTGGGAGGACAGGTTGTTCTCGTCGTCGTAGCCCCACTGGACAATGTTGCTGTAGCCGTCGCCGGACTCCTCATACCGCATGAGCCGATCCAGGAAATCGTAGCTGTAGCGGTTGACCCGGCCGGAAATGCCGTCGGTCAGCTGGCCCAGGTTGCTGTTGGCATCGTAGGTGTAGGACACGGTGCTGCCGGTGTCGCCGTAGGTCACTGCGGTGGTGCGGCCAAAGCTGTCGTAGCTGTAGGACACGGCGTCGCCGTTGCCGTAGACGGACCGGCTCAGCCGCCGGTTCTGATCGTTGGTATAGCTGTGGGAGATCAGGGTGCGGCTTCCGGCCTTCACCGCCGTGGTCAGGTCGAACACCCCGTAGGTGAAGCTGTAATCCGTGCCGGAGGCGGTGGAAATGGCGGACAGCAGATCCTTGCTGTAGGTATAGTCCACCGCGGCAGTGCTCTGCTGGACCTTGGTGGTGCGGTACAGCTGGTCGTGGGTGTAGTTGGTGCGGGTGCTGGCCGTCTCGCCGGGAGCCTGGGTCCAGTTCAGAACGCCTGTCTGGGTGTCGTAGCCATAGGTGGTGGTCTGGCCCAGTGCGTCCGTGACGCTGGAGACCTGGTCCCCGTTAGCCGTATATACCGCGCTGGCGGAAATGGTCTGGCTGCCGCTGCCCAGCTTTACGGTCTTGATGTTGCCATAGGTATCATAGGTGAACCGGGAGGTAACGCCCTCCGGGCTTACCGCTTTGGTCACGTTGTGGTAACTATCATAAGTATACGACTGACTGGCCCCACTTGGCAAGGTCATTTTTACCAAATTGTTGTTGGAATCGTAATCATATTTGGTTTTGTTCTTTTGCAGGTCTACCACGCTGATGAGATTGCCGTTGGAGTCGTAGTCATAGCTATGTCCAAACTCCTCTTTGAACAGCTGCACATTGTCGAAATAGACGGTGTTCAGTGTTTGGACATAGGCCGTGTAGATGCCCATTTGGGAGTAGGGCTTGGCTGCCTTGACCACGCCGGAAACAAACTGCCAACTGCTCTGGCTGTCCGTATCCGGATTGAACTTGATAAAGTTATCGCTTGTGGTGCCATCTGTGTAATAGAATCGCACCATCAGGGCATACATCCGGCGATTGCTGTCGTCCGTATATACGCAGTCGCCCTTGGCCCAGCCGGCCACCGTATATACATCGCCTGCGGCCCCGCCAAGGCCGCTCAGAATTTGATTGCCATACTTGTGCTTGTTGGGGTCACCGGTGATGCGCATAACTCGCTTGTCCGAGTTCTCCGTGGGAGAGCTGGTATAGGTGATGATCTGGTCCGTACTGGCGCAGCTGGAGTTGGGAGTCCAGGCGGAATTAAAGGAAAAGTCGCTGTTTTCTACCAGGTTATACCGGCTGGGCGAGGCGGTCTGTTCCAGCTGCAAGGCGTCAAAATAGGCGGCCGTACCGGAGGTGTTCTGCAGGAAGGGGAGAACCGAGGCATAGGCGCTTCCGGATGGCAGCGTATACGTCACCTGCAGCCGGGTCCAGGTGTTATTGGCCGGTGCGGCGGTGCTGACAGCCAGGGGCTCCGTGCTGCCGGGCTTCAGCAATCCGATGCGGGCTCCGCTGGCTCCGGCTCTGACATAGGCGGAGAAGGTATATGTCTTCCCGGGCTCAAGGGCCCGCACAGCGCTGCTGACCGGCTTGAGGGTGTTGTTCTGAATGGACAGGGAGGTGCGGCCATAGTAGGCCTGGGCCTGGCTGTAGCTCCAGCTGCCGGTGCCGGTGCCGGATACCGTCCATCCAGTCTTGCTCTCGAGGCTGCCGCTTTCCAGCAGATTGATGACGGTATTCTGCAGCTTGGACGACAGCGTCAGCTGACTGGCCTTGGACAGGTCCGTGCTGTTGGCATATTGGGAGAACTGCGCACGGCCCAGTCCATCCTGCACCGACAGGGTACTGCCGTAGCGGTTGAACTGCATGATCTCCTTGTTGCCGTTGTGATCGGTAAATGTGGTCTGGTTATGTGCATATTCCAGAGACAGTGTTCCGCCTGCGGTGCTGCCATCGTATTCCTTGATGGTCGCGATTCGGTTAGGCTGTCCGTTCGTGGTCGTGTTATAGGTATACGCCAGCTTATAGCCGTCAGCATCCTGCGCACCGGTCAGCAGATGTTCTGCACCATAGGAAAATGTCGCATTTTTCCCGTCTGGATATCCGATGGTCCTCAGATTATCGCCGCTGACCTGGTAGGTCATAGCGGACAACTCTGTTGTGCCGGTGCCTGTAAAGCTGATCTTGGTCAGGTTGCCGCTGCTGTCATAGCTGAATCGGTATTTGCGGCCAACGCCGTCCGAGATGACCGAGATGTGATCCTGCGATGCGTAGTAAATGGAGACACTGCTGGCTGTGGCCTGGTTATTGGAGAGTCCAGCCAGCCGTCCACTGGCATCGAAATAGCGTTTGCTGCCGCTCTTTTCTGTGATACAGATTTTTTTCGTTCCGCTGCCGGTATCCGTCAGTTGACGTGTAGGCTCCAGTTCATCCACATACAGCCCGGCAGATTTTTTCATAAAATAGTGGCGGGTGCCGTCCTCATCCTCCCACCGGTAATAGGTAGTGCCGCCTAAAGTGATCTGCTCAACGCGCTGGTTGTAATTGGTACGCCAGCCGTAGCCAAGACCGTAGGCCTTGTTTCCCTTGTCGTTTGCGTTATAGACAGCGTTGATGCTGACGGGCATCCGGTTGCCGGAAAAGCCCAGCCCTGTGTGGACCCACACCAGGTTTCCGGTGTAGTCATTGACATAGCCGGTACCGGCCCGTCCGGCACTGGAAGAGGTATAGTCCCAGGTGCTTTCCAGTCCGCAGTTGTTGATGTAGGAGATGACCAGCATGGGGCATTGCTGCGTGTTGCTGTAGTCAGAGGAATAGAAGGACGCAGTTTTTGTTGTCGTCCCACCCTCTACGGCTTCCGACATGCGAAGCATGACACCAGTATTTCCGGAGGGCTCATACCATTTTTGGGCAATGTTCGTAATATCCCAGCTATGCCAGGTTTGTCCGGCAACGAATTGATAATCTTCTGAGGTGTGGACATAGTCTGCCCGGTTAGCCCAGGTAATTGTCTCAGAGTCCCACATGCTTTTGACCTGATGCGCCGTCATATAATTGCCCGAGATACTACCGGAGCCGCTATATTTGTAAAGTAAAACCTTTGCGCCTACGACCACATCCGCTGAGGTCAAAGAGGGGATATTCTTAAAACGAATATAAATCCGCTCCCGCCCGCGGTTGGTGGAATATCCTGCATCCAGAGAAATGGCATCATAGGCCGGCGGATTGCGCTGGGTCACGGTCTTATCCCGGATGGTGAACGTGTTGGATACCGGCTGGACCACGGGGTCCATTACCACGGGATACGCAGCGTCTGCCATCCAATCCTGGGGCAGATAGTACCGCAGCTCATAGCCCTTGTCGTTTTCTTCCAAAGTCACTTTGATATCATTGGAGTATGCGTTTTCTGCATCCAGCAGATACGGAGCCGGCATATAGAACACCGGTTCATCTTGGAGACCGGCGTCTTTGGCATAGGCCAGAATACGGTTGTCCTCTTGAAGCTCCAGCCGCAGGCTGTCCGTTTCCAGGCGATAGCGGTAGCCCAGCATTTCCTTCGGGCAGCTGCGCAGAATCAGGGACTCCTTCAACCGATTGGAGTCCAAGTCATAGGTCACATCTGTGTCGTGATAAACATTCTGATACAGGGCCTCACTGCGCTGATTCTTCAGCGCAGCTTCTGGCTGAAGCTGGTCATCGTCTGCCAAAGTGGAAGTGGTACTGCTGATTGCCGCAGTACTTTCACCTGCGGGAACGCAGATCATATCCTCACCGGACAGTTCCTCCCCCATGGAGGCGCTGCCGCTTTCCGAGATAGCGCCTCCGTCTTCAAACAACTGACCTGTCAGATAAAAGGATAGACTATATCCATTCCGACTGACAGTGATCCCGCCGGCGGTGTTCAGTTCGGCGGGTACCGAGACATCCCACATACCGGAGGCATTCTGATAAACCGTCTCGCCGTCCCGCGTAGCCGCAGGCAGAAGACGATTATCGATATCCTCCCACTGGCCATCTTTTTGATAATGAACGGCTGCAGGATAGATAACTACCTGCCGCACGCCGTTGGCCAGCAGAAATTCTTTCTGGTTTTCGCCCCGTCGCTCCAGGACTTCTCCTATTACATCGGGAGGTGTCTCTGCGATGTTTTCCGTTGTCAGCGGCCACAGATCCCCCAACTCTTCAGCCATGACCTGCACAGGGAGCAGGTATACGGTCAGAAGGAGCGCCAGGAAACAGGACAGTATGCGTTTCCACAGTTTCACTCGTTTTTCTCTCTTTCTCTTTGTATTCAGACGCTGATCCATGCGTCTACTTATAGAACTGTCCCGCTTCCTGTTTTGCAACAAAATTCGACACATTTTGCAAAATTTGGAACAATTGCCAATATACCGCATTGAAATTGAAGCTTTTGACTAAGAAAATTGTCCGTTTGAAATAACTAGTGTGCCGCAGACCAATGCCAGGCATCAACCTGCCTTCGCCGTTTTTGCCGATTTTTATGCTTTGAATGGGAACTGCCGGGGTAACGTTGCAATTTGCGCCGGAATGATGTAAACTCTGCTTATATTATCAAAGCGTCAAGGGAGGACAGACTGCGTGAACTTGGATCTATTTCCCCACAACAAGGCTGCATACCACGCGGCAAGCCGTATGCTGGAGGATGAGGGAAAGGCTGCGATCGTGCATCCCACCGGCACCGGAAAATCCTTTATCGCCTTTCAGCTTTGCGCGGACTATCCGGACAAAACAGTTTGCTGGCTGTCTCCCAGCGCTTATATTTTTAGGACGCAGCTGGAGAATCTGACTGCCGTCACCGGAGGAGAGCAGCCGGAGAATATTCACTTCTTCACCTATGCAAAGCTCATGTCCATGGAGCCGGAGGAAATGTCTGAAATTCGTCCGGACTACATCATCCTGGACGAGTTTCATCGCTGCGGCGCGGAAATGTGGGGACAGGGCGTGGACAGGCTTCTGCACATGTATCCGGATGCGAAGCTGCTGGGCCTGTCCGCCACCAGCGTGCGGTACCTGGACGGCCAGCGGAATATGGCAGATGAGCTGTTTGACGGGAACGTGGCCATCGAGATGACCTTGGGTGAGGCAATCGTCCGCGGCATATTGCCTGCGCCCAAGTATGTGGTGGGGATCTACAGCTATCAGAAGGAGCTTGAAAAGTATCAGCACCGCATTCAACGGGCCAAGTCAAGGCCTACGCGGGATGCGGCCCAGGTATACCTGGACGCTCTGCGCCGGAAGCTGGAAATGGCGGATGGGCTGGACGTCATGTTCCGGAAGCATATGACGGATCGATCCGGAAAATATCTGGTGTTCTGCGCCAATAAGGAGCATATGGATGAGCTGCTCTGTCATGCGTCCCAGTGGTTCGGCGGAGTGGACCCGGAGCCCCATGTTTACCGGGCCTATTCGGAGGACCCGGAAACCAGTCAGGCTTTTGCTGCTTTCAAGGCGGACGGCAGTGCGCATCTGAGGCTGCTGTTTTGTATTGACATGCTGAACGAAGGCATCCACACGCCGGATGTTTCCGGGGTCATCCTGTTTCGTCCCACAGTTTCGCCCACCGTCTACAAGCAGCAGATAGGCCGGGCCCTGTCCTGCGGCTCAGCCCAAACTCCCCTGATACTGGATGTTGTCAACAATGTGGAGAATCTATACAGTATCGGAACCATCCAGGAGGAGATGCAGGCGGCTATCACCTACTATCGGTATTTGGGCGGCGGCGACATTGTCCAGGAGCGATTTGAGATCATCGACGAGGTACGGGAGTGTCGGCAGTTATTTGCCAGGTTGGAGGATTCTCTGTCCGTTCCGTGGGAGCATATGTTTGTGTGTGCGGCGGCATTTTACCGGGAGCACGGACACCTGAATGTGCCGAAGCACTATAAGACGCCGGAGGGGTATTCTCTGGGGGCCTGGCTGCAAACCCAGCGCCGTGTGCACAGTGGGTCCGTTCCGGGTACGCTGACAGAGGAACAGGTCCGTCGGCTGGATGGCATCGGGATGGTATGGGACGTCCAGCAGCAGAGATGGGAAAAATATTTCGCTGCACTGAAAGCATACAAGGGTGCTTACGGTGATGTGGATATCAAGAAAGACTATGTGGATCCGCAGGGAATCGCCCTGGGGAATTGGGTATATAACCTGCGGGGTTATCGGGCGTCCGGCTTGCGTTTGTCGTATTTGACGGAAGAACGCATCCGGCAGTTGGATGAACTGGGCTTTATCTGGAGCAAGGTAGACAGCCAGTGGGAAATGAACTTTCAGGCTGCACAGGATTATTATAGAAAGCATGGGGACTTGGAGGTCCCTGCGGCGTATATTTCGCCGGACGGTCTGAAGCTGGGCGTATGGATACAGTCTGTGCGCTATAACCGGAAAAAGCCGGGAAAGGGCAAGCCCTTGACGGAAAGGCAAATCGCGACGCTTGACGCCATCGGCATGAACTGGACCGGGAAGCTGGACAGGAGCTTCGCCAACGGGATGGTCCACGCACAAGAATACTTCCGTGCAAATGGAGATCTGAATGTCACAAGATCCTGCTGCTCACCGGATGGGTTCCGGTTGGGCGAATGGGTCGCAAACCAGCGCGAACGATATCGGCGGGGAAGCATGCCAGAGCAGCACAAAAAGAAAATTGAGTCAATGGGAATGGTATGGGAACGACCAGATTCGTGGAATACAAAATACGCTATGCTGGAATCCTACTACAAAACGCACGGCAACATATCCATTCCATCGACTTATGAAGAAAATGGAGTATGGCTGGGACGGTGGCTTTCTGAGCAGCGACAAATATATCATGGGAAAAGGGAAGGAAAGCATCTTACGGAGAACCAAATCAATCAGTTAGACTCCCTTGGGATGCTATGGATTCCAAACAATGATACCAAATGGCTTGAGATGTTCCAATCGCTGGTTGACTACGGGAACCAGAATCATAATTTTGACGTTCCTGCTGATTTTGAGCAGAATCCCAGACTCAGACGCTGGGTGCAGAGGCAACAAAGCTTATACCGCAAAAACAGTCTTGCTGCATGGAAGACAGAAAAGTTTTTGCAGTTGGGGCTGCTTCCATAATCTTATTGTTCTGTTATGTGACTTTGCAAGTCCCCTGCTTTCAGAGATGGAAGCGGGGGCTCCAACGAAATGTATTGCAAGCATAAAAAGTAACTGCTAAATTTAATTTTAAGGGTTACAATATTGCGTGTAAGTGAGGTAGTAAGTAGAGGGGCCCCAAATCCCCTTCGCTTGTTGCCTCACTTTTGCTTCAAGCTGGTACCTTGACATGTTCATATCATTCATCAGATACATTCCCATAGCCTCCGCGAGAAGCGGGAGCGATGCAGCTGATACGCCGTGACATCCAAGGAAAACGGACTAGCGATTTTTGTCAGCTGCAAGTGCACAGCGGATCTGTGCATCGCCATGACCGGCTATGGGCACAATGATACGCCTGTCTGGCCATAATGTTGAGCGTTGAAGCGGGATTTGGAACGTGATCCGTCGTAACAAGTGGAGGCAGCTCGGAGAGATCCTCGGAGGGGTGTGATTCCCGTGGAGTTGGATTAAGCCGCCAACCGTCTGATGATTTCCTATAGGTCGGGGTGTCGGGGACAAAAGGACCGATTCGCAGAATAAAGACCGGCAGCATATGCTGTCGGTCTCTACATAAGTTGATGTGCCGAATGGGGGTGAAATACATATGAACCACATATACCTACGGGGCGAAATATACTACGCAGACCTTGACCCTGTTGTTGGATCGGAGCAGATGGGAACGCGACCCGTATTAATCCTTCAAAACAATGTTGGAAATCATTTCGCGAGAACGGTTATTATTGCACCAATTACCAGCCGCGTTCATGCAAAATCCAAGCTGCCTATACACATCTCCGAGCCCACGAGACTAAGGCGAATATCGTATGCCGTCTTCTGCTTGAAAAAAAAAAAAAAAAAAAACATCATATACATAAAAAAAACACAGAGAATTGAATAAGACAAAACAACATAAGCGATAAAGACATACAAACACAAACACTAAGAAAA
>OJJY01000750.1_pt1 | contig 10734 bp, 10 predicted proteins | sample 1596421 | NCBI WGS metagenome assembly OJJY01 (sample SAMEA4350151, study PRJEB24818) | metagenome | biome: human; feature: gut; material: faeces | place: Denmark | collected 2013-09 | reverse complement strand
GTTTGACGAGATCAGCCCCAAGTACGCTGACCGCAACGGCGGCTACACCCGCATCATCAAGATCGGCGCTCGCCGCGGCGACGCTGCTGAGATGGCAGTTCTGGAGCTTGTCTAAGCTTCTCTGACTGAATAAGATCAGTATCAAAAAGCCCTTTCCCGTCCGGGAGAGGGCTTTTTTCTGTTTTCGCCGCTTGGCATCGTCCCCCTTGCGTGATATACTGATACTGTTATGGTATGCAGATTTCCACAGGCAGGAGGGGATATGTTGAAAATCAAAGGATGGCTGCGGGCTGCGGCGCTGACGCTGGCGCTCTGCCTGCTGCTGACCGGGTGCAGCTTCCCCATGCAGGAGACGATACAGGTGGAGGAGCTGCTGCGCGCGCCCCGCCTTGCGGGCGATTACGGTGCGCTGCAAGCGGCCCTGAACGACTGGCTGGGGGAGAGCGCCCAGCTGAAATACCCGATGCAGGGCGACCTGCTTTCCCCCTTTGTCCTACAGGATTTTGACGGCGACGGCCAGCAGGATGCGGCGGTGTTCTATACCACGGCCCTCACCTCCAATGTATGCGTCGCCTTTCTGCGCAAGAACAGCGAGGGCAGCTGGCAGGTGAGCCAGACGGTAGAGGGCCTCGCCGACACGGTGGACAATGTCCGGCTGGCGCAGCTTCAGGCGGGCGGCACGGCCCAGCTGGTGGTGGGTTATACGGCTTCGCAGGAGGATCGTTATCTGGCGGTCTATTCCTACGAGAACGGCGAGGTGTCGGCCATCCTCGAGCAGGCCTATGAGCAGTACCTTGTGGAGGACATCACCGGCGGCGGCAACGAAGACCTGATCCTGATGTCCACGCAGGAGGGCAGCGGCGTCCAGATCGAGCTGCTGACCGTGGACAAGGACGGACGTTTCCAGCAGGTGGCCGTGATGGCGCTGTCGGGGGATAAATTCTCGGGCTGCGCCTCGGTGGCGGCAGGACTCGGTGCGGACGGCAGGCATTATCTGGTGCTGGACGGCTGGACGGGCATTTCGGGCAACAATCTGGCCTCGGTGCTGCTGCGGTTCGATGAGGAGAGCCAGCAGATGGTGCCTGCATCTCAGATCAGCAGCGAGGAGCTGTACAACGCCTCCCTGCGCAACGTGCCCAACCTCGTGAGCCGGGATCTGGACGGCGACGGCACGGTGGAGATCCCCACCCAGCCCGACGAGGCAGGCCTGCTGAACATGAGCCAGAGCCGACGGATGGACTTCATCGTCTGGATGGATTACACTGCCGCCGCGCCGGAGAAGAGCTTCGGCCTTCTGGACGAGGAGACGGGCTGCTATATCGCCCTGCCCATCGAGTGGGAGGGCAACCTGATGCTGACCGACAGCGCGGAGGTGGAAGATGCCGTGGAGCTGCGGACAGTGGACGAGAATAAGCTGGTGCTGACCATCCGGATGGCCTCTTCCAGCGAGAGCGCGGTGGGCTGGGTCCGCCTCGGCGTGGTGGCGTCCCGCCAGATGCAGGCAAAGCTCGGCCCGGATGTGACCATCGAGGACCCGGATTACCGGCTCTCCCGGTCGCTGTATCGGCTGAATTAGCCCTCTCAGGCCGGGCAGATCTAAGCTGACGGAGTAAAAATGATTTTTCGTAAAATGCCGGGCCTTGCGCACAGGGCAAGCAGGCGAGAAACGGAGGAACGATAAATGGTCAAGGTTCTGGTAGTAGAGGATGAAGCCAGCATCCGGGAGATGATCGCGCTGAACCTGCGTCTGGCCGGGATGGAGGCTGTGGAGGCGGACAGCGCCGAAGCGGCTCTGCCGCTGTTGGAGCAGCGCCCGGGCTGCGATGCGGCCATTCTGGACGTGATGCTGCCGGGCATGAACGGCTTCTCGCTCTGCGAGACCATCCGCCGCACCGACCAGAAGATCGGCATCATCATCCTGAGCGCCAAGGGGCAGGAGCAGGACAAGATCCGCGGCCTGTCCATCGGCGCCGACGACTATATGACCAAGCCCTTCAGCGTCAGCGAGCTGCTGGCCCGGGTGGAGGCCCTCTGCCGCCGCGTAGGCCGTTCGGCCAGCACGGCGGCGGGGGAGCAGGCCCCGGTCTCGCTGGTAAGCGGCAGCTTTGTGCTGGACGAGAACCGCCGCGTCCTGCTCAAGGCAGGCAAGCCCATCGAGCTGACGCAGGTGGAGTTTCAGATCATGGAGCTGTTCTTCCGCAACCCCGGCGTTGCGCTGGTGCGGGAGCGCATCCTGAAAGGGGTCTGGGGCGAGAACTACTTCGGTGACGTCAAGATCGTGGACGTGAACATCCGCCGTCTGCGGATGAAGGTGGAGGATGAACCCAGCCACCCGGCCCATATCCTCACGGTGTGGGGATATGGGTATCGGTGGGAGGAGTAAGGACGGAAAGGGAGAAAACGCCATGCGAAGCGGCATTACCCGGAGATGGCTGCAGGGCAGTCTGCTCATTACGGTGCTGCTGGTGCTGCTGGTGGAGGTCATGTTCCTCTACAGCACCACCCGCAGCTACTACAACGGCGTCCAGCAGACCATGTACCGCCGCTTTTCGTCCATCACCGGCCAGCTCAAGATGTACACCGGCGAGACGAGCCAGAAGACCGCCGCCAGCCGCAGCGTGGCGCTGCGCCGGATGGTGGAGCAGTTCTCCGACAAGGACAAATACGAGTTCATGCTGCTGGACAGCTACGGCGGCGTGATCGCCTCGTCCAGCGGCACCGACGCGGAGGGCATCGTGACCAGCACCGACTTTGAACAGGCGCAGGAGGCTATGGACGGGCAGGGCGTCGCCATCTACCGCACCCAGAGCGGCGAGATGGTCATGGCGGCCTGCTGCCTCGTGCCCTATGCCGCCGAGGATGTGGCCGCGATGCGCCTCGTCACCAGCCTGACGCTGGTGGGGCAGCAGCTCAAGCGGACGGCGGTGGTGGCCCTCATCATGGGCACGGCGGTGCTGGCCTTTACCATCATGTCGGGCCTCTATTTTGTGCGGAGCATCGTGGTGCCGCTGGGGCAGGTGGAGCGCACTGCCGCCAGCATCGCCCGGGGCGAGCTGGACGTCCGTCTGCCCGTCACCGGCGACGAGCGGGACGAGGTAGACCGTCTGCGGGGCACCATCAACCGGATGGCTGAGGGTCTCGAGGAGACAGAAAAGATGAAGAACGAGTTCATCAGCTCTGTCTCCCACGAGCTGCGCACCCCGCTCACCTCCATCCGAGGCTGGGTGGAGACCCTGCGCACGCTGGACGACCCCTCGGACGAGAACTACCGCAAGGGCCTCGAGATCATCAACAACGAGACGGCCCGCCTCTATAATATGGTGGAAGAGCTGCTGGATTTCAGCCGCTTGCAGAACGGACGCCTCAAGATGACCTGCCGCCCCCTCGACCTCGTGGCAGAGCTGACCGACGCGGTGCTCTTCTGCGAGGCCCGCATCCAGCGGGAGGGGCTTGTGCTGGTGTACAATGAGCCGGAGGAGATGATCCCGGTCTACGCCGACCCCGACCGACTGCGGCAGGTGTTCATCAACATCATGGACAATGCCATCAAATATTCTGCCCCCGGCGGGCGGATCACCGTCAAGCTCTGGGCCGGGGAGTACAAGGCCTTCGTGGAGATCCTCGATCAGGGCCGGGGCATCCCGCCGGAAGATCTGGAAAACGTCAAGACCAAGTTCTACAAGGGCAGCAACTCGGTGCGGGGCAGCGGCATCGGCCTTGCGCTGGTGGATTCCATTATGACCGCACTGGACGGCACCATGGACCTCAAGAGCACGCTGGGCCGGGGCACAGTGGTCACCCTGGGTCTGCCGATCTATAAACGATAAGAGATTGTCCATATTTATCTGGTAAGATAGAGGGGCAGTTTTTACGATAGAGAGGGGCCGCAGCGCCCCATAGGAGAGCCAATGAATCAACCGAACAAGGAACGCTTCAAGACGAGTGTGGGCGGGCAGGCCCTGATGGAGGGCATTATGATGCGGGGCCCGAAAAACATCTGCTGTGCTGTCCGCAAGCCCGATGGCACCATTGAGACCAAGGTCGAGCCCACTCCCACCCACGGCGTGTGGACAAAGATCCCGCTGGTGCGGGGAGCCATCTCGATGATCGAGAGCCTGATCATGGGATACAAGTACATGATGTACTCGGCACAGGTGAGCATGGGGGATGACTACGACCCCGCCGAGGAGGAGACCGCCTTTGAAAAATGGGTGGGCGACCATCTGGGCAAAAAGGCCGAGGATATCATGCTGGCAGCAGCTGCCGTGATCGGCGGGCTGTTTGCCATCCTGCTCTTCACCGTTCTGCCCACGGTGCTGGTGGGCGGCCTGAACCATCTGGTGCCGCTGGGCCGCTGGGCCAAGGTGGTGCTGGAGGCGGTGCTCAAGGTCGCCATCTTCCTGACCTACATGGCCGCCATCTCCCGGATGAAGGAGATCCACCGGGTGTTCGAGTACCACGGAGCCGAGCACAAGACCATTGCCTGCTACGAGGCCGGAGACCCCCTCACGGTGGAGAATGTCCGCAAATATACCCGCTTCCACCCCCGGTGCGGCACCAGTTTTTTGATTTTGGTGGTCATCGTCAGCGTGTTCCTGTACAGCGTGCTGCCCTGGTCCAGCACCAGCCTGCGGGTGGTGTTCAAGCTGCTGCTCCTGCCGCTGGTCATGGGCATCAGCTACGAGCTGCTCAAGTGGTGCGGCCGGTCGGACAACATCGCCACCCGCATCATCCGGCAGCCCGGCATCTGGGTGCAGCATCTGACCGTGTTTGAGCCGGACGACAGCATGATCGAGGTGGCCATTGCCGCCGTCACACCGGTCCTGCCCGAGGACCCGGAGGACGGCAGATGGTAACCGCAGGGATGCTGCCCCGGGCAGCAGTCCGGGAGGTGGAGGCACGCTTGCGCGCCGCAGGCTGCCCCGACGCAGATTTTGACGCGGCCGAGCTCTTCCGGCTGGCAGTGGGCGGGGATGCCCGCCTTGCCGATGCTCCGCTGGGTGCAGAGCAGGCAGAGCGGCTGGAAGCCCTGACGGCCCGCCGCGCGTCCCGGGAGCCTTTGCAATACCTCTGCGGCAGCTGGCCCTTCCTTGATTTTGAGCTGGCTGTCGGCCCCGGCGTGCTCTGCCCCCGGGCCGATACTGAGGTGGTGGCCGAAGCCGCCGCCGGAATGCTGGCTGGGGTGGAGGCACCCCGGGTGCTCGACCTCTGTGCCGGCACAGGCTGTTTGGGGCTGGGCGTGAAGCGCTTCTGCCCGGCGGCACAGGTCACCAGTCTGGAGAAGAGCCCTGCGGCATACCGCTATCTGGAGCAGAACGCCCATCTCTCCCCGGTACTGACCATCACCCCGGTGCAGGGAGATCTGTTCACCTACTGGCAGACCCTGCCGGAGGGGCAGCTCGACCTTATTGTGTCGAACCCGCCTTACCTGACCGCCGCCGAGATGGGCGCGCTGCAGCCCGAGGTGGCGCAGGAGCCTGCCATGGCGCTGGAAGCGGGGGAGGATGGGCTGGTATTTTACCGCGCCATTGCGGAACACTACCAGAAAGCTCTGCGCCCCGGCGGTGCCCTTGCCCTGGAGATCGGCTGGCAGCAGCGGGAAGCTGTAACGGTCCTGCTTGCCGCCAACGGGTGGACGGAGATCGCGTGCAGAAAAGACTTTGGCGGCAATGACCGCTGTGTGATGGCGAGAAAACAATAAAAATATCTACAACTTCCTGTTGTAATATCTGTAAAATGTGTTATACTAGTACCGAAAGAAATGGAATGCCCGCGCCTGCGTTTGGCCGCACCGCGCCGGGAACAGATGACAAAGGAGCATGACACTATGGCAAAAAATCAGAACAACAACGTTGCCCCGGCGACCCAGAAGACCGATCCCGGTGCCAAGAAGGATGCGCTGGCCACGGCACTGGCCCAGATCGAGAAGCAGTTCGGCAAGGGCGCTGTGATGAAGCTGGGCGACAACGCCGCCATGCAGGTGGATGCCATCTCGACCGGCAGCATCGGCCTGGATCTGGCACTGGGCGTGGGCGGCGTGCCCCGGGGCCGCATCATTGAGGTGTACGGCCCTGAATCCAGTGGTAAGACCACGCTGGCCCTGCATGTTCTGGCCGAAGCCCAGAAGAAGGGCGGCGATGTTGCCTTCATCGACGTGGAGCACGCGCTGGACCCTGTGTATGCCGAGGCGCTGGGTGTGGACATCAACAACCTGCTGGTCAGCCAACCCGATACCGGTGAGCAGGCCATGGAGATCTGCGAGGCGCTGGTGCGCTCCGGTGCCATTGACGCCATCGTTGTGGACTCTGTTGCCGCTATGGTGCCCCGCGCTGAGATCGAGGGTGAGATGGGCGACAGCCATGTGGGCCTGCAGGCCCGCCTGATGAGCCAGGCCATGCGCAAGCTGACCAGCGTCATCGGCAAGACCAACACCGTCTGCATCTTCATCAACCAGCTGCGTGAAAAGGTCGGCGTGGTCTACGGCAACCCCGAGGTCACCACCGGCGGCCGCGCCCTGAAGTATTATTCCTCTGTCCGCATCGATATCCGCCGCGTGGAGGGCCTGAAGGATTCCTCCGGCCAGTTCATCGGCAACCACACCCGCGCAAAAATCGTCAAGAACAAGGTGGCTCCTCCGTTCCGTGAGGCGGAGTTCGACATCATGTTCGGCGAGGGTATCTCCAAGATGAGTGAGCTCATCGATCTGGGGGTCAAGCTGGGCATTGTTCAGAAGAGCGGTGCATGGTTCAACTACGGCGATATCCGCCTGGGTCAGGGCCGCGACAATGCCAAGCAGTTCCTGCGCGATAATCCCGAGATCGCCAACGATATCGAGGGTCAGGTGCGCGCCAATGCCGACAAGCTCTATGCCACCCGCCGCCCGGGGGGCAAGGCTGCTGCCGCCCCTGCAGAGGGGGAACCGGCAGCTCCTGCCACAGCAAAGGAGCCGGTGGTCAAGGCTCCCGCCCGCAGCAGCGAGAGTGAGCTGGATATCATGGTGGAAGAGTAAATGGCCTTTTACAGCCGTGGCCGCCGCCCGCTGGCCGAAGAGGAAAAATCCACCGATGCCGCCAAGGCCCGCACCCGGGCCATGGAGCTGCTGGCCGGGCAGGAGCTTTCCTCGGGCCAGCTGTATGAGCGGCTGAACCGCCGCTATACCCAGCAGACCAGTGCCGCCGTGGTGGCAGAGATGGTGCAGCGGGAGTATATCAACGATGCCCGCTATGCCGAGACCCGTGCCCACGCCCTGCTGGCGGCAAAAAAGAGCCGCCGCGCCGCTGCCCAGAATCTGCGGCAGAAGGGCCTGGCCGCAGGCGAGATCCAGCAGGCGCTGGATGCTGTTTACACCCCCGATGTTTCCGGCGAGGACCCGGAGCTGGAAGCCGCCGCCGCTCTGGTGGAAGGGCATTACCGCAAAAAGCTGGAAGCGGGCCGCAGGGATCTGGTCATTGCGGCCCTGCAGCGGCGGGGATTTTCGTATTCCGTCATTAAGGAAGCCATTCGGCGAATCGAAGAGGAATAAGTGATCCTTGGTACAACCTCTCAGTCTCGCATCCGCTCGACAGCTCCCCTAGTAGGGGAGCCCTTGGCAAAATCGGAAACTTTCCCTTACTGCCAAGGCCTCTCCTACTAGGAGAGGTGGCATTGCGAAGCAATGACGGAGAGGTTATACAACGGAGATTTGACAAACAGGAAAGAGAGTATCCCTTTTTATGAAAATTGCATGTATTTCCCTTGGCTGCCCCAAGAACCAGGTCGATCTGGACGTGATGGTGCACATCCTGCTTTCGGCTGGTCACGAGACGGTGGCCGACTTGGGTGAAGCCGATGTTATTCTGGTCAACACCTGCGGCTTTATCGAGAGCGCCAAGACCGAGGCCATTGAGAACATTCTGGAGGCTTGCGCCTACAAGCAGCAGAACCCGGAGCTGAAGGTCATCGTCACCGGCTGCCTGGCCGAGCGTTACCGCAGCCAGATCGAGGAGGAAATCCCCGAGGTGGATGCTGTGGTGGGCTGTGCCTCCAACAAGGCCATTGATACCATCGTGGCCCGCCTGTTCCACGGTGAGAACCATCTGGAAAGCTACGGTGCCAAAAAGGACTTCCCGCTGGGCGGCAAGCGTGTCATCGGCACGCCTGCCCACTATGCGTACTTAAAGATCGCCGAGGGCTGCAACAACCGCTGCCACTACTGCGCTATCCCCGGCATCCGCGGCCCGCTGCACAGCCGCGATCTGGCCGACTGCGTGGCCGAGGCCCGCTGGCTGGCCGGTGAGGGCGTGAAGGAGCTGATCGTGGTGGCCCAGGACCCCACCGCCTATGGCGAGGACTGGGGCAAGCCCGGCAGCATCTGTGAGCTGCTGGACAAGCTGAACAAGGTGCCGGGCCTTGAGTGGATCCGCATCATGTACGCCTACCCCGAGCGCATCACCGATGACTTTATTGCTGCCATGAAGCGGAACGAGAAGGTGGTGCCTTACCTCGACCTGCCCATCCAGCACTGCAACGATACCATCCTCAAAAACATGAACCGCCGCTCCAACCGCGCAGAGCTGCTGGAGGTCATCGGCAAGCTGCGCCGGGAGATCCCCGGCATCACCCTGCGCACCACCCTGATCGCAGGCTTCCCCGGCGAGACCGAGGAGCAGTTCGAGGACCTGTGCAACTTCGTCAAGGAGGTCAGATTTGACCGTCTGGGCTGCTTTGCCTATTCTGCCGAGGAGAACACTGTGGCCGCAAAGATGGACGGCCAGATCGATCAGGAGACCAAGGACCGGCGCGCTGAGCTGGTGATGCAGATCCAGACCGGCATCATGGCCCAGAAACAGGCCGAGAAGGTGGGCCAGACCGTCCGTGTGCTCTGTGACGGCATCGACGAGGAGAGCGGCCTGTACCTCTGCCGCACCACCGGCGATGCCCCCGAGGTGGACGGCAATGTCTGCGTTTCCAGCGAGGAGCCGCTCTACCCCGGCCAGTTCTATGATGTGCTGGTGGAGGACAGTGACCTTTACGATCTGTACGGAACGGTTGCAAAATAACAAATTGGAGGAATCTATATGAATCTGCCCAATAAGCTCACCCTGACCCGCATCATTCTGGTGCCGGTGTTCATGGTCTTCGTTTCCCTGACCCAGATCGGCACGGAAGATTTCAACCCCACCTGGTATCTGGTGGCGGGCATCATCTTTGCCGCGGCCAGCTTTACCGATTTTCTGGACGGCCATCTGGCCCGCAAGTGGAACATGGTCACCGACTTTGGCAAGTTTGCCGACCCGCTGGCCGACAAGCTGCTGACCACTGTGGCCTTCATTTACATGCTGCGGGACGGCGTGTGCAGCCCGGTGGTGCTCTGCATCATCCTGGCCCGCGAGTTTGCCGTGTCCGGTCTGCGGATGGTGGCCGCCGGTGCCAAGGACGGCAAGGTCATCGCCGCCAATATGTGGGGCAAGGTCAAGACCGTGCTGCAGATGCTGACCATCATCTTCTACTACTTCGGCACCGCATTGACCTGGGGCAATTCCGTTATGATAGGCGCTGACTGTGTGTTCCTCTCCTATTGGCTGTGCTGGCTGGTGGCCATTGCCACTGCCATCTCCGGCATCAAGTACCTGTGGGACAACCGCAGCTTCATCAATACCGCAAAATGATCAAGAAGATCGCCATTCTCTGTTCCATTTTCCTGAACCTCTGTATCGTGTGGTGGGAGCCGGTGGCCATCCGGATGACCTGGGAAGCGGTGGGCAGCCAGACCTTCACCTTTTACACCGAGAACTCCAATGTCTTTGCGTTCTTTGTCTGCCTGCTGGTGGCGGTGTGTCAGGTGATCTGCCTGTTCACGGGGCGGCAGCTGCCCCGCTGGGTCAAGACGCTCAAGTACATTGCCACCTGCTGCCTGACCATGACCTTCCTGACCGTGGTGTTCGTGCTGGGGCCCTACTGTGCCGACCAGGGCGGCGTGGTGTTTCTGCTGACCGAGAGCTCCATGCTCTACCACCACCTGCTCAACCCGCTGTGTGCCTTTGTCTCCTTTGTCCTGCTGGAACGGGAGCCAAAGCTGCCTGCGCGGTGCGTTCCGCTGGCGCTGGTTCCCACGATGCTCTATGGTTCTGTGGCCCTCTGGGCCAATTACCAGCGGCTCATCACCGGGCCTTACCCGTTCCTGCTGGTCTATCAGCAGACCACCCGGCAGACGGTGCTGTGGTGTGCGGCCATCCTGGCCATGAACCTGCTCTATGCCTGGCTTGTCTGGCGGCTGGGCGGGAATCGCCGCAAAAAGAGAAATGTGGGCTTGCTTTTCAGAAGCTGAGATGCAAAAAGGCTCTCTGCCGGTTTTGGCAGAGAGCCTTTTCTCGTGTTTTGCTTACAGCAGGGGGATCCCGGCCTTTGCGCAGGCTGCGCGGGTGGCTTCGTCCCAGACGCTTGCCTGTACTTCGCCGATGTGGGCGCTGCCCAGCAGCAGCATGCACAGACGGCTCTGGCCGATGCCGCCGCCGATGGTGTAGGGCAGCTCACCGCTCAGCACTGCCTTGTGGAAAGGCAGGGTGCGGCGGTCGTCACAGCCTGCCATGGTCAGCTGCCGGTCCATGCTCTCGGGGCTGACGCGGATGCCCATGCTGCTCAGCTCGTAGCTGCACTGCAGGGGCTCGTTCCAGAACAGCAGGTCGCCGTTCAGGTCCCAGTCGTCGTAGTCGGGGGCGCGGCCGTCATGGGGCTTGCCGCTCTTCAGGGGAGCAC